>Ga0187766_10000200_pt1 | contig 31358 bp, 20 predicted proteins | sample 0216_QUI02_MP05__4_FD_132971 | JGI IMG/M metagenome (GOLD analysis project Ga0187766, IMG submission 132971) | Tropical peat soil microbial communities from peatlands in Department of Meta, Colombia - 0216_QUI02_MP05_20_MG | ecosystem: Environmental > Terrestrial > Soil > Wetlands > Peat ... | reverse complement strand
CCGAATCCGGTGAGCGGTCGACCGTGGCTCAAGGCATATCCGCCGGGCGTGCCGTCCACGGTCGAAGTGGTCGAACGCCCGCTTTGGGCATTGTTGGACGATTCCGTCGCGACCTATCCGGACAATCCGGCACTCGAATTTCTCGGTAAAACCTATAGCTACCGAGAACTCGGCCGTCTCGTCGATCGGGCTGCCGCGGGTTTCCAGGGGCTTGGTGTCGGGCCTGGTGTCAAAGTGGGCTTATTCCTCCCGAATTGCCCCTATTTCGTGATCTGCTACTACGCCGTGCTCAAGGCGGGGGGCACGATCGTCAACTACAATCCGCTCTACGCGCCACGCGAGGTCGTCCATCAAATCGACGACTCCGAGACCATGATCATGGTGACGCTCGACCTCAAGGTCGTCTACGACAAGATCGCTTTGGCTCTCGATCAATCGAGTCTGAAGCGCGTGGTGATCGGGCGCATGGCGGGCATATTGCCGTTCCCGCAGAATATGCTCTTTCCGATCGTGCGCGGGGGCGAAGTTGCGCGCATACCCCAGAATGACCGGCATGTCTTCTTCGACCAGCTCGTGTCGAACGACGGGAAGCCGCGTGCGGTCGCCGTCTCGCCGCGCCGCGACATCGCGGTACTGCAATATACCGGCGGCACGACAGGGGCGCCCAAGGGCGCTTCACTCACGCATTACAATCTTTGGGCCAACGTGACTCAAAACGCGGCTTGGTTCCCGGAGGTGGAACGAGGGAGGGAGCGAGCGCTTTGCGTGTTGCCGCTCTTTCACGTCTTCGCGATGACGGCCGTCATGAACGTTCCGCTTTATATCGGCGGGCTGATCATTTTGCTGCCGCGCTTCGATCTCGTTCAGGTCTTGAAGACGATCGACCGCAAACGGCCGACGATTTTCCATGGCGTGCCCACGATTTACACCGCGGTCAACAACTACAAGGATCTCGCGCGCTATAATCTGTCGTCGATCAAGGTTTGCGTCTCCGGGGGGGCGACTCTTCCGCTCGAGGTCAAGCGCCATTTCGAGTCGCTTACCGGATGCTCGCTTGTCGAAGGCTACGGGCTCTCCGAGACCTCGCCAACGGTTTGTTGCAATCCCGTCCACGGCGCCGTTAAACCGGGATCGATCGGTCTGCCGCAGCCGAACACGGACGTGCAAATCACGTCGATCGACGAGCCTAGGCATCCGCTGCCGCCGCGCGAGCAGGGCGAGCTTTGGGTCCGCGGGCCGCAAGTGATGGCCGGTTACTGGCGACGTGAGGACGAGACGAAAACCTCGATCACCGACGGCTGGTTCCATACCGGCGATGTCGGTTACATGGATGAAGAGGGCTTCTTCTATATCGTCGATCGCCTCAAGGAGGTGATCGTCGCGGGCGGATACAAGATCTATCCACGCAACGTCGAGGAGGCGATCTATATGAATCCGGCCGTCGCCGAAGCGGCGGTGGTGGGTGTTCCGGACGCGTATCGGGGGCAGACGGTAAAGGCATATATCGTGCGTCAGAAGGGTGCTGCACTTGACGAACGGGCATTGCACGATTTTCTCAAGGACAAGATCTCGCCGATCGAAATGCCGAAGATATTCGAATTTCGCGACGAGTTGCCGAAGTCGGCGATCGGGAAGATATTGAAGAGAGCGCTCGTGGAGGAGCATCAACGCCAGGCCGCGGCGGTGAGCGGCGGATCGGTAAAATCGTGAAACGGCGGTAGCTGATCGCGATTCGTAAGGTCGCATCCAGGTGCTGCGAGAGGCTTACCTGCCTTTTGGCGCTGCCACCACCCTAAAGTACGGCAGTCCGAGCGAGGCGGATTGGGAGGAGGGTCGTTCCATGAAGAACGTGGTCATCGCGGGCTATGCCCGCTCGCCGTTCCATTTTGCGAATAAAGGCGAACTTGCGCGCGTGCGCCCGGACGAGCTCGCCGCTCAAGTCGTGGAAGCCCTCCTTTCCCGCACCAAGGGCGTGGATCCGGCCGAAATCGAAGACCTGATCGTCGGATGCGCAATTCCGGAGGGTGAGCAGGGGCTGAATGTGGCGCGCCTCCTGGGTTTCCTCGCGCATTTGCCGATCTCCGTCGCGGGGACCACGGTCAACCGCTTTTGCGGCTCTTCGATGAATGCGATCCACATGGCGGCTGGCGCTATTCAACTGGGCGCCGGCGAGGTCTTCATCTCGGCAGGCGTTGAGTCGATGACTCGGGTGCCGATGATGGGCTTCAACCCGCTCCCCCATCCACGCTTGGCGAAGGAATATCCCCAGGCATACGTCTCGATGGGAATCACGGCCGAAAACGTGGCGCAAAAGTATCAGATCACGCGCGCCGAGCAGGAGGCTTTCGCGGCCGAAAGTCACCGAAAGGCGAGTGCCGCCCAGTCGGCCGGCAAGCTCGACGGCGAGATCGTCACGATCAAGTTCGACGGGAAGTCAGTCGCGAAAGATGGCTGCATTCGTCCCGACACGACTGCGGCGGGTTTGGCGGCCCTCAAGCCCGCATTCGACGACCACGGCACAGTAACGGCCGGAACGTCCTCCCCACTCACCGATGGCGCTGCGGCGACCTTGGTCTGCACCGAGGAATACGCCGAGAAGAAAGGGCTCGCGCCGCTCGCCCGAATCAAGAGCATCGCGGTCGCGGGTTGCGCGCCTGAAATCATGGGCATAGGGCCGGTCGCTGCGACCCGGAAGGCACTCAAGCGCGCCGGTCTCACCATCCAGGATATGGACATCATCGAGCTCAACGAGGCTTTTGCGTCACAGGCGCTCGCCTGCATCCGCGATCTCGGTATTGACAAGTCGCGAGTCAATCTTGATGGCGGGGCCATAGCACTTGGGCATCCGCTCGGCGCGAGTGGCGCGCGCATTACCGGCAAGGCGGCACAAGTGCTGAAGCGCGAGGGTAAACGCTACGCGCTTGCGACGATGTGCATTGGCGGCGGACAGGGCATCGCTACGATCATGGAGGCCGTGCGATGAAGATCGAAAGGGCCGCAGTCGTCGGTGCGGGCGTTATGGGAAGCGGTATTGCCGCGCACATTGCGAACGCCGGCGTGCCGGTGGTCTTGCTCGACATCGTGCCGAAAGATTCGAACGACCGCAGCGCCATTGCCACCCATGCCGTTGCACAGATGCTCAAAACCGATCCCGCACCCTTCATGTCGAAGGCCATCGCGAAACTCGTAACACCGGGCAATCTCGAGGACGATCTCGGCAAGCTCGCCGATGTGGATTGGATCGTCGAAGCGATCGTCGAGAATCCCAAGATCAAGCGCGATCTCTACGAAAAGCTCGACGGCGCTCGCAAGAAAGGCTCGATCGTATCCTCGAATACTTCCACGATCCCGCTTAAATCACTTGTCGACGGTTTCCCCGAGTCCTTCGCTCGGGATTTCTTGATCACGCATTTTTTCAATCCGCCACGCTATATGCGGTTGCTCGAGCTGGTGGCGGGCCCCAACACGCGCAAAGAGGCAGTGGAGGCTCTTCGAAATTTCGCCGATGAGCGGCTCGGCAAGGGTGTCGTCGATTGCAAGGACACGCCCGGGTTCATTGCGAACCGCATCGGCACGCTCTGGATTCAAGTTGCGATTTCCGCCGCTTTCGAGATGGGCCTGACCGTCGAAGAGGCCGATGCTGTCGTCGGTCGGCCGATGGGTATTCCCAAGACCGGAATTTTCGGCCTGATGGACCTTGTCGGCATCGATCTCATGCCGCATGTCGCGGCGAGCATGAATGCAACCCTTCCCGAAAGCGACATGTACCGCCGGCTCTATAAGGAGATTCCGCTCATCGGCAAGATGATCGCGGAGGGCAACATCGGGCGCAAAGGCAAGGGCGGCTTTTATCGCCTCGAGAAAAAGGCCGATGGTTCCCGTGTCAAGGAATCGATCGACCTCCGTACGGGCCGCTACGCGCCGTCCGCCAAGGCACGGCTCGAGAGTGTTGAGGCCGCGCGCAAGGGAAAACTCCGCGCCCTCGTCGAGCATACGGACAAGGGTGGGAAGTATGCGTGGCGCGTGCTCGCGCACACGCTTTCCTATGCGGCGTCGCTGGTGCCCGAAATCGCCGACACGGCCCCCGCCGTCGACGAGGCAATGCGGCTCGGTTATGCCTGGAAACATGGACCTTTCGAGCTCATCGATCAGCTCGGCACCGGCTGGTTCGCGGAGCGGCTGCGAGCCTCGGACATGGCGGTACCCCCACTTCTCGCGAAAGCTGCGGGGCGGCCCTACTACAAAGTCGTGGATGGCGTACTACAGTACCTGACCACAGCGGGCGAATACACGAAGCTCGAACGGCGTCCCGGCGTGCTTCTGCTTTCGGACGTCAAGCTACGGTCGACACCGCTTCTTAAGAACGGCTCGGCGGCACTTTGGGACATCGGCGACGGTGTCGTCTGCCTCGAGTTCCACAGCAAGATGAATTCGATGGATCCCGACATCCTCGATCTCGTCCAAAAATCGTCGAAGCTCGTCAAAGAAAAATACAAGGCGCTCGTGATCCACAACGAGGCGGACAACTTCTCCGTCGGCGCCAATATCGGCCTGGTGCTCTTCGCGGCAAACGTTGCCCTTTGGCCGATGATCGAGGATATGGTCTCCAAGGGGCAGCAGACCTACAAGGCACTCAAATATGCGCCTTTCCCGGTCGTCGCGGCGCCGTCGGGCATGGCGCTCGGTGGGGGGTGCGAGATACTTCTCCATTCGAGCTCGGTTCAGGCCCATGCCGAGACCTATATGGGCCTCGTCGAGGTCGGCGTCGGTCTTGTTCCGAGTTGGGGCGGCTGCAAGGAGGTGCTGACCCGCTGGCTCTTGAACAAGAAGCGGCCCGGTGGGCCAATGCCGGCGATCTCGAAGGCATTCGAAATGATCGGGACGGCGCAGGTCGCGAAATCGGCTTTCGAGGCGAAGGAGATGCTGCTGCTGCGCGAGTCCGACGGGATCGTGATGAACCGCGATCGCCTCTTGGCGAGCGCCAAGGCCAAAGCACTCGAACTCGCCAAGAGCTACAAAGCACCCGAGCCGCCCAAGGAAATCCATCTTCCGGGGCCCACGGCAAAGGCTGCCCTCGACCTCGCAGTCGAGGGCTTCCGACGCCAGGGCAAGGCGACCCCTCATGACGTGGCCGTCTCGAGCGAGCTTGCCACGGTACTTTCCGGCGGGACGACCGATATCGTGGATACCGTGGGCGAGGACGACCTGACAAAGCTCGAACGCCAGTCGTTCATGGCGCTCCTCAGGACAGAGGGTACCCTTGCGCGCATCGAACACATGCTCGAGACCGGAAAACCGCTCAGGAACTAAGCGAAGGAACCGCCCATGGCGACATACAAGGCCCCTTTGCGCGAGATACGCTTCGTGCTTCACGAGTTGCTCGGCATCGACGAGATCTCGAAGTTGCCTGGCTATGGGGAGGCGACAGCCGATGTCATCGACGCCATCCTCGAGGAAGGGGCAAAGCTTTGCGAGAGTGAGATCTTTCCGCTCAATCGGACGGGCGACGAGGAGGGCTGCCATTACGAGAACGGCGTCGTGCGCACGCCCAAGGGTTTCAAGGAGGCGTACAAGCTTTTCATCGATGGCGGATGGTCGGCACTGTCATGCGACCCGGCCTATGGCGGGCAGGGGCTGCCCAAATATGCCGGTCTCGTCTTCGAGGAGATGATCTGTTCGGCGAACATTTCCTTCGGCATGTACCCGGGCCTTTCGGCTGGCGCCTACAACGCGATCGAGCAGAACGCGTCGGAGGAGATCAAGAAGCGCTATCTGCCGAAGCTCGTCACGGGCACATGGGCGGGCACCATGTGCCTCACGGAGCCACAGTGCGGCACCGATCTTGGTCTGTTGCGAACGCGCGCCGAGCCCGCGGGCGATGGGAGCTACAAGATCACGGGCACCAAAATTTTCATCTCAGCGGGAGAACACGACCTGACGGAGAACATTCTCCATCTCACGCTTGCGCGCTTGCCCGACGCTCCGGCTGGCACGAAAGGGATCAGCTTGTTCCTGGTGCCCAAGTTCCTGCCGAATGCCGACGGGAGCATCGGTCCGCGCAACGGCGTGCGGTGCGGTTCGATTGAGCATAAAATGGGCATCAAGGCTTCCTCGACCTGCGTGATGAATTTCGACGACGCCAAGGGCTGGCTCGTAGGCGAGCCGAACCAGGGCATGCGCTGCATGTTCGTCATGATGAATGCCGCACGCCTCGGCGTCGGTATCCAGGGCCTTGGAATCGCCGAAACTGCCTATCAGAGCGCCGTCGCCTATGCGAAGGACCGTCTTCAGGGCCGCTCCCTTGCCGGCGCCAAACAACCTGACAAGCCAGCCGACCCGATCATCGTGCATCCCGACGTTCGGCGTATGCTCCTCACGATCCGCGCCCAGGTGGAGGCGGCACGCGCCCTCGCTTATTGGATCGGGATGGAGATCGACAAGGAAAAAAAACATCCCGACCCGGCATCACGGGAAGCTGCCGAGGATGTCGTGGCACTCTTGACTCCGATCATCAAGGCTTACTTCACCGATATGGGCTTCGAGGCGGCGAACCTCGCGGTGCAAACCTTTGGCGGCCATGGCTTCATCCGCGAGAACGGTGTGGAGCAGCTGGTGCGCGACGCGCGCATCACCCAACTTTATGAGGGGACGAACGGCATCCAGGCTCTCGATCTTGTGGGGCGCAAGCTCGGCTCCCATGTCGGCCGGCTCCTGCGTCGCTTTTTTCACCCGGTCCTCGACTTCATCGAGGCGAACCAGGCCGATCCGAAGATGGCCGAATTCGTCATGCCGCTTGCCAAGGCCTTCGGCCGGCTGCAGCAAGCGACAGCTTGGCTCGCGGAACAGGGCCTGCGCGATCCCGAAGAGGTGGGGGCGGCGGCAAGCGATTATCTAAGGCTGTTCGGGCTCGTCGCCTTGGGCTTCATGTGGTCCAAGATGGCCAAGCTCTCGCTCGCCAAGCTCGGGGACGGCGGTTCGGGAGAAGGCGAATTCTATCGCGCAAAATTGTCGACGGCACGGTTCTTCATGACCCGCCTCTTGCCGCAGACGGGAACTTATTTCTCAACCCTCATGGCGGGGAAGAAGCCGCTCATGGAAATGGCCGAGGTCGCTTTCTAGCCTCGTACCGTGAATCTGGCGAATGACACCAAAAAACAGGCGCTACTCCCGCCGGCGCTGGCGAACCATTGCGTTCGACCCCGGCACCCCCTATCGTGGCGCGGCACCGGGAGGTGTTCGCGCCGAGCATAGGGCGCTAAGGATTGGAAGGAAGACGGGCGCGTGGCGGCGACAACTCAAAGGCTCATCGTCGGGATTAGCGGTGCTTCGGGCGTCATCTACGGCGTGCGGGCCCTCGAATTGCTGAAGGGACACGGCATCGAAACGCATCTCGTCATGTCACGCTCCGCGGAAGTGACACTCGCCTACGAAACCTCGCTCAAGGTCGCCGGCGTACAGGAGCTTGCCGACGTCGTGCATCCCATCGGCGATATCGGCGCCTCGATATCGAGCGGATCGTTCAAAACCCTTGGCATGCTCATCGCACCTTGCTCGATCCGCACGCTATCCGAGATCGCGTCGGGCGTGACGTCTACCCTTTTGACCCGTGCGGCCGACGTCGTGCTCAAGGAGCGTCGCCGCCTCGTCCTCATGGTCCGGGAGACGCCACTTCACCTCGGCCATTTGCGCGCGATGGCGGCCGCCACGGAGATGGGTGCGATCATGGCGCCGCCGATACCCGCCTTTTACTTTGGGCCTGAGTCGGTCGACGATATAATCAACCAATCCGTCGGGCGTTCGCTCGATCTTTTCGGCATCGAACTTGGCGTCGTCAAGCGCTGGGGCGAGCAGGCCGCGAACGGCAGAACGCGAACGCGGCCGAGGCGAAAATAAACCCGGCGCAGAGTAAATCCGACCGGGCGGCGGCCCATAGCGCGGGGAGGGTTAGCATGGCGGTCAGCCCCATCAGCGATCTGGCCCTGATCATCGAGGAATTGGACGGAATGGGACGGCTCGCGCGAGTGCGCAGCGAGGTCGACCTCAAGCACGATTTGGCCGGCATTGCGGCAAAGCTCGAAGGTGGGCCGCGCGCCGTGCTCTTCGAAAAGGTCAAGGGCCACACCGCATCGGTATTTACGGGCCTTTATTGGTCGCGCGATCTGCTCGCAGCACTCATGCGTCGCGAGGAGCGCACGTTGCCGCAATATGTGGCGGGCTGCATCAAGGCGTGGCAACAACGCCCCGTCCATCCGGTAATGGTGGAGACCGGACGCGTCTTCGAGGTCACGGAGAAATCGGTCGATCTTTCAAAGATGCCGATTCCGATCCATGCGCTCAAGGACGGCGGCCCCTATTTCGACGCTGGTGTGGTGATCGCGATCGATCCCGATACAGGCATTCGCAACGCGTCGATTCAACGCTTCATGGTTCAAAATAGGAATACGCTGCACGTCAACATCGATGCGGGACGGCACCTTGAACTTTATCTCAACAAGGCGGCGGCGAAGGGGGAGTCGCTTGACTTCTCGATCAATGTTGGCGTTGGGCCCGGGCTGCATTTCGCGGCGGCAACGCCTGCCGAAGCGGCCCCAGCGGACACCGACGAGCTTGGGATCGCGAGCGAGTTTCACGGCGCACCCCTCGAACTCGTCGAAGGCAAGACGCTGCCCGTGCACATCGTCGCCAATGCGATGTGGGCGCTCGAATGCGAAATGATCCCCGGCGAGGTGGCGTCCGAAGGGCCGTTCGCCGAGGTGACCGGCTATTACGCCAGGCGCGAGCCGCGGCCTGTCGTCCATGTGCACGCGATTCACCATCGTGCCAAGCCAGTTTTCCAGACGATACTCTCGGGGGTTGAGGTATGGAACTCGGTCGGACTGCTCGGTGAGGCGAATGTCTTGGCGCTGCTTCAGCGCCAGGTGCCGGGTGTGAGCGATGTCTATTTCAGCCACGGCGGCTGCGGTTTCTACCACGCGGTCGTGCAGATTGCCCAGAAGCGCGCAGGCTGGTCCAAGCAGGCCATCATGGCGGCGTTTGCCGCGTTCCCCCCTCTCAAGATGGTGACGGTCGTCGACGACGATGTCGATATCCGGAACTCGAGCGATGTCGAATGGGCGATGGCGACACGTCTCGATCCGGCGCATGGCATCATTCGAATCGAGAACGTCTTCGGCCACGGTCTCAACCCGAGCTTTCCCGACTACATGGGTGCGAAGGTCGGATTCGACTGCTGCCGGCCGTTCCCGCACAGCTATGAGTACGATCGCGCATCTTATAAGCCGATGACCCTCGCTGGCCTCGACATCGCGATGCCGGAAATCCGCATGCCGGCTGCGCGTAACGCTCCAGCACCCCTCAACGAAGAAAGAACCGGACCGACCGGAATATCCAAAGCCGGCGACGAGCGCGACGCAAGGCGTCAAACCAAGCAAGCCAAGGTCGCGTCGAAATCCGCCAAGAAGGGACGGCATGCCGCCCGCGATCTGGCCTCGGGCGGCAGTGCGATGTGATGCACCGGCCGAGCGGGGGCTACTCGGCGGCTACCTTCGGCAAATCGGCAAGTGCGCGATTCAGTTCGTCGGCGTTGTAGTCGCGATCTTCGAGCTTGCCGGCGAAATAATCCATGTACGCTTGCATGTCGAAGTGGCCGTGACCACAGAGATTGAAAAGAATGGTGCGCGACACTCCCTCATTTTTGCAACGAAGCGCTTCATCGATGGCTCCCTTGACGGCATGGTTCGCCTCGGGTGCCGGCAATACGCCCTCCGTCCGCGCAAACAGCACACCCGCCTCGAAGCACGGCGTCTGGTGGTAGGCACGGGACTCGATGAGGCCGAGCTCTTGAATGAGGCTCACGAGAGGCGCCATGCCGTGATAGCGCAATCCGCCGGCATGAAAACCCGGCGGCACAAAGGCGGACCCGAGCGTGTGCATCTTTACGAGCGGCGTCAGGTGCCCGGTATCGCCGTAATCATAAGCATACTTACCTTTGGTTAAGGTCGGGCACGCCGACGGCTCGACCGCGATGATACGCACCTTCCTGCCGCCCCGCAGCTGAATACCGAGGAAGGGAAAAGCGATGCCCGCGAAATTGCTCCCCCCGCCCGTGCACCCAACGATGATGTCCGGATAGTCGCCGGCCATCTCGAGCTGTGCAAGCGCTTCCTGGCCGATCACCGTCTGATGGAGGAGGACGTGGTTCAGAACGCTGCCGAGCGCATATTTCGTATCGTCGCGCTGGGCGGCAACCTCGACCGCCTCGCTGATCGCGATCCCCAGGCTGCCGGTCGAATCGGGATGCTCGACGAGGACTTTGCGCCCGGACTCGGTCTCAGCACTCGGACTGGCGACACACTTCGCCCCCCACGACTCCATGAGCGCCTTGCGATATGGCTTTTGGTGGAAGCTCACCTTGACCATAAAGACCTTGACTTCGAGCCCGAAGAGTGCGCCCGCGAACGCCAGCGCCGAACCCCATTGGCCGGCCCCAGTTTCGGTCGAAAGGCGCTTGACGCCGGCTTCCTTATTGTAGAAGGCCTGGGCGACGGCGGTATTGGGCTTGTGGCTCCCGGCGGGGCTCACGCCTTCGTACTTGTAGTAAATCTTCGCAGGCGTGCCGAGTGCGCGCTCGAGCCGCCGAGCGCGGTAAAGCGGGGAGGGGCGCCATTGCCTATAAACCTCTCGGACGGGTCCCGGTATATCGATCTCGCGTTCAGCCGAGACTTCTTGCTGGATCAACGCCATCGGGAAGATCGGCGCGAGATCCTGGGGGCCGAGCGGTTTTAGTGTTCCAGGGTGGAGCGGCGGCTCCGGCGGGCGCGGCAAGTCCGCGACGATATTGTACCAGGTCCTCGGAATCCTCGTCTCATCGAGCACGTATTTGACCGTCTCGGGCATCGCCTCCCTCCGCTTCTTTGGCTGGCCGAGCAATAGGACTTGCGGGCAGTCTAGTGAGGAACCATTTCACCGGCAATCGCCACCCGGCTCGAACGGCCGATTACCACCTTCGAGCGGCGGCGCTTTGGAGGTCTAGGGAGTTCATGTTAAGCAGTTCTTAATGATTGCGCGACAGCCTGGGCGCTTCGTGAAAATTCACGATAGACTTGTACTAACACACAGAAGCACCAATAATAATTTACCTCGAAGAGGCATCAATCAACAGCGCTGCAAGACCCTCGGCTCGCCCATCGGGGCCGAATTTGGGTTGCGGCCGGTCCGGGGGCAGTTCGATCGAGGCGCGGCAGGAGCTGTTTTTTTGGCGTTGGAGTGAATGACTAGAATCGTCATCATCGACGACCGAGTGACCAATCGGCGGATCATGGCCGAGCTTGCCACCACGCTCGAGGCCGATCTCGAGGTGAAGGCGTTCGCCGATCCCGTCGAAGCGCTCGCGTGGGTCGAGGACCATACGCCCGATCTCGTCATCACAGATTTCAAGATGCCGAACATCGATGGCGCCGAATTTGTCCGCCGCTTTCGACGATTGCCGTTTTGCTTCGACGTGCCCGTGGTTGTCGTGACCGTTTACGAGGACCGCGAGTTCCGCTACCAAGCGCTCGAAGCCGGTGCCACGGACTTTCTGCTCTCGCCGGTCGACCACCACGAATTTTGGGCGCGCTCACGTAATTTGCTGGCGCTTCGCCGGCAGCAGCAGATCATCAAGCACCGGGCCTATTCGCTCGAGCAGAAGCTGGCGCAAAGCCACCGTCTTCACGAGCAGACGGTAAAGGAGATCGAAGGCCGGCTCCGCGCCGTCATCGATTCGGTACCCGCGATGATATTCGCGACCGATTCGGATTTGCGACTGGTCTTTCTCAACAGCTACGCATCCGAGCTTTGCGGCATCGCGCGCGAAGATGCCATCGGCGCTGTCTCGGAGCGCATCTTCGGCGCGAGCTTCGGGCCCAGGAGCCAGGCTGGCGACGTCGCGGTATTCGCGACGGGCAAGGATCAAGCACCTTTCGAGGAGCGTCTTACCGACGTAGACGGACGAGCGCGCGTCATGCTGGCGACGAAAAGTGCGCTCCGGGACATCAATGGCCGAGTCGCTCACACCGTTACGGTCGCTTTCGATATTACGGATCGCAAACGCGAGGAGACGGAGTTGGTCGAGGCAAAGGAATCGGCGGAACTCGCCAACCGCAGCAAAAACGAGTTTCTTGCCAATATGAGCCACGAATTGAGAACGCCCCTCAACGCTATTATCGGCTTCGCTGAAATGACGGCGCAGGAAACGCTCGGCCCGATCGGAAATGCGCGCTATATCGAGTACGCAGGCGATATCAACAGGAGCGCTCAGCACTTGCTGGGGATCATCAATGACATTCTCGACCTCTCGAAAATCGAGGCGGGAAAGATGCAGCTCGACGAGCAGTTCCTGGACGTGAATGGAGTCATTCGCCATGTCCTGCGCCTTGTCGAGGGGCGCGCGCGCGATGGGGATATCGAGCTAGAAACGGCTGGCGAAGACGCGCTCCCACTCTTGCGTGCGGACGAGCGCAAGGTGAAGCAAATCCTGCTCAATCTGCTGTCGAATGCGATAAAGTTTACGCCGCCCGGCGGTCGCGTCACGGTTGGCGCGCGGTCCGTATCGGGCGACTCCGTCGAGTTGGTCGTCAAGGATACGGGCATCGGCATGACGCCCCAGGAACTTCCGGTTGCGATTTCGCGTTTTGGCCAAGTCGATGGGTCGCTCAGCCGCAAATATTCTGGCACGGGACTCGGCCTCCCGCTTGTGATGAGTCTCACAGAACTTCACGGAGGAAGCTGTATCATCGAGAGTGTCAAAGGGGCCGGGACCACGGTGACGGTGCGCTTCCCGGCGGAGCGTTCCATTCGGCGCGCCGAGGCCGGCGAGTGAGAGCGGTCTTCGGTGAAGAGTCGGACAGGGTGACAAGGCGTGCCTTCGGGCACGAAAGCTGAAATTAGTCTCAAGTTTTACAGGATATTAACAAGATCATAGCGGAGCGGGATTAATGTGAGGCAGGTTTCTTCAGATGGAAACCGCCGCGCAGTCCCGGGGTGTCGATGGGAGCACGAGTCGGCCAGGTTCTAGGCCTCATACGACGCTTGCGCGACAGGCTTGTCGGCCGCCCGGACAGCGAGCACGAGCAGAGCCTGATCCGCGTCATCTTCGGATTCGTTACCGTTTGCTATGTCGCGGGCCTCGGGGAGTTCGGCTACGCAAGTGCGGAGCGCCTCGTCTACCCGTTCGCCATTGCGGCGGTCGGCCTCGCACTTTCGATCGCCATCTTCGCGCATATCGTCGTGGCGCCGACCTCATCTCCGGGTCGTCGCATTTGCGGAGCACTCGTCGATCTCGCATGCCTCACGGCTTTTCTCCATACGGGCGAGGAGCTGACCGCATTCTGGTATCCGGTTTACCTCTGGGTCACGCTCGGCAACGGCTTCAGATACGGTCAACGCTACCTTCTGTTCTCGGGAATCCTCAGCCTCGCCGGATTTTCCTACGTAATCCTGGCAAGCGCCTATTGGCGTTACCAGCCCTATCTTTCGCTCGGCCTGTTGATGGCGTTGGTGGTCATCCCGTCCTACGCCTCTACCCTTCTCACCAAGCTGACGAAGGCAAAGGCGCTTGCCGAAGAGGCGAACAAGGCGAAGAGCCGGTTCGTCGCAAACATGAGCCACGAGCTCAGGACTCCTCTCAATGCAATCATCGGGATGAGCGATCTCCTCAGCGACGCCCAGCTCGATCACGAGCAGCGCGACATGGTCGAGACCATCCATGCATCCGGCCGATCGCTGCTTTCGCTCGTCGACGATATCCTCGACCTCGCCAAGATCGAAGCCGGAAAGGCCTCGGTACATCCGGTCGATCTCGATTTGCACCGACTGGTGGCCGGGGTCTCGACAATTATGGAGCCGCAGGCGCGGGCGCGCGGCCTTTGGTTCGCGACCCATTTCGCGGCCGACACACCCTATCGATTGCGTGGCGATGCCCAATACCTCCGGCAAATACTCCTCAACCTCTGTTCGAATGCGCTCAAGTTCACGCCAGAAGGGGGTATTGCAATTCGGGTCGCGCGTATCGGCAGTGGCCCGGGTGGGGATGCGATCCTGCGCTTCGAGGTGCGGGATACGGGCATTGGCATTGTCGAAGAGGCCCGTGGCCGCATATTCGAAAGCTTCACCCAGGCCGACGACCGCGCAACGCGCAAGGCCGGCGGTACCGGCCTTGGGCTCACTATTTCCCAGCATCTCGTCAATTTGATGGGCGGCAGGATCGGGGTCGACAGCGTCGTGGGGCAGGGGAGTTGCTTCTGGTTCGAACTTCCCATCGCGCGCCTTGACGACAGCGAAGGCGAGAAATTCGCCGAGGGGAGCGGACGGGCAGTTGTCGTCTCCGGGCGCGACGGTGTGGGCGAGACATTGCGTCGACGGCTGGAGCAATGGGGTGTGCCCGCGGTCGAAGTACGAACCGTGCGTGCAGCGACTCGCGCCGTTTCAGCGACACCGACGGATTTCGACGGCCGCACGGTCGTGATCGTCGACGAGGAGGGGCTCGACGTGGATCCACAGCGTTTTGCGGTCGAGCTGCGCCAGGGCGAAGTGGGCACGGGTGCTCGGGCAATTCTTCTGACCAGCGCCGAGCCCGCCGGTGCGGCGCGCAGCGCGCTCGAGCGGTCCTACATCGCAGTCCTGCCTCCGCTCGCCGCGGATTCAGCACTCTTCGCAGCACTTCATTCCGCCCTTGCGAGCGAGCGGCGCGCCGAGCGCGACGCCGAGAAGCGCCAGACGCGGGTCTACCGTCGCCTGCGCATCCTGGTCGCCGAGGATAATCCGGTCAACCGGCGGGTAACCGGCAAGATCCTGGAGCGCGCTGGCCATCACGTCCATATCGTCGCCAATGGCGAAGAAGCGCTTGAGGCGCTCGACGTCGATCGCTTCGACGCTGTGCTCATGGACATGCACATGCCAGTCATGAGCGGCATCGAAGCCACCAAGCTCTTTCGCTATGCCAATCTAGGTGGGGAGCATCTGCCGATCATCGCCCTCACTGCCGACGCAACACCGGCGGCACGGGAGAAGGCGGAAGAGGCGGGAATGGACGCCTGTCTCGCCAAGCCGATCGAGCCGGCGCGACTGCTGGAGACGATCGAGGGGCACGTCACGAAGCCGGTCGTCGAACCCGAAGCGGCGCCGGAACAGGCATTCGGCCCCAACGTGCTGACCCATCCGCGCTTCAGCGGCGACGCTCAACCGGTCATCGACCGCCGCATGCTCGACGGGCTACGTCAGCTCGGCTCGGGCACCGATTTCCTGGATAGCCTGATCAGCGACTTCATTGACGATAGCGAGAAGATCATCGCCCAGCTCGAGGTCGCGGCACGCTCCAGGAACATGCGCGATTTCCGCGAACTCGTTCACGGCCTGCGTGGCAGTGCCGCGAATATCGGCGCGAGCCAGCTTTTCCATCTGCTTCTCTCGATGCGCGCAACCAGCCAACCGGACCTGGAGCGTACCGCGCTCGATTCCGTCGAACGCATCAAAGCCGAGTTCTCGCGCCTGCGCACCGCCCTCTCGCAATACGCGCGTGAATCCCAGGGGACCGGGCGCGGCTCGTGAACGGCGCACTGCCTCGGCTTCAAGCTCTCACGCGTTGCGGCCAAGTGCCGTAATGCGCCGATCCTGAGCCGCCGCGAGCCGCTCCATTCGCCTGAGATCGCTTTCATCGAGAGCAAGCGCCGCATCGACCCAGATTTTTGCGATATCGATCAGCTCCTCGTGCTGGATCGGGTTGACGCGCTTGCGCACGTTGTAGACCGCGCAATGAGCGCTGTGGCGTCTGCCATATTGCTCGACATATTCGTAGACGGCATCTTCGCCCTTGCCGTCATCGGCCAGGACATCGACGAGGCCAAGCTCGAAAAGCTCCTCTGCACTGTAAATGCGGCCCGAAAGTATCATGCGCTCCGCCTGCGCCGAGCCGATGCGACGCGCGATCAGGCTGTATGCGCCCATGCCGGGGAAAAGGTTGAAGAGCATTTCGGGCAGGCCGAATTTGGCGCTGCGTTCGGAAATCACAAGGTTACTCGATATCGCCGCTTCGAATCCGCCGCCTAGTGCGTCTCCGCGCACAAGCGACACGGTGATGAGGGGAAGGTCGAGATTGACGGCATTTGCGTAGACAACGTCCACACAGGCCCCTGCATACTCGAACAGCCGCTCACGATCACGCCGGCGGATCAATTCAGCGAACAATCGCAAGTCGCCCCCGAGATTGAAGATGCCCGGAAGTTTCGAGGACCAGACCATATACCGGATGGGCGGCGTTCCGTCGTCGCTCAGCTCGTGAAAGAGCTGCTGAATGGAGCCTTGCAGCGCCCGGCTCTCGCGTGCGAGCTGGAGTGTCACGCTCGGCCGCCCCGGTGGGTTCATATAGCACCAGAGCACCTTGTCCTGATCGTCGAACGACAGCTCCAGTTGGGACATGCCGTCGAACCGGCCGAGCCAGCCGCCGTGGTCCTGGGTTGCAATCGTGTCGGAAAATGCCACCACGCTTCCGCGGCCATCCAGCGCGCGATTTTGTTCGATCGTCTGCGCTGCCGCCCGCGCGGTCGCAAAACGGGCGCGCGCAATCATCGAATCGCCGCTCTTTGTACTTTCCAGGCTCTGTCCGTAAACTCGCATAATCCCCTCCATGGTTTGTCCCGCAGAGGCTTGAGCACCTCCGCTGCCTCGGACCGAATTGTGTTAACCATAATATCATATTGATCTTATATATAGAGAGTAATCGAGGCCGGCTGGATCGATTTTGTGGCCAGGTCGTAAGAATTATTAATGTCGGTGTAGTCGTCCGGCTCGCCGAATCTGCGGGGACCTGGATTTTGTCCCGGAAAGTGGTGGGAAATCTAATGATGGCTATTAATAATAATTAAAAAATACCTCCGAGCCGACCGGAATTTCCAAATTCCCTTGTCTCTGAAGGCGACAAGGTTGCCGATCTCCCAACATGCTCAAAGTCGAGATTGAAGCAGCCGACGGGCGTCGATTGCGCCACTCAACGTATTGAGATAGTTTTCGCAATTCCGGGGTTGACAGCGGATTCTCCATGTCGTTGGCCGATCGCCAGGGCGTGCTTCTCGTCGAGGACACAACGTCGCTGGCGCGCGTCTATATCGAATATTTGCGCAAGGAACCCTACGACATAACTCACGTCGAAAACGGGCGCGAAGCGCTTCAATCGATCGAGCTCGAAGTGCCGGACGCCATCTTGCTGGACTTGGCGCTTCCCGACATGAACGGGCTCGATATTCTCAAGCATGTCCACGCCCAACAGCTTCCAGCCGCCGTGGTCGTGATCACGGCGCATGGTTCGATCGCGAACGCGGTCGAGGCGATGCGCGGCGGCGCCTACGACTTTTTGGTCAAGCCGTTCAGCGCCGAGCGCCTTGTCGTGACACTCCGCAATGCGCTCGAACGCCAGCGTCTGACGCGCATCGTCGAGACCCTCAAGGACGACTTCGGGCGCGACGAGTATTACGGGTTCATCGGCTCTTCGTTGCCCATGCAGGCGGTCTATCGAATCGTGGACAGTGCCGCAAGCAGCAAGGCGACGATCTTCATAACCGGCGAGAGCGGGACTGGAAAAGAGGTGTGCGCGCAGGCCATCCACCAGCGCAGCCAGCGGCGCGACAAGCCGTTCGTGGCGATCAATTGCGCCGCGATTCCGCGCGATCTCATGGAAAGCGAGATTTTCGGCCACACCAAGGGTGCGTTCACCGGTGCTGTGAGCGAGCGCATCGGGGCTGCGGCCCGCGCCGACCAGGGTACCCTTTTCCTCGACGAAATCTGTGAGATGAACTTGGACCTTCAATCCAAGTTGTTGCGCTTCATCCAAATGGGCAGCTTCGTCAAGGTCGGTGGTACGGTAACCGAAAGGGTCGACGCGCGAATCATTTGTGCGAGCAACAAGGACCCGCTGAAAGAGGTCGAGGCCGGCCGTTTTCGTGAGGACCTCTACTATCGCCTCCACGTCATTCCCATCAATCTCCCGCCTCTGCGCGATCGCGACGACGATGTATTGGGGATTGCGCGTCACTTTCTTGCGGTTTTCGCGAAGGAGGAAGGCAAGCGCTTCCAAGGATTTGCCCCTGAGGTCGATGCGGTCCTGCGCAGCTATCACTGGCCCGGCAACGTTCGCCAACTTCAAAACGTCTTGCGCAATATCGTTGTGCTGAACGACAGCCAGATTGTGACCCGTGACATGTTGCCGCCGCCCCTCAACCACATCGACGCGGGACCGCGCGGCGGCGGTAATGCCGTGGCCGCAAGTCTAGGGGGATCGTCTCCTGGCGGCGGGCGCCGCGGAGGATCCGAGGCGGTCGCGGGTGACGGAACGCTTGCAGGGATTCGACTTCTCTGGCAGGTCGAGAAGGAGGCTATCGAGAACGCAATCCGGCTCTGCGACGGCAACATACCGAAGGCGGCAACGCTTCTCGGAATCAGCGCGTCGACGATCTATCGCAAGCGCATGAGCTGGGAGAGCGAGCCAAAGAGAAGCGAGCCAAAGCCTTAGCCTTGATCGGCCGACTTAGAGGGACGACGTCAACGATCGGGACATGAGCCAATATTCGCGATGTGGCCGCGTGTTTGAAGCCAACGCGAGACGGTTTCCAGCAGCACGATGCGGTCGACCGGCTTCGACACGTAGTCGTTCATTCCAGCGGCAAAGCAGCGTTCGCGATCGGCCTCCATGGCCTGCGCGGTCATGGCGATAATCGGCATTCGGCCTTTGCCGCCGGGTAGCCCGCGAATGATGCGCGTGGCCTCGAGACCATCCATCTCCGGCATGGCAAGGTCCATGAGGATGAGGTCATAGTCCTTGGCTCTGACGGCAGCGATCGCCTCGCGCCCGTTCGCCGCAACGTCGATTAGGGCTGCCGCCTTAGCGAGCATCGCGGCCGCGAGCATCTGGTTGACGAGGCTGTCGTCCACGAGAAGAAGTTGGGCACGGGCGGCGTTTGGGGGGGGTGCCCATGCCTTGGCCCCTATCGGGGCGGATGACGGGATCAGCGGCCGATCAACGCCGTTCCCCGGGGCTTCCGGCTCGTATCTTGGGGTATTTGTTCGCCGAAGGTCGTCGCCCATGACGGCTCGCAAAATAGTCCGAATGCATCGAACCAGAGCAAGGCATATGCCACCGGCTGTTGCGCCAATCCTTAACCCAATGCCGTGAAATTGCGCGAAATTCCGTCGATTAGATGGGCAAATCAGTCCTTGGAAGGCCAATTTTCCGGTGCGGGCACATGTTTCGAATGGGCAATTTTCAAATTGGTTCGCATTATGCGAAGAATGGCCGCATCGGGAGGCGTTCCGTCACAAGAGCAGGGCTTGCCTTGTCACGCCCTTAGTCCATCATAATGGGTCTCCTGGCTCGAAAAGCCTGAACAAAGCTTTGCCCGGTCCCAAGCGATGCGGGCGCAACGAACAAAACGGGGCTTTATGCTGAAGCGAGCGATAATCGGGATTGGTATCGTCGTCGGAATTCTGATCGTCGTTGCGGTTTTGGTGCCGCTCATCATTCCGGTCGAAGCCCTACGCTCGCGGATTGAACAGCAAGCGCAAGAGGTAACGGGTCGTCCGCTCACCATCACGGGGCCGCTGCGTTTGTCCGTATTTCCGACGTTGGCGATCGAGGCCAACGACGTGCATTTCGGCAATGTCCCCGGCGCCGTCGATCCCGATATGGCGACCTTCAAGCGCTTGGTCCTCCAACTCAAGGTTCTGCCACTTTTCAGCGGCAGCTTTCAGATCAGCCGTTTCGTCCTCATTGAGCCGAGCATCAGCCTCGAGGTCGGGAAAAACGGCGTCGGAAACTGGGTATTCACCAGCGCCACGCCGGGCGCTCAGCCGAATGCGCTGCCGCCGGCGGCAGGACAGCCTGCGCCTGCGATCGAGGGAGAGAACCCGCTCGAGGGACGCGACCTCAGGCTCGGCGAAGTACGCCTCGATCACGGCAAGGTCAGCTACCGGGACGATCGCACGAACCAATCCTTTGTTCTCGACCGGATCGGTGTCACGGTGATCCTTCCAAACCTGGAAGGCCCGTTCGAGGTGGACGGACAAGCCCGGTGGAACGGGCAAACGGTCAAGATAACCGCCAAGGCAAGCGCGCTTGGCAAGATCCTTGCCGGACAGGGCTCGCCCTTCAATCTTGAGCTTGCCTCGAAGCCGATCAACCTGAGCTTCGACGGCGAGCTAACCAAGAGCCAGCCTCTGACCGGTGACGGCTCGGTCAAGCTCGAAGTACCCTCCTTGCGCGAACTCGCAAGTTGGGCGGGATCGCCTTTGCCCAATGTCGGGAAGGGACTTGCCGCACTTTCCATTGAAGGCAAGCTCGCGGTCGCGGGCAAGCGCTACAGCTTTTCCGATGCGGCAATTTCGCTCGACGACATGAAAGGGAATGGGCAGATCGTCGTCGATACCGCCGGGGTGAAACCAGACATCTCGGCGAGACTCGATCTCGACAAACTCGATCTAAACCAATACATGGGCAAACCGCTGGCAAGTGGAGGATCGGCGCCGGCACCTGCTGCGGGCGGTCCCCCGGCGAAGAGCGCACCCCCCCCTAAGAGTGCTGCTTCGGACTGGAGTGACGATCCGATCGACGTTTCGGCACTCAAGGTATTTGACGCCGACTTCGCATTTTCCGCGGGCTCGATCGAAATGCAAGCAATGAAGATCGGCAAGAGCCAGGTCGACGCAAAGCTCAAAGACGGTTTGCTCGCGGCCGATCTGGTCGAACTCACCCTTTATGAAGGGAAGGGCAAGGGCAGTGTCGACATCGACGCAAATGGAACTGCGCCAGCGATCAAGGCCGCACTCGATCTCACCGGTGTGCAGGCCGAGCCACTTTTTAAAGATGCATTCGACAGCGATCGCCTCAGCGGAAAGGGCAGCTTCCAATTCGAGGGTGCGGCAACAGGCGATAGCCAGCGCGCCCTTGTTTCCGCCCTCAATGGCAAAGGAAGAATTGCGTTCCGCGACGGCTCGATCAAGGGGATCAACATCGCTGCGATGGCGCGAAACATCTCGACCGCGTTCCTCGATCCGACTGCCAGCCAGACCCAAAAGACCGATTTCAGCGAACTGAGCGGGTCCTATACGATTGCGAACGGCATCTTGTCGAACAGGGACCTCGAGCTGATCTCCCCGCTCTTGCGCGTGTCGGGGGCGGGGGTTTCCAATTTGCCGAGGCGGACGCTCGATTACCGAATCACGCCAAAGGCGGTCGGCAGCACGATCGGACAGGGAGGCAAGATCGACCTCGGAGGCGTCATCGTGCCGATAATCGTGACCGGCCGGTGGGATGACCTTCACTATCGGCCGGACCTTGCCGGCGCCGTGGAGGAGAACACCATAGGCCTGATCAAAGGAGCTATCCCCGGCACATCGTCAGGTACTGCAAACTCGGGCAGTTCGAGCGTTCCGAACCCGGTGACGATTCTCAAGCATCTGTTGGGTAATTGACGAGCGCTTGCAGTCGTTAAGCCCCTACGGTCAGCGGATCGCGATCGGGGTGCCGACAGCGAGGCCGAGAACGCGGTCGGCGCGACCCTGATTGACGGCGATTTCGGCGAGCCCATTCGCGTTCTCGTACCAGAAGGGCGCTCCCGGCGGTACGGCGGCAAAGGTGCGCGCGCGCGGAAAGCGGCGGCCCGCGGCTTCAAGGACACCCTCTGGCGGCAGAGTCCCGGCACGCACGCCCGTGACGGCATTTCCAAAGTGGTCAATATAAACGACGCGCGCAAATTCGTCGGGCCAATCGGCGCGCCGCAGCATCTCGAGTGGCCGGGAATCCGCCCAGGGCGCCTCATGCCAATGCGGCTTATCCCAAGGGTGTTCGCCTTGCGCAAGGCGAGCCGCGATCGGCGCGAACAGATCGCGGCCATGAAAGCTCGCCGATAGCCGCTCCGGTTGCCACGTTATTTCCCACCATCGCGCGTGCTTTGCGCGGCGCACGATGGGCTCGAAAAGGCCGTTGTCCGGCCCGACGAACCAGCGCCCATCCACTTCCACCACGGCGGCGCGCCGCACCCCACCGACGCCAGGATCCACCACCGCAAGAAACACAGTACCCTGCGGAAATTCGCCGATGAAAGCGGCGAAGAGATAAGCCGACGACATCGGGTCGTGCGCGGGTGCGTCCGCCATGAGATCAATCACGGGAATTTCGGGTGCGGCGTCATAGAGCACGGCCTTCACTTGGCCGAGATAAGGCCCCGCCGGTCCAAAATCGGTAAAGAGCACGATCATCTCGCCTGACCTTGAAAGCGGCCTGTCGAGTATGGGTGCTGCGTGCGAAGCCCGCAAGCCGCGGGAACCGGGAAAGGCGCGTTCAGGCCGCCGATAAGGGTTGGAGCACGCGGTCGCGCGGCAGGCGCACCGTCACCATGGTGCCCGACCCCACTTCGCTCATGAGGCTAAGCGAGCCGCCATGGCGCTCGATGAGTGCTTTCGAGAGCGGCAAACCGAGCCCGGTACCTTCGTGCTGGCGCCGGATAGAGCTATCGACCTGGCTGAAAGGTTCGAGGGCGCGTGCAATATCGTCGGGAGCAATGCCGATTCCGTTGTCAATGATTGAGAGGCTGAACTCTCCGTCCCGCGACATGCCGGTTTTGACCATGATCTGCCCGCCTTCCGGCGTGAACTTGACGGCATTGGACAGCAAGTTGAGGAGCACTTGCTTTATGCGAAGCGGGTCGGCGCGAAGCGGGGGCAGATTGGGCTCGATCTCCGAATCGATGCGCAGACGCTGTGCATTCGCGCGATCGCGCACATAGCGGATCGAGGATTGCACGAGCTGCGCCACGTTTATCGTCTCGTCGTGCAGCTCGATCTTTCCGGCTTCGGCCTTGGAAACATCAAGTATGTCGTTGATCACAGAAAGCAGGTGCTCGCCACTTTCGTGGATGTCCCGCACGTAATCGATATAATTTGAGTTGCCGAGAGGACCGAAGATTTCGTCCCGCATGATTTCGGAAAACCCGATTATCGCGTTGAGCGGCGTGCGCAGCTCGTGGCTCATATTGGCCAGAAACTCGCTCTTGGCGCGGCTGGCAAGCTCGGCTTGATGCACCGACCGCTGGAGTTCCCTTTCTGCGCGCTTGCGATGGGTGATGTTGGTATAGATGGCGACGATGCCGTGGTCCGGGAGGATGTTGCTCTGCACCTCGATCGTCTCACCGTCGTGGCGAACCCATTCTTCCCGTTTGGGTTGGAGTTGGCGGAGCTGGCTGACGCGTGTGCGAACCTGCGCCTCGACGTCGCCGGGGCCGTAATGGCCGCATTCGGCGGCGTAGCGGATGAATTTTTCCACGGGATCGCCTGACTTGAAGCGCTTGAGGGGCAATCCGAGCAAGTCGAGGAATTGCTTGTTGTAGAGCGCTACATTGAATGCGCGGTCGACAACCGTGACCCCGGCGGGAAAATTGTCAAGCATCGCCTGGAGCAACATGGTCTTGTTACGCGCATCCCGCTCCATTTCGACCGCCTGCGTGATGTCGCGGCCGGTGCCTCGATAACCGAGAAAGCTCCCGTCTTCGGCCCAAATCGGCTTACCGTTCACGCTGAAGCATCGCCTTCGGCCGTGCCGACCGACTGTGCCGAAACGCTCGTCCCGAAATGGCTGACGCGCATGGAGAATTGCCAAGTGGCGTTCCACTGCCTCCTGATCGTCGAACGTCTTGGTGGCGACCTCGGCGACCGAGCGGCCTAGAATGGCGTCGGCGCGGATGCGTGCGATTTCCCCGTAACGTTCCGACACATAGACGAACTTCAACTCGCGATCGAGTTCCCAAAACCAATCGGAGGACGATTCGGCGACGTCGCGCAGGCGCGCCTCGCTCAATTTCAACCGTCGCTCCGCCGCCTGCGCGCGAAGGCGCTGACGCTCGAGGCTGATCACGACCAGGCTAATTGCGTTGAGGATTGAAAGGACCTGGGAGATCGCGAAACTCCAAGATGCAAACCACTCGATGGGGTCCACGATCAGGTAAACCAGCTTATGGAGTCCCATCAACACGAAGACGATGCCGGTGACGCGATAAGCAGCACTGGGATTCTCGCGGTGCGCGCGAATAAAGGTCAGGCCTGTAAACGAAAATGCGATTGCGGCGAGCACATAGAGCGGGGCCGTCAGCGGGTGGGCGTCGGAGGCAAGGAATGTCGCCCAGGCGGACCACGCACAGGTGAGCGCGATCGTTCCCGCGACGATCCAGCCCCGGACCTCGCGCCCGAGAAAGGCGAATGTGCCCGCGAGCAGCAGGACGGCAGTCAGCGCTTGGGCACTCTCCGCAAAAAAGCTCGACACGGTCGTGCTTAGGCCGAAGAAGGGGAGCTGCACGACGAAATGGAGGGTGTAGGCGGCAAAGGCGGCCGTCCAGAAACGGGCCGAGCGGTCCGCTTCCGGTTGCACGCAGAGATAAATCATCGCAACCGTGAGCCCGGCGCAGCCGAAAGCCGCACCCATCAGCTCCGATTGAAATGAAAGGTCAGCCATGTTGCCTACACAGTCCCAACACGCTCGGCCGCGTCCCCCATCGCCTGGGGAAATTTCAATTAAATCAGTAGCTTGCAATTTCCAAAACGACATAATGTGCACACGATATAGTTAACAACAGCTTATTTTCCCCGGTGATTCCGCGCATCCGGCGCCATGCATTTGCGCCGTGGCGTCTGGATGTCCGGCTTGCTAGGGTGGCGCGCCATGCCGTTGCGGCGACAATCCGGCGAGGGAGGAATTATGAGCCACGTCCTCGGGCGACAAACAAAAAAGACACTCCCCACGGCGGTACGCGGGGAGGGGATCTATCTCTTCGACGCCACTGGCAAGCGCTATGTCGATGCATCGGGTGGTGCTGCGGTGTCCTGTCTCGGGCATGGCCATCCGGAAGTCACCCGGGCGATCAAGGATCAGCTCGACAAGCTCGCTTACGCGCATACGGGCTTTTTCACCAATCAGCCACAAGAAGAACTTGCGGACCATCTCGTGGCCAAGGCTCCCGCCGAATTGGGCCATGCCTATTTTGTCTCGGGGGGTTCCGAAGCGATGGAGGCCGCCCTCAAGCTCGCGCGCCAGTATGCGATCGAGATCGGCGCGTCGCAGCGCAAGCATGTGATCTCCCGCTGGTCGAGCTATCACGGCAATACGCTCGGCGCCCTTTCCGCCGGGGGGAATCGGGCACGGCGAGCGGCATACGAGCCATTGCTGATCGACATTCAGCATATCTCGCCCTGCTTCGCCTACCGCGGCAAACGCGCCGATGAGAGCGATGATGCCTATGGGGCGCGCGTCGCCAACGAGCTCGAAGCCAAGATTCTCGAACTCGGGCGCGACGCGGTCTTGGCCTTTGTCGCCGAGACGGTCGTCGGCGCCACGATCGGCGCCGTGCCGCCGGTACCGGGCTATTTCAAGCGCATTCGCGAGATTTGCGAGCGCTATGGTGTCCTCCTCGTCCTCGACGAAGTGATGTGCGGCATGGGGCGTACCGGAACACTTTATGCGTTCGAGCAAGAGGGCATCGTTCCCGATATCGTGACAATGGCGAAAGGCCTGGGTGCGGGCTATCAGCCGATCGGGGCCATGCTCGTCGCGGATAAGATCTACGACGCGATCGCCGGAGGATCGGGAGCATTCATGCACGGCCACACATATATGGGCCATCCCGTCGCTTGCGCCGCCGCACTCGCCGTCCAGCAGGTTATGGCGCGCGATCGATTGGTCGAGAACGTCAATCGAATGGGAGCGGTTCTCGAAAAATCACTTTTGGAGCGCTTTGGCAACCACCGCAACGTCGGCGATATTCGCGGGCGCGGATTGTTCTGGGCGATCGAGCTGGTCGAGGACCGCGCCTCCAAGCGGCCGTTCGAGCCGAAGCATCAGATCCATGCCCGCATCAAGGCCGAGGCTTTTGCGCGGGGGATGTTGTGCTATCCCATGGGGGGTACTGTCGACGGCAAAGCCGGCGATCACGTCCTGTTGGCACCACCTTTCATCGTCGAAAGAGGCCAGGTCGAGGAGATCGTGGACCGTCTCGGTACCGCGGTCGATGCCGTGCTTGGATCCGTCATGGCGTAAGCGGATTAAGCATGGCCTGCGATTCCGTATAGAATATCGCCATGCGAAGAATCGGCACGCAAAGCCGAGCGGGCGCAAGCGCCCTACCCCTCGACCGGGCCGTGGGAGCCCGGCTACTCGATTTTTCAAGCATGCCCCGCGCCGACCTCTCAGCCATGGCCGAGGCCGGACAAGAGGTCGAGCGATGCCGCCGAGTTCTTGCCAAATCGGGCGATAACATCGTCGCAGAAGTTCTGCGCGCGCAAGGTACGTTCTACGAGTGGACCCATTACCCACAAGGCGACGTCTACGATTTCGAATCCCATGCCCAGTACTATTACCACGCCCATCCGGCTGGCGAGCGACCGGGCGAGCACGGCCACTTTCACGCCTTTCTGAGGCAAAAGGGCATGCCGAAGGGCGTGCGACCCGCGCTCGTTCGCGGCTTCGTGCCGCCGCCGGAGCCCGACGAGGCCCTGGGCCATCTCGTCGCAATCTCGATGGACAATCGCGGTAATCCTGTCCAACTGTTCACGACCAATCGCTGGGTCACGGGCGAGGTGTGGTATGCGGCACGCGATGTAATCGCGATGCTCGATCGTTTCGAAATCGAACTTGCCCAGCCGTCCTGGCCGGTCAACCGCTGGATCACCGCTATGGTGCGGTTCTTCCGCCCGCAGATTGAGCTATTGCTGCTCGAACGAGATCGAGCGGTGGCCGAATGGCAGCGAAGGCATCCGAATGTCGATGTCTTCGAGGACCGCCGCCTCGAAGTTGCCTCGGCCGTCGAAATCGCCGTCGACGGGCAAATGCAGCGCGTCCTCGGCGCCCTCAAGCGAAGCCGCCGCTAGTCTGGTGGAATTGAAGTTCCTGTCGTTTTGGTGGCTTCTGCGTTTAGGAACTTCAAAGCCACGCCGGAGGCTTTCGCCAAGCAAACGGGGCCAGCTTACTGCGTCGCCTTGTGCAGGTAAGCGATTACGTCCTCTCGATCCTGCGGGTTAGGAACTTTGAATTGCATGCGCGCACCGGGGATGAATGCCTGAGGGTTCTCGAGCCACTTTACGAGCTTTTCGTCATCCCATTTGAAATCGGCCTTGGCGAGCCCGTCGGAATATTTGAAATCTGCCGCTTTGCCGGCCTGCCGGTCGAAAAGGCCGTGAAAGTTCGGTCCAACCCGATTGGGATCGCCCGCATTGATGGTGTGACAGGCATTGCAACGCGCAAAGACCTTAGCACCTTTATCCGCGTCTCCGGCCGCTTGGGCGCTTATGGATAAAAGTAACGTCGCCGCAGCGATCGTCGGCGGCCAGGCAATGCATTTCATCATGGAGAACAGCCTCTTGAGCGATGTATCGGATCGGATCGAGGATTGCCTAGTGTGGTGGATTTGAAGTTCCCGTCATTTTGGTGGCATCCGCGTTTAGAAACTGCAAATCCGAATACCACACTGGGAAGGTTCCACCCCCGGGGAATAAGACCGCCCGCGCGCATTTTTTATTCGCGGCACCTGCCAGCCGCTGGAGCGGCATCGATTGGGTCGCTTATGCGTTCTGTTAATCTTTTCTTCATGCTGTGACACCGACAATGCAGAGGCGGAATTCGGCGAAGGGCCCCGCCGCAGCCGCCAAGAGAGCGCATGACCGAGCGATTATCCAAGGCCGACCTCGAAGCACTGATATCGGACCGCACGGCTGAGACCCGAGCCAAGGCGGCCGGCAAAATCGCGGGCGAGTATCGTCACGGTATTCTCACGACCCGGGAACGCGCCATCGCGGAGGATATTTTTCGCACCCTCTTGCGCGATGCCGAGCTCGTGGTTCGCCGGGCCCTTTCCGAGCAGCTCAGGGAGAGCCGGCTCGTCCCACACGAGATCGCTCTTGCGCTTGCGCGCGACGTCGACGTCGTAGCACTTCCTATCATCGAAAGCTCGGAGGTGCTGACCGACACCGATCTCATCGCCCTTATTGCCTTGAATGAGCCGCCACGGCAGATCGCAGTGGCGCGCCGGCGGCGCGTCTCGGCACCCGTCGCGCATGCACTGGTCGAAAGCCAGAATCGCGACGTTGTCGCCGAGCTCGTGAGCAACGTTGGCGCCGAACTCGGCGAAGCGGACCTCCAGAAGGTTCTCGATGCCTATGGTGAGAGCGAGACGATCGAGCAGCGACTGGCGTTCCGTTCGGCTTTGCCCGCAACCGTTTCCGAGCGCCTCGTTGCGATCGTGTCGGAGCGTCTTCGACAACACCTGATGGCAACGCAGGATTTGGGTCCAGACACTGTAAGCGACCTCATCCAATTCAGCCGGGAGCGCGCAACCCTCGGTATCGTTTGGGATAGCGGCATGGGCGACCTCGATCGCTTCGTGCGCCAGCTTCACGCTCGCGGTCGCTTGACGCCGACACTGCTTCTGCGCGCCCTTTGCATGGGCGACACGCTCTTTTTCCAGTCGGGTATCGCGGTGCTGGCGGCACTCCCGCTCAAGAACGCTGTAACGCTCGTCTACGACAAGGGCATGCGCGGTTTGAAGGCGATCTATGAAAAAGCGGCCCTGCCGGCGGAGCTCTTTCACGCCTTCGCGACCGCCATCGACGTTGTTCAGCAAACCGAACTCGATGTCCACGACGGAAGGTCCGAGCGCTACCGCCAGCGCGTGATCGAGCGTATTCTCACGCAGTTCGACGCAATAGGTGCCGACAATATCGATTACCTCCTGGCCAAGCTCATCCGCCGCAACTCGAATTCACGCGACCGGCAGCCCTAAGCATGATGCGGGCGACGCCTTCGCTCGCATCGCTCGTTGCCGATCGCCCTTCCTCTTGCGCCCCTTGGGGTCGCATGCCACAGTCGAAGCAAAGCTAGGCAACCAGCAAGCAATCGGTCAAACGGTGATTCCGCGACGACCGTTGCCGTTGGGAAGAGTATGAACGCAGCTCAATCGCTAGTGATGCCGGCGCTCGAAGCGGGTCTCGGCGCCCATGCCGCCCTCATCTTTCGCGATCGCGCGTACTCATACGATGACGTAGCGAGCGGCATCAATCGAGTCGGGCACGCGTTGCGAACATTCGGCGTCGCGCCGAACGACCGCGTAATGATCATGTTGCGCGACTCGCCGGATTTCGTTTTTTGCTACCTCGGCGCCATCAAGATCGGCGCTGTTGCGGTCGCGATCAATCTTCGCGCGTCACCGCGCGATCTCCTGTTCTACCTTCGTGACACACAAGCCAAGGTTTTCATCGTCGAGGGCGCGTTCGCTCAAAGTTACCGCCAAGTCGAGCGAGAACTCGATACGCCGCCGCACCTGGTCGTGATCGACGATGTAACGCCGCCTTGCGATTCGTGGTCGACGCTCCTTGCCCGTCAATCGTCCAAGCTTGACGCCGTCGACCGCGCGCCCGACGACATGGCATTCTGGATCTATACGTCGGGGACAAGCGGAACGGCGAAAGCGGCGGTACACGTTCAAAGGGATGTGCTCAACGCCGCCGACCACGTGGGTGGGACGCTGGGCGTGCGCGCGGGCGAGCGCTTGTTCGCGACATCGAAGCTATTCTTCGCCTATGCACTCGGCAATGCGTTGTTCGGCGGCTTTCGACTCGGAGCGACCGTGGTTCTTCTCGACGAATGGCCCACACCGGAGGTCGTGGCGCAAGCGGTCGAACGCCACCGGCCGGCCGTCGTTTTCGCGGTGCCCACGATCTACCGCAATCTGCTCGAGGCCGGTGTGGCGACGGGCGAAGGCTTTCGTTCCGTGCGGCATTTCGTTTCGGCCGGCGAACGGCTGCCGGAGCGCCTTTGGCAGCGATGGCGGCAGGCGACGGGACGCGAGATCGTGGACGGGATGGGGACATCCGAGACCATCTATATGCTGCTCTCCAATCATCCCGGCGCCATTCGGCCAGGCTCGTCGGGTAAGCCGGCAGCAGGGGTGGACGCGAAGCTTGCGGATGCGCATGGCCGGCCCCTGCCACCCGGGGAGCCGGGAATTCTTTGGGCGCGCATTGCTTCCCGAGCGGCGATGTACTGGAATCAGCCGGAGAAATCCCAAGCCGCCTTCCGCGGAGAATGGTTTTGTACCGGCGACATGTATCGCGTCGATGTCGACGGTTACTGGTTCCATGAGGGCCGGCACGACGACCTCCTCAAGATTTCGGGTCAATGGGTAAGCCCGACGGAAATCGAGGAACTGTTGCTGACGGAACTTCCGCTGCGCGAGGCGGTCGTCGTCGGCACGGCTGATCCAGATGGGCTTACACGCCTCACACTCTTCGCGGTCGGACCGGAGGGAGGCTTCGAGCCTTCTGTGCTCGAGCAGCGCATCACTGCCCTACTCACCGAACGCCTCTCGGTCTACAAATGTCCCAAGTGGATTCGCTTCGTCGATGCGATTCCGCGCACGGCAACCGGCAAGGCGCAACGGTTCCTGCTCCGCCAGCGCGCCGAGGCGCTCCTCAAGGGAGAGGCCGCATGAAGCGCTCGGTCCAGACGCGTATGGTCAATTTCGCCGATTGCGATTCTGCGCAACTGGTCTTCTATCCGCGCTATTTCGAATGGTTCGACCGATGCACCGAAATGATGTTTCGCGCGGTCGGACTCGATTGGGACCGGATGTTCGGCGTGGACGATTGGAACGGCGTGCCGCTCCTCGATGCGGGGGCAAATTTCAAGCGCCCGTGTCGCCTCGGCGAGACGATCGAGATCGAAAGCTGGGTCGAGGAATGGCGCGGCAGGACGTTTCTCGTGCGCCATCACATCCGCAACAAGGGCGAGATCGCCGTAGAGGGTCATGAGCTTCGCGCCTGGACCGTCATTGACAAGAGCCGACCGGCGGGCTTGCGCGCAATACCCGTGCCGCGCGAGATCGTTGCCCGCTTCGATCCGTGACGACCGGGAGATAGCACCCCATGCCGAAAACGATCATCACCTCGCCAAATGCACCGACGACGGGATTTACGGACAAGGCGAAGGCTTCGCCGATTGCGCAGGCCATCCGCTATGGCAATACGCTCTTCGTCTCGGGCCAAGGGCCGCTCGACCCGGCGACCAGAGACGTGATCCAGGGCGATATCGAAGCGCAAACGAGGCAGACATTGACCAACTTGAATCACATCCTGGCGCAGGCGGGGGCGACGTTCGAAAACGTCGTCAATATGCGAGTGACCTTGCGCGACATTGCGGATTTCCCGCGCTTCAACGAGGTGTTCCGGGAATTTCTGGCCGGTGAAAAAGTGACGCGCACTTGCGTCGGCGGAACGCCTCACCGCAAGGGCGTCAATGTCGAGAT
>Ga0187766_10000198_pt1 | contig 31421 bp, 29 predicted proteins | sample 0216_QUI02_MP05__4_FD_132971 | JGI IMG/M metagenome (GOLD analysis project Ga0187766, IMG submission 132971) | Tropical peat soil microbial communities from peatlands in Department of Meta, Colombia - 0216_QUI02_MP05_20_MG | ecosystem: Environmental > Terrestrial > Soil > Wetlands > Peat ... | reverse complement strand
GCACCGCCAGTCCGCGCGGACCCCAGCGTCTCAACTTGCAGCAGTGTGGGGTTCGGGTGCTCGGACGCGATCAGGTCGAGCAATCCGCGCACCGCGGGCAGCGGGACCCAGCGCAGGTGGCCGCCGATCCACACCAGTGAGCGCACCGGTTCACGCAGTGGCACCGGCGCATAGTCGGCCAGTTCCAACACCGCCTGCGCTCCGGTGGTCCGGCAGACCTGCGCATAGTCAACCGGAACCGCGACAGCGAAAGATCCGTCGTCGAACAAGTGGTGTACAGGTGTGGTTACCGGCTCCTCGCGCTCGATGGCCAGCAGCGCTCCACCGGCTCGTGCGCAGGTGCTCCGGATGCGTTCAGCAGTCGTCGGTGCGGGATTGGCGGTAAGTGGCATGGACACTCTCCTGTAATTAGGTAAGCCTAACTTAATCTGGGGGGAACCGACGGCGCAAGCCTGGCGACCCGATTAGTGTTTGGTCGTGGCCCGCATCGCGTTTCTCGGTCCCGAAGGGACTTTCACCGAGGCGGCGCTGCTCGAGATGACAGCGGCCGGCATGGTTCCCGAGCGCGGCCCAGATGCCGTGCTGCCGTTGCCAATCGAGAGCCCACCCGCCGCACTCGACGCCGTCCGGCAAAGTGTTGCCGATTACGCCTGCGTGCCGATCGAGAACTCGATCCACGGGTCGGTGGCACCGACGCTGGACAGCCTGGCACTCGGTTCGCCGCTGCAGGTGTTCGCCGAGATGACGCTAGATGTGGCGTTCAGCATCGTTGTCAAACCCGGCCGGACCGCCGCCGAGGTAAGCACATTGGCGGCCTTCCCGGTGGCGGCGGCACAGGTGCGGCGGTGGCTGGCCGCCCACCTGCCCGGCGTCGAGCTGTGGCCGGCGAACTCCAATGCCGACGCGGCGCAGCAGGTCGCCGATGGCCGGGTCGATGCCGCGGTGAGCTCAGCGCTGGCCGCCGCTCACTGTGGGTTGGCGGCGCTGGCCGACGGTGTCGTCGACGAACCCAACGCCCGTACCCGCTTCGTCTTGGTCGGCCTGCCGGGCCCGCCGCCGGCCCGCACCGGAGCCGACCGGACGTCGGTGGTGCTGCGTATCGACAATGTGCCTGGCGCACTGGTGGCCGCGCTTGCCGAGTTCGGTATCCGCGGCATCGACCTGACCCGGATCGAATCCCGGCCCACCCGCACCGAGCTGGGCACCTACATGTTCTTCCTGGACTGCGTGGGCCACATCGACGACGACGCCGTCGCCGAGGCACTCAAGGCGCTGCACCGTCGTTGTGCTGATGTGCGATACCTGGGCTCCTGGCCGACGGGGGTGGTTGCTGGCGCGGGGCCGCCGCAGTCGGATAAGGCGTCGCGCTGGCTGGCTCGGCTGCGGGAAGGACAGCCCGATCCGCTCGGAGGATCCGCGCGATGAGCGGTCGTTTGGTGCTGCTGCGGCACGCCCAGTCCTACGGCAACCTCGAGCGCAGATTGGACACATTGCCGCCAGGGGCGGGACTGACGCCGTTGGGTCACGATCAGGCCCGGGCGTTCGCGCGGGGCCGTTCGAGACGGCCGGCGATGCTGGCACATTCGGTGGCTGCCCGCGCTGAGGAGACCGCCGCGGTGATCGCCGCCGAACTCGACGTTCTGGCCCGCGAAGTCGCCGGCATTCACGAGGTGCAGGTCGGAGAGCTGGAAAACCGCAATGACGAGGAGGCGGTCGCCGAATTCAACGCTATCTACCAGCGATGGCATCAAGGCGAGCTGGATGTGCCGCTGCCTGGCGGCGAAACCGCGACTCAAGTGTTGGACCGCTACCTGCCGGTGCTCACAGAGCTGCGGATGCGCTACCTCGACAACCACGACTGGACCGACGACATTGTCGTCGTCAGCCATGGCGCGGCGATTCGGCTGGCCGCCGCCGTGCTGGCCGGCGTGGACGGCAGCTTCGTGCTGGACCACCATCTCGGTAATACCGACGCGGTGGTGCTGGTCCCGATCACTGACGGGCGATGGAGTTGCGTGCGATGGGGCGAGCTGTCGCCGCCGTTCTACCCCGAACCTGAGGCCACCCCGATCACTGACGCGGTGCGGTCCAGCGCCGACCCGATGGGCTGACGCTGGCCTTCAGCCCGGCGACGATACGGCCGGGACCGCCGAGGAGGAGCCGGGCAATCAGATAGCGACTGCCAGCTCGGTCGGTTCGCCGCACCCGCAGCCGACCGCGTCACAGTCGATGACGAAGGGGTGCGGTATCAGCTCGGGGCTGGTGCAGTCCTCCTCGGTGCACTCCGACCGGCGCAGTGAATGGCGAATGATGGTGCCGTGGCAGTGATCCAAGCCTGCCCGGCAGTCGCGGCATCCTGTGCTCATGGGCCGTTCTTAGCACTCGACGCGGACAAATCCGGGATGCCGCGCCCGTCAAACCCGCAAGCCCTTGTTAAGCCCAGCCCAGTTCATGCAGCCGGTCGTCGTCGATACCGAAGTGATGGCCGATCTCGTGGATCACGGTGATCGCCACCTGGTCGACAACTTCGTCCTTGGATTCACAGACGTCCAGCAGCGCCTTGCGATAGATCGTGATGGTGTCCGGCAGCGATCCGGCGTAGTTGGAGTCCCGCTCGGTCAACGCCACGCCCTCATAGAGTCCGAGCAGGTAGGGCTCCTCGGGGTGCCGATCAGCCACCAGGACGACGACGTTGTCCATTACGGCCGCCAGCTCGTGCGGGATCAGGTCGAGTGCGTCGGAGACCAGTTCGTCGAACCGTTGCGGGTCCATCCGGACGGCCACCCGGCTAAGCCCCCGGTGCGGGCCCGGCTGGAGCGGGCGGTGGTGGCGCTGCCTGGAGTTCCGGCGGCGGTGGTAGCGACGGGGGTTCGCCGCCCGGCGGGGGCGGTGGTGCTCCGGCACCGGGTGCTGGCGGAGCCCCAGGTGCTGGCTGCGGTGGCGCCCACGGCGCGGGCTGTGCTGGCAGCTGCGGGGCCGGCGCAACCGGCTGTTGTGGAAGGTGCTGGTTGCCCGGGCGCTGGGCGCTCGGCGCCGCAGTGTTGCCCTCGTTGGTGGGCAATGAAATCGGCGGCGGGTTGAGCCGCTCCTCGGGAATGTCCGGTGGCGGGATAGGTGGCTGGCCGTTGATCAGCAGCGGTCCCTTGGCGCTGTTGAGCAGCGTCGCCCAGCCGCCGTTGCCCAGCGTCGCGCCGATACTGCAGGCGACTTCATGGCTACCGGCCGACCAACTGGGCAGCGAGATGGTGTTGTAGATCAGCGTCAGCGTGGTGGTGCGCAACCGGATCGGCGCGAGGTAGGCGTCTGTCATCCGGGTGCAGGCGTCTTTGATGAACGCGTCCTGCTCGGGTTCGGCGGGCAGGGCATCGGGAAACTTCTCGGCCAAGTTGACCGTGCCGGTGACCTCCATGGCATGCGGTTTTGCGCAGTCGACCGGGACATCGGTCGGTTGGTTCGTGGCCGGGTCGACACCCAGGCAAGTACCGGCTGGCCAGACCTTCGACTGGTCGATGTCGGCGACCTTGCCCTTGAAGGCGATCTGCTGGTTGTTGGGACCGGGTAGTTGCAGGCCGCACAGCACACGGCGTTCACCCGAGTGGCGCCAGGCTCGGTCGCCGGACCACAGCATGCTGATGCTGAACTTGCTGTTGGGGTCGAGTCGGCTTCCGAGGTAGCGGCGCACGGCCGCCTCGCACTGCTCCTGGCTGATCTGCTCGATGCGAGCGGCTGACGGTGGGGCAGCGTTGGGCCCGTACTCCGAGCCCGGGAAGGTCCGCATATCGACGGACTCGGCGACCTCGAACCGGTGTTCGTCCTTACAGTCGACGATGCTCGCGGCCTCCAGCACGTTGTCCGGCCACATCAGACAGTCGCCGCTGGCGGCGCGGTTGAAGGCTGCATTGCTCTTCGCGCCGGTGCTGGGCACCGGATTGGCGGCCATATAACCGGCCAGCCGCCCCGGACCGTTGTCGCCGATCGGAACCACGGTGACCACCCGGGCGATGAGCAGCCCGCCCAGAGCGGTCAGGAGCAGTGCCCGCCTGGTCGACGTCGCCTGGAAAGTACGCAGCCACCGAAACCCCGCCAACGGTTGTTCCGCGTCGCCGACGGGTGAATGGTCCTGCTCGGGTGCATCCGACATCCGCTCCATTCTGACAGGCTGCGCGAGCGGCGTGAAAACTGTTGCAGATGTCATGCTGTGGGGTTATGCCCCGCTGGTGGTCCGCCGCGATAATTTGGACCCATGACCAGCCCCGATTCGGCCAACTCCCGATGCGCCGACGCCGACGTGCCCGATGAGGTCGCCGAGCTGGCCGGCGCCGACCCGTACGCGGGCCAACCGAGCGCCGTCGATACCGCTCGCGTGTTCGAGCGCACCGGCTACCTGGAGATGTTCGGCGCTGGCGGCCAAAAGTAGGGTTCAAGGTCGTGATCGACCTGAAACTGCTGCGGGAAAACCCCGACACCGTGCGCCGTTCCCAGATCAGCCGTGGCGAGGACCCAGCCCTGGTGGACACCTTGCTGGCGGCCGATACCGCCCGTCGGGCCGCGATCTCGACCGCCGATTCGCTGCGCGCCGAACAGAAAACCGCCAGCAAGAAAGTGGGCGCGGCGTCGGCCGACGAGCGTCCGGCGCTGCTGCAGCGCGCCAAGGAACTGGCCGAACAGGTCAAGGCCGCCGAGGCGGAGCAGGCGGAATCCGACGCGGCGTTCACCGCGGCGCATATGGCGATCTCGAACGTCATTCTCGACGGTGTGCCCGCCGGCGGGGAAGACGACTACCGAATCCTTGACCTCGTCGGCGAGCCTGCGCCGATCGAAAACCCCAGGGACCACGTGGAACTCGGTGAGCTACTGGGACTGATCGACATGCAGCGCGGGGCCAAGGTGTCCGGCTCGCGGTTCTACTTCCTGACCGGCCGGGGCGCGCTGTTGCAGCTGGGGCTGTTGCAGCTGGCAATGCGCCTGGCGGTCGACAACGGCTTCATCCCGATGATCCCGCCGGTGCTGGTGCGTCCGGAGGTGATGTCCGGAACCGGATTTCTGGGTGCCCACTCCGAAGAGGTGTACCGGGTGGAGGCCGACGACCTGTATCTGGTGGGCACCTCCGAAGTCCCGCTGGCCGGCTACCACGCTGACGAAATCCTCGACCTGTCCGGCGGGCCGCGACGCTACGTGGGCTGGTCGTCGTGTTTTCGCCGCGAGGCCGGCAGCCACGGCAAGGACACCCGCGGCATCATCCGCGTCCACCAGTTCGACAAGGTAGAGGCGTTCGTCTACTGCACACCCGACACCGCCGAAACCGAGCACGAACGGCTGCTGGGCTGGCAGCGGGAAATGCTGGCCCGCATCGAGGTGCCGTATCGGGTAATCGACGTGGCCGCTGGCGATCTCGGTTCGTCAGCAGCCCGCAAGTTCGACTGCGAGGCGTGGCTGCCGACGCAGGGTACTTACCGGGAGCTGACATCGACGTCGAACTGCACCACCTTTCAGGCACGCCGGCTGGCGACACGGTACCGGGATGCCAACGGCAAGCCGCAGATCGCCGCGACGCTCAACGGCACGCTGGCCACCACCCGCTGGCTGGTCGCGATCCTGGAGAATCACCAGCGGCCCGACGGCACTGTGCGGGTCCCCGACGCACTGGTCCCATTCGTGGGCACAGAGCTGCTGCAGCCGGTCCGCTGAGAGTCGCGGACACGTTTCCGACGGGATGGAAACGTTGATACAGCGCAGCGGTCACGGCTGTTGCAGATCGACGTCGGCAAAAGAGTTGATCCAACGGTGTGGGGGTCGTGGGGAATTCGGCTCCCCTGGCCTGGTCACGCCCAGTACCGACCAACCGGCGGCCGCCGCGGCGTCAAGCTCGTCGGGATGGTCGGACAAGAACAGGATCTGGTTCGCGGGCAGACCGATGGCGTCGGCGATCTTCTGGTAGGACGAGGCCTCCCGCTTGCCTCCGGCAGTGGTCAGATCGAACCACCCGCTAATCAAGGACGCCAACTCGCTGCCGCGGGCGTGCGCGAACCAATCCTGTTGATTGCGCACCGAGCCCGACGAGAACACATATAACGCAATGCCGGCGTCGTGCCACGCGGCCAGCGCGGGCGGTACGTCGGAGAAGAACTCCCCGTGCAGGGTGCCGCTGCGGAAACCCTCCGCGCAGATCAAGCCCTGCGCGGTCTTCAGCGGCTCGGCCTTCTCATCGGAATTCAGCCAACCACAAAGGATTTCGACCACCGCAGCCAGGTCTGCGTCAGGACGTGCGGCCAGTTGCCGGGTGCTGGCGATCACCGATGCGGCCGCTGCGCCGCGGTTGTCGACCAGCCACCGCCCAAGATGCTGCCGGATGTAGCCGTACAGACCCTCCCGCACCGAACGGGTCGGGCTAGTGGTGCCCTCGATGTCGAGGACGATAGCGGCGATCACGCGATGAGCTGATCAAGCGTCGGAAACCGCTCACCGATGTGGTCGCCAGTGAAGTGGCCGATCCAGCCGTCCTCCTCCTCGAAGAACCGGATCGCTACGAATTCGGGGCGGGTGCCCATGTCGAACCAGTGCCGAGTGCCCGCCGGCACGAACATCAGGTCGCCGCCCTCACACACCACCGCCGCCACCTCCGGCCCCAGGTGCAGGTAGAAGCAGCCCCGGCCGGCGGCGAAGAAGCGAACCTCATCCTCGGTGTGCCGGTGCTCGGCGAGGAACTTCTCGCGGGCGGCCGTGGCCTTGTCTGGCCATTGCGGGTCGCTGTCGTCGGGATGCATCCGGGCCATGTCGATGTACTTGTAGCGGCCGTCGGCATTGAGGTCGGCGACGCGGTCGTGGTAGTTCGCCAAGATCTCGGTGTCGGATGTGGTCGCGTCGACGCCCGGCATAATGGGCCAGCGGTCGAAAACAACGCCGCGCTCGGCGAGTTCGACACCGACCAGGCTCGGATCGGTGGTGCGCACCCGTATGTCGGCGGCGTCGCTGTCGGCCATCACCTGAAGCAGGGTCATTGCGGTTCCTCCCCGCGGTGAAGTGGTTCGGTCTCGCGGCGACCGGTGAGCGTCACCAGCTCGCACACCGCCTCCAGGCACTCCGCCCGGTCCCGGGCCTGCGCGAGATCGGCACCCCACGTCGTGATCCCGTGGCCGGCGATGAACAGCACCGGCGGGGCATCGGGGTGCTCGACAAGGTAGCGCTCGATGTCGGCAGCGATGCGCGCAACCTCCGCATGGTTGGCAAACACCGGGATGTCAATGGTTTCCCTCGCCCCCAGTCCCTTGATGAGCTCATAGCCGCTGAACCGCAACATGTCTGGCGCATGGATCGAGTGGGCGGTCGCGTGCGGCGGGTGCACGTGTACGACGGCGTCGGCGTCGGTGGCGCGGTAGACAGCGGTGTGGATGGTGGTCTCCGCCGACGGGCGCCGCGTGCCCGACACCGGCCGGGAGTCGGCGATAGTCACCGTCACCATGTCGTGGGCGGTGAGCTCGCCCTTGGACAGCCCGCTGCCGGTGATCACCGCGGTCTGCCCGGCCCGCACCGAGATATTGCCCGCCGTGCCCGCCATCCAGCCGCGCGCATACAGCCCGCGGGCGATATCGGCAATCTGCTGCCCCGCAGGGGTGTTGAACTGCCCGACCACACCGTTCTCGGTGACCACCGCGGTGACCAGGTCCGGCGGGGTGACGTCGAACGCGGGGTTGAACACCGCGGTTCCCTCGGGTGCGGTGGCGACGCCACCGACGTGGGTGATCTCCGCCGCCGCCCGTTCCTCCACGACAATCTCGCCTCCGGTCGCGGTCGCCGGATCACGGGTCGAGTCAGGGGCCACCACGATAAACGGGATGCCGTGGTGGCGAGCCGCCAGCGCAAGAGCGTAGGTGCCGATCTTGTTGGCGACCGAGCCGTCGGCGGTGATGCGGTCCGCGCCGACGATCACACAGTCCACCTGCCCGGTGGCCATCGCCCACGCCGCCGCTGAATCGATCGTCAGCTGATGCGGAATACCGTACTGGGCGAGCTCCCACGCGGTCAGTCGGGCGCCCTGCAGCAGCGGGCGAGTCTCGCCGACCAGCACGTTCGCAATCGCGTCGCGCTCATGCAGCACCTGCAGCGCGCCCAGCGCGGTACCGAACGCCGCGGTGGCCAGCGTTCCGGTGTTGCAGTGGGTGAGGATGCGCAGCCGGCGACCCGCGCACAGCTGTTGCACCAGATGTGCGGCATGGGTGGCGGCGACCCGGTTGACCCGCTCACCCTCGGCCAGGATCTCGAGGGCCTCCTCCAGCACGGCCCGCACACCCTGTGGCAGCTTGGCCAGCGCACGCCGCACGCCCCATGCCAGATTCACCGCGGTCGGCCGGGCCGAGGCGATCCGCGCCGCGTCCAATTGCACCTTCTCGGCATCGCCGCCGTGCGTGCGTGCCGTCAACACCACCCCGAACGCCCCCGCCAACCCAAGCGCCGGCGCCCCCCGAATGGCCAGCGTCTTGATCGCGTCGATGAGCTCGTCGACCGTCGTGATCCGCAACCGGCGCACCTCATGCGGCAGCGCGCGCTGATCGATGATGACCAACGCATCGTCCACCCACGTAATCGAACTCTCGCTCATTCATGTAGTCCTTAGCTGACCTAGACCCAACTACCAGTATGAGACGCCCGGGAGTGTCTGGTCAGCGGTGCATTTGGGCAGGGTTGGTTGCAGATCAGGGAGATCAGGCCGTCTAAGGTAACCGCGGACGAGCTTGATCTGGGTCGGATTGTGAATGCCGGCGCTGCCGTTCGATGGTGGCGAAGTAGAAAGCGAATGCAAACGCGAAGCTGGTGAAGGTATCACTGCGGACGTTTTATCGCCAGGCCGGGACCGAAAGGCTTCCTCGGCCAACCGAACCCGATCGACGGGCTGTATCTGGCCCGCACGGGTTGCCAGGGCGGACCCGGGATCACGTCATCCCCGGCAACGACGCTGGTCGCCAGGCGCTTGCCGACCTCGAGCCTTAGGGACCGAGCAACACGCCGAGGACCACCGGGCGGTCAACTCGGCTTGTGATCACCCAGCAGCTTATCGAGCAATGTGATGAACTCGTCGGGGCTGGCCGGGGTAAACGCGGGACTCGGCCGAGTGCCCGGGACGTCCAACGTGATCAACGTCGACTTGAACGGCCGGCGCACGTCCAGTGGCAGCCAACGGCGCAGATCTAAGCTGCCCCAGATACGGAACCGATGCAGGAATAGGCCCAGCGGCTGGGCCTTGTAGCCACGGATAGTGCGCAGCGCGACGACCTTCGACGTACCAGACGGAAAGTGGTAGCGGCGCAATGTGATCGCCTCGCGATCCAACTGGACGACGCCGTCGTCGTAGTACTCCTGCGGTGCTGCGCTCACAGCCGTGAACACCGAAGCTCGTGGCCCCGCGCCGTCAGGCAGCGGCCGGTGTCCAAATTCCACTGCCACCCGTGCAGATTACAGGTCAGCGTGTTGCCGTCCACCACGCCGAATTTCGACAGGTCGGCTTTCAGATGCGGACAGCGTCGCTGAACCTCCCAGCCATCCAACGTGACGGACGTGGTGTCGTCATGGGCTTCAGCGAACCAGCCGTCGGCGTAGGCGATCCGTTCGTCGGTCAGGCATTTGAAGAACGTGTACAAGTATTCGTTGTAGCCGCCGACCCGCCAGGCCCGAAACCGGGTGGACAAGAAGATGGTGTTGACCCAGTCCGGTTCGTTATCGCGCAGCACGGTGCGCACCAAATCCGGCGGGATCGCGAACCCGTAGCGGAACCTTTCGTCGGGGATCGGTACGCGCACAATACATTTAGAAAAGTCGAGCACCACGGTTTCAGAGCCAATCACCAGTTCGACGGGATAGCCGATACCATTGCAGATTTGGTCGCTTTGCAGCATGATCGGCTCAAACAACGCGCGCATCGGCTCCAGCAGCGATTCGCCGGCCGCGGGCGCCCAGCTGGCTTTCTCGGCGGCCAACACAGGGGCCATACGGGCGGCATACTCGGAGATGTACGCCGCCTTGCCGGTGGTGAAGATGGCTTCGACCTGATCGACAGGAAGTGGATGGGTCAGCGAGTTCAGTTGCGCGCCTGTGAACTCCGCGGTTGAACCGGGAATCATCAGCAGGCCGCGGTGGTGTCCGTGTGTGCGTAGCTGGTCCAGGAAGACCATCTGGTCGGGAAAGATGTTGGCCGGATCGTCATGGTCGTCGTTGAGATGGCGCAGATTGGGATCCAGGAAGCACGGAGGGCCCGCCGACGGCACCACCCAGGACGCCCCCACCTGCGCGATGTACTGGCGGGCGCGATCCATCTGGCGCTGCCGTTTCTGGATGCCGAATGCCACCCTGGCTCGCGCCGGCATGTCGTAGACCATCGGATACCAGATCGCCCCGGAGTACTGCAGCATATGGACGTCGACGTGGCCGAACTTAGAGGCCAGCACCTCTAAATCCACCGGGCGGGCGTCGTTCATATTGAACGCGACGGTCTCGCGGTCGGACACCACCAACGCCGAGTCGCCGATCGGGCCGTCAGCGGGGGCCCGCAATGCGATGATCATCACGTCGAGATCGCCTTTCGGCCCGCTGACCCGGTGTTTGACCGAGTCGGTGGTCTCGAAGAACCGGTGAAATCCCAACTTCCGCAGCTCGTCTCGCAAGTCGGGCACTGGATAGTCGGGTAGCAGCACCACCGCGTTCTTGTTGACGTGCGCGCGCAGCAGTTTCGCGTCGAAGTGGTCCTTGTGCAGATGCGAAACATATAGGTAGTCGCAGTCGCCCAGAGTGTCCCAGTCCAGCGTGCTGTTGTCCGGGAACGGGAACCAGGACGCGAAGTACGCCGGATTGGCCCAAGGGTCGCACAGGATCCTGCCCGCAGTGGTCTCGATCAGAAAGCCGGCGTGGCCGACGCTGGTGACCTGCACTTACTGCCTTTCGACGACGTTAACGGCCGCCTCGAGCTTAACGGGAGGCCTCATCTGCCGCCGTCAGCCGCCGACCCGGCCGGTCGGCTACCCGGCGATCCGTCCGGCATACCGCGAAGCTCCGGCGACGGTCACGGTCAGCCATTCTGTCCGACCCCCGGAGGCGCACAGCCGCGAGCACTAGGCTGGAGGGCTGTGGAACCGGTATACGGGACTATCATCCAGCTCGCCCGCTTGACGTGGCGAGTGCAGGGTTTGAAGTTCACGGTCACCGGGGTGGAGAACCTGCCTGCCACCGGCGGCGCCGTCATCGCGATCAACCACACCAGCTACTTCGACTTCACCTTCGCCGGGTTGCCCGCCTACCAGCAGGGCCTGGGGCGCAAGGTGCGGTTCATGGCCAAGCAGGAAGTGTTCGATCACAAGATCGCCGGACCCATCATGCGCGGTTGCCGCCACATCCCGGTGGACCGGGACGACGGCGCCCCATCGTTCGATAAGGCCGTCGAGATGCTCAAGGCCGGTGAACTGGTCGGTGTCTACCCGGAGGCGACGATCAGCCGCAGCTTCGAGATCAAGGAGCTCAAGTCGGGGGCCGCCCGGATGGCCATCAAAGCGGGCGTGCCGATCATCCCGCACATCGTGTGGGGTGCCCAGCGGATCTGGACCAAAGACCACCCCAGGAAGCTGTTCCACCCGAAGGTGCCGATCGCTGTAGCCGCCGGTGAACCGATCGAACCGACCCTGACCGCGCCGGACCTGACCGTGCTATTGCATTCACGGATGCAGCATTTGCTGGAGCGGGTGCGGGAGGCCTACGGGCCGCATCCGGCCGGTGAGTTCTGGGTGCCGCGTCGGCTGGGCGGCGCCGCCCCATCGCTAGCTGAGGCGGCCCGGCTCGACGCTGAAGAGGCCGCGGCGAGGGCGGCTCGCCGTGCCGAGCGGGCCGGTCCCGCCGGGGCGCCGGAGTAGCCGCCGGTGCCGGAGCCGGTTTTTCGCGCTCTCGAGATCGCGGCCAAGGCCGTGGTCAAAGTCGTCGGTAGCGAAATCACCTACCACGGCCTGGAAAACATTCCGCCCAGCGGCGGCGCGGTGGTCGCCGTCAACCACACCAGCTACGTTGACTGGTTGGCCGCGGGTCTCGCGGTGCATTACCGCGGGCGCCGGATCCGGTACATGATCAAGGCGGAGATGCAACGGGTGAAGGTGGTCGATTACCTGATCAGGCACACCAAAACCATTCCGGTGAATCGCCAGGCCGGTGCCGATTCCTACGCGGTCGCCATCCAGCGGCTGCGCGGAGGAGAATTGGTCGGGGTCTACCCGGAGGCCACCATTAGCCGCAGCTTGGAACTAAAGGAGTTCAAGACCGGCGCCGCCCGGATGGCCGACGAAGCGAACGTCCCGATCATCCCGCTGATCGTCTGGGGTGCACATCGCATCTGGACCAAAGACCATCCCAAAAACCTCGGGCGCCGCAAGATCCCGATCACCGTCGCGGTCGGCGCCCCGCTGAGCGCCGCCGATACCATTGAGCAGACCAATGCCGCCCTGCGCGCAGCGATGACGTCGTTGCTGCACCGGTCACAGGAGGAGTATCCGCACCCCGAGGGGGCGTACTGGGTGCCGCGCCGACTGGGCGGCAGTGCACCGACCTTAACCGAGGCGGCTCGGATGGACGCAGAGGAAACAGCGGCGAGGGCAGCCCGCCGCGTAGCGCAACAGTCCGGGTCGGGGTGGGCTGGACGAAAGGAGTAGCGGGCATGGCAGAGCCTGTTTTCCGCACGCTGGAAATCCTCCTCAAAGCCGCAATCGCCGCCACCGGAACCAAAATCACCTTTCTCGGTGAGGAGAACATTCCCGGGCGGGGCGGCGCGGTGATCGCGATGAACCACACCAGTTACGTGGACTGGCTGCCGGTGTCGTACGCCGCGGTTAACCGTGGACGCCGCCTACGGTTCCTGGTCACGAAGACGAAACGCGGCGACGACACTGATCGGCGACGGCCGGTCACCCAATATGACGCTGGCGAGCGGTCAAGGTGGATCGCCTGATAACGGCGGCCAGCAGTGAGGACCGCTCGTAGCGCACAGTAATAGTCCAGGCAGGATAGCTGGACAACAGGAACAACAGGAGCAATGAACATGGCGGAGCCATTTTTCCGCACGATGGAAATCATCGTCCCGCCTATAGTCGCGGCCAACGGAATCAAAATCACGTTCCAGGGCCTGGAGAACATTCCCGACCACGGCGGCGCGGTGATAGCCCTCAACCACACGAGCTACGTCGACTGGCTCCCAGCCTCGCTCGCCGCGCTTCAACGGCGGCGGCGCTTGAGATTCATGATCAAAGCAGAAATGCAAGAGGTGGCGGCGGTCAATTACGTGATCAGGCACGCCAAGCTCATTCCGGTGGATCGCCGAGTGGGGGCCGACGCTTACGCGGTGGCAGTGCAGCGGCTGAGGGAGGGCGAACTCATCGGGCTGCACCCCGAGGCCACCATCAGCCGCAGCTTCGAACTCAGGCAGTTCAAGACCGGGGCGGCCCGGATGGCGCTGGAGGCGCAGGTGCCGGTACTTCCCCTGATTGTCTGGGGCGCACATCGGATTTGGCCCAAAGATCGTCCAAAGCACCTCTTCCGCGCCAAGATTCCAATCGTCGTTGCGGCTGGCCCGGCGCTGTTACCGTCGGGCGATGCCGAGCAACTCAACGTCGCGCTACGTCAACGGATGAACTCGTTGCTGTACCGGGTGCAGGAGGAGTATCCGCATCCCGAGGGGGCGTACTGGGTGCCGCTGCGACTGGGTGGCAGCGCGCCGACCCCGGAAGACTCCAAAGCGCTGCGCGCGGCTGAACTGGCCGAGCGGGCCCGAAAACGGGGCGAGAGTGGCGTGTGACACCGGCGAGCAGTGAAGGGGACCGCCTTGATGACGGCCCCGGCTATTCGCCAAGATGGATCGACCTCATGATGCTGCCCGCGCTCATTGCCTGCGACGTGGACGGCACCCTGCTCGACGACGATGACACCATCACTCCCCGCACCCGCAACGCCGTACACGCCGCCGTCGCCGCTGGTGCGCAGTTCATCCTTGCCACCGGGCGCCCGCCACGCTGGGTGCGGCCGGTCGTCGACGCGCTCGGATTCGCGCCGATGGCAGTGTGCGCCAACGGAGCCGTCATCTACGATCCTGCGGTCGACCGGGTGGTGTCGGTGCGCACGCTGGACGTCGACACCCTGGGTGAGTTGGCGGAGGTCGCTACTCGCGTTATCCCGGACGCGGGACTGGCGGTCGAGCGGGTCGGGGGCAGCACACACGACACGGCGACACCGCAGTTCGTCAGCTCACCAGGCTACGAACACGCCTGGCTCAACCCCGATAACACCGAGGTGTCGATCCAAGACCTGCTTAGCGCACCCGCGGTTAAGCTGCTGATCCGTAAAGCCGGTGCCCGCAGCGCGGACATGGCCGCCGAACTAGCCAAGCACATCGGCATCGAGGGCGATATCACCTACTCCACCGACAACGGGCTGGTGGAGATCGTGCCGCTGGGCGTCAACAAGGCCACTGGCGTCGAGGAGATAGCCCGTCCGCTGGGGATCGCCGACGACGACGTGGTGGCATTCGGGGACATGCCCAACGACGTGCCGATGCTATTGCGGGCCGGTCACGGCGTGGCGATGGGCAACGCGCATCCCGAGGTGGTAGCGGCGGCCGACGAGGTCACCGCGCCCAACACCGACGACGGGGTGGCCCGGGTGCTGGAACGCTGGTGGCTTTAGCCCTGCGACGATGCGGCCGGAACGGTTGAGGAGGAGCGGGGCAATCAGGCTTTAGCTCGGTTCAGCCGATCGGCGGGGAGAATCGTTCGAGCTGCACCGGCGGGCCGCTGGGAGACGGCGGCGGCAATTCCTGCGCGACCCCGTCCATGACGCGGGTGACCGTGCCGTCGAGCCGGTCGAAGTTCAAGGTGCCGTGCTGGAAGTTCTGCTTCACCCACTGCGGTTCCTGAATCTCCCCGCTGGTCGGCAATCCGAGCGCACCACGCTCGTAGCCCAGCGAGGCCCAGGCGTCGTAGATCGCGCCGGTGACCGGCTGCGCGCCGGTTTCGGGTGACCAGTACATCGCGCCCTTGGCGAAAGTGACGTAGCGCGCCGCGCCCGCCGCTGTCGCCTCCGGTGAGGTCGGCGCGCCCAGCACGCTGTTCATGCCGCCCATCGCCTGCCATCGCTGGTAAATCGCACCCCCTTCCAGCGACGCGGCCAGCTCCTCGGCACCGGGCGGCTCGTTGAAACGTGCCGCGGTATCACGGATCTCGTCCATGAGCGCATAGGCGGCATTGCCCGGGCACTCGGTATTGCCGACGTCGCGATGGGTGAAGATGGCGGGCAGGATTGCGGTGGCGCCCGCAGGGAATTTGGTGAAGGAGCCGCCGGCGGAAGCCAGTGTCACTGTGCCTTTGGGGTTGACGCTGTCCATACCCAGCCGCCAGCCGAGCAGCCGGCTGACGGTGCGAAGCTGGATCGGTGTCGGGGGCACGTCCTCGAAGTCGCCGATCATCGCCACACCCCAGGTGTCGCGGTTGAATCCGCCGGTGTGGGATCCCTGGACCGGTTTGGTGATCCCGCCGGCCCGGCCCTCGAACACCTGGCCGTACTTGTCGACCAGCGCGTTGTACGCGATGTCGCACCAGCCCAGGGTCTTGGTGTGATACGCGTAGATGGACTGCACGATAGCGGGCGAGTCTTGTGGCGCGTAGTCATTGGTGCCCGCGGTGTGGTGGATGACTGCCGCACGAATCCCTTTGCTGTACAATGGGTTACCACATCGTATCGATTCATCGGCACCCCATTGCGCACGGCTGATGATATTAGGTGGCTGGCCCGGCGCGATGACCGCGGTCGGTGGCGTCCATTGGGTGTCGACCGGCGCTTGCGGCGGGGAGATGAGAACCGCGGAGATGTTTTGTGGGAAGGGCTGTTCGGCCGTCGCCGGCTGGTAACCCAAGCCGGGCTTAGCCGGGGCACTGCTCGGTGCCGCCGACGTCACCGGTGCTCCGGCCGGACGGGTGACCGCGATCTGCACAGTAGTGGTGTTGCCAACGAACACGGGATCAGTGCCGCGGGGACCGTGGGTTGATCCATCGCGTCCTGCTTCCAGCGTCTCTGCCGCATACCACGGGCCCCAGGAGCCGTCGGCGTGTTTGGCGCGCACCCGCGTGGAGGTGCCTGTCAGGTCGCCGCCGGTCAACGCGACCATGGAAAACGGTGTGCGCTGGGTGACTTCGCGGACCGTGACGCCCCCGCCGAGCCCGATCAACGGTTGCTGGCTGAGTTGGGCGTCCCCGGCGCGGGGGGACTCATCGTGGCTACCGGGTGCCGGGTCGGTCGCCCACGGCAAGATGACGGCGGTCGCCGCGATAGCGGTGAACAACATCGTCGGCGCAGGACGACGGGGCGGCACGAGCCGATGGTACGTATGTGCTTATTGTTATAAATGGTACGACACGGTACTTACGTGAATAAAGTAAACGGATGAGTTGGCCCGCCTGTCGACGGCACCGCAGAGGCTTAGTTGCTGGACTGGTGTCGGGGGGAGAGTCCAGCTCGACTCTGCGGTGCCGTCAGCGTGGCAGGTCCATCCGGTTTAGGTGGTCGGTGCCGGGGCTAGGGTGCGGCGGGCGCAGCCGCGGCCGGGACAGCGTGCTGAGCGGCCTGCATGATCGAGGGCATCACTAATCCTTTGATCAGGTCGATGACCTGACTGGCGCCCAGCTGGTTGGCGGTATTCATCACGTTGCTGATGAGCCCGCCCGACGCCGGCTGCGCGCCCAGCGACGGATCACCAAGAATCGGGTAGGTGCCCCCGGCGCCCGGATCCAATCCGACGGGTGTGGTGGTCGGCATCTCGTTGGGACCGGTCAGACCCGGAGTGGTCAGCGACGGATCGACGCCCGTCGGGCTGGTCAGGCCCGGTGTCAGGGACGGGTTCGTCAAGCCCGGAGTTGTTCCGTTCGGGCTGGTCAGTGCCGGATTCGTCAGCGCCGGATCGGTCAGTGAGGGATCCGTCAGCGACGGACTCGTTGCCGGCGGCATCGTGGTGCCAGGCGTGGTCAGCCCGGGACTGGTCAGACCCGGAGTGGTCAGCCCGGGAGTGCCTGCGGGCGTCATAGCCGCCGGGGACAGCCCGGGGCTGATGGAACCTGTGAGGCTTGGCGGCAGGTTGATCCCGAATGGCGACAACACCTGTGACAGCGCCGATATCACCTCACTGGGCAGGTCGGTCGCCATCGCCGCCCGCACGAATTCGTGGTGCTCGGGTTTGGTGCCCGCCATCGATTCGTATACAACGAAGTAAGCACAAGGAGTCGCGACTGCCAGAGCGGCGACCGCGCTCATGGCTGTCGAGAGCTTGCGTCGGCGTCGGTTCGGCACGGAAGTCTCCTCAATCTGGACTATGTGTTGGTGTGGTCGTTCTGCCGGTGTAAGCGGCAGCATGGGACCCACGTGATCGATGATACTGATGTGATTGTTGAGACTAGAGTGACTATATCGAATCGTGAGGCAATTGCGACCTTCGGCGACGAGCGCTCTGCGGCAACTCTCACGTGGTCGAACGACGGCGCCAATCGGGCTGCGGCCGCGCGGTCGGATACCCTAGGCAACCGATGACCACTCGTTTTGACCTCTTCGTCGTCGGCTCAGGATTCTTCGGCCTGACGATCGCCGAGCGCGCCGCGACCCAGCTGGACCAGCGCGTTTTGGTCGTCGAGCGACGCCCGCACATCGGCGGCAACGCGTACTCCGAGGCCGAGCCGCAGACCGGTATCGAAGTCCACAAATACGGCGCCCACCTCTTCCACACCTCAAACCAGCGGGTGTGGGATTACGTGCGGCAGTTCACCGAGTTCACCGGCTACCAGCACCGGGTGTTCGCGATGCACAACGGGCAGGCCTACCAATTCCCGATGGGGCTGGGGCTGGTGTGTCAGTTCTTCGGCAAGTACTTCAGCCCCGCCGAGGCGCGTCAGCTGATCGCCGAGCAGGCCGCGGAGATCAATACCGCCGACGCGCAGAACCTCGAGGAGAAGGCGATCTCGCTGATCGGCCGCCCGCTCTACGAGGCGTTCGTCAAGGGGTACACCGCCAAGCAGTGGCAGACTGACCCCAAGGAGCTGCCGGCATCCAACATCACTCGGCTGCCGGTGCGTTACACCTTCGACAACCGCTACTTCAACGACACCTATGAGGGCCTGCCGGTCAACGGCTACACCACGTGGTGTCAGAACATGGCCGCCGACGACCGCATCGAGGTCAGGCTGAACACCGACTGGTTCGATGTCCGCGAGGAGCTGCGCGCGGCCAGTCCCGAAGCTCCGGTGGTCTATACCGGCCCGCTGGACCGCTACTTCGACTACGCCGAAGGCCGCTTGGGCTGGCGCACATTGGATTTCGAGGTCGAGGTGCTACCGATCGGGGACTTCCAGGGCACACCGGTGATGAACTACAACGACCTGGACGTGCCGTATACCCGCATCCACGAGTTCCGTCACTTCCATCCCGAGCGCGACCACCCGACGGACAAGACGGTGATCATGCGGGAGTACTCCCGGTTCGCCGCGGACGACGATGAGCCGTACTATCCGATCAACACCGAGGCCGACCGCGCGCTGTTAGCCGCCTATCGGGCCCGGGCAAAATCCGAGACCGCGTCATCGAAGGTATTGTTCGGCGGACGGCTCGGCACCTATCAATACCTGGACATGCACATGGCCATCGCCAGCGCACTGAACATGTACGACAACATCCTCGCGCCGCACTTGCGCGATGGTGTGCCGCTCACTGAAAGCATTAGGAATGCACCCGCGGATGAGTGAGACCCCGAGCGGCGACGCGGCGGCCCGACAAGGCGCCGGGCAATCCGGCACCGCCGTGAGTTTGCTGGCCCGTGTTATCCTGCCACGCCCGGGCGAACCGCTCGACGTGCGCAAGCTGTACCTGGAGGAGTCGACCACCAATGCGCGGCGTGCACACGCGGTGACCCGCACGACGCTGCAGATCGGCGCGGAGTCCGAGGTGTCGTTCGCCGCGTATTTCAACGCTTTTCCGGCCAGCTATTGGCGTCGCTGGACCGCCTGCAAGTCGGTGGTGCTGCGCGCCGAATTGACCGGCACCGGGCGCGTCGACGTCTACCGGACCAAGGCCACCGGAGCGCGAATCTTCGTCGAGGGCCGCGGATTCGCCAGCACCGCTGATCAGCCCACGACGCTGGAGTTCGAGGTGGAACTAGAGCCATTCGAGGACGGCGGCTGGATCTGGTTCGACATCACTACCGACACCGCGGTCACCCTGCACAGCGCCGGCTGGTATGCGACTCGCCCGGCGCCCGGCAAGGCCAACGTCGCGGTCGGAATCCCGACCTTCAACCGGCCCGGTGACTGCGTCAACGCGCTGCGGGAGCTCACCTCAGATCCCTTGGTGGACAAGGTGATCGGTGCGGTGATCGTGCCCGATCAAGGCAGCGCGAAGGTTCGCGACCATCCGGATTTCGACGCTGCCGCCGCCCCGCTGGGCAACCGGCTCTCCATCCACGACCAGCCCAACCTGGGCGGTTCCGGCGGCTACAGCCGGGTGATGTACGAGGCACTGAAAAACACCGACTGCCAGCAGATCTTATTCATGGACGACGACATCCGGATCGAGCCCGACTCGATTCTGCGGGTGCTGGCGATGCACCGCTTCGCCAAGACCCCTATGCTGGTGGGCGGTCAGATGCTCAACCTGCAGGAGCCGTCGCACCTGCACATCATGGGTGAGGTGGTGGACCGGTCGAACTTCATGTGGACCGCCGCGCCGCACACCGAGTACGACCACGACTTCGCCAAATATCCGTTGAGCGACAACAAACCTCGCAGCAACCTGCTGCACCGTCGGATCGATGTCGACTACAACGGATGGTGGACGTGCATGATCCCGCGGCAGGTCGCTGAGGAGCTCGGACAGCCGCTGCCGCTGTTCATCAAATGGGACGACGCCGACTACGGGCTGCGCGCCGCCGAGCACGGCTACCCGACCGTCACCCTGCCCGGCGCCGCGGTCTGGCACATGGCCTGGAGCGACAAGGACGACGCCATCGACTGGCAGGCCTATTTCCACCTGCGCAACCGGTTAGTGGTGGCGGCCATGCACTGGGACAAGCCCGTCACCGGCCTGTTGCGCAGCCACCTGAAGGCCACGCTCAAACACCTTGCCTGCCTCGAGTATTCGACGGTGGCTGTCCAGAACAAGGCCATCGACGACTTCCTCGCCGGCCCGGAGCACATCTTCTCCATCCTGGGGACGGCGCTGTCGGAAGTCCACCGCGTCCGCAAGGACTATCCCGATGCGGTGGTCTTGCCGGCGGCAAGCGAGCTGTCAGCGCCGTCGCAGAAGCACAAGGCGATGAACCCGCCGGTGCACCCGCTGGCCATCGGCTATCGGCTGGCCCGCGGCACGCTGCACAACCTCACCAAGGCCGACCAGGCTCATCACCGGCGCCCGCAGCGCAATGTGCCGACGCAGGACGCGCGGTGGTTCCTGCTGTGCACGCTCGACGGTGCAACCGTCACGACGGCCGACGGGCGCGGCGTGGTCTACCGGCAGCGCGACCGGGCCAAAATGTTCTCGCTGCTGTGGCAATCGCTGCGCCGTCAGCGCCAGCTGGCGAGCCGGTTCGACGAGATGCGCCGGATCTACCGCGAGGCGTTACCTGTGCTGTCCAGCAAGCAGAAGTGGGAGTCAGTGCTGCTGCCAGCAATAGACAAAGCGCCAGAGCATGCCTGAGCTGGCGGCGCCGCGCGGCGAAGTGGCCGCATTGGTGGCCATCCAGTCGGCGCTGGCCGACCGCCCTGGCGTATTGATTGCGGCGCGAGCTTTGTCCTACTTCGGCGAGCACAGTATCGGCTGGCTGGCGGTGTCGCTGCTGGGTGGGGTCACCCAGCCGCAGCGGTGGCGCGCCTGGTTAGTCGCCGGAATCGGGGCGTTAACCGCGCACGCAGCTGCCGTGTTCATCAAGCGGCTGGTGCGTCGCCCGCGTCCCCAGCATCCGGCGGTCGTGGTGAATATCAGCACGCCGAGCCCGCTGAGCTTCCCGTCGGCGCACGCCACCTCGACCACGGCCGCGGCCATCCTGCTGACCCGGATCACCGGGGTGCCGCTGCCCGCCGTGTTGGTACCTCCGATGGCACTGTCCCGGATGCTGCTCGGAGTGCACTATCCCAGCGACGTCGCCATCGGCGTCGCCGTGGGCGCCGCCATCGCAGCCATCGCGATCCGGTTCGACAGGCGGATAGGAGTCAAATGAGCGTGCCGGACGAGCTTGGCGACGATGCGGGCCGTGGGGTGGCCCGAGGGGGAGTGTCGGGCAATCGAACACGCTTGGCGACGATGCGGGCCGTGGGGTGGCCCGAGGGGGAGTCGGGCAATCGAACACAGCTGAGGACGTGGTGGCGGTGACCGGACCTCCGGCAAACCTGGTCGTCGGGGTGATCAAGGCGGTCCGTCCGCGGCAATGGCTGAAGAACGTGCTCGTGCTGGCCGCGCCGCTAGCCGCATTGGGCGGCAACGTCCACTACAACTATGTCGAAGTGCTGGCCAAGGTGCTCGTCGCCTTCGTGGTGTTCTGCCTGGGAGCATCGTCGGTATATCTGATCAACGACGCCCGTGATGTCGACGCGGACCGGGAGCACCCGACCAAGCGGTTCCGGCCAATCGCCGCCGGGGTGGTGCCCGAGTGGCTGGCATACAGCCTGGCGGCGGTGCTCGGCGTGGCCTCGCTCGCGATCTCCTGGCTGCTGACCCCCAACCTGGCGCTGGTGATGGCCGTCTATATCGGCATGCAGCTGGCGTACTGCTTTGGCCTCAAACACCAAGCGGTGATCGACATTTGCATCGTGTCGTCAGGGTTTTTGATCCGGGCCATCGCCGGGGGTGTGGCCGCGGATATCCCGCTGTCGCAATGGTTTTTGCTGTTTGTGGCGTTCGGGTCGTTATTCATGGTGGCCGGTAAGCGCTACGCCGAGCTGCAACTCGCCGAGCGCACGGGGGCCAAGATTCGCAAATCGCTGGAGAGCTACACCAGCACCTATCTGCGGTTCGTGTGGACGATGTCAGCCACTGCCGTGGTGGCGTGCTACGGGCTGTGGGCGTTCGAGCGTGACGGCTACTCAGGCTCTTGGTTCGCGGTGTCGATGGTCCCGTTCACGATCGCGATCCTGCGGTATGCGGTGGACGTCGACGGCGGGCTGGCCGGGGAGCCCGAAGACATCGCGCTGCGTGACCGGGTATTACAGCTGTTGGCGCTGGCGTGGATAGGAACAGTTGGTGCTGCTGTTGCGTTCGGCTAGCCCGAATTTAAAGGCCGCGCTGTCGTCCCGCCGGCCCGGAGTCGGACCGGTGAGCCGGCCGTCATATCCATACGACGCCGCGGTGCGAGTCAGCATATGGGTGAGCGTGGTTGTGGTCGCCGTGCTGTTCGGCTGGGGGGCCTGGCAACGACGCTGGATCGCCGACGACGGACTGATCGTCCTGCGCACGGTGCGGAACATGCTGGCCGGCAACGGACCGGTGTTCAACGAGGGCGAGCGGGTGGAGGCGAACACCTCGGCGGTGTGGACCTTACTGCTGTATGTGGGAGGCTGGGTCGGCGGGCCGATGCGCCTGGAGTATGTGGCGTTGGTCCTGGCCCTGGTCTTGTCCGTGCTGGGCATGGTTTTGGTCATGCTGGGCGCCGTCCGGCTGTATGCACCGAGCCTGCAGGGCCGCATGGCTGTCTTGTTGCCGGCCGGGGCGCTGGTTTACATCGCGATACCACCCGCGCGTGACTTCGCGACGTCCGGCCTGGAGAGCGGGCTGGTGATGGCCTATCTCGGGCTGTTGTGGTGGATGATGGTCTGCTGGTCACAGGCACTGCGAGCTCGTCGGGAGGGCTGGGCCTTCACCGCTGCGCTCGCCTTCGTCGCGGGCCTGAGCGTGCTAGTTCGCCCTGAGCTGGCGCTGATCGGCGCGCTGGCGCTGATCATGATGCTGGTGGCGGCCCGGGGCTGGCGCCGTCGCGTACGGATCGTAGTGGCCGGAGGGCTCCTTCCGGTGGCCTGTGAGATCTTCCGGATGGGCTACTACGGGCTGCTGGTGCCTGGCACCGCGCTGGCCAAGGACGCGGCCGGCGACAAATGGTCGCAGGGCATGATCTATTTGTCGAATTTCGACCGGCCATACGCGCTGTGGGTGCCGGCGGTGCTCATGCTTGCGCTGGGCCTGCTGCTGGTCGCCCGGCTCCGGCCGTGGTGGATCCGTCGCGAGGTGCCGCCCGGTTACGGGCGGTGGGCCCGGGCGGTGCAAAGCCCGGCGGCTGCGGTGATCTTCATTGTCGGCAGCGGACTGTTGCAGGCGCTGTACTGGATTCGGCAAGGCGGCGATTTCATGCACGGTCGCGTTTTGCTGACACCCGTATTTTGTTTGCTGGCTCCGGTGGCGGTCATTCCGGTGGTGTTTCCCGACGGAACGAAATTCACGCGCGAAACCGGCTATTGGCTGGCCGGCGCCGTGAGCGTGCTGTGGCTGGCGGTCGCGGGCTGGTCGCTGTGGGCGGCGAACTCGCCGGGAATGGGTGATGACGCCACCCGGGTCACCTACTCCGGCATCGTCGACGAGCGCCGGTTCTACGCGCAGGCGACCGGGCAGGCGCACCCGCTGACCGCTGCGGACTACCTCGACTACCCGCGGATGCGGGCCATGCTGGTGACCCTCAACAACACCCCAGCGGGAGCGTTGTTATTGCCGTCGGGCAACTACACCCAGTGGGACGTGGTGCCGGCGATTGTGCCGCCACCGCGGCCGGGAGCTCCACCGGGCCGGGATCCGGCCGAAAAAGGGCCTCACACAGTATTTTTCACCAACATCGGCATGGTCGCCATGAACGTCGGTCTGGACGTCAGGGTGATCGACCAGATCGGTTTGGCAAATCCCCTGGCGGCGCACACCGCGCGCCTGCAGCACAGCCGGATCGGCCATGACAAAAACCTCTTCCCGGACTGGGCGATCGCCGAAGGCCCGTTCGTCGGCGTTCCGCCGTATCTGGACCCGGCGTGGGTGGCACAGGCCAAGGCCGCCCTACAGTGCCCGGCGACTGTAGCGGTGCTGAACTCTGCACGCGCGCCGATGAGCGCGCGTCGGTTCACTTCGAACCTGCTGCATGCCTATCAGTTCACGAAATACCGGATCGACCGGGTTCCGCGCTACGACCTGATCAGGTGCGGCCTCGACGTGCCCGAATGGGGAGGCGCCCCGTATACCGGCCTCCCGGCGAGCGGGCCGTAAAAGTTCTCCCAGTATCTCGCCGATTTGGCCGAGCGCAGGCCTAAGTTTCCCTGTGGCCGCCACCGCGCTTTCATCCAGTTCGACGGGTTTAGGAAGTTCGCCGCGAATGAAACTGTGCGCGTTACCCGTGGGCCCCTGATGCAGTAGTTGTCTTTCAATTCGGCGTCGCGTCGCGGTGTTCGTGGCTATGGTTGGCGGCCTCAGGCTCGAGCGCGACAGCCGGTATACCGCGCGACTCAACGGCCGCGCTCCCCCCGAGTGTGACCTGCGCCCGTCTGGCGGTCTGACGCGAGAGGCGTGCTAATCCGCTGGTATCCGGTCAGCACCGCGGCAGCAGCCGTGAACAGAACAAGCAGTGCGGCAGCCCATCCACGCCACTTGTTGCGCCTGCTGTCCGGCCTGCGATGGGGGCGACATATCGGCTGATTCAGGAGCCCGATGAGGGCTACGGACCGGTAATCGGCGTGGTCAACCAGGCTCGGCGATCAATCCGGATGACGATGTACGAACTCGACGATCCCGAAGCCACGGCTGCGTTGATCGCTGCACATGACCGGGGTCGACACCAGAGTGCTTCTCGATGCCGCGTTCCGGGCCGCAACACCAACGCGGCGGCATTCGATCATCTCAGCGCCGCGGGCGTCAACGTGCGATGGGCGCCTGACGCGGTCATATAACAGCAAAAGACCATCAGCATCGATGACTCTGAAACTGCGGCGTCACCGGCAATCTCGTCGCCCAGTACTATCCGACCAGCTGCGACGTCTGGGTACTTGACACCAACACCGGCGACGTCGCTGCCATCGATGCCACGTTTGACGCCGACTACTCCGCACCGGCCAGCGGCCACCTGCCAGCCGCCACACCGGCCCCGAACCTCATCTGGTCGCTGGCTGCACGTGCGAGGTTTCTGCAGCAGATAGACGCGGCCACGCACAGTGTCGATGTCACCAGCGAGGAGCTTAAGGATCGCGCCATCGTCGCCGCGTTGGGTAAAGCGGCCCAACGCGGAGCCACCTGTCGCATCGTGCTGACCGCGAACCCGGCCTGGACAAAAACCGTCGAGGAGTTGTCAACAGCTGGATGCTCGGTCCATCTGATGCCGGCTGGCAACAATCACCTCTATATGCACGAGAAGATGATCCTCATCGATAAGACCACACTGATCATCGGCAGCCAAAACCTCTCCACCGCAAGCCTTTTGGAAAACCGAGAGCTGTCGCTACAGCTAGACACCACCACAGCCAGACCCCTGGTGGACGCCGTCGAGTCCACCTTCGACAACGACTACCGCCGAGCAGCAGCGCAGTAGCGTAGGGGGACTTCTGTACGCCCGCCGAGTTTCGTGCCCGCATCTTGTCGGTACGGGTCGGAGCGGTCACCACAGCGAGCGGTGTGCTGGACTTCGCCCTCTTTGCAGGTGTGGTCGGCACTCCGAGGAAATCCAGAGTCGGACGGGTTGTCGACGGTCGATTAAGGCCGACGCTGTGGCCATCCGCACCCGCCGTACGCGTGGACCTCAGGTGGGCTGCAACGCCTTACGGTGAGGACCATCTGAGTGGGGTGGGCCGCATTTCATGGGCCGTTCGAGGTGACGATGATGGCGCGACCCCGATCGCGGGATCGCCCAGCGGCTTCAGGACGGCGGTGAACTCGACCAGCTGGTTGGCTTATCCGACGTCGAAGGTCTGCCCGGTGATGGTCTGCAAGTCACCGGGTCGTCTGCGTCGCAGGGCGACGGTCCACGGCAGGTTGGCGGCGACGGAGAGTGAGATTCGTTGTCTAGGAAGTCGCCGTAGTAAGACCAATCAGACAGTGAACTCCCTGGCGTCGACGATTCGCAGATAGGAACATGACGGGTAATCGTTGCTACGATCAGCGCGGCAACGCATTTATGTATGTTTGCTGGTTTGGTCGGTTTGCCTCCGAACGACGGCAGGGTTAACGGCTAATCTCTTGTGTAAAGCCTTGTGCTGTGTCGGCGGTTCGACGTGCCGGCCCTCTTGGACGACGGGCGTTGCCAGCCTTTGTGCCGTCACACTGCACTTGGGGCTCGGTGGCGCCCCGTTGCCGTAAACCTGTCACACGGCGCGGGGTGACACGGCGGCTGTGCGCTTTCGATCGTTTTGCTGGATTCCGCATCGGGGTCGGGGTAGCTTGCAACCGAAGGTTTTGCAGCGAGCCTGGAGGCACGCCCATGACAACGATCTTTTGGGTACTCGTCGCGACGGAAGTAGTTGTCATCGGGCCCGGCGTCTTGGTGGGCACTGCACAAGTGAGTAGTCGAGTAGTCGACTACTCTAGACCGGCTTGACCGGCTGGCGGGAAGTTTAAAGCCGAGTCACCAGGAAACGCGAAGTTGCCCCGTACCGGGGTTGTAGGCAGTGAGGCCCACATGGATGTCCCGACGTCTCCACCTTTATCACCGGTGGTCGGCTCGGTCCTGCCCGCCCCGGTTGCCGATGCCGGCGCCGAGCCAGCGCAGTTGGGGGCACTGATACCGCCAGCCGCGGCGGGGCGGGGAGTCCTGGACGGCGCATTCGCTGTCTTGGACGCTCTTGCTCACGCGGATGAGGGTCTTGGACTGACGGCGCTGGCCCGCGCGAGCGGGCTCGCGAAAACGTCGGTGCATCGGCTCGCCGAACAGCTCGTCACGCTCGGCGCGGTGCAGTGCGTCGAGCAGCGCTACTATGTGGGGCCGCGGATGTCGCGCATCGGGCAGCGCTGGCAGCCCGACCCGCTGCTGCGGCGCTTTGCGCAGGCGCCGGTCCATACCCTTGCCGCGCAATCGCGGGCCATGGCGTCGCTGCGGATCCTGCACGAACAGCGACTCCGATATGTCTGTGCCGCTGTGCCCCACGGCCACGCCTACATGCCCGACCCCGCCGACCCCGAATCGATCTCCCGCACTGCCACCGGACGCGTCCTGTACGCGACCCAGCCCGCCGGTGAGGTCACGCTTCCCGACTGCTGGACCCGAGGTGAATGGCGCAGGCTTCGCGAGTCCCTGCGCGATCCGGGCGCGACGGTGATCGACCATCAGGACGCGGTTGTCGGCATGTGTTGCGTATCGGCGCCGGTGTGGTGGCCGACTGGGGCTTGCGCTGGCGCGGTCACCGTCATGGTGCAGGCAGACGATCTACCCGCCGGTCTACCCGCCCTGGTGTCGCACACCGCGTGTCGCATCGGCGCTGCCCTTCAGCACCTAAAGCCGAACTAACGCGCGGGTGTTCCTGAGGGCCACGCCTGCGGTTCGCCTGGCCAGACTCAAGGTTTGCTATCGGCACTTGCGCGTCGCGCGCATGTGGTGTCGGATTGGCTGATCCAGTCCCGGGCCGCTGATCGACGACCGCCCCGCGGCATCGACCACGGCGCGGGCCCGATGAGTCGATAGGAGCGGCCCATGCCCTCCCCGGTGTCGGATAACCCATCCGGACCTTACTGGTCTGCCACTCCGACTATCAGCGCCCACGGGCACCTCGTCAGCGGCTCCGGATTTCTGCCCGACCATAGCGTCGCCATCCGGATCACCTGGGCCGGGGAGGACATCAGTGACTACCTGACCTATATGACGGATGGCGACGGTTACCTGCATTGCGAGCTACCCAACAGCGCCACGGGCACGGTGTACATCGCCGCCACCGATCACCGACGCGATCCTGGGGGTGCGTGCGGCCGGCTGTGGAGCAACACCTACACCCTGGTCGTGGCTGACAGCTAAACCGGCCCACGACAATCGCGCCGCTATGCTCCTTGGGGGGCGGGATCGGCGACCTGCACTGCCCTCTGGTTCGGTCCACTCATCGGACCCGGATCTTGCCGCCGCCCCGGTCTGGGTATCAAATGGACGAGCGTACTGGGGATCGTTGATCGTTACGATTCGCGGAGAACGTTGGCCGCGACCGACATGACCAGGAGGCGATCGGAGTCGCGCATGCCCACCGATGTGCCCGGCAATCAGCCACCTGCGCGGCCGGCCCGACCGACCGGCCCCATCATTAGCGCCTGCCGCGGCCAGGTCTTGATCACGGGCAGCGGATTCCTGCCCAACCGTTCGGTCACCATCCGCATCACGTATATCGGCGACGACATCGTTGACTACCTCACCTACATTAGCGACGCCGACGGGGGCCTGAGCGCACCTCTGCCGGAGACCGCAGTCACCGAAACCGGGCACATCGCCGTCACCGACCATCGCCCCGACCCCGATGGTGACGGGGGCGTGCTGTGGAGTAACACCGTCATCGTTACCCACACCGGCATGTGAAATACAGCACGGCCGGCAGGCGCGCCTCAGATTGCGAGCGACCCCTGCAGGGAGCCGTTGACGGGTCGGTCCGCTCAGCGGACCGGATTCTTGCCGATCCTAACCGCCTTGGCTGTTCGGGGGCATTCGAGGTGAGCGCGTGGGGGTAGCGGTCCGGCACTGACGGTGGGCAGCGTGTTGGCTTGCTGGACCCGTGTTTGTTCTTCGTGGTGCCGGGGCGGGACGGTGATCAGGTCCTTAGCAGGCGACGGCCCTCTCGTCGTCTCTTGCCGGACTGCTACAGGAGGGCCGTCTGTTCATGCTTGGAGGCGCAGGGGTCACCGTAGAAGCAGACGTCTGATCGAGTCGAGCGCAGGCTGGCGGCGGGTGGTGGAGCTGCGCCCGCGCCGGTCGCGGTGCAGCGGTCGCGGCGTGACGCATGTGTTATTGCCGGTAACGGCCTGGGGTCCTAAGCTGCCTGGGCCCATGCACGAACCTAAAGCATCGGTGTAGTCGGCGAATACATCGTGCAGCTCAGGGCCACTGAATCCCCTGGGTCGCGCCGGCAAACATTTCAGTCGCCAGCTTGATGATTCGACGCGGCAGCTGAGCCGGCTTCTTGACCTTGCGCTCAGCATCTCATTGAGGCGGCCATCCGCACGCAGGCGTTCCTGCCATCCAACCTGCCCCTCCTCCTCCCCCCCGACAACGGCGGGATTGAAACGGTAGGTGATCGGCGGAAGCGCGTGGGCTCGGCTCGATCCGCTGTCCTGATCCGCAAACAACCGCTCCCGCGGCAGAAGCCTTTCAGAAAGGTGGGGGCCGCTCATCAGGGCATCAAAACGGCAGTTGGAACCGGACCCGCTGGTCCGCGCACCCGCACATGTGGTCGGCTCCCGGTCCGCTCAGCGGACCGGGAGCTTGACCGAACAGCCCGTGCGGTGCGCAATGGAACAGGACGTGGCGCAGGCAGTGCGCTAACCGTCACAACAATTGAAAACGCGTATTGCGCTACGCATGCTTTCGCGGCGGCGCTGACTGCAACGATCGAACGCGAACAATACCGATCGCTGATGAGAGCCATGACCAGTTGACGCATTCAACCCCAAGGAGACCACAATGACACAGCCCACGCCCACAACCGACGACCTGGAAACCGCTGTTTCTCGACCGAAAACCTTCGAATTCGGAGCGGTGGCCGACCGTCTGGGCGAGCGCCCGCAGAAGATCGCAGGCGTCGGGGCGCCGGCGCTGGGCCCGCTCGAGAACTTCACCGGAACGTTCCACGGTAACGGCTTCAACACCATCTTCCGGCCGCAGAGTACTGCGACACCCACCTTCCCCCCTCCGTTGGACGGCGACAATGTTCTGGAACTCAACCTCACTTCCGAAACCTTGTCTTTCGATAGGCCTCTTGGTACGGTGCCCAACCGCGGCGAGGTGCAGGGCGACATCTTCCTCAACGGGGTGCCTTACCTTCAGACGATCACCGATATCACCGATCCGCGTAACCCCGTCGGCATTCATTTCGAGCCAGGACTGTGGGTGATCGTACCGACGACCACAGACCCGCAAGAGGGGCAGACGTTGACGCGGATGGCGTCGATCCCGCACGGCACCACCATTAACGCGCAGGGAACCGCGTTCCCTCCGATCAGCGGACCGCCGGATATTAAGCCAGTGAACGCCGCCAACATCCCCGCACCAGGCGCCCCCAGCGGCATCACCCCGTTCGTGGCGGGTTCGCAGAACCTGGTGACCTTTGCCAGCCAGACAGCCACGAACAGCGGGACCGCGCGCCTACCTCAGGATCTGACGAGCTTCATCGCCGCTGGAACCATCACCCAGCCGCTGCTCGACGATCCCAACACGTTGCTGCGCGACCACATCGCGCACCAAAACATCGTATCGACCACCACGATCGTCGTCGCCACAGATCCCGCTAGCCCCCTGTTCGGGGGCGGTACGGACAACATCGCCTTCTTGCTCGGCAACGCCGCGGCGCAGACCGATCCGAAGGCCCTGCAACAAAACGCGCAGGCAATCAGCATGCAAGCAATTTTTTGGATCGAAACCGTGGAGACCCAGATTGTGGTTCCGCCGTTCACGCCGGGACGCCCGCCGCTGACCATCGCGGGCGAAGCCCCCCATCCCGGCCTGCCCGCACCCCTGTTCCATGTCGCCCCGCCCGTCCCGATCACACAGCCGCGGACGATTACTGTGAGGTTTACACAAATTCAGTACTCGCAGACCGTGTTCTTGAATTTCAACGGGCCGGGGGTCCCGGTGCTGACCTGGCCACATGTGTCGGTCGCGACGCTTGTGTCCCACGACCCCATTTTGGTTCCTGCCTCGGTGTTTTAACCGGGATTGTCTGAGACACGGTCGAACGCCGAACTCCCGCCCCATGACGAGCCAGTAACGGACGGCGACCGACCAAGGCTACGAACAGGGAAGGGGGATGCGCGTGGCAGGCTTTCCCGACGGCGTGCCGTGGGTGCTTGAGGCAGCTGGCCCGGTGCTGACGGTCGACGCCGCGCCCCTCCAGGCCCGGATCTCGCAGACGACCGGTCATATCCAGCTGGCCGGGCCGGATTTGTCCGGCACCGCGGGGGCAAACGTCGTCGACCTGAGCCCGCCGGCGGTTCTCACGCCGAACGGGCCGGTGCTGTTCGGCGCCGTGGTTTCGTCGACGCCCGTGGCTTATGGGCTCTCCGTCCGGCAGGCGGTCGGCGACGCCCAGATCGAGGCAAATCTCACCTTTGCCGACGAAGGCGTGCTGCGTTACGAGGTCGTGGACTGGGGATCGCTCCAGCCGCTGCAGACGGCGATCGCCGGGCCCACCAGCGCGCAGGAACACTTCTTCGGTTTCGGCGAGAAGTTCGACGCGTTCGATCAGGCCGGT
>Ga0187766_10000197_pt1 | contig 31471 bp, 40 predicted proteins | sample 0216_QUI02_MP05__4_FD_132971 | JGI IMG/M metagenome (GOLD analysis project Ga0187766, IMG submission 132971) | Tropical peat soil microbial communities from peatlands in Department of Meta, Colombia - 0216_QUI02_MP05_20_MG | ecosystem: Environmental > Terrestrial > Soil > Wetlands > Peat ... | reverse complement strand
CCGGACCGTGGTCATGCGCGTGTACCTGGCCGACGAGGTCAGCGATCCCGTGAGCCTGCCGGAGCTCCGCTGGCGCGGGGTGGCCTTCGACCGCTTCGACGGGATGGCCTGGTCGAGCACGCAGGCGCCGCGGCGCTACCTCCGCCAGGGGATGTCGGGCGACTTCTCCCTCGGCCTGCCGCGCGGCGCCGGCCCGGTCGTCCGCCAGGAGATCTACCTCGATCCGATGGGCACGGAGGCGGTCTTCGCGGCCTCGCGCCCCCTGCGGCTCGAGATGCGCGCGCCGGTGGTCACCGTCGACGACATGGGCGGCCTCTCGGTGGCCAGCGCGACGGCGCGGCTGCACTACGTGGTCGAGTCCGAGGTGCCGGCGGCGGGTCGCCCGCATCCGGCGGTGGCCCGCCTGGAGCCGCGCCTCGGCGCGGTCGATCGCGCGCGCTTCCTGCAGCTGCCCGAGCTGTCGCCTGACGTCGCCGCGCTGGCCCGGCAGGTGACGGCGGGCGCGCCCGACGCGGAGGCCGCGGCGCGGCGGATCAACGCCCACCTGAGCGCGAACTATCGCTACACGCTGGCCCTCAAGCGCCAGACCTCACGTCCGCCGCTCGAGGAGTTCCTGTTCGTGCGGCGATCCGGCAACTGCGAGTACTTCGCGGCGGCGATGGCCGTGATGCTGCGGAGCGTGGGTGTCCCGAGCCGGGTGGCCGCGGGCTTCCAGCGCGGGGAGTGGAATCCCTACGGGCGCTACTTCATGGTGCGGCTGAGCGACGCCCATTCCTGGGTCGAGGCCTACATCGACGGCCGGGGCTGGATGACGTTCGATCCCTCGCCGCGGGCGGAGGCGGGAGTGGAATCCACGCCGGGCTCCATCTCCCTCTACCTCGACGCCGCCCGCATGCGCTGGTACCGCTACGTGGTGAGCTGGAGCCTGCGCGACCAGGTGGCGCTCGCCACGTCCGTCCATCGGCAGGCGACCGACTTCCGGATGGGGTTCTCCTGGCCGCGCGACTGGCGGGTGAGACCGTCGCTCCTGGCCGCGGTCGGCGGCGCCCTCGCGCTCGGGCTCGGCTGGTGGCTGGCGCGCCGCGGGCCGGGCACGGGCCGCCGCGGCCCCGCGACGCCGATGCCCGCGTTCTACGAGCGCGCGCTACGCCTGCTGGCGCGCCGCGGGCTCGCGCCAGCGCCCGCCGAGACCGCGCGTCAGTTCGCAGTGCGGGTGGGGGAGGCCGAGCCCGAGCGCGGGGACGCGTTCGACCGCCTCACCGCGCACTACGAGCGCGCGCGCTTCGGCGGCGCCGGGCTCGGCGAGATGGAGCGCGACGACGTGACCCGCGCGCTCGCCGTCCTCGCCGCGCGCTGAGCCCTCAGCTCGGCCGGACCGTCGGGCCGAGTCGGCGGTGCTCGACCAGCAGACAGCGGTCCTGCACGACCTCGATCCCCGCCCGGGCGAACCGCTCCGCGGCCTCGTCGTGGCGGATCCCGAGCTGCAGCCACACCACGCGGGGCCGCGCGGCGAGGATGTCCTCCACGTGCGGCGGGATGTCGCGCGGCCGCCGGAAGACGTCGACCATGTCCACCGGGCCGGGCACGCTCGCCACCGTCCGATAGACCGGCCGATCGAGAATCCGGGTGACGTCCGGGTAGTAGACCGGGACCGGCACGATGTCGTAGCCGGCGCGCGCCATGTACTCCGGCACGTAGAAGGCCGGCTGGCCGCGCTGGGCCTCGGTCTTCATGCCCAGCACCGCGATGCGCGTGCACCCCCGCACGATGCGCGCGATGTCTCGTGGATCCGTCACGAGACGATCGCGCCAGTCGGTCATGTGCCGAGTCTAGCATCCTGTGCTAGCCTCGGCGCGGGGAGGAGCGAACATGCCCGTCCGCATCACTCGCGTATACACGCGCACCGGAGACAAGGGAGACACCGCTCTGGTCGGCGGGCGGCGAGTGCCGAAGGATTCACCGCGCATCGAGGCCTACGGCACCATCGACGAGCTGAACTCGATCGTGGGCCTGGCCCGCGTCTTCAACGCCGAGCAGCTCAAGCGCGGCAAGAAGTACCGCTGGCTCGACGAGGTGCTCCGCCGCCTGCAGAACGAGCTGTTCGACCTGGGCAGCGAGCTGGCCACGCCGGTCGAGGCGTACTACGAGGGCATGTTCCGCGTGGGCGAGGGGCAGGTCACCGCGCTCGAGCGCCTGATGGACGAGTGCCAGAAGGAGCTGACGCCGCTCAAGAGCTTCGTGCTGCCGGGTGGCGGGCGGGTGGGCGGCTTCCTCCACCAGGCTCGCACGGTGTGCCGACGGGCCGAGCGGCGCGTGCTGGAGCTCTCGCGGGTCGAGGACGTGGGCGAGTGGCCGCTCAAGTACGTCAACCGGCTGAGCGACCTGCTCTTCGTCCTCTCGCGCTGGGTCGGCAAGCATCTCGGCGAGACCGAGTACCTCTGGCAGCGCGGCCTGGACGCGCACGCCCGGAAGCGCTAGTGGCCGACGACTTCCAGATCCGGCGCGCCGGCGCCGGCGACCACGCGGGCGTGATGCGGGAGCTGGCCGAGTACTTCGCGTTCCTCGAGGAGCCACTCGATCCCACCGGTCTCGACCACGACGTGGCGGAGTGGCAGGTGGAGTACGACGGCGCGGCCGGCGTGATGCTGGTCGTCGTGGACCCGGCCGGCGAGGTCGTGGGCACCGCGGGCGTGCGTCGGCTCGCTCCCGGCGTGGCCGAGCTCAAGCGCATGTGGCTGCGCCCGGCTTGTCGCGGCCGCGGCCTCGCGCAGCGGCTGATGGACCGCGTGCTGGACGAGGCCCGCGAGCTCGGCGCGCGGGTGCTGCGTCTCGACAGCGAGCGCGAGCGCCTGGTCGCCGCGGTCCGTCTCTACCGCCGCTACGGGTTCCAGGAGATCGCCGACTACAACCACAACCCGCGAGCCGACGTGTGGATGGAGCTGCGGCTCGCTCCGGGCGGATGCACGAGCTCGACCTCCAGCGCCTGATCGCGCTGGTCGTCTTCGCGGGCACCTACCTCGGCCTGGCCCTGGGCCGCCTGCCATTCTTCCGGGTGGACCGCACCGGCGTCGCCATCATCGGCGGCGCCATCGTCGTGGTGAGCGGCGTGTTGCCCTGGGATCGAGCCGTCGCGGCGGTGGACGCCCACACCCTCGTGCTCCTCTTCGGCATGATGATCGTCGCCGCGTACCTCCGTCTCTCCGGATTCTTCCGCCTCGTCACCCACGAGGCGGTGCGGCGTGCCCACACGCCGACGGGCCTGCTCGGGCTGATCATCGTGGCGGCCGGTGTGCTCTCGGCGCTCTTCGTCAACGACGTCGTATGCCTGGTGATGGCACCGATCGTCCTCGACGTCGTCCGCCCGCTCCGCTTGCCGCCTCCGCCGTACCTGATCGCGCTCGCCACCGCGGCGAACGTGGGCAGCGTGGCCACGCTCACCGGCAATCCGCAGAACATGCTGGTGGGCAGCTTCTCCGGCATCAGCTACCGCGCCTTCCTCCTGTGCGAGACGCCGGTCGCGGCGGCCGGGCTGGGCATCGTGTTCGTCGTCATCTGGTTCGTCTACCGGCGCGCGCTGCCGCCGACTCTGCCGACGGCGGAGCTGCCCGAGAGCTTCCGCCTGCACTACCCGCTGATGATCAAGACCATCATCGCGGTCTCGGTCATGCTGATCGCCTTCCTCGCCGGCGTGCCGATCGCGCTGGTCGCCATCGGCGGGGCCGCCTACTGCCTGCTCACCCGACGGGTGAACCCGGACAAGGTCTACCGCGAGATCGACTGGGGGCTGCTCGTGCTGTTCACCGGGCTCTTCGTGGTGGTCGGAGGCATCGACGCCACCGGGATCTCCGGCGAGCTGCTCGGGTGGGCCGCCACGCTCGGGCTCTACCGGCCCGCCGTCCTCACCGCCGTCATCGCCGTGCTCTCCAACCTCGTCTCGAACGTGCCGGCGGTGCTGCTGTTCAAGTCGGTGATCCCGAGCTTCGGCGAGCCCACTCGCGCGTGGCTCCTGCTCGCGATGGCGTCCACGCTGGCCGGCAATCTCACCATCCTGGGCTCCGTCGCGAACCTGATCGTGGTGGAGCAGGCGCGCGGCGCCGGCATCCAGCTGGGCTTCGTCGAGCACGGCCGCGTTGGCATCCCGGTGACCCTGCTGACGCTGCTGGTGGGCTGGCTGCTGCTGATCTGCTGATCGACCATGGCGCGGCTCTCGGACCTCGCCGATCTGCGCGCCCGCGTGGCGGCCAGCCCGGGCCGGCTCGAGAAGCGCCGACTGGTCGCCGACTACCTGCGGAGCCTCGAGCCCAACGACCTCGCGCGCGCCGTCACGTACCTGAGCGGGCGCGCGTTCGCCGCCTCCGATCCCCGCGTGCTCAACGTGCGCGGGCTGCCCGCGGTGGCCTCCGGCGCGGCGCCGGGCCCACCGCTGATGCTGGCCGACGTGGCCGAGGCCTTCGGCGCGGTGGCCGCCGCCGCGGGCCCGGGAGCGCGGCGCCTCCGCGAGTCCCGGCTCGGAGACCTCGCGGCGCGGGCGACCGAAGCCGAGCGCGACCTGCTCCAGCGCGTCATCTACGGGGAGATGCGGATGGGGCTCTCCGAGGGGCTGGTGCTCGAGGCCATCGCGGAGGCGGCCGGGGTCGCCCCGCCGGCGGTGCGGCGGGCCGCGCTCGTCACCGGCGACCTCACCGCGGTGGCCGCGCTCGCGCTGGGGCGGGGCGCCGATGCGCTGGCCGCGGCGGCGCCGCGGGTATTCGTGCCGCTCCTGCCGATGCTGGCCGAGATCGCGGGCGACGTGGGCGAGGCGCTGGCCGCCCACGGCGGGACCTCGGCGATGGAGTTCAAGTACGACGGCGCCCGGATCCAGCTGCACGGCGACGGCGAGCGGGTGGCCATCTGGAGCCGGCGGCTCTCCGACGTCACGCGCAGCCTGCCCGACATCGTGGCGATCGCGCGGCGCGATCTCACGGGCGCGCCGTTCATCCTGGACGGCGAGGTCGTCGCGCTGGACCCGGCGGGCCGGCCGCTACCGTTCCAGGAGCTGATGCGGCGCTTCCGCCGGGTGCGCGGCGTGGAGGAAGCGGCGGGCGCGCTGCCGCTGGCCCTGCACCTCTTCGATTGCCTGATGGCCGACGGCCGCTCGCATCTCGACGAGCCCTACGCGCGGCGCTGGGAGGCGCTCGAGGCGGTGACCGGCGGGCGCTGGCTGGCCGAGCGCGCGGTGGTCTCCGCGGTCGACGCGGGTGAGGCCTTCATGGCCCGCGCGCTCGCGGCCGGCCACGAGGGCGTGATGGCCAAGGATCCGCGGAGCCCATACGAGCCGGGTGGCCGCGGCAAGCGCTGGTTCAAGCTGAAGGCGGCGCTCACGGTGGACTGCGTGATCGTGGCCGCGGACCGCGGCTCGGGCCGCCGGGTCGGCTGGCTCTCCAACTATCACCTGGCCGTGCGCGACGACGACGGCTGGGCGGACGTGGGCAAGACCTTCAAGGGGCTCACGGACCGGGAGTTCACGGAGATGACCGAGCGGCTGCGGACCCTCGCCGTCGAGGACGACGGCTACACGGTGCGCGTGCGACCCGAGGTGGTGGTGGAGGTCGACTACAACGAGATCCAGAAGAGCCCGACCTACCCGTCGGGATTCGCCCTGCGCTTCGCCCGCATCGCCCGGATCCGTGAGGACAAGGCGCCCGGGCAGGCGACCACGCTCGCGGAGCTGCGCGGCCTCTACGAGCGGCAGTTCGCCACGAAGGGCCGCGCCGGGCCCTAGGGTTGGCGGGCGCGGTACTCCAGGACCCAGAAGGCGCGCAGCTCGCGGTACACCAGGGCCTCGCCGTGCGGTTGGATCAGGCGCGCGAGCTGCGGCCCGTCGAGCAGGTTCTTGACGATCTCGTAGCGGTCGCCGTTCTCCAGGCGCCGCATCTCGTAACGGTTGCCCGCCGCGTCCGTGCGGCTGGCGGTGGGCTTGCGCTCCGGACTCTCGCGCTCGTCGAACGTGAGCACCGGCGCCCCCGGCTCGAGGTGGGAGTGGAAGGCCCGGAAGAACTCGTCCATCCGCGCGAGGTCGACGTGGGAGAGCCAGAGGGTCGCGAGCCCCACGTCGAAGCGCTCGGCATCGGGCGCGGGCGCGTAGGCGTCGCGCCGCTCGAAGGTGACCGGGGCCGCGTACGTCTTGGCCCGGGCCAGCGCGAGCGTGTCGTCGTTGACGTCGGTGGCGCGCACCGACCGCGCGCGCTCCGCGGCCTGGCGGGTCCAGTAGCCGGTGCCACACGCCACCTCGAAGACCCGGCGGCCCGCGCAGAGCGAGGTCACCCGCGCCCGCAGCCACGCCAGGTCCTCCTGCCAGCGCGGGCTCGCGTAGACGCGCTCGTACTCCCCGGCGCGGTGCGCGTAGTACGCGATCATCTCCTGCGTCATCGCGAGTCGGTCAGCGCGAGAGCTCGCGGCGCACCAGCGCCGCGCCCGCGCCGAGGGCCTCCAGCTTGCCTCGGGCGACCGCGCGGGAGAGCGGGACCATGCCGCAGTTGGTGCACGGATAGATCCGCTCGGGGCGCACGTGCCGCATCGCGGCCCGGATGACCGCGGCGACCTCGTCCGGCGTCTCGACCCGGTCGGTGGCGACGTCCACGGCGCCCACCAGCACGTCCTTGTCCCCGAGCAGGCCGATCAGCGCGATCGGCACGCGCGAGGCCGCGCACTCGAGCGAGACCGCGCCGACCCGGCTCCGCGCGAGCACCGGGAAGGTGCGCTCGTACTGGCGCCACTCCCCGCCGAGGGTCTGCTTCCAGTCGGTGTTGGCCTTGATCCCGTAGCCGTAGCAGATGTGCACCGCGGTGCGGCAGCGCAGCCCCTCGACCGCGCGGTCGAGCGCGGCCACGCCCCAGTCGCGCACCTCGTCGAGGTAGACGTTGAAGGCGGGCTCGTCGAGCTGCAGCCAGTCGAGGCCGAGCGCCTCCAGCTCGCGTGCCTCCTCGTTGATGAGCGCGGCCAGGTCCATGGCCAATCGCGCCCGATCGCGGTAGTGCGCGTCGTGGATCGTGTCTGCGATCGTCATCGGGCCGGGCATCGTGATCTTCAGCCGGTGCACGGTGTTCGCGCGAGCCCAGCGCACGTCGTCACCGTGGATGGAGCCGCGGCGCCGCACCGGCCCGACGACGGTCGGCACGCTCGCCTGGTAGCGGTCGGCGCGGATCCCGATCGTCACCATCTTCGAGAAGTCGATGCCGTCGAGCCGCTCGACGAAGCCCCACACGAAGTGACGACGCGACTGCTCGCCGTCGGTGACGATGTCGATGCCCGCCCGCTCCTGCTCGCGGAGGGCGAGGAGCACCGCGTCGCGCTGGCCCGCCGCGAGCTCGGCGCCCTCGAGCCGCCAAGGCGCCCAGAGCAGGTTCGGGGTCGCGAGCCACTCGGGTTTGGGGAGACTGCCGGCGATGGTCGTCTCCAGCATGATCGGCGGCATGGTATCATGACCGCCATCATGCGAATCTCCGCGCTCCTCCTCGCGTGGCTGGTGGTGACGCTCCTGACCGGCTGCAGCTCGGAAAGGGATCGGCAGTGGTACAAGCCGAACGTCAACTACACCGTCGACGACTTCAAGCGCGACCGCGACGCGTGCACCAAGGGCCCGGACATGGACGAGGATTGCATGAAGGAGCGCGGGTGGGTCCCGCTCACCAGCGACAGGGGGCCCGCGCCCATGCTGCAGCCCACCAAGAACCAGAAAAACCAGCGTGGCCCCGGCTACTAGCCCCCGCGCGGTCGTCTTCGACTTCGGCGGCGTCCTGCTGGACATGCGCTGGGACGTTGCCCGCGAGCTGGATCGGGCCCACGGCCTTCCGCGCTCCTCGGTGTTCGAGACGCTCTACCGCACGCCGGTGTGGAGCGAGATCGAGTGCGGGATCGGCGACCCCGCCGCGTGGGCCGACGCCGCGCACCGCGAGCTGGAGCGACGGGCCGGCCGGCCGCTCCCTCGCCTGCACGACGAGTGGCGGAAGGCCCAGGCGCCCATCGAGGCCAACATCGCGCTGGTACGCGCGCTCCGTCCGTCCCATCGCTGCTCGGTCCTGAACAACGCCGACCGTTCGCTGCGCACGCGGCTCGAGGGCGAGCTGGGCCTGCACGACCTGTTCGACGACATCGTGGTCTCGGCCGAGATCGGCATGGCGAAGCCGCGCGCGGAGGTGTTCCGGCTCGCCGCCGATCGGCTCGGCCTGCCGCCCGAGGCCTGCGTCTTCGTGGACGACTGGGACAAGAACGTGGAGGCCGCGCGCGCCGTCGGCATGCAGGCCGTGCTCCACCGCGTGGACCAGGGCCACGACCTGCGCGCGCAGCTGGCCGCTCTCGGCGTGGCGCCCGGCGCCTAGGCGGCTGCCGCGATGGCGCGGACGGCGCTCTTCCTAAGCCCCGGCGCGGATCTGGCGCCCGCGCTGGCCCTCGCGCGGCGCGCCGACTCGCTGGGCTACGAGAGCCTCTGGGTCACGCACGGGATCGGGCGCGACGCGCTCCTCACCCTGTCCGCGTACGCGCACGCGGCTCCCCACGCGGGGCTCGGCACCGGCGTGATTCCCATCTATCCGCGTCACCCGGTGCTGCTCGCGCAGGAGGCGCTGACCCTCGCGGACACCAGCGGCGGCCGGCTGCGCCTCGGCATCGGCGTGAGCCACAAGCCGGTGATGGAGGGCGCGCTCGGGCTGGACATGGGCCGGCCGCTCGACGTCATCCGCGAGTACGTGGCGGTGCTGCGCGGCGCGCTGACCGGGAAGGTGGTGCACGAGGGGCCGCGGTACCGCGTGAGCTGGCAGAGCGGCCTGCCGAGGCTGCCCGCGCCGCCGCCGATCCTGCTCGCCGGGCTCGCTCCGCGCATGCTGGAGCTGGCGGGCGAGATCGCCGACGGCGTCGTGCTCTGGCTCTGCGCGCCGGCCTACGTGCGCGAGCAGGCATTGCCCGCGATCCGCCGCGGGCGCGCCCGCGCGGGCAAGCCGCTCGATGGCTTCGAGATCGTGGCCTCGGTGCCCGCGGCCCTGACCGCCGATCGCCCGGTGGCCGGCGCGCTGTTCCGCACCGAGCTGACGCGCTACCTGGCCCTGCCGTTCTACCGCACGATGATGGTGCAGAGCGGCTTCGGAGCCGAGGTGGCCGCCTACGATCGCTCGCCCGGCCCTGACGCGGTGCCGGATCGCCTGGCCGGAGCGCTCGGGGCCGTCGGCGACTTCCGCGCGGTGTCGGCCTTCGTGAGCGCCTATCGCGAGGCTGGCGTGACGCTGCCCGCGGTCCGCCCGATTGGCTTCCCGGACGCCCCCCACTACGAGCCCACGATCGAGGCGGGCGCCACCGCGTGATCTGATGTCGCGGTGGCCGTCGCGGGTCCGGCCGGTGATCCTCGCCCTCGCCTTCTTCGTGGGCGTGGGCTGCGCGAGCCCCGCGCCGCCGGTCGCGCCGCCTCCGGCCACGCCGCCCAGCCTCGTCGAGGCGAAGCGTCAGCTCGACGCCTACGTCGACTCGGGCCGGTACGAGGCCGAGATCGCGGCGGTGACCGAGCAGGCCCGCGCCTATCTCGAACGGCGCGCCGCCGCGGGCGGCAAGCTGGCGATCGTGGTGGACGTCGACGAGACCGCGCTCTCGAACCTCCCGAGCCTGCGCGCGAACGACTACGGGTTCATCGTGACCGGGCCGTGCGACCTGCCCGGCGGGCCGTGCGGGCTGCTCGCGTGGATCCAGATGGGGCGAGCGGAGGCGATCAGGCCAGTGCTGGCACTGACGCGCCTGGCGCGCGAGCGCGGCGTCGCCGTGTTCTTCCTCACCGGGCGGCCGGAGCGGCTCCGCGGCGTCACCGAGCGCAACCTGCACGCGGCCGGCTACGAATGGGCCGGTCTCATCCTCAAGCCGGACGCGATGACCACGAAGTCGGCCGTCGAGTTCAAGGCCCCGGAGCGCAAGAAGCTGGTGGATCAGGGCTACGCCATCGTCGTGAACATCGGCGACCAGATGAGCGACCTCGACGGCGGCTTCGCCGACCGAACCTACAAGCTGCCCAATCCGTTCTACTACGTGCCGTGAAGGGCGGCTCGCCCCCAGTCAGTCGTGCGTCTGGAGCTCGCGGTGGTGATTGGCCGCCTCGACGAGGCGCTCGACGGTCTGGAGCAGGTTCCCCAGCTCGTCCCGTTCCGGCAGCTCGACTCGCAGGAGATTGCGTCGGACGACGGCGGTCGTGAAGTCGAAGGTGGAGTAGGCCGCGCGCTCCCGGAAGCACTGGATCCAGGCCGGATCCGGAGTGTCGCTCAGGGTGAACGTCACGAGGAGAGTATCGGCGTCCTCGGTGAGGCCGTAGCCTCGGACCGTCATCGTCATCCTGTCTCCGACGCTAGCAGAGATCGCGCTAGCGCGATGCGTTCTCGTGCCCTTACTGAGTAGCGCGTGACCGGGATCGCGAGCTCGGTGTGGGCTCAGGAGCCTCGGGTGACCGCAGCGTCAGGAGCCGCTGGAGCGGGGCGGTGCGAGCCAGACCGCGCCGACCGCGCCCAGCACCAGCAGCGGGACCCCGAGGCGGAAGCGCTGCCGCTCCCGTGCGTGCGCGCGCAGCGTGGCCACCACCATGCGGTCGCCCGCGACGATCTCGCCGCGGCCGGCCAGGAACTGGCGTAGCCGCTCCTGCTGCTCCGCCGGCATCTGCCGGCTGCCCCACTGCACGTCCTGCTGCAGCGCGCGCAGGCGCGCGAGCTCGGCGGCGTCCCGGGCGATCGCCTCGCGGCTGTCGCGGTACACCTCCCGCTCGGTCGGGGTGAGGAAGGCCAGGCGCACCGGCGGGGCGACGGCCTCGATCCAGTCGAGCCAGACGTGATCCATGCCCGGCAGGGCCGCGAGCGCAAGCCCGGCGAGCGCGATCGCCACGCAGAGCCCCGCGCCCGCACCGCGAAGCGCGGCCCAGCCCCGCGCCCGCACGCGGCCCACCGCGGCGTGGGCGCCGAGCGCCGCGGCCACCAGTGCCAGCAGCGCGCCGAAGGCGGTGACCACGGTGGCGCCGGTGGGCAGATCCCACGAAAACGAAGCCCAGAGGCCGCCCGCGCTGACCAGGGCGCCGGCCGCCCAGCCGATCAGCAGGCGCCGCGCGACCGACCCGGCCAGCAGCGCGGCCACCGTGGAGGGCACGATCAGGTAGGCGAAGACGAGCAGGACGCCCGCGATGCGGACCGAGCTGGTGACGACGACACCGAAGGTCACGTAGAAGAGGAAGTCCCAGGCGCGCAGCCGCCGGCCGCGGGCCCGGGCGGCGTCCGGATCGAAGGAGATCTCGAGCAGCGGGCGATGGACCGCGGCGTGCAGCGCGCCGATCAGCCCGTAGAGAATCGCCAGCTCGGCGACCTCGCGGCCCGAGACCGTGAGGATGCTGCCGACGAGCAGCGTCTTGATGTGCTCACCGCCCTGGGGCGCGCGATCCACCACCAGCACCGCGGCGGCGGCCGACACCGCGTAGACGACGCCGATGACCGCCTCCTGTGGGATCGGGGCCCGGTGCGCGCGGCTCAGCGAGAAGAGGCCGGCGCCGGCCACCGTGAAGGCCAGCGCGTACCAGTACGCCGCGTCGCTCTGGATCGGGTGGCCGGCCAGGAACGCCACGCTGATGCCGAGGGCCGCCACCTGGGCCAGCGCCAGGTCCACGAAGATCACGCTGCGGGCCAGCACGTGCAGTCCAAGGTAGACGTGGATCGCCGTGAGGACGAGGCAGGCCAGCAGCGGCAGCCACAGGAAGTCGAGCATCAGCGGGCGGCGAGCGCGGCGGCGAGCCGCGCGACGTCGACGTCGAACAGCGAGAGGTAGTCGCGCGCGTCGGGGTCGCCGCCGACCGAGGGAATGAGGATCACCGGCCGCGCGCCGCTGCGGGCGGCGACCCGCGCCACCAGCGAGCTGTCGGTCGAGGGCTCGGCGATGACGACACGCACGCCCGCGTCTTTCATCCGACCGGTCAGCGCGGCCAGGTAGGCAGCCGACGGCGGCACGCCCGGTGTGGGCTCGAGCGCGGCCACCACCTGCAGGTCGAACCGCGCGGCGAAGTACGGCCAGCTCTCGTGCGCCACCACCACGCGGGCGCCGCGATAGGGCGCCAGCGCCTTCCGCCAGCGCGGCAGCGCCCGGTCGAGCGCCTGCAGGAAGCGGGCGCGGTTGGCCGCGAAGAGCGCGGCGTCGGCGGGGTCCAGGTGGGCCAGCGCACCCTCGATGGCCTGGGTGATGGGGCGCGCGTTCTCCGGATCGAGCCAGTAGTGCGGGTTGCCGAAGCCGTGCACGTGCACACCGCGCTCGGGGCGCACCCGTGGCGTCTCCGCCTGGAGGAGCGCGATGCCGCGCGAGCAGTCGAGATCGGCAGCGCCGCCGGGCAGGAGCCGCGGCTGGCCGACCATCTCGAGTGGCCGCGTCAGCCAGGGCTCGTGATCGAGGCCGATGCGCACGAGCAGCGTCGCCTCGCGCAGCTCCGCGAGCTGGCCCGGCTTGACCTCGACGCTGTGAGGGTCGTGCAGGGCCGGGGCCAGGCTCGTCACCCGCACGCGCGGGCCGCCCACCGCCTCCACGAGGGCTTTCAGATCGGTGGAGGTGGCGACGACCGGCAGGGGGTCGGCGCCCCACGCGGGAGCGGCGAGCAGCGCGCCGGCCAGCCAGAGGAGCGCGCCGAGCCGCGCGCCCCGGCGCACTACGACTTCTTGGCGAAGATGCTCTTGGGCACCATGCAGTGCACGCCCTTGCGGACGTCCACCACCTGGCTCACCCGGCAGTCGCCCACCATCGAGGTCAGCGAGTAGGCCTCGTAGCGGCTGAGCGGCACCATCTTCTGGGCGGCCAGGAAGTCGACCGTCTCGCGCACCGCGATGACCATGGCCTTGTTCAGGTCCTCGTCGAAGCCCGTCATGACCCAGTGAGTCGGCGTCTCGATCCGGGGCCACTCGACCTTCATGTCCTTGTGAACGATGAGCTGCATCACGATCTCGCGGTAGGAGCACTCGAGCGCGGTCAGGTTGACCTCGCCGTTACCCTGACGGCAGTGGGAGTCGCCGGTCCAGACCAGCGCCCCCTTCAGGAACACCGGGAAGAAGATGCTCGACCCGGCCTGCAGCTCGTTGACGTCCATGTTCGAGCCGTTCTTCCAGGGCCGCAGGGTGGAGACGGGGGCCATGGGGTCGGTCGAGCCGCCCTTGCGGGGCGAGGGGTCCTTCGGGTCGATGCCCACCGCGAGGGTGCCCGGGAAGGGCTGCAGGTCTATGGTGATGCCCGGCTTGAATTCCGCCTGTTTTTTGTCGAGGTCGAGGTAGAAATACTTCACGAAGCCGTTCGGCATCTCGGGAGCGAGCGCCCCGATGGTGGGGAACTCGTTGCCGGGCAGGTTGAAGTTGGTCCCGAAGGCCTTGGGGGTGATCTTGACGATCCGGATCTCGAGCACGTCACCCGGCTCGGCGCCGGTGACGTAGATGGGGCCGGTGACCGAGTGAGGGCCGCCGCCCGGGTTGGCCTTCCGGAGCGCCACGATCTCGTCCATGGTGGTGCCCGGCTGGATCTTGTTGTGGGCGTGCATCATGGTCTCGACCGCCACGGTGTCGCCGGAGTTGACCACGAGCTTGGGCGGCTCCGCGGGATCGAGCCAGCCCCACTGCGTGGTCTCGAGCGTCGCGGGCAGGACGTGATACGCGCCGCCGCCCACCGGAACCTTCCGGTCGCGCTTGGCCTCGTCGGGCGCCTGCGCCAGCGCGTACAGGCCGGCGGCGAGCAGCACGGCGAGGGAGGCGAGCGCGGAGAAGAGCCACTTCCGGGTCCTGAGCTTGGCCATCACGTGTCTCCTGTCGAGTGTGGGTTCACGTGCCGGTACTCCCTCGGACCGACCGCGGCGGGCATTCTAGCAGGAAACGGAGATCGGCCATGAGCCAACGATCGTCTCGCGTCGTCTGGCAGGTGATCGTCTCGATCGTGCTCCCGCCCGCGCTGTACTTCGTGCTGCTGTTCGGGCCGGCCGGTACGCTCACCTGGTGGCGCGGCTGGGTTCTGGTCGGCGTGATCGCCGTGGCCTCGGTCGTGTCGATCGCGCTGGTGTTCCCCGGCAACGAGGGGCTGGTCGCCGAGCGCTTCAAGCTGCCGGTGCAGGCGGGCCAGCCGCACGCCGACCGCGTGCTGGTGCCGTGGCTGCTCGCCTCGTACTTCGTGTCGGTCGCCTTCGTGCCGTTCGACGTATTCGACCTGCATCTCTTCCGGCTGCCGGATCCGCTGGTCTCGGTGGCGGGGCTCGCGTTGTTCGTCGTGGGCTGGCTCCTGACCGCGCTGGCGCTGCGGGCCAACCACTACGCGGCCCTGGTGGTGCGGCACCAGACCGAGCGCGGCCAGCACGTGGTGGACACGGGGCTCTACGCGATCGTGCGCCACCCGATGTACGTGGGCGCGATCCTCCTGTTCGTGGGCCTGCCGCTCTGGCTCGGCTCGTGGGCCGGCGCGCTCGTGACCCTGGTGCCCGTGGCGATCCTGGCCCGGCGCATCGGGATCGAGGAGCGGTTCCTCCGCGAGACGCTGCCGGGCTATTCCGCGTATACCGAGCGCGTGCGCTACCGGCTGATCCCGTACGTGTGGTAGGACGCCGGTGGGTGCGCCGGGCCGGCGCGTCGGCGGCGCGGGTCGATCAACTCCAGGCTAGGGCTTGCCCTCGAGCGCGCGCTTGAGCTGGTCGAGATGGTTGTCGTCGTGCCAGGCCATGAGGCCCACGAAGTCCCGGAGCGTCATGCGCCCGCGGGTGGGGTGCACGCCGCCCCGGTCCCAGTGCTCGGCGCGCAGGCCGCGCAGGAAGCGGAGCGACTCCTCGCGGCGCACGCGGAAGGTGGCCAGCGCCTCCGCCGCGTCGTTGCGCTGGTACTGGCGCTCGGTCGCCCAGCGGTCCGGCTCGGCGGGGAGGACCTTCGGCTCGTCCATCTCCATGATGGTCTGGAAGCGGAGCATGAAGGACTCCTCGGTGTCGCGCACGTGGCAGATGACTTCCTTGGCCGACCAGTTCTTCTCGTCGGGCCGTCGGCTGAGCGCGGCGTCGGAGATGCCCTTGATCGCGGCGGCGAAATCATCGGCCGTGCGATCCATCCGCGCCATCTGCTCCTCGAGACTCGCCATGAGGATCCCCCCGTCGGTGACCAGTTGATGGAACAGGTGCGACTCCCGCGCGTAGAACCCCTGGGTGTGGAAGGAGTCGCCCAGCCGCAGCAGAGTATAGTCCACGTGGTGCCCGACCTCGTGGAGCAACGTGCGCAGGAAGGTGCGGAAGGCCACCACGCGCTTCTGCCGCGCGGTGCGCATCCACAGCGTGATCACCGGCGGCTCGGCCGAGCCGCGCGTGGTCTCGTAGAGGCCGTGCAGCTCTCCCCAGCGCGCGTGCGGCCGCGCGGCCAGGACCTTCACACGCACCGGCGGGGCGCCCAGGGTGCGCGCCAGACCCGAGACCAGGCGCTGCGCCGCGGACTCGGAGGAGGCGCGCTCGCCGCTCTCGAGCGCGTGGGCCAGCGCGGTGACCAGGGGCTGCAGCCGGGGCGCCTGCGGTAGCGGCATCGTCACGACGCCGTCGCTCTCGAGATAGATCGCCTGCTGGCGCCGGGTGAGCCGCTGGAAGTAGGCGAAGGGCATTCGCCTGAGGATGCTACTGCCGGAGCGCGCGCCCGGCAACGTTAGACTGGCCCGAACGGAGGCGGTGCGGAAGATGGGCCGAGGGAGTAGCCGCCCCGGAGATTGCCGCCCTCACGCATCCCGGTCTGTGCAATACTCCCCACGTCTTTCGGGACCGTGAGCCAAGCATGTGTCCCGCACACCCGCATCCGTAATCAGCACGAAGCTGCCGACCGACCGGCGCTAGGCGCCGCCCTGATGCTGAGCGTTGAGCTGCTCGAAACGCAACGGAGGCAGACACGTTCTCACGTTGTGTCCGTCATGCAACTTCCGGGCTCGCGGCCGCCTGGGTGGCTCTGCTGTTCGCCGCGCCGCTCGTCGCCGACGCACCGCGGTCCCCGACGATCTACCGGATCGGAGTTCTGTACCCCGGCGCACCTGCGCCGCTGGCGTCTCGGATGGAGGCGTTCCGGCAGGGCTTGCGCGAGTCGGGGTACGTCGAGGGAGCGAACACCTCCATCGAAACCCGCTACGCAGATGGGAAGGTCGACCACCTCGGCAAGATGGCTGCCGACTTGGTCCGGCAGGAGGTACACGCGATCGCGACGAGCGGCGACGTCGCGGCCCGTGCCGCCCAGCGAGCAACCACGACCATCCCGATCGTCGCGTTCACCGACGACCTGGTGGGATCCGGACTCGTGTCCAGCCACGCGCGGCCCGGCGGGAACATCACCGGGATAAGTATCCTTTCTCCTGAACTCAACGTGAAACGCCTCGAAATCCTCAGGCAGGTTTCTCCGGGGAGTTCTCGGGTAGCCGTCCTTTGGGATCCCGGTACCGGCACCGCCCAGCTGAAGGAGATGGAAGCCGCCTCCCGGTCATTGGGAGTTCACCTGGTCGTTCTCGAGGTGCGCGGTCCCGACGATCTCGACGGAGCATTCAAGATAGCCCTGAAGGAACGTGCCGGGACTCTCAACGTCCTGGCATCGCCTCTGCTTGCGTCTTACAGCCACAGGATCGTCGCCCTCGCGGCAAAGAGCCGACTCCCGGTGATCTACCAATGGAGTGAGCATGCGGAAGCCGGCGGGTTGATGTCGTACGGGCCGAGCCTTCTCGAAACGTGGCGGCAGACCGGCCTGCTCGTCGGTAAGGTTCTGCGGGGCGCGAAGCCCGGCGACCTGCCGATCGAGCAACCGACGAAGTTCGAGTTGGTGATCAATATGAAAACCGCAAGGAATCTCGGCCTCACTATCCCACCGTCGCTGCTATCGCGCGCTGATCGGGTGATCGGGGAGTGACCGCCGGCCACGGACCAAGTCTCTATGATTCGCCTTGCCGCTGAATGCCGGTATCCTTGGGAGCATGTGGAGCGACGGGGCGGGCCGAGCCAGGTTCGTGGACTTCCTGCTTCGCGCGAAGCGCGCGACGTACGCAGGCCAGGGCGACGAGGCCACCGAGACGGCGTTGGTGCCAGGATCCAAGCAACTTGAATATCGAGACGGCGACTATCTCTACCGTGATATCTATCTCGGGATGGCCTACTTCGTCGGTCAAGAAGTCGTCTATTTTCGAGGCGAGCCGGTTTGGTCGATGAGCTATGCGGGTGGCGTGACGTCCTCCGACATCGACTCGCGGGCGATCTACCAGTTTCTCGGCTTGGCGCTCGGGCACGGGAGCGAGGCCGAGCCCTACCGGGGCCCTGCCGAATTCAGAGATGAGTCGTGGGCCTACACGAACGCAAGCAACGGCGGCCTCCACTCCTTTTGGGGGATCGAGGAGATCTCTCGAGGCGACGCGAAGGTGTACGAATGTCGGTATGCTGGCGGCGGTCTCCGATGAGCTGCGGACGCGCGTTTAATTCTCGTTAGCCCGACGGGACTGATTTCCAACCCCTGACGTGTACGACGAGATCGCAACGCTCTATCACCTGGTCTATCCAGACTGGGACGCCGCCATCGCTCAACAGGCGGCGGCGCTCGACGGCATCATTCGCAAGCAGGTGGGCCCACGTCCGCGGTCGATCCTCGACGTCTCGTGCGGGATCGGTACCCAAGCCCTCGGTCTCGCCGCGCTCGGGCACACGGTCACGGCGTCCGATCTGTCGACGGCGGCCGTGGAGCGTGCTCGTCGCGAGGCTGCTCAGCGCAACCTGACCATTGACTTCACGGTCGCGGACATGCGTCGGTGCACGGAGGTTCACGGGTCAGGATTCGACGTCGTGCTCAGTGCCGACAACTCCATCCCGCATCTGCTCCGTGACGACGCGATCCGCGAGGCGTTGGGGAGCTTCCACCGATGCCTCCGACCCGGTGGGCTCACCATCCTCGGCGTCCGCGACTACTCGACGGAGGAGAGATCTTCGCCGCAGCTGGTGCCGTACGGATTCCGCTCGGACGGTGACGACCGCTATTTCGTCGTCCAGACACGAGATTGGGAGGGCGACTTCTATGACGTGGCGATGTACTTCATCCGCGAGGCGCGCGGTTCGAACCCGGCAACAGTGATTTCGGTCTCGTCGCGATACTACGCGGTCCCGATCGGTCGGCTAGTCTCGCTGCTCGAGGAGACTTCCTTCATTGAAATCCAACGGCTGGATGGTGTTCTGTACCAGCCAGTATTGGTCGCGCGCCGGGGGGCCGACCGCCACCCGGATCCCCTCCCCGACCCGGCGATTCGTGACCTGACCAAACTGGGGTTCAATCATGTCTGCTTCGCCGTGGACGACCTGGAGGCCGAGGTGGCGATGCTGAAAGCCAAGGGCGTCCAGCTGTGGAACGAGATCATGGCCTTCCACGATCGCAAGCTGGTCTTTCTGTCCGGACCGGAAGGCATCACCGTGGAACTGGCGGAATGGGATCGAAGCCGCGGGTAGCGGCAAACCGGGAGTGGCGTTGGAGGGACAAGGACAACGACGGTGCTGATGCCGGATCGTGTTCATATCTTCGGCGCTTCCGGCAGCGGCACGTCGTCGCTTGCCTCGGCTCTCGCGGCCAGGTATGGCCACCGGCATCTGGATACGGATGACTTCTACTGGCTTCCCACGGATCCGCCGTATCGTGAGCCGAGACCACGCGCGGAGCGGCTCGCGTTGCTGCGACAAGCCATTGCCGAATCTCGGTGCTGGGTGCTGTCCGGGTCGCTCTGCGGGTGGGGAGATCCGCTCATCTCCGAGTTCGAGCTGGTCATCTTCTTGGTCGTTCAGACGGAGGTGCGCCTGGCGCGGCTGCGAGCGCGGGAGGGGGAGCAGTACGGCCCGGAGGCCCTCGCCCCAGGCGGGGCTCTCCACCACGCGCATGCCGAGTTTCTCGAATGGGCCGGACGCTACGACACGGGTGGCGTCGAGATGCGAAGTCGAGCGCTGCATGAGGCGTGGCTGGCCGGCGTGCCCGATCCGGTATTGCGACTCGAGGGCGATCGACCCATCGGCGAGCAATTGGCCCAGATCGAAGCTGCCGTCGAAGCCGGGCTTCTTACGGCTCGGCCCAGCGGATGCGCTTCGCGCGCGATCTAGCTCGCGGACCAACGGAAATCGCATGGAGAAGTGGTGCAGCCCGAGTCCCGAGGAGGCTGCCCGGATGCTGGCCGATCTTCGGGCGCCGTGGTGGTTCGCGGGCGGCTGGGCGATCGATCTCTTTCTGGGTGGTACGCAGCGTACTCATGAAGACCTCGATGTCGGCTGCTTTCGGCGGGACGTCCGGCACGTCATCGGGCTGCTCGCAGGCTGGGATGTTCGGGCGCCGGTTCACGGCGCCCTGGTTCCAATCGAGCGAGAAGTCCCGATCCACGCGGACGTCCACAATCTCTGGTGCCGGCCCGAGCCTGTCTCGTGCTGGGTCCTGGAGATCCTCCTGGAGGACTCCGACGGTCCCGAGTGGGTATATCGCCGTGACCCGCGGATTCGACGCGCCGATCGCGACATCATCGCTCACACGGCCGCGGGCCTTCCCTTCCTGCGTCCGGAAATCCAGCTCCTGTACAAGGCCGAGGACTCGCGGCCTCGAGACGAGGTCGACTTCCAGGCTGCGTGGCGCCACCTCTGGGCAGACCAGCGGGCGTGGCTCATGGCCTCGATCGCGGCAACCGTGCCAGGCCACCCCTGGCTTCTGACCGATGGCGCCGGCTAGTCCGCATCCACGACACATCGCTCTTGGATCCGTGCCCAATTTCAGAGACCTGGGCGGATACAGGACGCGGGGTGGGCGCGCCGTGGCGTGGAGGCGGCTTTTCAGAAGTGCGGCGTTACTTTCCATCAGTCCACCGGATATTGCGACGCTCAAGGAGGACATCCGCCCCCGGGCGGTCATCGACCTCACGACGCCGAGAGAGGCGATCAAGCAGCGGGAGATCAGCCTCCTCGATGACATGGGCGCGCGATATCACAACCTACCCTTCAGACCAGATTCGCCGGCTTACCTGAAGCAAGAATTAGAGCTCTTCCGTGACGCGACCGACATGGGAGAGCTCTATCTGCACCGCATCCGTCAGCAGGAATCCGGCAAGAGGGTGGTGGACTCGCTGGAGCTGATCGCCGACCGGAACAATCATCCGCTGATATTTCATTGCAGCGTCGGCAAGGACAGGACCGGCGTGCTCGCGGCCGTGCTCCTGGCGGCCACCGGTGTGATGGACGAGGACATCATCCACGACTACACTCTCTCAGCTCCGTTCATGCCGAGCATCCGGGACCGGATCACCAACGACCCAGGCGCTCCGCCGATGATCAAGGAGCTGCCCGACCTCCAGTGGGAGGCTTCCGCTGAATCCATGGCGGGCTTCCTTGCGTTGCTTCGCCGGGAATACGGCTCGACAGCGGGATATCTCGAGGCGCAAGGCGCGGACAGGTCGCTGCCCCGGCGACTGGAGGAGGCCTTGCTGGTGTGACGATACGCCTTTCCCGATCGGCGCCATCCTATTCATTCGGGTGCCGCCCCGCGCGGCGGCGGTAGAGCGCCCAGATGCCGCCGGCCGGGATGACGAGCGGGCTCAGCTGAGCGGCCAGCACGGCCGCGGCAAGAGCCAGGCTCAATGCCGTCGACCATCCCTCGGTGAAGGCCTGCTTCAACTGCTGGACGAAGCGTGGGAACACCCCGTCCGGAGGCGAGGCGAGGGGGGCGCGAACGAGCGCCACCTCGATGGTGGCGAGATCGGTGCGGGCCCTGAGGAAGCGGAGCCGCCCCGTCGCTCGCTCGATCTCGCCGCGCACTCGGCCCAGCTCGTTCTCGATACCGAGCAGGTCCGCCACTTTCTGGGCCCGGCCCATGAAGCTCAGGAGTTGAGCCTCGTGGCGCTCCATGTTGCGGATACGCGCTTCCAGGTCGACGAATTCCTCGCTGACATCCTGACCGCCGATCTCCCGATGTGTGACGCGGCCCACGCTGTCGAGTCCGCCGAGCACCTTCGAGAATTGCCCGGGCGGCACGTAGGCCGTGATGGCTGCCCGCGCGGTGCCTCTCTGATCGAGCTGGCTGTCCGTTGAGCTGATGAAACCCCCGACGGACTCGACGACGGCGGCGAGCCGGGCCACGCCCTGCTCCACATCCGGCAGCTCCACGTCGAGGCTCGCGCGACGGATGATGCGCCGGCTCCAGCCGTCGGCGCCGGGGTCGGGTACGCTGGCGGGTGCCGGAGCCCCCGGCTGGGCGACATGACTCATCGACGCGAGACCTGCCAGCCGTTCCCGCTGCATGTCGAGGGCCCGGTTGGAGACTCGGAACCCGCCGGGCAATGGGGCTTCGATGCGAGGATGGATGAGGCTGAGAGCCGCGACACCCGCCCCCCCGATGAGGGCAAGCAGGAGCAGGGCGCGGCCGGCACTCGTGGGAACGATGTGGGACAAGGGCGCACCGAGGGAGCGAACGGTGTTCAGCCAGGGTGGCATGTGTGGGTCCTCCTCGCCCCTTAGACCGGGGGGCGGGAAGGAAGTTCCAGCCCATGTTGACACGAAGTCAGCGTGACTCTCTGGCCGGCGACGGTTACACCGTGGTGTCCGGTCTCGTGCCCGACCGGTTGCTGGACGCCGCGCGGGACGTCATCTGCTCCTTCGTCGGCGCTGACCTCGACCGTCCCGACACCTGGTACCGGCACGAGCCGCTCGTGTGGAGCGTTGTCCCGGTGCACCACGCGCAGGCGTTCTAGGACATCCGGCAGTGGCCGGCCGTGCACGACATCTTTGCCGAGATCTGGGGGGTGGAAAAGCTGTGGGTCACGATGGATCGCGGGATCTTCAAGGTACCGGAGTCCCGGGCCCATCCTGATCATGTCGACGAGAGCGTCGTGCATTGGGATCTCGACCCGAGGGCGACGGGCGCGCGTGCGTATCAGGGGATGCTCTTCTTGACGGACGCCGCCCCTGGTGCGGGCAGCTTCGCGTGTGTTCCCTCGATCTTCCGGGACCTCGATCGATATTTGGCCGACCACCCGGGTCCGGTGGTGGACGCCCCGGTCGATGTGGGCGAACATGACATCGTCGAGGTGCCGGCGCGGGCTGGCGATCTCATCATCTGGGACGGTCGCTTGCCGCATCAGGGCGGACGGCATCGCGGTGTCCGGCCGAGGGTCTCGCTGGCGGTGTCCATGCACCACGAGGGAACGGACGCCGATCGCCAGGAGCGCATCGAATGCTGGAAGCGGAAACGCGCCCCGGCCTGGTGGCGCGGTTGGAAGGGGCAGATCGATCCCGAGCCCGGTGAGCCGGCTGAGCTCACCGCGCTCGGCCGCCGGCTCGTCGGGCTCGATCGTTGGCCGTAGCGATACGAAGGATTCGACGAGGAAGAGAGGCGGGTACCATGAAAAAGAGCCAGTCGAAGAGAGCCGAATCTCCGTCCCAGCTGATAGACGCGAGGATCGAGGAGCTGGGCGACTGGAGGGGCGAGATGCTCTCTCGCCTCCGGGCCCTGATCCAGGAGGCGGACCCCGAAGTGACCGAGGAGTGGAAGTGGAGAGGGACTCCCGTCTGGTCGCACGACGGGCTGATCTGCACCGGCGAGACGTACAAGAACGTCGTGAAGATGACCTTCGCCAAGGGCGCCTCCCTGAAGGACCCTTCGCGCCTCTTCAATTCCAGCCGCGAAGGCAATGTCAGGCGCGCCATCGATTTCCACGAAGGCGACAAGGTGGACGAGAAGGCCCTGAAGGCCCTGATCCGGGCCGCCGTGGCCTTGAACAAGCGTAGGGCGTGACGGTCCACGAGGGTGGCCAATGAGTGTCCCGAGCGACGTCTGGGCCGCCGGAAGCGCCTACGAGCCCTACGTAGGCCGGTGGAGCCGTCTGGTCGCGCGTGAATTCGTAGGATGGCTCGCTCCGTCACCCGGGGCGCGCTGGCTCGATGTGGGCTGTGGAACGGGTGCGCTGACGAGTACCGTCCTCGCCGCCGCCGCGCCGGCTCGCGTCTGGAGCGTCGATAGCTCGCCCGCATACGTCGCCTTCGCGCGCGGCGGGATCCCGGACGCGCGCGCCACGTTCGCGGTGGCCGATGCTCGGAAACTCCCGGTGCCGGCGGCCAGCGCCGATATGGTAGTCTCCGGCCTCGTGCTCAATTTCGTCCCGGAGCCCGAGGTCGCCGTGGTCGAGATGGCGCGGGTGGCTCGCTCCGCGGGGACGGTGGCGCTCTACGTATGGGACTATGCCGGGGAGATGCAATTGATCCGGCACTTCTGGGACGCCGCGATTGCGCTCGACGCCCGCGCTGCGGAACTGGACGAAGGCCGCCGCTTTCCGGTGTGTCGGCCGCCCGCCCTGGAAGGACTTCTCGGTGCCGCTGGCCTGGAACGGGTGGAGAGTCGGCCGATCGACGTTTCGGCTCGATTCCGTGATTTCTCGGATTACTGGACGCCGTTCCTTGGCGGCCAGGGTCCGGCGCCCGGGTACGCGATGTCGCTCGGTGAACACGAGAGGGCCCGGCTCCGTGACCGATTGCGCGCTCGGCTGCCTACGTCACGGGATGGCTCGATCGAGCTGGTCGTACGCGCCTGGGCCGTCCGCGGCAGGCGCCCGTGAGCGAATGAGCATCGCCGCCAGTGAGGCGCTGAAGCGCCTGCGGGAGGGGAACCTCCGATTCGTCTCGGGCATGGGAATCGTCGATGGGCTGTCCAGCCGCAATCGGCGCGCCGAGCTGGTGACGGGTCAGGAGCCCTTCGCCATCGTCCTCGGATGCTCCGATTCGCGCGTGCCCGCCGAGATCGTGTTCGATCAGGGCCTGGGCGACCTGTTCGTCATCCGGGTTGCCGGCAATATCGTCGCTCCGTCCCAGATCGGCAGCGTGGAGTTTGCGGCCGAGCGGTTCGGCACGCGACTCGTCGTGGTCCTGGGCCACTCCCAGTGCGGGGCTATTCTCGCGACGCTCGATGAGCTCGGGCGGCCGCGGGAGACTCAATCGCCGAATCTCCGCTCCATCGTCGACCGCGTCCGACCGTCCGTGGAGGGCCTCCTGGCGACCGAGCTCCGCGCGAACCGGGATGCCCTGGTGTCCGAGGCAGTCCGCGCGAACGTCCGCGTCTCCGCGAACCAGCTTCGCCATGGCTCGGAGATTCTCGAGCGGCTGATCGAGCGCGCCGGCCTGGTCGTCGTGGGCGCGGAGTATTCGCTCGAGAGTGGTATGGTGGACGTCTTCGACGGTGCGCTGGAGGCTGAGCGACAACACTAGCCCGGCCGGAAGTCAACGGTGGAGGAAGCCCATGAAGGCCGTGGTCATCGGAGAGGCTTCGGGGGCCAGTCTGGAGGCGATCATGGCAGTGTTTCCGCGCCACAAGGCGGTCGTGGACAAGTACGTGGCGCACGGCGTGGTGCTCGGCATCGGACCGTTCACCGATATGGGAAACATGGCGATCTTCAAGACACGCGAGGCGGCCGAAGCCTTCGTTCGGGAAGACCCGTTCATCCTCGAGGGGCTCGTGAAATCGTTCGTGATCAAGGAGTGGCGAGATTCGTTGCTGCCGGAGTGAGACGCGGCGAGTGGAGACAGAGCCGAAGATGCAGCGCACGCTCGTTGCGCTCCTCTGGGCTCTCACGGCTTCTGTTCTCTGCCCCATCGGCGCCGCGCAGGGGCAGCAGCCGCCGACGGCGAAGGTCTACCGGATCGGCTTCCTCAGTCAGGGGCAGCCACCCAAGGCGTACCTGGAGCCCCTTCAGCAGGATCTCCGGGAGCGAGGCTACGTCGAGGGGCGGAACCTCGTCTGGGAATTCCGGTGGACCGAGGGGGACCTCGACGAGCTCCCGCGGCTCGCCGAGGAGCTGGTGCGCTCGAAGGTTGATCTCATCCTGGCTCGGGCGTCGTCCGGCGCGCTGGCCGCCAAGCGAGCAACCACGTCGATCCCGGTCGTCTTCTTTGCGGTCTACGGGCCCGTCGAGATTGGTCTCGTACCGAACCTGGGACGTCCCGGAGGCAACATCACGGGCGTTGCCGCCAATGCGTCGGACATGGCCGGCAAGCGCGTGCAGCTCCTCAAGGAGCTGATCCCTGCGCTAAAGAGGGTCGCGTTCCTGTCTCATCCGTCGCATCCGACCAATGCCATGCAGCTACGGGGCGCGGAGGCCACCGCACGCACGCTGGGCGTGCAGATCCAGGCGGTGCCCGTCCGAGACGCGGACGATCTTGCATCCGGGCTCCGGTCGATCCGCGGCATCGACGGTGTGCTGAACGCGGATACCCCGCTGTTCGTCACCCACCGGGCCCGCCTCATCGAGGCGACGGCCGGGAGTCGGCTCCCCGCGATCTATCCGGCTCGGGTCTATGTCGAGGCGGGAGGGTTGATGTCGTACGGGGCCAATGTGCCGGACCTGTGGCGGCGTGCCGGCCGGTACGTGGACAAGATCTTGAAGGGCGCGAGACCGGGCGACCTTCCCGTGGAGCAACCGGTGACGTTCGAGCTGGTGATCAACAACCGGGCTGCCAAAGGCCTCGGGCTGACGATTCCTCCGGCGGTCGCGCTGCGAGCGGATCAGGTCATCGAATGACGCGCCCGTAGGCCGCGCCAAGTAACCTCCGGATGCCCCAGATCATCGAGCCAGAGACGCCGCGCCTGCGCCTCCGCCAGTGGCGCGAGTCGGACCGAGAGCCGTTCGCCGCGCTCAACGCCGATCCCGAGGTCATGGAGTTCTTCCCCTCACTGCAGTCGAGGGAGGCCAGCGACGCGAGCATCGACGCCTGGCAGGCCCGGTTCGCCTCGCAGGGCTGGAGCAACTGGGCGATCGAGCTACGGGCCACCGGCGAGTTCCTCGGGTTCACCGGGCTGTCCGTCCCGCGACGCGTGCTGCCCTTCTCGCCCTGCGTCGAGGTCGGCTGGCGACTCGCGCGCGAGCACTGGGGACGGGGCTACGCCACGGAGGCCGCCCGCGCGGCGCTCGAGGTCGGGTTCACGAGGCTCGGACTGGGCGAGATCGTCTCGTTCACCACCATCGGCAATCTCCGCTCGCGTGCGGTCATGGAACGCATCGGCATGCGCAACGCGCACCAGGACTTCGACCACCCCGGCGTCCCGGAGGGTCATCCGCTGCGCCGGCACTGTCTGTACCGCATGAGCCGCGGGGAGTGGGCCGGCTCGCGCGTGAAGCAGAGCCTCGGTCTCGTCTCGCTCGTGGTGCGCGACTACGACGAGGCGCTCGCGTTCTTCGTCGGCAAGCTCGGGTTCGCTCTCGTCGCGGACCGGTACGTGCCGGAGCAGTCGAAACGCTGGGTGGTCGTCTCTCCGCCCGGGGCGAGTGAGTCGCGCCTCCTGCTGGCCAGGGCCTCCTCGCCCGAGCAGGAGTCGCGTATCGGCGCGCAGACCGGAGGGCGCGTCTTCCTGTTCCTTCACACCGATGATTTCTGGCGCGACTACGAGCGCTACCGGGCGCAGGGTGTGGAGTTCGTTCGCCCGCCCGAGCAGGAGCCATACGGCACCGTCGCCGTGTTCAAGGATCTCTACGGCAATCTGTGGGACCTGCTGCAGCCGAAGGAATGACAGGGGATCTTGGCGCCGGACAAACCAACGTCGGCGATCATGTGGACCCGGCTCGACCGCCCGGGTCAGGACCATTGCCGCCTGTTCCGGCTGAGCGACGGCTGGCGTCTCGCGGGCTCCGCCGTGTTCTTCGAGCAGCGCGCGTGCAGCCTTCGCTACGAGGTCGTCACCTCGCGCGATTGGATCACGCGACGGGCCCTGGTGGACGGGCACGTGGGTGGCCGGTCGGTCTCGGTTCGTATTCAGGCCTCGCGGTCGCGTCGCTGGCGGCTGAACGGCGCCCGGCAGCCCCGCCTCGACGGGTGCATCGACCTGGACCTGGCCTTCACGCCCGCCACGAATCTCATCGCGGTGAAGCGGCTGGCGCTGACGGTGGGAGCTGGCGCGGACTCCGCCGCGGCGTATCTCACCTTTCCCGGGCTGGCCCTCGTCGTCTTGCCACAACGATATGTTCGCGCTTCCGCGCGGGAGTACGACTACACATCACCGACGTCGGGATACGCCGGGAGGCTCCGACTGACTCGAGACGGATGGATCGATCGATACCCCGGGGTCTTCGAGCGGGCCGGCTCACCAACAAGAGCATGACCAAGGACGTGCTGCTGCTGCCGGGCTTGCTGTGTGACGCGCGCCTCTGGCTTGCGTCGACGGAGGGCCTGGCCGCCACGGTACAGGTTGCCGACCTGACGCAGCACGACAGCGTGGCGGCGATGGCAGACGCCGCCCTGAGCGGCGCGCCGCCGCGATTCACCCTGGCCGGATTCTCGCTGGGCGGCTGCGTCGCGCTGGAGGTGCTCGCCCGCGCGCCCGGACGGGTGAGCCGGCTGGCGTTGCTGAGCACGGCGGTCCGTGGCCTGCCGGAGCCGGTCCACCAGCACTACGTCCAGGCGATGCCAGCGATCGAGTCGGGCGGACTCGTCGCCTATCTCGCCGATGCCTTCCCTCGCTACGTGGCGCCGGCGCACGTGCAGGACCGCGCGCTTCGCGATCTCTTCATGGCGATGGGGGAAGCTCTGGGGCCCGCCGTCGCCGTGCGGCAGATGCGGGCCTTGCTCGGCTACCCCGGCTACGGGGGCGACCTCGGTACGATCCGATGCCCGGTCGCGGTGGTCGGTGGCGCCGAGGACCGTCGCGTCACGCCGGAGTCCCACGCGGACCTGGCCCGGCAGATTCCCGGCGCGGCGCTGACCATCATCGAGGGCGCAGGTCACTTCACGCCTCTGGAGGCGCCCGAGGCCGTGAGAGAGACCCTCCGCGCGCTGATCTGAGCCCATTCACGGAGCGTGCGATGAAGACATTCTCACTCCACTGGGGCAGCGGTGTCGTCGCGGAGGAAGCGCAGATCGAGACGAAGTATCACCGGCCGACCATCCAGTTGCTCAAGTTCACGGAGGGCAAGGCCAAGGGCTCCTACGAGATCCGCTTTTGCACGTACGACCACTCCGGCCGCTTCCAGCGCATGCCGCTGATCGTCGACGAGCGTGATCTCGCTCCGCTGCGCCGAGCGTTGAAGGATACACCGAAGCTGCGCAAGCTGCTGAGGCAAGCGCTCGCGTGATCGGCCGGCGGCCTTGATGCGGATCGCCGTCATCGGGGCGGGCCCAGCTGGCCTCTACCTCTCGTATCTGCTCAAGCGCGGCCGACCCAGCGTGGACGTGCGGGTGTTCGAGCAGAACCCGGCGGATGCCACGTTTGGCTTCGGCGTGGTGTTCTCCGACCGGGCGCTCGAGTTCCTGGGCGAAGACGACGCCGAGACCTACGACGCGATCGCGCCGGCGATGGAATCCTGGTCGGACATGACGCTCGACCTGGAGGGCCAAGTCGTGCGCATCGACGGGATCGGCTTCTCCGCGGTCGGCCGGCTGCGGCTCCTCCATTTGCTGCAGGAGCGCGCCCGGGCCGCCGGCGTCGTGGTAGAGTTCGAACGGCCGATCGGCTCTCTCGACGAGCTGGGACAGGTCGATCTGATCGTGGGCGCCGACGGCGTCAACTCCCTCGTCCGACGGAGCCACGAGACGGAGTTCGGAGCGACCGTCGGCTTCCTGACCAACCGGTTCGTCTGGTACGGCACCACGAAGCGATTCGAGATGCTGACCCAGACCTTCCGGCGCAGCGCCCACGGGGTCTTCAATGCGCACCACTATCGGTACGCGCCGGGGATGAGCACGTTCATCGTCGAGACCGGCGCGGAGACGTGGCGGCGAGCGGGGTTCGAGTCGATGGACGAGGAGGCGTCCCGGGCGTACCTGGAGGGGGTCTTCGCCGACGTACTGGACGGGCATCGCCTCGTGTCGAACAAGTCGATCTGGCGCAACTTCCCGAAGGTCCGGAACGCGCGCTGGTCCGCGGGCAAGGCCGTGCTCATCGGGGATGCCCTTCACACCGCGCACTTCTCCATCGGCTCGGGAACGCGGCTCGCCATGGAGGACGCGATCGCGCTGGCGCGGGCCATCGAGTCGCACGCGGACGACCTGACCGGCGCGGTCCGCGCCTACGAGGCCGTGCGGCGACCGATCCTGGACAAGCTGACAGCGGCGGCGGACGCCAGCGGGGAGTGGTACGAGCGATTCCCGGAGCACATGAAGCTCGAGCCTCTCGGCTTCGCGATGTCGTACATCACCCGGTCCGGACGCGTCGATCTGGAGCGGCTCCGTACCGTCTCCCCCAGCTTCGTCTCGGCCTACGAGAGGTCGGCTTCGGGACGTGAGAACGAGAACGATGGTAAGGGGTGAGTGATGACGGACGCGCTGCTGGTGGTCGACATGCAGGAGGGCCTGCTCCGAGGCGAGCCGAAGCACGACCTCGCCGCGGTCGTGGAGCGGATCCACCGGCTGGCCCGGCGGGTCCGGCGCGCCGGCGGGTCGGTGGTCTTCGTCCAGCACGCCGGTCCCCCCGGTGACGAGTTCGAGCCGCACACGCCCGGGTGGCGCCTGCTGAACGGCATCGAGGTCGAGCCGGGCGATCGCTTCGCCGCCAAGACGCTCAACGATCCGTTCTTCGGCACCTCCCTTCGCTCGGATCTCGCCGAGCTCCGCCCGGATCGCCTGCTGGTGGCGGGCTGGGCCACCGATCTGTGCGTCGATGCGACGGTTCGATCCGCCGCGGCGCTGGGCTTCAGGGTGGTCGCGCTCGCCGACTGCCACACGGTCAGCGATCGACCGCATCTCGGCGCCAAGGGCGTGATCGAGCATCATCACTGGGTGTGGGCCAACCTGCTGGCGTCTCATCCCGTGAGCACCGTGCGGGAGGCCGAGATATAGGCATGCCGTTGCTCTTCTCCTACGGAACGCTGCAAGAGGAAGCGGTCCAGCTGTCGACCTTCGGGCGGCGGCTCCGGGCGGAGCCGGACGAGCTGGTGGGCTTCGAGCAAGCGGTGTTGAAGGTCGAGGACCCAGCCTTCGTGGCGGCGAGCGGGAAGAGCCTTCACGCCATCGTGAAGTTCAACGGGCGGACCGGGAGCCGCGTGCACGGCATGGTGCTCGAGGTATCGGACGAGGAGCTGGCCCGAGCCGATGCCTATGAGCCGGCGGGCTACAAGCGAGTCTCCACGACGCTGGCGTCCGGCAAGCAGGCCTGGGTGTACGCTGACGCCCGGTTCTCCTAGACTCGCGCCATGTACTAGGCGGTCGTCGCGGCCCTGCTGCGCCTGCATTTCGGTCGCGGCCAGGTGATAGGATCACGCCCATGGCGTCCCGGCGGCTCTTCGCGGTGACACGCACACGCGGCCCGGCATGGGACGGCGCACAATCCCTCGAGGGCCAGCGAGACTGGGACGGGCACGCCGCGTTCATGAATGGCCTGGCCAAGGAGGCCTTCGTCGTGCTCGGGGGACCGCTCGATGGGACGTCCGACGTGCTCCTGGTGATTCGCGCGACCGGCCCCGACGAGATCCGCACGCGGCTAGGTGCCGATCCGTGGAGCACGATGGACCTGCTCCGGATCAGCCGGATCACCCCGTGGACGCTGCGGCTCGGCTCGCTTCCGTGACGGCGCTCCGACCGAAGGGCCTCGATCACGTCGCGCTGAAGGTCACCGACCTGGACCGGACGCTGAAGTTCTATCAGGCCCTCGGGCTCGACGTGCTGCGCACCTCCGGGCCGGACGCCGAAGGGATACGCTCGGCCGTGATCAGGGTGGGCGGCCAGGAGATCAATGTGTTCAGCGGTCCCGGCTTCGTGCCCGCCGACCGGGAGAAGCCGATCGGGATGCACCACTTCTGCATCAACATGGCCGCGACCTCGGCGATCGAGCTGATCGAGGGGCTGGGAGCCGCAGGTGTCGAGATCTTCCGCGGGCCGGTGGAGCGTGCGAGCGGCACGTCCGTGTTCGTCCACGACCCGGACGGCATCAAGGTCGAGCTGCGCATAGAGAAGACCGGCCACTGAGCTACTCCCCGGCGTTCTTCGACCTCCAGCTTCGATTCGCCGGCGGGGCCGCGCGCCTCTCCGGTCTGCCCCTGAGCGCCGCGCTGCTCGGGTACACGAATCTCTACATCCGCTTCGGCCTGGGCCACGACTTCGATCCCGATCAGCCGACCTGGCGCGAGTACGTGGCGGGGCTCACCGGCCCCAGCGAGGCGCTCGACTGGACGTACCGCTTCTATCGCAAGCACGGAGGAGCCGTGACGCCGCCCGACCTCGTGGCGACCTTCGGTTGCTTCTCCTACGCGCGGCCGGGCCCCGACCGCGTGCGCCTGCACTTCCACAACGCCGACACGGACGGGCGCTCGTCGCTGGCCCGTGACCTCGCCGACCGGCGCAGGGCGGAGCTGGCCGCGCTCTTCACCCACGCCGCGCAGGCGGGGCCCGAGTCGGCCCGGGTGATCGGCGCGTCGTGGCTGTACAATCTGGAGGCCTATCGTCGTCTGTTTCCGGGCTCGTATCTGGCGACGGCGCGGCCGATCGGCGGGCGATTCCGGCACATGCCGCTCT
>Ga0187766_10000194_pt1 | contig 31705 bp, 27 predicted proteins | sample 0216_QUI02_MP05__4_FD_132971 | JGI IMG/M metagenome (GOLD analysis project Ga0187766, IMG submission 132971) | Tropical peat soil microbial communities from peatlands in Department of Meta, Colombia - 0216_QUI02_MP05_20_MG | ecosystem: Environmental > Terrestrial > Soil > Wetlands > Peat ... | reverse complement strand
GGGCTCCTGGCTGGGCAGATGATCTACCGCTGGAAGCAGGACATCATCCTGACCAGCGTGATCACCGTGGGCATCTGCTTCGCCGGGATCTGGCTGTGCACCACCCAGCCCATGATGGACCTCTTCACCGCGATCAACGGCGGGGCGACCCCGGCGAAGCTCTGGGAGGGCGTGGACCAGCGCATGTTCGTCTGGGCCATCATCGGCCTGGCCTTCTGCTACCTGGGGGCGGTCCTGCCCATCTGGCGCTTCGCGCAGCCTGTGAATTTCGTGGCCTTCTGGATCGTCGCCCTGGGCATCGTGGGCGGCTGCCTGGGCGTCCTCATCTGGCGGCCCACCTTCGGGGACTTCCCGGCCTTCTCGGGCTTCTGGGTCAAGGGCATCCTGGGGGCGGGGATCGACACGCCCCTGTGGCCGTTCCTCTTCGTGACCATCGCCTGCTCCGCCGTCTCGGGCTGGCATAGCCTGGTGAGCAGCTCCGGCACCTCCCGCCAGATCGAGAAGGAGACCGACTCCTTGCCGGTGGCCGGCGGCTCCATGTTCGCGGAGAGCGTCCTGGGCATCCTGTCGCTGATCACCGCGGCCGGCGTCTGGGGCAGCTTTGCCGGCTACAAGGCGCAGCTGGCCAAGGGGGCCGGCGCCGTCTTCGCGGGCGGCCTGGGCAAGCTGCTGAACCAGATCGGCGTCCCCGAGTCCTTCGGCGTGGCCTTCGGGGCGGTCTTCCTGGTCATCATGGCCATCACCGTGATGCAGCTCGTCCTGCGCTTCATGCGCGTGGCCAGCGCCGAGTTCGTGGGGGACATCTTCCCGGCCATGAAGAACATGTACTTCGGGAGCATCGTCGGGGTGGTCCTGGCCCTCCTCCTCATCTTCACGGGGTTCTGGCAGAGGATCTGGATCCTCTTCGGCGGCGCCAACCAGCTCATGGGCGCGCTGGCCCTGCTCATCGTGACCGTGTGGCTGATCACGCAGGGCAAGCCGTACCGCTGGGCCTTCTACCCCTTCTTGTTCCTGTACATCACCACGGTGGCCGCGTTGCTCTATACGGCCTACGCGACCTTCAACGCGGCCCTCAATCCCGCGCCCACCGCCACCGGCGTGATCATTTTCGGGAACTACCTGGCCGGCGCCATCGGGCTCTTCCTGGCCATCGCGGCCCTGGTGCTGGCCTACGATGGGGTCAAGGCCATCCAGCGGGCGCGGGCGACGCGCCGGCCCGCCATGGCCCCGGCCACGGGATCCTAGAGCGTTCCACCGGCGCCGGCCGGGCCGGGGCCCGTCCCCCGGCCCGGCCGCCCGCTTCGAGGCGCGGCATGAAGCCAGTGTTCGTGGAAGTCATCGCCCCCGTCCTGACGGCCTACTCCCACTGCCAGCACTGCGAGGTCATCTTCGACCGAGCGGACGTGGCGGCCAAGAAGCATCAGATGGACATGGATGAATACCCCGAGGACGTGAAGCGGGACTACGCCCGCGTGTGCGACTGGGTGATCGCCACCGCGGAGCGCTACCGGGGGCGCATCCAGATCAAGATCACGGACCCGCAGTCCCTGGAGGGCGTGTGGAAGGCCATCCGGTACCGGGTCCGCAAGTACCCGACGGTGATCATCAACGGGAAGGACAAGTTCGTGGGCTGGCAGGAAGCGGCGGTGGAAGCCGCCCTGGCCCGCCTGATGGCGGAGTCGGTCCCCGCGCCGGCAGGGGCGGTGTAGCCATGGCGTTCTGGCGGAAGAAGAAGGAACCGGCCGAAGGGGCCCCGGAGGGCGCGGGGAAGGCGGGGGCCCTCGGCGGGGCGGCGCAGGCGGCCAAGGAATTCATCTACGGGATGGCCGCCCACGATACGGCCCGCTTCGCCCTCAAGAGCCGGGCCAGCATGGAGCACCTCTTCATCCTGATCACCATGGGCGACATGCTGGGCGTCCCCATCCTGCCGCCCTACTACTCCATGCGCCTGCTCCCCTACGTGGTGCCCCAGATCTCCACCTGGAAGCGCCGCATGCTGCGGGAGAAGGACCTCACCGACGCCCTCGCCTGACCGCGGGGGCGGCCACCGCCCCCATCCCTGGCCCGCGCCCACGCCGGTGCGGGCCCTTCTGTCTTGCCGGGCCGCCGCAGCGCGCCGGTGGGCCCTCCAGGCCTAGCAGGGAGGATCCGGCCATCGCCCTCAAAGATATCTTCACCCAGTTCCCGGACCGGCGGTACATCATGTTCGGCGGCAAGGGCGGCCTGGGCAAGACCACCTTCTCGGCGGCCACCGCCTACTACCTGGCCAAGCAGGGCCACCGGGTCCTGGTCTTTTCGGTGGATCCCCAGGCCTCGTTGTCGGATATCTTCCAGCGGGACATCTTCGGCAAGGGCGCCGTGGAGATCATGCCCAACCTGTATGCCCAGGAGATCGACGCGGACAAGCGGGTGCACGACTACCAGAACGAGATCCGCAAGAAGATCCTGGACATGTACGGGATGGAGAAGATCCCCGACGAGATCGAGAGCTACATCCAGGCCTCCTCGGCCGAGCCGGCCATGGAGGAGAGCGCCATCTTCGACGAGGTGGTGGACATCGTGGTGAAGGGGGGCTACGACTACTACATCTACGACCTGGTGCCCCTGGGCCACGCCCTCTATTACCTCAGCATGGCCTCGGTCTACGACGCGTGGATCGACAAGATCACCAAGCTCCGCCAGGAGATGCGCGAGTACGACCAGGTGGCGGCGGTGATGAAGCGGGAGAAGGAGTTGGACGAGGACAAGATCCTCAGCGAGCTCCAGTACATCCAGAAGCGCATCAACGCCTCCTCCAGCATCCTCACCGACAAGGCCAAGACCGCCTTCTTCTTCGTGGTCGTCCCGGAGAAGATGATCATCCTGGACACGGCCAAGGCGGCCGGGCTCTTCGCCAAGTTCGACGTTCCCCTCTCGGGCTACATCGTCAACCGGGTGGTCCCCCCCGAGCTGGCGCAACAGGACGTGCCGGAATATCTCAGGAACCGGATCGCCATGCAGAAGACCTACCTGGGCGAGATCGACAAGACCTTCGGGGCCGAGGTGCTGGCCCGCGTTCCGGAGATGGAACGGGACATCACCGGGCTGCCCATGATCGAACGGATGGCCAAGCTGATGTTCGGGGCCTTCTGACAGGCTCCTGATTTCGCAGGCCACTCAAAAGGGCCCAGATGCAAGGCGGCGCGCGAGGCGCGGGGTACCCACGAATGTGGGTCGGAGGCGTACTGCGGCCGTACGTCGCAGCGCCGCGCGAGCGCGCCAACGCCGCACCCGCTGCCGCCAGGGCAGCGGGGAGAGACGTTGGGTCCTTTTCAGCGGCCTGTTAGGGAGGGCGCGTGAGCCAGATCACCACCAGCACCCGGCAGTTCCTGGAGCAGCACCGGGGCCTGAAGTACATCTTCTTCGGCGGCAAGGGGGGCGTGGGCAAGACCGTCATGGCCGGCACCGCCGCCCTGCACTTCGCCGAGACCGGGCGGCGCACCCTGCTGGCCTCCACCAACCCGGTCCATAGCCTCTCCGGCCTCCTGGGCCAGGACGTCTTCGGGAAGGTGGTGCCCGTGCAGGGGGTGCCCAACCTGTCCGCCTTCGAGATCGACACCCGGGACACCATCGAGCGCTCCAAGAACGAGATCCGGGAGAAGATCAACTGGTTCCTGAAGTTCGCCGACATCGGGACCAAGGCGGACGAATTCGTGGAGTCCGCCACCATGAACCCGGCCTTCGAAGAGTCGGCCATGTTCGAGAACATGATCGACCTGATCTTCAAGGACGAGTTCGACGTCTACGTGTTCGACACGGCCCCCACCGCCAACGCGCGGCGCCTGCTGGGCATGTCCAAGGTGTACTCGCTGTGGGTGGGCAAGATGCTCAAGAGCCGCGAGGAGGCCAAGAGCCTGCGGCAGCTCCTCTCCTTCCGCAAGCAGCAGGAGGAGAAGGACCCGTTGATGGAGTACCTCCTCTCCTTCAAGGACCGGATGGCCCACGCCAAGGAGCTCCTCACGGACGCGGAGAAGACGGCCTTCTTCTTCGTCACCCTGCCCGAGGCCCTGCCCATCGCCGTGATCACCCGCTTCATCAGCTGGTTCAAGGACTTCGGCATCCCGGTGGGCGGGGTCATCGTGAACATGCTGATCCCCAAGGAGACGGTCACCGCCCAGTCGGCCGAGTTCGTGCGGAACCGGGTGCAGATGCAGGAGCAGTACATGCAGGAGGTCTGGCAGAAATTCGATGGGGCCGTGCGCGCGATCCTGCCGCTGTTCGAGACCGAGGTGAAGGGCGTGGAGATGCTCCGGCGGATGCGCCCCGCCCTCTTTTCTTGAGGGAAGTCCCCGCCGTCCCGGCCCCGCGGCCGTCCGCCGCCGGGCCTTTTTTTCGCCTTGACAGCCATACGTCCGTATAGTATTTTGAAAAAATGGTGAAGGCGGTGATCGGTCAGGCTCGCAGGGCCCTCACGGCGCGCCAGCGCCAGGTGCTGAACTTCGTCCGCGGCTTCGCCGCCGAGAACGGCTACCCTCCCACGGTGCGTGAGATCGGGGCCCACTTCGGGTTCGTGCCCCGCAGCGTCTTCGACCACCTGAAGGCCCTGGAACGCAAGGGCTATCTGCGCCGCCGATCGTCCAAATCCCGCTCCCTGGAGATCCTGGATGAAGGCGGATCCCCCGCCCACCCCCGCGGGGTGGCGGTGCCCATCCTGGGCCGGGTGGCCGCCGGCGACCCCCTGCTGGCCGTCCAGAACATCGAGGGGAGCCTCTGGCTCAGCCCCGAGTGGGTGAACGGGGGTGAGACCTTCCTGCTCCGCGTCCAGGGCGAGAGCATGGTGGACGCCCACATCCTGCCCGGCGACTACGCCCTGGTCCGGCGCCAGGCCTCCGCGGAGCACGGGGACATCGTGGTGGCCCTGCTGAACGAGGAGGCCACGGTGAAGCGCCTCCTGTTCAAGGGGGATCAGGTCCTCCTCAAGGCCGAGAACCCCGCCATGAAGCCCATCGCCGTGCGCCGGGCCGACCCCCGCCTGCAGATCGTCGGCAAGGTGATCGGGGTCCTGCGCAGATTGTAGCAGGCTGCTGAAAAAGGCCCATCTGCGGCGTTGGCGCGCTCGCGCGGCGCTGCGACGTACGGACCAAGTACGCCTCGCGCCTCGCATCGCCCGCCGCCTTGCACCTGGGCCTTTTTGAGCAGCCTGCGGAAAAGAGAGTTTTTTCAGCATCCTGCTATGCTCCCGGCCCGGCCCCGAGCGCGGCGGACGGGCACCTACCGCGCGGCCCCGGAGGGGCCTCCCTAGTCGGCCTCCGTCGGCGCCAGGGGAACGCAGCGGCATCCTTCCGGCCGGCGTCTTCCGGTCCCGTGCGGCTTCCTGGCTCGGCCCCGGGCGGCCGGGAGGGGTCACGGCGGCATGATCCTGGTCGGCACCAGCGGGTACAGCTACCCCGAGTGGCGCGGCGCCTTCTACCCGGACCGCCTCCCTCAGGACCGGATGCTGGCCTTCTACGCGGACGCCTTCCCCGCCGTGGAGCTGAACTCCACCTACTACCGCATCCCCACGGCCCGCATGCTGGAGGCCATCGTGCGCCGCGCCGGCGGGAGGCTCACCTTCGCCGTGAAGGCCCCCCAGGAGTTGACCCACGACCGGGCCAAGGCGGCCGAGGCCCTCCCCCGCTTCCGCGAGGCCCTCAAGCCGATGGAGGCCTCGGGGACCCTGGGCTGCGTCCTCCTCCAGTTCCCCTTCTCCTTCAAGCCGGGCCCCGAGGCCGCCGCCCACCTGCTGAGCCTGCGCCGGGGGCTGGACGACCTGCCGGCCGTGGTGGAGTTCCGCCACCGCCGCTGGGTCAGCGAGGACACCTTCACCTGGCTCCGGGGCCACCGCCTGGGCTTCTGCTGCGTGGACGAACCGCAGCTCCCCGGCCTGCTCCCGCCCGAGGCCGTGGCCACCGGGCCCGTGGCCTACGTGCGATTCCACGGGCGCAACGCGGCCCGCTGGTGGCGGCACGCCGAGGCCTGGGAACGGTACGACTACCTCTATACGGAGGATGAGCTCCGGCCCTGGGTGAGCAAGATCCGCGGCCTCGAAAGCGCGAGCACCACGACCCTCGTCTTCTTCAACAACCACGCCGCCGGGCAGGCGGTGACCAACGCCCGCATGATGCGCCGGCTGCTGGAAGGCTGAGCGCGTGTGATAAAGATCCCTCCGGGGCCCCTCGGGGTCCCGGCCGGGGGCCGCCCCGTCGGTCGCGTGGCGGGCCACCGCGCCGCCTTTCTCCTTGCCTTGGGGCCGCGGGGAGCGGTACGATGCCCCACCGCTCGTCGCCCGCTGAAAGAGGCCCAACACCTTCCCCCGCTGCCGCGACGGGGTCGGCTGGGCTCCGACGCAGGGTCCAGCACGCCCCCGACCCGCCGGCGGCGGGTGCCCGCACCTCGCGGATCGCCTTGGACCTGGGCCTTCATGTGGGCCTTCGGCGGGATTGAGCGGCCTACGGAAGAGCGGGTCTTTTCAGCCACCTGCTACGGGAGAGACCCATGGCGCCCGCCGCATCCCCGGTGCTGAAACGCCGCCTCGAGGACTTCGTGGGCCGCCTCGCCAAGAAGTTCGGCGAGATGCGTGGCAAGCTGGAGATCAACACGGAGGTGGACGTCCGCCTGCAGGACATCGGCGGGCTCGCCAACGCCAAGCGGGAGATCCAGGGGTTGGCCTTCGCCCTCACCGCCCCGGAGCTCCACCGCAAGTGGGGCACGAAGCCGCCCAACGGCGTGCTCCTCTACGGCCCGCCCGGCACCGGGAAGACGCTGCTGGCCAAGGCGCTCGCCTCTCAGGCCAACGCCATCTTCTTCCACGTCCACGTCGGCAACATCTTCACCAAGTGGCCTGCCGAGTGCGGCGAGATCTTCCAGGAGATCTTCGCCGCCCTGCAGGAGAACGGCCGCAGTATCCTGTACCTGGACGAGCTGGAGGTGTTGCCCTTCGACCGGGCGGCGTTCCCGGAGGAACTGCGGGGCTGCGGGCGCCGCCTGGTCGCCACCCTCTCCGAGAACCTGGACGACCTCGTGGAACGCGAGCAGACGCTGACCCTCGCCTCCATCGACCGGGCCGACCTGCTGGATCCCGCCCTCATCCGGCGGGGCCGCTTCGATCGGCTCATCGAGGTGCCTCTCCCCGAGGCGGACGAGCGGGAGGAGATCTTCCGCCTGCACCTCGCCCGGGCCGAGCGCCTGGCCGGCCGCACCATCTTCGCCCCCATCACCTACGACGCCCTGACCCCCCGCACCGCCAAGATGAGCGGGGCCGACCTGGCGGAGATCATCCAGCGTGCCCTCGAGGAGAAGGTCCGCCTCGAGGGAAGCGGGGCCCCCGCCGGGCTCGTCACCACCGACGATCTGCAGCGGGTGATCGAAGAACACCGCCGCACCAAGGAATTGGTCGAGAAGATCCGCTACGGCCAGTACCTCTAGCAGGCTGCTGAAAAAGGCCCACCTGCGGCGTTGGCGCGCTCGCGCGCTCCCTGCGGCGTACCCGGCGTACGCCTCAGTCGGCGCTGCGCACGCCGCCTTGCATCTGGACCTTTTTGAGCAGCCTGTGGGAGGGGGGATTGCTCAGCGGCCTGCTAGGGTTTGGAGCGGCGGGAGGGGACGACCTTGGCCGGCGGGCTCCAGACCAGCTCCACGGTGTAGCGGTAGCGGTCTGCACGGAAGTAGGTGTTCGCCACCTCCACCGGGCGGCCTTCGGCCGATCGCACCAGGGTCTCGATATACAACACGGGCTCCATGGGGTTGATCTCCAGGAGGCCGGCGATCTCGGCATCGGCCTTGACAGCCTCCACCGTGTGCCGCACCGTCCCCAGCGGTACTCGGACCTTCTCCTCCAGGATCCGCAGCATGGGGTGCTCCAGTAGGTCCCGCTCGTTGATCTTCTCGCCGAACTCCGGGAGGACGTAGTTCACCACGAAGGAGAGGATGGCGCCGGCCACGCGGCGCAGGCGCTTCGTGCGCACCACCTCGGTCCCGGGGGCCAGGTGGAGCTGATGGGACACGCGGTCCGGCGCGGGGGCGCGCTTCATCTCCAGCACCTGCACCTCGGGCTTGTGCCCCTGGTGGAACAGGTCCTCGGTGAAGCCGGTGAGCTTCGCCGCCCGCGTCTGCTGGGCCTTTTCGGTGACGAAGGTGCCCTTGCCCTGCCTGCGGTAGAGCAACCCCTCGGACACCAGGGCCGCCAGGGCCTGGCGCACCGTGGCCCGGCTGATGTGGTACTGGCGGCTCAGCTCCTGTTCGGTGGGAAGGCGCTGGCCGGGCACGGCCTCGCCGGACTCGATCTGCGTCCGCAGGATGTGCTCCAGCTGGTAGTAGAGCGGGATGGAGCGGTTGGGGAACTGGCTCACGGCGGCCTCTTGGGCCGAAGACCCGGGGCCCGCTTCCTTCCTATCGCCAAGGCCGTGGGGTGTCAAGCGCGATGGTGTCGGCATGGCGTGGTCCCATTGCGCGCGGCCCGCAACGGCGCGCGAAAGCGCTCCCGGCGTTGCGGCCTTTGGCTCCAGGGCCGTGCTGGTGGACCAGACACCGCCGCGCCGGCGGGGGGCGCCTGCGGTCCGCGTTTCAACGAGTTACCTCCCGGCGCCCCGGCCGGCACATCACCATGGCATCCCTCTTGCCTCTCGATCTCCCCGGACACGCCGATGGCGTAACGGCGCACAGCGTATGGAGCGATTCTGGTGAGCGACAAGCCGCGCATCCTGGTGGCCGACGACGATAAGCTGGTCCAGTCCGCCTTCACCGATATCTTCGAGTACTCGGGCTACACGGTGATCCCGGCCTGGGACGGCGAGGAGGCCCTGGCCAAGGCCCGCGCGGAGCGCCCGGACCTCATCCTGCTGGACGTCATGATGCCCAAGCGGAACGGCATCCAGGTGGCCCAGGATCTGAAGGCCCACCCGGCCACGCGGGGCATCCCCATCATCATCGTGACCGCCCTCTCGGGCACCCCGGGGGCGCAACTCACCCGCGCCGAGGTCTACCTGCAGAAACCCGTGCGCCCCGGCGACCTGCTGGATCACGTGCGCCGGCTCCTGGCCGTGGGCGCCGCCTCCTAGCAGGCTGCTGAAAAAGGCCCATCTGCTGCGTTGCCGCGCTCGGGCGCTCCCTGCGGCGTACCCGGCGTACGCCTCAGTCGGCCCTTGGCACGCCGCCTTGCACCTGGGCCTTTTTGAGCAGCCTACGGGACCCAGGTTCCTGACTGGGCGGTTCTTCCGCGCTGCCTGGGCGGCAGCGCCAGCGCTCCCACGTACCGGCCCTCCCATTCCGCATTCCGCATCGACGGGGGCCGCCGTGCACGTAGGCCTTCTTGAGCAGCCTGCGGTAGAGTTTTCAGTAGCCGGCTGGTCCGTGTCACGCCGCGCGGGCGGCCGGCGGCGCGGCCGCCGCCGCCCGCGTGAACGCCTCCTCCGCCTCCCGCATGCCCTCCTGGAACCGCCGGACGTCCTCGGGGATCAGCCACATCCCGCCCGCGCGCGCCTGCTCCCAGCGGGACCAGGCCTTTTCCCGCACCGCCCCCAGTTGGGCCAGGACGGCCCGCAGGCGCTCGCCCTCGCCCGGGGGCGCCCCCAGGCACCGCCGCTGCAGCGCTGCGATCTGCCGATCCCACTCCCGGAAGCGCGCCTCGACCGCCTCGTCGTTCCGCTCCATCACACTCCCTCTGTTCCCGCTTCTCGGTTCCCCGTTCCCGGCTCGCCGACGTGCCCCGGCCTCCCTGGTCCCGGAATTTGCCTGAACCGGGAGCCGGGAAGGGCGAACCGGAAACCGTGGCCTTTCTCGCCGGCCAGGCGCACGAACTCCAATTGCTCGCCCTCGCGGAGGACGTGGTCCGCCCCCACCTCCCCCCCGTTCACCACGGCCACGGCCGCCGGGCTCACGTTCAGCGCCTGGGCCAGGGCCCCCCGCACCTCCCCCACCGTGCGCCCGGCCACGTGCGCCTCCAGCGTGTGGACGCCGCAGATCACGCGGACGGCGCCCGATCCGGCCTGGGCGCCCCGGGACCTGAGCGGCGTCGCCTGGCGCAGGGGACTCTCGGTCATGCCGCCCCCCGGTCTCCGGACCGCGCCCGCCGCGCCGCGACGGCGGGGAAGGATGAAGCGCCCCTCATGGCGTCTCGGCCTCCCCCGGCGCGGGGCCGGGCGCCGGGACGCGGGGAACGGGGTTCGCCCGGGCCTGGAGGATGTCCAGGTACACCTCGCCGTAGGCCAGCGCCCGCTGCTGCCAGGCATAGAAGGCGCCCAGCATCGCCGAGGCTACGGCCAGATTGGTGAAGAGGAGTTGGGGCGCGCCCGCCCGCGCCAGCTCCTCGCAGGACATCTCGGCCGGCGAGCGGTCCCGCGGCTCGGCGATCTCGGGGTGGAACTTCGTCAGGGGGAGCGTTACGTCCCGCCCCTCCCGGCGCACGTACACCTGGACGTTGCCGTCGGTCAGGTCGTTGCCGCCGGAGATGAGGACCGCGTTGCGCAGGCTGCGGCAGCGGTCGCTCACCACCTTGCGGGTGCGGTGGTTGTCCACCGCCAGGAACACCACATCCCCCTCGCCGATGAGACTCGTGGCGTTCCCCTCGTGGACGTACTCGGGCACGGCCCGCAGGGCGAGGGCGTCGAATTCCCGGGCCAGCTCGGCCGCCTTGACCCGGGCCTTGTTCCCGGCCGCGCCGAAGGCCTGCCGGGCCGCGTTCCGCGCCTCGAAGTCGTCGCCGTCCACCAGCGTGACCCTGGCCCGCGGCCCCGAGGCGCCCCCGCCGCCGTCGCCGTCGCCTGGAGAAAGCGACCCATAGTTCAAATAGCGGCACAGGTGGGGGAGCAGCGCACACCCGATGCCCCCCACCCCGATGACCTTGATCTCCATCGCCCTCACCGCCTGAATGCCACGACGCCGGGAGGGTCACAGTGCAGGGCCATCAAACCCTCCGGCATCCCACCGTCCCGGCGCCCCAGCGCCCCAGCGTTCAGTATGTTGCGGGCAAGCCGCTCCCCGGCAGGCTGCTCAAAAGGGTCCAGATGCAAGGCGGCACGCGAAGCGCCGAATGAGGCGTACGCCGGGTACGCCGCAGTGAGTGCGCGAGCGCGCCAACGCCGCAGATGGGCCCTTTTCAGCAGCCTGCTATCAGATGGCCGAGGGGCGGCCGTCCGGCGCCGAGTCCCGCGGCGGGGGTTCGGCGTGGATGTGGGCCAGGGCCTCCCACCAGACCTCCCCCTCGGCCCCCTCCGGGATCGGCGCGAAGACCTCACCGGCCGGGAGGGGGAAGCGGCGCCCGTCCACCACCACGGAGCAGGCCAGGCTCACCGGCCCGTCCAGGTTTCCCACCGTCACGTGCAGCCCGTCGTCGTGCTGTTCGTCCGAGTCGTCCAATTCGGAGTGAAAGGCGTCCGCCTCGCCGTGGCTGTGGATCGTGCCCACCCGCACCAGGCCCGGGGGGGTGGGCCCGATGGCGTAGGCCAGGTGGCCGCCGGCCACGTTTTGCTCGGGCACGGCCAGGGCGTACCGGCCGGCCGCCGGATCGTAGTGCAGCAGCACGATGGCCTCGCTCCGATGCCGGCGGAACACCTCCCGGAAGAGGCCCACGGCCCGGGCCAGCAGGTCCCCGGGGACGCGGGGGAGCTTCAGGACCACCTCCTCCCGCTGTCCCTCCAGCCAGCCCAGCCCTCGCACGCGCACGGCGGACCGGAAGGCAGGGTTCTGCTTCACCTGGAAGAGCCCGTCCCGCGTCACCAGGTAGTAGATGGGGTCGCCCGGCGGCTCGAAGCCCGGCTCCTTCAGATACACCGGGAACATCTAGTGTCGTTCCAACGTGGTCGCCCGCGTCGCGAATTCGTGTACCATGTGGAGCTCCCGACCCTCCCACCATGATCCCCGGCACCCCTTGCCGGAATGGCCATATCAGGTTGCCGAAGACCTGCCCTTGGGCAGGCTGCTCAAAAAGGTCCAGGTGCAAGGCGGCGCGCGAAGCACCGACTGAGGCGTACGCCGGGTACGCCGCAGGGAGCGCGCCAGCCCGCCAACGCGCCACCCGCCGCCCCCGAGGCAGCGGGGAGAGATGTTGGGCCTTTTTCAGCAGCCTGCTAGGGCGCCTCGCCCAGCCGGTACATCAGGTCGGCCAGGTCCGCGGCATCCGCCACCGGCGATCCGTCTTGCCCCCAATGCAGCAGATGCTCCATGGCCTGGCGGATGGTGAGGCCGGCCGGCGCCCATGGGACCTGCAGGACGAAGAGCGGATCGGCCGCCGTGGCCGCCTCCCAGGCCTCCAACGAGGCCACGCGGGGATCCAGCCCGCGCCCCCGCTCGAAGGCGTTGTCCTCGATGTCCAGGTTGAAGCCGGCCGCCCAGAAGAACTCGATGGCCGCCGTGGCCTGCGCGCCCAGGGCCAGGCCCTCCAGGGCGGGGCGGCCGCGCAGGCAGGCCCGGCACCGGGCCAACGGGCTCTCGGCCGCCTGGACGTTCCAGAGGTTGGGGAGGCTCACCGTATCGCCCTCGGCCTGGAGCGGGGCGGCACGGTAGAACACCCGCATCTCCTCGAAGCTCTCCCGGAAGAACCGCACGAGGTGGAGCACGTAGGGTGTGGCCAGGCCCACCGTGCGCCGTCCCTCCGCGCCGCCGGCCGCGGCCGCATCCTTGAGGGTCCCCGGCCTCCACTCCACGCGGCGCACCTGCGGGGCCTGCTCCACGGCCACGACCAGCGATCCCCCTCGGGCCAGGACCAGGCGGGTGCCGGGCGGCAGGACCCCCGGGCGCGGCCCGCGCGCGGCCAGGGCATCGGCCAGGCTCCGGAGGGAAACCTGCCGATCCACGACGCGGCGGCCCTCCCCATCCACCCGGAAGAGGCGCGCCAGCCCGCCCTGGATCTCGATCACCTCGCCCGCCATCGCCCCGGCCTCACGCGGCGGATGGAGCCGGCCGCCGGCCTCCCCGTGCCGGCGCCCCCGCCGCCGGACCCCCCGGGGACGCCTGCCGAGGACCTCGCGCCGGCGGGAAACATGGCGGGGCGTCAGGGCGCGGGCGGGGCCGGCGAGGGCGGCGGGAAGACGTCGCGGTACCGGTCGGGCAGGAACTGGCGGGACGAGCAGAGGGAGAGGGCCAGGCGTTCCTGCTGCTCGATGGCCTCCCGCGTCTGGGAGGGGATGAAGTCCTCCACCGCCCACACCAGGTCGTCGAGCTGGACCGCCGCCGCGCCGCGGCCCCGCGCCCGCCGGTAGGCCCGAAAGAACATCTCCTCGATGTCCGCCCCCGAGATCTGGCCGGGGTGCAGCCGCTCGCACGCCTCCACGGCCGGGCCGAAGTCCTCCAGCGCGCAGGGGAAGCCGTGCTTGCGCGGCATCACGGCGAAGATGCTCGCCTTGTCCGACGCGTCGGGCATGAGCAGCGGGATGCGCTCGCTGCTGCGGCCGGACCGCTTTTCGGCCGCGTCCAGCTTGTCGGGGCGGTTGCTGATGCGCACCCACAGCACGCGGCCCTGGATGGTCGGGTCCCCCGTGAACTCGAAGCGCATCTGGCGGATCCGGTTGCCCACCCCCGAATCCCCGCTGTACTCGTCGCGGGACTGCTCGCTCTGGTCCGCCTCGTCCTCCAGCAGGACCAGCGGCGTGAGCGCCCGCAGGGCCTGCAGGACGCGCCAGAAGTTGCGCTCCGACTGGCCCACCCACTTCTCCCGCGGGTTCACGATCTTCACGAAGTTGAACCCGCACTCCCGGGCCAGGGCCTGGGCCAGGGCCGTCTTGCCCACGCCCGGCGGCCCCACCAGGGTGATGCCGCGGGGGACCATCTTGAGGTCGCCCTCGCGCACGGCCCGGATGACCTGGCGCAGGAAGGCCTTCACCGGCTCCAGCCCGCCGATGGCCTCCAGGCCGAACTCCGGCTCTACCAGGTCCACGAGGTCCGCCAGTTCCTGCTTCAGCAGGTCGCGCTTGCGCCGGCGCACCTCCTCGAAGCTCAGGGGGCCGCCCCGGGCCCGCGCGGCGCGCCACAGCGCCTGGATCTGCAGCCGCGAGAGGCCGGCCGTGGCGTGGGCGAGCTGCTCCGGCGTCATGGCCAGGTCCGCCCCGTCCCCCGCCAGCAGGTGCCGCACGTAGGCCGCGCGGTCCGCCTCGCCCGGCAGGGGGACCTCCACCGCCTCCACGCGGGAGCCGGGCTGCCGGAGGCGCGGGTGCAGGTCCGCCAGGACGAAGGTGGTGAGGAGGACCAGCGCCCCGGAACGGGCCAGCAGGGGATCGGCCGCCCAGCGCAGGAGGGTCACCAGGTTCGTCCGGTCGTCGTCGCCCATGCCGGCCAGGTCCGCCGCGGGGAACACCGTCTCCGCGTACTCGATGGCCAGCACCACCCGGTCCTGCCCCTCCCGCCGCAGGCAGCCCGAGCGCAGGGCCTGTTCCAGCAGCCCCAGGACCTTGGCCGGATGGGTGGGCAGTTCGCGGGGGGCCCCCCGCTCGCCCAGGGCGGCCAGGGCGCGGCGGCGCTGCGCCTCCAGGGGGGACGCCTCGTCGTCCGGGCCCTGCCCGGTGGCACGCCGGAACCGCGCCTCCACCTCCGCGTCGGGAAAGCTGAGCCCCCGGGACCGGTCGTAGAAGAGGACGGGGGCGGCGGCCCCCATCCAGCGGCCCAGGAAGTCCCGCAGGGGGACGTATTCGTCCCCCACCGGCACGACGTCTCCCACGTTGTAGTGCAGGATGAAGACGCGGGCGGTGGAGGCGGCCAGGCGGTCCTCCAGCTCGCGGGCCCAGGCCGGCAGCGCCGCGGCGGCCATCACGCCCCACCCCCCGGCCGGAGGGTTTCCACCAGGTCGGGGCTGAAGGCGCCGCGGGCCACCTCGGTGGCCGGGCCGGCCATGCGCAGGGCCCAATCCTCGCCCACCGAGACCCGCAGGACGCCCCCCGGCATGGTGACCCGCACGTCGCGGTCCGTCAGGTCGTGGCGCACGCAGGCCGCCGCCACGGCGCACGAGCTGGATCCCGAGGCCAGGGTGTAGCCGGCCCCTCGTTCCCAGATGAGAATGGCCACCTCGCCCCGCGAGACCACCCGGGCGAACTGGACATTGATGCGGTTCGGGAAGAGCGGATGATGCTCGAGGCGTGGCCCCAGGCGGCGGATGCGCGCCTCGTCCAGGGCGTCCACCAGGACCACGCAGTGCGGGTTCCCCACCGACACGGCGGTGAAGACGACCCGCTCGCCGTCCACCTCCAGCGGCTCCTGCAGGACCTCCCGGGGCGCCCCGGCCACGGGGATCTCCTCGCTCCGGAAGGTGGCGGTCCCCATGTCCACCGTGATGGTGCCCACGGCGCCTCCGGCCACGTCCAGGTTGGCGCGCACGAGGCCGCCCAGGGTATCCACCGTGAAGCTGGAGGCGCGGGCGTAGCCGTGGTCGTGCAGGAACTTGGCGAAGATACGCAGGCCGTTGCCGCTCTTCTCGGCCTCGCTGCCGTCGGGATTGAAGATGCGCAGGCCGAAGTCGGCCCGGGGGCTGGGGCGCAGGCCCAGGATCCCGTCCGATCCCACGCCGAAGTTGCGGTGGCAGATCCGGCGGATCGCCTCCGGCGTCAGCGGGAAGGAAAGACGATCCAAGTCCACGACGATGTAGTCGTTCCCCAGGGCGTGCGACTTGACGAACTGATCGCGGTCGAGGGGCATGCGGGCCTCCCGAATTCCGATGCTACCCAGGAAAGGCCCGCGTCGTCAACCGCCGGGCCGTCCCGCCGTGGGCCGTCCCGGCAGACCCGCCCCCCCCGATCCGGCGCACGCCGGCCTCACGAGCCCGCGGTTTCTGGTCCATGGAGGGCTCCGAAAAAGAAAACCGGGGAGCATTTCTGCTCCCCGGAGGTCTATTGCGGGTTCCGAAAAGCCCGGAGGTCTAACACGCCCGAGCCGTCACCCGGGCACGCGCTCAACTCTGATGTCACTGTGCATCATTCGTCGGAACATGTCAAGACCCGGCGTAGGCGGCAGCCTTTCACTCGAAGCAAGGCGTGCCGGGTTCATGAATAGCGGGGGCCAAGAGGCTCGCGCTCAACCGGCTTGTTAAGGGAGTAGGGCTGTGGTATATTCTGTGCGTAGAAATATCCTAAATAACAAGATTTCAGCACACGAAAACAATCACTAGCAGGGGCACCACATGCGTGCTTCGGCATCGGGTACGGATCGCATGGCCATAGCCAGGCTCGCGCGAGCGGGCCGCGCGGGAGTCGTCACTGTGGCCCGGGCGGCAGAGTCGCTGAACCTCGAGCGCCGGGCAGCAGCCCTCAGGCTGGCTGCCATGGCACGCCGGGGGTGGCTCCTCAGGGCACGCCGCGGCCTGTACCTTGTCCTCCCTTTGGAGGCCGAGCCGGGCCGACCCATGGTCGCGGAAGATCCATGGGTGCTGGCCCGGGAGGCCTTTTCACCCTGCTACATCGGTGGCTGGAGTGCTGCTGAGCACTGGGGCCTCACCGAGCAGCTTTTCCGCTCGACGCTCGTCGTGACAGCAGCGCATGTTCGTAGTCGGTCCGTAACCCTCCTCGGACATGGGTTCCGGCTCTTCCGGGTGCCGCGGGCGCGGATCGCGGCCCTGCCGTTGGTGTGGCGTGGGAGTGAGCGCGTCCCGGTCTCGGATCGCGAACGCACCATCGTCGATTGCCTCCGCCACCCCGAGCTCTGCGGGGGCGTCCGCCACCTCGTGGATGTCATGCGGGAATACGGCGGGCAGGCAGAGCGAAATTTCGCCAAGCTGGCGAGCACAGCCCGTGAGGCCGCCAGCGGGGCCGCGGCGAAACGGCTCGGGTATCTGGCCGAGCGCCTCTGGCCGCAGGAGCGCCGCCTCATCGAGGAAGCGCGCCATCATCTGACCGCCGGATACGTAAAGCTCGACCCGGCTGTGGCGCGGCGCGGGACGCTCGTGCGCCGGTGGCGCCTTTGGGTGAACGTGCCGGCGGGCGCTGCGTTGCGGGCGTCATGATCAATAAGCAGGATATCCTGGATCGCGCCACGGAGTGGCGCCTCCGCCCCGACATTGTCGAAAAGGACTACGTCCTGGGCTGGCTCCTGGCAGGGCTGGCCTCCCACCCAGAGACCCGAGCCACTTGGGTCTTCAAGGGCGGCACCTGCATCAAGAAGTGCTACTTCGAGACCTACCGCTTCTCGGAGGACCTGGACTTTTCCCTCCTTCCCGAGGCCCCATACACGGAAACCCAGCTCCGCACCGCCCTTCATGCGGTGACCCGCATCGTGAGCGAGGTGAGCGGGATCGAGTTCCCGCCGGACCTCATTGAGGTGCGGTCCCGCGCAGACACACAGGGAAAACCCACTTTTCAGGGGCGCATCGCATATCGCGGCCCCCTGAGCATCCCTACCCTGCCCCGGGTCCTCCTCGACCTCACACAGCACGAGCCCGTCCTCGATCCGCCCGTCCAGCGCACGCCGTTCCACCCCTACCCGGACGATCTCCCCGACGGGGGAACCGTCCTGGCCTACTCGTTGGAGGAACTGCTGGCCGAAAAGACCCGGGCCCTCTACGAGCGCACCCGTCCGCGCGACCTCTACGACGTCGTGTACCTGCTCGAAAACCGTGCCGACGCCTTTGACCTCGGGCGGGCCCACGAACTGTTTCGACAGAAGTGCGCAGGCAAGGGACTCCAAGTTCCCAGCCGCGCGACCCTGCTGCGGATCGTCCAGGCCACCGAAGAGCTGCGGGCGGAGTGGCTCAACATGCTCGCACACCAGCTTCCACAACTCCCGGACCTGGAAGCGCTTTGGCCCCGGCTGCCCGGGTTGCTTGCCTGGATCGATCAACCCACCGCGGTACCCATCGAGGCGATGCTCTCGCCGGCCCCCACGCCGGCGGACACCATCCCCGTGGCACCCGCGGGGATCCAGTACTGGGGCGGGGCCCCTCTCGAAACCATCCGCTTCGCGGGGGCCAGCCGTCTCCTCCTCGAGTTCATATACGATGGCACGCGCCGCCTCGTTGAGCCATACTCCCTGAGGCAAGCCGCGACAGGGAACCTTCTCCTCTACGCGTGGGAACAGGGGGGCACGCACATCAAGGCCTTCAACATTGCGAAGATGGCCGACGTGCGACCGACCACGACGCCCTTCCAGCCCCGCTATCGGATCGAGTTCACGCCGGGTGGCCCCATCACCGCCCCGCCCACCTCATCGCCTCCGCGGCTCACGAGTCGGCCGTACCGTGCGCCGCGCCCGCCGGGCAGGTCGCTGCCCGGCTACGGCCCCACGTATGTCTTCGAATGTGTGCTCTGCAGTAAGAAGTTCCGACGTTCGGCTAACGATCCGAGGCTCCGAAAGCACAAGAGCAATGACGGCTGGGACTGTCCCGGCCGGCACGGATACCTGGTGAATGTGGAGTGAGGATCGGGGTCGGATATCTTCGGGTCAGCGGTGGACGCGGCCGCTTTGGTGACCTGCGGCGCGGGAATGCGGGCGGTGTGGCCAGATTCTCATGGGGGTCGGCCAAGCCGGGTGACCGCCTGACCACCCCCGCAAGCTAAGTACAACAAGCACCCAACGTCCCCTCCCTCCGAGCCTCATCTGCCTAGCCCGCGGCCGCCATCCCCTCCATGGGCGCTGGGCCCCCAGGAATCTTCTCCCGTATCATGCCGGAGATATCTCGACACTTTTGCCACCCTGCGTCCTGCCGATTTGGTTCCAGGCGCTCAGCAACATATCTAGCCCAACCAAAGTCCGGGGGTTACGTCAACGCCCCATGGCCCTGACGGCCCGATGCATCCAAGCATGGGGCTTCCGAGGCGGGCGATACCGGCCCGGCCTGGCCCGGCGCCGGGGGGGGGGCGGGGAAATGATTTGCCGGGAGGTCGCTTCCCGTATAGACTACCCCCGGCCGTCGGGGAGCTTCCCCGGCCAGACGAGAGAGGACGAGACCATGATCCGGGTCAAGCGCATGGGCCATCTGGCCCTCAACACCGGCGATCTGGCGCGCGCCGAAAAGTTCTACGCCGGCCTGTTCGGCCTCAAGGTGTCCCGCCGCACGGACCGCGAGCTCTTCCTCCGCTGCGGGGCAGACTACCTCACCATCCGCGAGCTGCCGGCGCGCAAAGAAGGTTACCTGCCCGCCCCGGAGGACGAGACCGGGCTGGACCACCTGGGCCTGGCCGTGGCGCCCGAGGACTTCGACGCGGTCCTGGCCGAGGTCAAGGCGGCTGGGGTGCGCGTGGTGCGCGGGCCCATCAGCCACAACGGCGGCGGGCGCTCCTTCTACTGCCTGGACCCCGATGGGAACCGGGTGGAGGTGTGGGACGAGGCCTAGCAGGCCGCTGAAAAATGCCCATCTGCGGCGTTGGCGCGCTCGCGCACTCCCTGCGGCGTACCCGGCGTACGCCTCAGTCGGCGCATCGCGCGCCGCCCTGCACCTGGGCTTTTTTGAGCGGCCTGCGGAGGAGCAAGCTGCCTGACAACATACTAGGGGTGTAGAGAGCGGTCGGGGCGGGGGGAGACGATGGCCGGCGAGACGCCTGAGGGATCCGCGAAGATCCTCGTCGTGGACGACCAGCCCTTCTTCATCGCCATGATCCGGAACATCCTCCAGTCCAAGAGCTACACCGTGCTCAGCGCCGAGAGCGCGGAGGAAGGCATCCGGGAGGCCCGCGCCTCACGCCCGGACCTGATCATCCTGGACGTCGAGATGCCCGACCTGGACGGCATCGCGGCCTGCGCCAGAATCAAGAAGCACCCGGACCTGAAGGACATCCCCGTCGTCATCCTCACCGCCACCGTGGACCCCAAGCTGAACCAGCGGGCCTTCCAGGCCGGCGCCGAGGCAACCGTCCTGAAGGCCAGCAGCGCCGACCGCATCCTGAACCTGGTGAAGGCGGTCCTCACCACCGACCGGACGCCCGAGGCCAAGGGCGAGCCCCCCCCGCCCGTCCGGTAGTGCCACCCGCCCCCCTCCGCCCCCCGCACATCGCTCGACGTTGGACGTTGGACGTTGGACGTTGGACGTTCCTTGGCGCGTTCCTCCTCGCCCTCGGGCCCCTCGCCGGCTGCGGCCAGGGCACCGCCGGGGCGCCCCGCGACTCGCTCACCCTGGCGCTGGATTCGAACCCGACCACGCTGGACCCCCGCCTGGCCACGGACGCCGTCTCGAACCGTCTCACCCAGCTCCTCTACCTCCAGCTCGTCCGGGCGGACCCCCACGGCGACTTCGTGCCGGACCTGGCCGAGCGCTGGGAGTTCCCGGACGACCGGACGGTGGTCTTCACCCTGCGGCGCGGCGTGCGGTTCCACCACGGGGCAGAGATCACGGCGGCGGACGTGCGGTACACCTTCGAATCCATGCGGGATCCGTCCCTGCGGTCGCCCTTCGCCGGCAGCCTGGAGCCCATCGCCCGCATCGAGACCCCGGACCCCCACCGCGTCGTCTTCCGCCTGAAGGCGCCCTACGCCCCGTTCCTGAGCGCGGTGGCCGTGGGGATCGTCCCCCAGGACCTGGCGGCCTCCGGGCACGACCTGGCCCACGCCCCCGTGGGCGCCGGTCCGTTCCGGTTCGCGCGCTGGCTTCCGCACGACCGCGTCGAGCTGGCGGCCAATCCGGACTACTTTCAGGGGCCGCCCTCACTGACCCGGCTCATCTGCCGCGTGATCCCGGACGCCACCACGCGCCTGCTGGAGCTGCAGCGGGGCGGGGTGGACCTGCTGGTGGGCGCGATTCCGCCCGAGGCCTTCCCGCGGCTCTCCGCCCTCCCCAACGTCACCGTCCTGGAGGCGGACAGCAACAGCGTGAGCTACCTGGGTTTCAACCTGGAGGACCCCGCCCTCAAGGATGTGCGGGTGCGCCGGGCCATCGCCCACGCGGTGGATCGTCGGGCCATCGTGGACGGCCTGCTGGGGGGTCGCGCCGTGCTGGCCACGGGATTGCTGCCGCCCGGCCACTGGGCCTACGCGCCGGATGTGCCGCGCTACGGGTACGACCCCGCCGAGGCCCGCCGCCTGCTGGCCGAGGCCGCGGGCCCCGAGCGCGGCGGCCGGCCCCTGCGCCTGACCTACAAGATCCCCACGGTGGAGCTGAGCCGAACCATCGGCGAGGCCATCCAGGAACAGCTCGCCGCCCTGGACGTCCGCCTGGACCTCCGGTCCTACGAGTGGGGCACGTTCTACGCCGACATCAAGAACCAGAACTTCCAGCTCTACGCCCTGAGCTGGATCGGCATCATCGATCCGGACATCTACTATTACGCCTTCCACGCCGCCTCGCTGCCGCCGCGGGGGGCCAACCGCAACCGGTACCGGAATCCCGAGGTGGACCGCCTGCTGGACCTGGGCCGCACGACGCTGGATCGCGAGGCCCGCCGGGCCGTCTACCGTCGGGTGCAGCAGATCGTGGCGGAGGACCTCCCCGTCATCCCCCTCTGGCACGGGCGCATCCTCGCCGCCCACCGGCCCCACGTCCATGGCTTCCGCCTCTCCCCCGCCGGCGACTTCACCCCCCTCAAAGACGTGACCCTGGGGCCGCCGCGATGAGGCAAGAGCGTTCGACCGTTCGGCTGTTCGGCTGTTCGGCTGTTCGCCGGAGGCCCGTTGAGCCGCCACGCCGCCCGCATGATGTGGTTCCTTGCGGGAACTGCCGAACGGTCGTACGGCCGTACGGCCGAACGCTCTTTCCGGCCGCCGGATCGCCCGCCCCATGATCAGGTACCTGGCGCGCCGCCTGCTGCTCCTGGTGCCGGTGGTGTGGGGCGTGTCCACCCTGGTCTTCCTGCTCATCCACTGCATCCCCGGCGACCCGGTGGAGGTGATGCTGGGCGAAACGGCTCTCGCGGCGGACAAGGCGGCGCTGCGCCACGAACTGCGCCTCGATCTGCCGCTGCCGGCGCAGTACCTGGCCTTCCTGCGCGGCCTGGCCCGCCTGGATTTGGGGCGGTCGCTGTTCTCGCCCCGCCCCGTCTGGGACGCCGTCCGGACCGCGCTGCCGGCCACCGTGGAACTGGCCGTGGCCGCCCTGGCCGTCGCCGTGCTCGTGGCAGTGCCCCTGGGGACGCTGGCGGCCGTGAGGCGTGATACGCCGGCGGATCGGGGCGCCATGTTCCTGGCGTTGCTGGGGGTGTCCGTGCCGAACTTCGTCCTCGCCCCCCTGCTCGTGCTGGCCTTCCCCATTGCCCTCGGAATCCTGCCGGTCTCGGGGCGCGAGGGCTTCGCCAGCCTGGTGCTGCCGGCCGCCACCCTGGGCCTGGGGATGGCCGGCATCCTCTCCCGGATGGTCCGCTCCAGCCTCTTGGAGGTGCTGCGCCAGGACTTCGTCACCTTCGCGCTCGCCAAGGGCATCCCGCGCCGGCGCGTGGTGCTGGTGCACGCCTTGCGGCCGGCGCTGATCCCGGTGCTCACCCTGGTGGGGCTCCAGTTCGGCGGGCTCCTCTCCGGCGCCGTCATCACGGAGACCATCTTCGCCTGGCCGGGCCTGGGGCGGCTGGCGTTCCAGGCGATCCAGTCGCGCGATTACCCGCTGGTGCAGGGATGCGTGCTGGTCATCGCCCTCACCTACGTGCTGGTGAACCTGGTTACCGACCTCCTCTATGCCCTGGCCGATCCCCGGGTGAGGTACCGATGATGGCGCGCGCGCGCCGCCACCCCGGCATCGCCGTGGGGGTGCTGGTCCTGGCCGCCCTCGTGGGGTGCGCCGCCACGGCCCCCTTGCTCTCCCCCTACCCTCCCGCAGCGCAGGCCCTCCGCGAGGGACTCAGGGGCCCCAGTGCGGCCCACCTCCTCGGACAGGACCGCCTGGGGCGGGACGTGCTGAGCCGCGTCCTCTACGGCGCCCGGATCTCCTTGTGGGTGGGGACGCTGGTGGTCGGCATCTCCGTGGCCGTCGGATTGGCGGTGGGAACGTTGGCGGGGTCCCTGGGGGGGATCGTGGACGACTTGCTGATGCGCATGTGCGACATCCTGCAGGCCTTCCCGGGGATCCTCCTGGCCATCGCCTTCGCGGCCGCCCTGGGCCCGAGCCTGCTCAACGTGGTGCTGGCGCTCTGCCTCATCGGCTGGGTCGGGTACGCCCGGCTGGTCCGCGGGCAGATCCTGGTGGTGCGCGAGATGGACTTCGTGCGCGCCGCCGCCGCCCTGGGGTCCGGCCGGTGGCGCATCACCGCGCGGCACCTGCTGCCGAACATCCTGGCCCCCGTCATCGTGGAGGCCAGCTTCGGCATGGCGGGCGCCATCGTGGGCGAGGCCAGCCTCAGCTTCCTGGGCCTGGGCACGCAGCCTCCCGGCGCCAGCTGGGGCAGCATGCTCAACGAGGCCCGCAACTACCTGCTGGTAGCGCCCCACCTGGCGGTCTTCCCCGGGCTGGCCGTCATGGGCGTGGTCCTCGGCCTCAACTTCCTGGGCGATGGGCTGCGCGATCTGCTGGACCCGCGGCGATGATCCGGCGGGCCGCCGGCGTGGCACTGCTCCTGGCCCTGGCGGCGCCCCTGGCCGCCCCCGGCGGCGAGAACGAGAAGGAGGCGGTGGCCCCGCTCCGCCTCCTCGATTTCGAGATCGAGGATGCGGCCGTGCGGCGCGCGGTGGAGGAGTACACCATTTCCCGCGAGCTGGAGGTTGTGCGCTTCGTCGGGCGCCGCGAGCATGAGGAGTTCCTGCTGGAGCGGCTCCCCCTGGCGGCCGCCCTGGCCCGGCACCTGTACCCGCCCCTGGAGCCCTACAGCGTCACCGAGAAGGGCCCGGGCCTCTATGACGTGAACGACCGGGACGCCCTCCGCGGCCACCTGCGGCTCATCGCCCGGGCCCCGGGGCGGCGCGTGTACTTCGCCGAAGGCGAGTTCCGATCCCTGGCCCACCTCCTCCGGTTCAACGGGGCCATGGTGATCGCGCTCCGCTACGCCGAGGAGGCCGATGCCGGCCAGCCCGCCCTGCGCAACAAGCCGCACCTCTACGTGCGGATCGAGCATGGGCTGGTGCACGGCCTGCTGAAGCTCCTCGGCCCCCTCATCCACGGGGTCATCGACCGGCGGGTGGCCGCCCTCTCCGCCGCGGCCGAGGCCGTGAGCGCCCGCATGACGAAGGACCCCGCCGGGCTCTACCGGGAGATGCAGGGCTGGCCCGACCTCACCGACGCGCAGCGCGCCGACTTTCGCCGGCACTTCGGGCTGGGGGGAAACTGATGCAGGGGCTGGGCGAGCTGTTCATGCTGGGGTTCACGGACCAGAATCTTTCCTTCGTGGAGGAGTGGGCGCGGGAGGAGGGCCTGGGCGGCGCGATCCTGTTCGCCCGCAATCTGGGCGCCCCGCAGGCCATCGCGGCGCTCACCGATCGCCTGCGGCGCCTCACGCCGGACCTGCCCCCCCTCATCGCCGTGGACCAGGAGGGCGGCCGCGTGGCCCGCCTCGCCGAACCCTTCACCCTCTGGCCGCCGGCGCGCGCCCTGGGGAGGCTCGGCTCGGAAGACCTGGCGTTCCACGTGGGGCAGGCCATGGGCGCAGAGCTGGCCGGCGCCGGCTTCACCATGGATATGGCCCCCGTCCTGGACGTAGACACGAACGCGGCCAACCCGATCATCGGCGACCGGTCCTTCGGCGGCGATCCCGCCCTCGTCGGCCGCCTGGGGAGCGCCTTCGCCCGCGGCCTCACCGAGGCCGGTGTCCTGCCCGTGGGCAAGCACTTCCCCGGCCACGGAGACACGGCCGCCGATTCTCACCTCACGCTGCCCGTCGTCCCTCACGGTCGCGATCGCCTGCTGTCCGTGGAGGTCGCCCCGTTCCGCGCCGCCGCCCCGCACCTGCCCGCCGTCATGACCGCCCACGTCCTCTACCCGGGCCTCGACGCCGAGCATCCCGCCACGCTCTCGGCCGGCATCCTCACCGGCTTGCTCCGGACCGAGATCGGATACGACGGCCTGGTGATCAGCGACGACCTGGAGATGGCCGGCATCGCCCACCGCTGGCCCGCCGGCGAGGCCGCGTGCCGCTTCCTGGCGGCCGGCGGCGACCTAGTGCTCGTCTGCCACCGCCCCGAGTTCCAGCGCGAAGCGCTGGCCGCCCTTCGCCGCGCCGCCGGCCGTGGCGAGATCCCGGCGTCGCGCCTCGAGGAGGCCCGCGAACGCGTCCGCCGCGCGCGCTCCCAAGCCGCCGCGGCGGCCGCCCGGCCCCGCCCGCCCCTCCCCGGCCCCGAGGGCCTCGCCGCCCACCGTGCCCTCGCCGCCCGCCTCGCCGGCCGGCCTGCCTAGCAGGCTGCTGAAAAAGGCCCGGCATCTCTCCCCGCTGCCTCGGCGGCAGCGGGTGGTGCGTTGGCGCGCTCGCGCACTCCCTGCGGCGTACCCGGCGTACGCCTCAGTCGGCGCCTCGCGCGCCGCCTTGCATCTGGACTTTTTTGAGCAGCCTGCGGAAGAGGAAGTGTTCCAGCAACCCGCTAAGGTTGTCCGTATCCAGCGCCCGATTCTTCGCGCTTTCTTCCGTCTCCACCATTGACCCCGCGCCGGGGGTATGATTCGATGCTCGCCAGCATGTGGCGCGTCGCTCGGTGAGCCCCGTGGGGGGCCCCGGCAGGAACTTGCGGGAGCGTGGCCGTGGGGCCATGGAGGCATTGGCGATGATCCCATCACATGACTCGTCTGTTCGGCCGCTCGCCCGGCGCTCCCTCGCATTGCGGGCGATGCCCATCGCTGCGGCCGCGCTGCTGCTCCCGGCCGCCATCCCCCCGGCGGGCGCCGCCACGGGGGAACGGCCCGCTCCCCACGTCGCGCAGTTCACGCCCCAAGGGACGGTGAAAGACGTGCGGCAGGTGGCCGCCCGCTTCTCCGAGCCGATGGTCCCGCTGGGCGATCCGCGCGTCGCCACCGACATCTTCGAGGTGCAGTGCCCCGAGGCCGGTGCCGCCCGCTGGGTGGACAGCCGGAACTGGGTGTACGACTTCGCACGCGACCTGCCCGCGGGCGTCCGCTGCACCTTCCGCCTCCGCGCCGGCGCCGCCGCCCTGGCGGGGACCCCGCTGGGGGGCCCGCGGGAATTCACGTTCAGCACCGGCGGCCCCGCCATCCGCTCCTCCATCCCCCCGGAGGGCGACGAGGGGATCGACGAGGAGCAGGCCTTCGTCCTCCGCCTGGACGCGCAGCCGACCGAGGCCTCCGTCTTGGAGCACGTCTCCTTCGCCGTCGAAGGCCTCGCCGAACGGGTGGGGGCGCGCCTCCTCACCGGCGAGGCGCGGGAGGCGATCCTCAAGGCCCGCTTCCGGCGGCCGCCCGCCGGGCCCCTCCTGGTGCTGCAGGCCCGGCAGCGCTTCCCCAGCGGGTCGATGGTCAAGCTCATCTGGGGCCAGGGCGTGACCTCTGCCAGCGGCGTGCCCACCGAGGAGGACCAGACGCTTCCCTTCAAGGTGCGTGAGGCCTTCAAGGCGGAGTTCCGCTGCGAGCGGGAGAACCGCTACGCCGCCTGTATCCCCCTGACCCCGATGCTGCTCCAATTCTCGGCCCCGGTGCCCTGGGAGCAGGCCCGGCACAGCGCCCTGGTCGGCCCGGAGGGTCGCCGCTGGACGGCGGAGGCGCCGGAGGACGAGGAGAACGTGCCGGCGGTCCATCAGGTGGTCTTCAAGAGCCCGTTCCCCGAAAAGGCGACCTTCCGGGTGGAAGTCCCCTCCGGCCTGACGGACGACGCCGGCCGCCCCCCCGTCAACGCCGGGGCCTTCCCGCTGACGGTGAGGACGGAGGAGTTCCCGCCCCTGGCCAAGTTCTCGGCGCGCTTCGGCATCGTGGAGTGGAAGGCCGACCCGGTGCTGCCGGTCACGGTGCGGAACCTGGACGCGGCGCCGCGCCCCCGGCGGCGCGGCCCGGCCGGGGGGACGGGCGCGGGCGCGCCGGCAACGGCCCAGGCCCCCACGGACCGCATCGTGGGGAAGGTGCTGCGCATCCCGCCGGAGAAGGGCGGGGCGATCCAGGCATGGCTCCGCAAGCTCGCCGGGGCGCAGCGGAACACCTCCGTCTTCGCCTCCCCGGAACCCGGCTCCACGGTGAGGCCGTTCGCCCTCCCCAAGCCCCACGGCGCCAAGGCCTTCGAGGTGATGGGCATCCCCTTCAAGGAGCCGGGGCTCTACATCCTCGAGCTGGAGAGCGCGCGCCTGGGCGCCTCGCTGCTCGAGGGGGGCGGGACCATGTACGTCCCCACGGCGGCCCTGGTGACCAACCTCTCGGTGCACTTCAAGTGGGGGCGCACAAACTCCCTGGCCTGGGTGACAACGCTGGATGAGGCGAAACCGGTGGCCGCGGCGGAGGTGGCCGTGCGGGACTGCCGCGGGAAGGCGGTGTGGAGCGGCAAGACCGACGCCCACGGCATCGCCCGGATCGGGACCCTCCCCGCGCGGGAGGCCCTGCCGCGCTGCGGGTCCTACCCCCAGGGCTCGGAGGACTATCCGCAGCTGCACGCCCTCCTGGACCTGCACCAGGGCCTGCTCGTCACGGCCACGATGGAGAACGACCTGAGCTTCGTCCACTCGAGCTGGCAACAGGGGATCGAGCCGTGGCGGTTCCGCCTGCCCTTCGAGGACTTCCGCGGCCCCACGGTCGCCCACACCATCCTGGATCGTCCGCTCTTCCGCGCCGGGGACACGGTGCACATGAAACACGTCCTCCGCCGGGAGACCCTGCGGCGGCTCGCCCTGCTCCCCGCGGGGGACCGCCCCCGCACGGTCCTGATCCGGCACCTGGGGAGCGATCAGAAGTACGAGGTCCCCGTGACGTGGGACGCGGCCGGAATCTCCGAGAGCGCGTGGACGATCCCGAAGGAGGCGAAGCTGGGCCGCTACGAAATCGTGTTTCCCGCGCCCGGCGGCGCCGGGCGCGCGGGCCCGGCGAGGCGCCGGCAATCCGGGCCCCAGCAGGAGTGGGTCTCCGGCGCGTTCCGCGTGGAAGAATTCCGCGTGCCCCTTATGCGCGCCACCATCAAGCCCCCCTCCGCCGCCCTCGTCGCGGTCTCCGAGTTCCCCCTGGACCTGAGCGTCCAGTATCTGGCGGGGGGCGGGGCCGGGAAGCTCCCGGTCAAGCTGCGCACCCAGGTCCAGCCCAAGGCCGTCTCCGGCTTCGAGGCCTTCGAGGGCTTCGCCTTCGGTAACGGAGCGGTGAAGGAGGGGATCGTCCGCCCGGGGGCCGGCATCGTCGAGGACGAGGGCGAAGGAACGGAGATGGAGGCGGACGAGGCGGCCCCGCCCGAGAGGCCGCTGCCCCCCCGCGTCCAGGACCTGGTCCTGGACGCGGGGGGCACGGCCCGGGCCGCCGTGACGCGCCTGCCCCGGGCCGCCACCCCGCTGGACGTCCTGGCCGAGTTGGAGTTTCGCGACCCGAACGGCGAGGTGCAGACCGTCTCCGCGCGGGTCCCGCTCTGGCCGGCCAAGTGGCTCGTGGGCATCCGGCCGGACACCTGGATGGCGACCCGCGACAGCCTGAAGGCCCGCGCCGCCGTGGCGGACCTCTCGGGGAAGCCCGTGGCCGGCGCGCCGGTGCGGGTGGACATCCTGCAGCGCAAGTTCTACTCCCACCGCAAGCGCCTGGTGGGGGGATTCTACGCCTTCGAGCACGTGGAGGAGACGCGCCGGCTCGGCGAGTTCTGCCGGGGCACCACGGATGCGAAGGGCCTCCTGTCCTGCGAGGGCCGGGCGCCGGCGGACGGCAACCTGATCCTCCAGGCCACCGCGGCGGACGACGCCGGCCACGCCACCGGGGTTCATCAGGACGTGTGGGTGGCCGGCTCGGAGGAGATGTGGTTCACCGTGCCCGACAGCGACCGGATCGACCTCCTGCCGGAGCGGCCCCGCTACGAGCCGGGGGAGACGGTGCGCCTGCAGGTGCGCATGCCCTTCCGGCGGGCCACGGCGCTGGTGACGGTGGAGCGGGACGGGGTGCTGGACGCCTCCGTGGTGACGCTCCTCGGCAGGGAGCCGGTCATCACGTTCCCGGCCTGGAAGGACTACGCGCCCAACGTCTTCGTCTCGGTGTTGGCCGTGCGCGGCCGGGTGGGCGGGGTACAGCCCACGGCCATGGTGGACCTGGGTAAACCGGCCTTCAAGCTGGGCATGGCGGAGATCCGGGTGGGCTGGCGCGACCACGAACTGCGCGTCACGGTCTCCCCGGAGCGGGCGACCTATCGCGTGCGCGAGACGGCCCGCGTGCGGATCGCCGTCCGCACGGCGCCGGGGGAGGCGCCCCCGCGGGGCTCCGAGGTGGCCGTGGCCGCCGTGGACGAGGGCCTGCTGGAGCTCGCGCCCAACGGGAGCTGGAACATCCTGGAGGCCATGATGCGGCGCCGCGGGCACGGCGTGGAGACCGCCACCGCGCAGATGCAGGTGGTGGGCAGGCGCCACTTCGGCCTGAAGGCCCTGCCGCAGGGAGGCGGGGGCGGGCGCCAACCGACCCGCGAGCTGTTCGATACGCTGCTCCTCTGGAAGGGACGGGTCCGCCTGGACCGGCAGGGGGCCGCCAGCGTGGACGTCCCCCTCAACGATTCGCTCACCAGCTTCCGCATCGTGGCCGTGGCCACGGGGGGCGCGGGCCTGTTCGGCACGGGCGCGGCCAGCATCCGGTCCACGCAGGACCTGATGATCCTCCCCGGGATCGCCCCCCTCGTCCGCGAGGGGGACGCCTTCCGGTCCGAGGTCACCCTCCGCAACACCACCGACCGCCCCATGGACCTCACGCTCCGCGGCCGGGTGGAGGGACTGCCCGCGCCCCTCACCGCCCAGGCCCTGCGGCTGCTGCCGGGCGACGCCAAGACGGCGGGCTGGGACGTCACGGCGCCCGTGGGCGTTTCGGCCCTGCGCTACGAGGTGGAGGCCACGGAGCCGGGCGGGACGGCGGACCGCATCCGGGTCACCCAGCAGGTGGTCCCCGCCGTGCCCGTACGCACCTACCAGGCCACCCTCTTCCGCTGGGAGGGGGCGGTGCGCCAGCCGGTGGAACGCCCGGCGGATGCCACACCCGGGCGCGGGGGGGTGCAGGTCGCCTTCCGTCCCACCCTCACGGAGGGGCTGCCGAGCCTGCGGGAGTGGATGCTCCGCTATCCCTACACCTGCCTGGAGCAACTCACCTCGCGGGCCGTGGCCCTGCGGGACGAGGGGATGTGGCGCGGCATCGCCGCCACGCTCCCGTCTTACCTGGACGCCGACGGCCTGCTGAAGTACTTCCCGACGATGCTCGAGGGCAGTGAGGTCTTGACGGCCTACGTCCTGGCCGTGATTCACGAGTCGGGCTGGACGGTTCCCGACGACGTCCGAACCAAGATGGAGGACGGGCTGCTGCAGTTCGTGGAAGGGAAGATCGCCCGCCGCTCCGCGCTGCCCACGGCCGATCTCTCGCTGCGCAAGCTGGCCGCCATCGAGGCCCTGGCCCGCCACGGGAAGGCCGCGCCGCCGCTCCTGGGGAGCATCACCATCGAGCCCAACCTCTGGCCCACCTCGGCCGTCCTGGACTGGTGGGGCATCCTGCGCCGAGTCCGCGGCATCCCGCAGCAGGACGCGCGGCTGGCCGAGGCCGAGCAGATCCTCCGCTCCCGCCTGAACCTGCAGGGGACGACCATGGGGTTTTCCACCGAGCGCTCCGACCACCTGTGGTGGCTCATGGTCTCGCCGGATACGAACGCCGTCCGCCTGATCCTCCACCTCCTGGATGCCAACGAGTGGAGGGACGACCTGCCCAGGCTCATGCGCGGCGCCCTGGCACGCCAGCGCCGCGGCGCCTGGGACCTCACCGTGACCAACGCCTGGGGCGCGCTGGCCGTGGAGAAGTTCTCGCAGGCCTTCGAACGCGTGCCCGTGACGGGGGCCAGCGCCGCCGCCCTCGGGGGGACCCAGCGGCGGATCGACTGGGGGCAGGCCCCCAAGGGCGGCACCCTCGCCTTCCCCTGGCCGTCGCCCGGGCAGGACCTCACCGTGGATCACGCCGGCACGGGCAACCCCTGGGTGACGGTGCGCACGGATGCGGCCATCCCGCTGCAGGCCCCCCTCTCCAGCGGCTACAAGATCACGAAGACCCTGACGCCCATCGAGCCCCAACGGCCGGGGGGCTTCCGCCGCGGCGACCTGGTGCGGGTGAGCCTCACCATCGAGGCCCAGGCGGACATGACCTGGGTCGTGGTGAACGATCCGATCCCCGCCGGCGCCTCGCACCTGGGCACCGGGCTGGCGAGGGATTCCGCCATCGCCACGCAGGGCGAGCGGGAGCGGGGCTGGGCCTGGCCGGCCTACCAGGAGCGTTCCTTCGAGGCCTTCCGCGCCTACTACGCCTTCGTCCCCAAGGGGACCTTCACGCTGGAATACACCATCCGCCTGAACCAGGGCGGCCGGCTGCACCTGCCCACCACCCGGGTGGAGGCCCTCTACGCCCCCGAGATGTTCGGCGAGCTGCCCAACGCCCCGCTGGAGGTGCAGCCATGATCTGCGCGCTCGCCGCCCTCGCCCTGCTCTGGCTGGCCTCGCCGCGGGAGGCCCTGGCCCTCCCCTCCTTCGCGGACGTCCGCACCGCCTACCGCCCCTCGGACGCCCGGCTCCTGGATCGCCACGGGGAGGTGATCCACGAACTTCGCATCGAGGACGCGCGGCGCCGCCTGGGCTGGGCCCCGCTGGCCGAGGTCTCCCCCGCCCTGCGGGCCGCCGTGGTGGCCGCCGAGGATCGGCGCTTCTACCGGCACCACGGCGTGGATGCCAGGGCCCTGGCGGCCGCGGCGGGCCTGTGGGTTACCGGCGGCCCGCGGCGCGGCGCCAGCACCATCACCATGCAGGTGGCAACCCTGCT
>Ga0187766_10000192_pt1 | contig 32015 bp, 35 predicted proteins | sample 0216_QUI02_MP05__4_FD_132971 | JGI IMG/M metagenome (GOLD analysis project Ga0187766, IMG submission 132971) | Tropical peat soil microbial communities from peatlands in Department of Meta, Colombia - 0216_QUI02_MP05_20_MG | ecosystem: Environmental > Terrestrial > Soil > Wetlands > Peat ... | reverse complement strand
GGTCGCGGTCGTCCCCCGCAGACGCGGAGTGGTGGAGGTCGCTGCGCTCGCGGCCGCGGTCCTGATCATGCTCCAGTTGAGCGCCAACTACTGGCTCTACTCCTTCATCGTGTGGTTCTTTCCCGCGCTGCTCGTGGCGCTACTGGGCGCGTTTCCGGCGCGGCGACCGGCGCTCCCTATACCTGCCGAGCCGGCGCAAGCAGCTGCTCGATCGCCGCTGCCCGCATCGGCTCTGTCGCCGTAATCAGCACGGCGTTCAGCCATGGGTCGTCGTCCGAGGTCTCGAACCTGACCGGCATCCGGGTGATCAGCGCCTCCAGCGCCTGCTCGCGCTTGACGCCGATCACGCCCCCGCGCGGCCCGGTCATGCCGACGTCGGTGATGTACGCCGTGCCGCCGGGCAGGAGCCTGGCGTCGGCGGTCGGCACGTGCGTGTGGGTCCCTACGACTGCGGTCACCCGTCCGTCGAGATGCCAGCCCATCCCGATCTTCTCGCTCGTCGCCTCGGCGTGCATGTCGACCAGCACGTGGTCGACCTCGCCCTTCAACGCGTGCAGTGCCGCGTCCGCCTCGGAGAACGCCGGCCGCGCGGCGTTCATGTACAGGTTGCCCGACAGCGACACGACCCCGAGTCGCACGCCGTCGCGGGACACGACGCACCACCCGTGCCCCGGTTGGCTGCGCAGGAAGTTGGCCGGGCGCACGATCCGGTCCTCGGCGTCCAGGTAGGGGTAGATTTCGCGATGGCGGTAGGTGTGGTTGCCGAGCGTGATCGCGTCGATTCCGGCCGCGAACAGCTCCTCGGCGATCTTCGGCGTGATTCCGGTCCCGCCGGCCGCATTCTCCGCGTTGACGACGACGAAGTCCGGCGCGTGCCGTTCGCGCAGCTCGGGCAGCAGGCGGAGCAAAGTTCGCCTGCCGATCCCGCCGACGATGTCACCGGCGAACAGAATCTTTATGGGTTTGCTCACATCCTCTACGTGCGCATACTTCCAGTTGCATGCGTTTCAGGCTTTCAGGGCGTGCTGCGGGTGAGAGCGCCACCAAGCCCGACGATCTCGAGGCTCCCGACCGGCGGTTCCACGATCGGCGTGACTCCCAGGACGAGCGCGACTCGCGCGACCGGCGGGCCTCACAGGACCGGCCCGACGCCCGGCCTGGAGAGCACGAGCTGACCGCGCGCCCGGTTGCGCCGCCGCCGGTCGTTCTCCCGCGCTGGGTGCAGCTGGTGCTGCTGCCGATCGGCCTGCTCGGCCTGTGGGCGCTCGCGCGGGCCTCCGGGCCGGTGCTGCTGATCCTGATCGTCGCGAGCCTCGTCGCGCTGGTGCTCAACCCGCTCGTGAAGGTGCTGACGCGGACGCGACTCCCGCGCGGGCTCGCGATCCCCGCGGTCTACCTCGGTTTGCTAGCCGCGCTGCTGGGGCTCGGCGCGCTGCTCGCAAACCCGATCAGCAACCAGCTGAGCCATTTCGAGAAGGACGTGCCGCACCTGGTCAAGCAGGCCAATCACGATCTCGCCAACCTGCAGAGCTGGCTCGACCGGCACGGGATCAAGATCCACGTGCAGAAGCAGGGCCAAACGGCGCTGCAGACGCTTCAGAAGGACATCCTCAAGCGCTCGAGCGACATCGTCTCGTTCTCGCGCGATCTGATCAGCAAGGTGGTGACGATCGGGTTCGACGTCGTGCTCGTGCTGGTGCTGTCGATCTACCTGCTCGTGTACGGCAACGACATCGGTTCGCTCGTGCGCCGGATCATGCCGGACGGCGACGGCACGCCCGAGGACGATTTCCCGCTGCTCGTCCAGCGCGCGGTCTCCGGGTACGTGCGCGGGCAGCTGCTGTTCAGCCTGATCATGGGCGCGAGCGCCGCGGTTGCGCTGACGCTGTTCGGGCTGATCGGGATCTTCCCGGACGGCGAGCACTACGCGGTGTTCTTCGGCGGGTGGTACGGGTTGATGGAGCTGATCCCGTACATCGGACCGATCCTCGGCGCGGTCCCGGCAGTCGTGCTGGCGCTGTTCGAGAACCCGCTCACCGCCCTGTGGGTCGTGCTGCTGTTCGTCCTGCTACAGCAGCTCGAGGGGCACTTCGTGGCCCCCCAGGTGTTCCGGATCTCGCTGCGGATCAACCCGATCCTGATCATTCTCGCGCTGCTGATCGGCTACCAGCTGTACGGCGTGGCGGGCGCGTTGATCGCGCTGCCGGTGATCGCGGTGCTGCGTCAGACGGTGCTGTACCTGCGCCGCCACATGGTGCTCGAGCCGTGGACCACGCCGGACGCCGGCGTCGGCACCGGGATGCTCGGCCTGCCGCCCGACCAGTGTCCGGACTGCGACGCGCCGACCGGCCCCGAGGATGTGTTCTGCCGCTCGTGTGGCGCGTCGCTCGAGCCGCGGGTGCGGACGCCCGGGTAGACGGCCTGCGCGGGCGGGCGTGGCAGACGGATGGGGGCCGGGTCGGCCTGCCGGGGTGGCTCCTTGCGCCGGGCGGCCGCCCCCGCCGCGTCGCCGGCGGAGGTGCGGGCGGACCCCGTTCGACCTGGTTGATTCCCCAAACTCGCACGAGCGAACGGGCTTTGGGCGATTCTGCAGGCATGTCATGCACGAGTGCACAGAGTCGGCTGCGCTGCTGCGGTTTGGGGCTCGATTCATGCGAATTGGTCGGATTTCTGACAATCTCCGCGCCGTAATGCCGCGGGTCGGCCGCCGCCGCCGACGCCAGGCCCACGGCCGCCGACGCCAGGCCCACGGCCGCCGGCGTGGGACCCGGCGAGCGCCCGCGACGCATCGACTAGCCTCCGACACGTGTTCGCGACTGCTCCGACCGGCGGACTCACTGCGACCCTCGCCACCCGCTCGCTGACGAAGCGCTTCGGCAGCCGAACCGCCCTGCGAGAGGTCAGCTTCGAGCTGTATCCGGGCGAGCTGGTGGCGATCATCGGGCCCAACGGCGCCGGCAAGACGACGCTGCTGTCGATCCTCGCCGGGGTGCTCGCGCCGACGGAAGGTGAGCTTCAGCGCTCGCCGCGGGAGATCGGGTGGGTTCCTCAGCAGCCCGCGCTGTACTCGAAGCTGTCGGTGGCGGAGAACCTACGGCTGTTCGCGCGCCTGGAGAAGCTCCCGGACCCGGAGCGGGCGGTGCGCGGGATGCTGGCGCAGATCGGGTTGGAGGATCGGGCCGACGAGGAGGTTGGCCGGTTGTCCGGCGGCAACCAGCAGCGCGTGAACGTCGCGATCGGGCTGCTGTCCGAACCCGCTGCGCTGCTGCTCGACGAGCCGTCGGCATCGCTCGACCCTCGCCAGCGCGAGCGGCTGTGGGGGTTCATCGGCGGTCTCGCGGGTCGCGGCACGACCGTGGTCTACTCGACCCACAACGTCGCCGAGGCGGAGCGCTACGGCGACCGCGTGCTTGTGCTCGGCGACGGCGAACTGCTGTTCACCGGAACTCCGGCGGAGCTCGAGCAGGCCGTCGGCGGAGACCGGCGAGACTTCGAGGCGGCGTTCGTCGGCTTCCTCCGCGCCCACGGCCACTGAACGAGGATCAGGATTGCCCGAAGGGTGAGGATTTCCGGAGCGGGACATTAGGTGCGCTGGCTGCTCGTCAAGGACCTCCAGATCCTCAAGCGCTCGCCGTTGCTAGTCGGCCTGCTGATCGTGTACCCGATCGCGATCGCGCTGATGATCGGCTTCGCGCTCTCGAGCCCTCCGGGCAAGCCGAAGGTCGCGTTCTACAGCGGCGTCGCCCCCGGAACGGGGCGGCTCAAGTTCGGCAACCAGCAGATCGACATCTCGAGCGTGGAGACCGAGCTGTTCAAGTCGATTGACCCGATCAAGGTCTCCTCGCCCGCCGAGGCGTTCGCCAAGGTCCGCGACGGCGAGGCGCTGGCGGCGCTGATCGTCCCCGCCGACCTCGTCCGGCAGATCCAGAGCCTGGTAACCACCGGCACCGGCAATCCGACGGTTCAGGTGGTGCTCAACTCCCACGATCCGCTCGACCGGCAGTTGGCCGAACAGGCGGTCGGCGCGCGGCTGAACCAGGTTGAGCAGCTGATCTCGCAGCAGGTGCTGAAGGTCGCGATCGGCGATCTACAGGAGGTGCTCGCCGGCGGCACGGTCCAGATCGGCGCGCAGAACGTGCCCCTGCTCGGGCTGCGCAACTCGCGCACGATCATCCAGGGAACGATCGCGTCGCTGCCCCGCGATTCACCGCTGCGGCCTGCACTCCAGCAGGTCGCCGGATTTGCGAACCTCGCGATCGATGGCCTCGCGTTCGCGAGCCCCGTGCTGGGCTCGATCGTCACCCCGCTGACGGTGCAGCAGAGCGATCTGGCGGGCAGAACGACGCCGACCAACGCGTACGCGGTCGCGATCGCGGTGATCGTCTCGCTGATGATCGTGGCGCTGCTGCTGGCCGCCGGCATGCTGGCGCTCGAGCGCTCCGAGCACGCCTACTCCCGCCTCGTCAGAGGGCTCGTCTCGCCCGAGCGGCTGCTGTCGGAGAAGATCGTGCTGGCGGCCGGGTGCGCGGCCGGCGTGACGCTCGCGATGGCGGCGTGCGTGTCGGCGTTCGTGCACCTCGACTGGGGGCGGTTCGAGCTGTGGGTGGTGACGCTCGCGCTCGCTGGCCTCGCGTTCGGCGCGCTCGGAGTCGCGATCGGTGGGCTGGCGAGGGACGTGAGCGTCGCCTCGTTGATGGCGTTCCTGCTCTCGCTCCCGATCGCGTTCGTGGCGCTCGTGCCGGCAACCGCCGTGTCCGGCGCCGTCAAGACCGTGCTCGACGTGATCGCGTTCGTGTTCCCGTTCAAGCCCGCGCTCGACGCGATCGGCAACGCGTTCAGCGGAACCCCGTCAGGCATCGGCTGGCCGCTCGTGCACCTGGCGGTGTTGGCGCTGGTGTTCGCGGCGCTGGCGCGGTTGGCGCTGCGACGCTTTGCCCAGTAGCGGGACCCGGAGTGTCCCGCGACCGGACCTACCGCGGGCTGATCATGCGCCGGAACATCAGCGCGCAGATCGCCGCGACGATCAACGCCACGATCGGCAGTCCCCACCCGATCACGCTGATCACCGCGAGCACGACTCCGACCGCGCCAATCAGGCCGGCGACGCTGCCAGCGACGACCAGCTGGTAGGCGCGCCGCTCGCGAACCCGGCGTGGTGTGTAGTTGCCGCGCTTCTCGAGATTTGCCACGACCAGCAGCGTACCGCGCCGATCCGTAGTGTGTTGAGGAATGAGTGAAGAAATCGTCCACCACCTGCTGCTCTACGACTACGTCGACGACATCCTGGAGCGGCGCGGGCCCTACCGGGAAGCGCACCTGGAGCGGATCCGAGCCGAGCGGGAGACCGGCGCGGTCACGATGGCCGGCGCGCTCGGCGATCCGCCGCGCGGAGGCGCGATCGTGTTCCGAGGTGTGGGACGAGACGCGATCGAGGAGTTCGTCAGAGCGGACCCGTACGTGCAGGCCGGACTCGTGGTCCGCTGGCGGATCGAGCCGTGGAAGGTGCTTTAGCGCGCCGCTCGCGTGGCTCTATCCTGACCGAACCCATGCCGTTCCCGCAAACTCGCCTGCGCCGGCTGCGCACCACCCGCGCGTTGCGCGGGCTCGTGCGCGAGACCAGCCTGGCGCCGGGTGACTTCGTGTATCCGATGTTCGTTGCTCACGGCGTCGACCGGCGTGCCCCGATCGACGCGATGCCGGGCATCGATCACCTGTCGATCGCACACGCCGTGCACGAGGCGGGCGAAGCCGAGTCGCTCGGGATCCCCGCCGTGCTCCTGTTCGGTCTGCCGGCCGCAAAGGACGAGGAGGGCTCGGGCGCGTGGGACGACGAGGGCGTCGTTCAGCTCGCGACGCGTGCGATCAAGGAGGCCCATCCCGAGCTGCTCGTGATCACCGACGTGTGCCTGTGCGAGTACACGAGCCACGGCCACTGCGGCGTCGTGCGGCCGGATGGAGCGGTCGACAACGACGCGACGCTGGAACTTCTCGCCCGCACGGCGGTGTCCCAGGCTCGCGCCGGGGCGGACATGATCGCCCCGAGCGACATGATGGACGGGAGAGTCGGGTTCATTCGCGCCGCGCTCGACGAGGACGGCCACGCCGATACCCCGATCATGGCGTACTCGGCGAAGTTCGCATCCGCGTTCTATGGACCGTTCCGGGTCGCCGCGGACTCCGCGCCCGCGTTCGGCGACCGCCGCGGCTACCAGATGGATCCCGCCAACGGCAACGAGGCGGTCCGCGAGGCGCGGCTGGATATCGGAGAGGGCGCCGACATCGTGATGGTCAAGCCCGCGCTGCCGTACCTGGATCTGATCCGACGGATCAAGGTGCGGACCGGGATTCCGCTGGCGGCCTACAACGTCAGCGGCGAGTACGCGATGATCAAGGCCGCCGCGGCTGCCGGGTACCTCGACGAGCGGGCCGCGGTGCTCGAGGCGCTGACCGGCATCCGGCGCGCGGGAGCGGACATCGTGATCACCTACCACGCAAAGGAGGCCGCGCGATGGCTGCAGTAGGCGATTCGGCGCCGCCCGCGACGACCACCGGGCCGTTCGGTCCCAAACTGCGCAGCCGCAAGCACGGCGCCGCGATCCCGCTCGACGAGCTCGACAAGCGTCTGCTCAACCTGATGCAGGGCCGCTTCCCGATCGCCCCGCGGCCGTACCAGCACGTCGCCGCCGAGGCGGGGATCAACGAGCAGCAGGCGCTCGCGCGCGTTCAGCAGCTGCTCGATCAGCGGATCATCCGCCAGGTCACGCCGATCTTCGACACGCGCGCGCTCGGCTACTCCTCGATGCTCGTCGCGGCCAAGGTCGATCCGGACAACCCGTGGCGCGCGGCGCGCGTGATCAACGAACATCCCGGCGTCTCTCACAACTACCTGCGTAACCACGAGTTCAACATCTGGTTCACGATCGCGACCGAGCCGGACTCACCGCTCGGACTCGATCGGACGCTCGAGCTGCTGGGTCGCCTGGCGGGCGCCGAGTCGATCCGCCAGCTCCCGACGCTGAAGCTGTTCAAGATCAGGATGGACCTCGAGATGGAGGGAGGGACCGAGGATCTGGCGAAGGCGGTCGAGGTCGCGCCACCGGCGGAGACCGAGCGCCAGCCCTACGACGAGTTCGACGTTGCGGTGATTCGCGCGCTGCAAGGCGACCTGCCGGTGATCGAGGAGCCGTACGCGCCGGCGGCCGACCGGCTCGCGATCGCGCAGGAGTCGCTCCTCGAGCACCTGCGGCAGATGCAGGAGCGCAGGCTTCTGCGCCGCGTGGCCGCGATTCTCTACCACCGTCGCGCGGGCTTCAGCGCCAATGGGATGGGCGTGTGGAAGGTCCCCGACGCGCGGATCATGGAGCTTGGGCCGCGAATGGCCGCGTTCCGCGGCATTTCGCACTGCTATCAGCGTCCCACCTACGCGGACTGGCCGTACTCGATCTTCACGATGGCGCATGGCCGATCGAAGGAGGAGTGCGACGCGATCCTCGACTCGATCGCCTCCGAGACCGGCGTCAGCGACCGCGCAACGCTGTACTCCTCGACCGAGTTCAAGAAGATCCGACTGCTCTACTTCACCGAGGACTACCGGGCCTGGGAACGCGAGCACGCCGGCGTGTGAGCGCCGGGCTCACAACCACGCGCTCGACCGAGCTGTATCACCGGGCGCTCGAGTTGCTCCCCGGGGGAGTCAATTCGCCCGTGCGCGCGATGCGCTCGATCGGGCGCGATCCGATCTTCATTGCCCGCGGGGAGGGAGCCACGATCGTCGACGTCGACGGCAACGAGTACATCGACTGGGTGTCCTCGTGGGGACCGCTGATCGTCGGCCACGCCCACACCGCGGTGGTCGACGCGGTCGTGGAGGCGGCCCTCAACGGCACGACGTTCGGCGCTCCGACCGAGCGCGAGCTGACGCTCGCGGCCGAGATCTCCGAGCGGGTCCCGTCGGTGCGGATGCTGCGGATGACGTCGTCGGGCACCGAGGCGACGATGAGCGCGATCAGGCTCGCACGCGCCGCCACCGGCCGCGAGGCGGTGCTGAAGTTCGCGGGCGCCTACCACGGCCACGTGGACGGGCTGCTGGCGCAGGCCGGCTCAGGCCTCGCGACCCAGGGGATCCCGGCCAGCCCGGGGGTCCCGGCCGCGGCCGCAAACGCGACCGTGATCGTCCCCTGGAACGACCCGCAGGCGCTGATCGAGGCGACCGAGCGCTTCGAGCTCGCGGCGATCCTGGCGGAGCCCGTGCCCGCGAACATGGGGGTCGTGCCGCCCGAGCCCGGCCTGCTCGAGCTGCTCCGTAAGCGGGCCGACGACAACGGTGCGCTGCTGGTGTTCGACGAGGTGATCACCGGCTTTCGGGTCGGGCGCGGCGGAGCCCAACAGCGCTTCGGCGTGATGCCCGACCTGACGATTCTTGGCAAGATCATCGGTGGCGGGCTCCCGGCCGCGGCGTACGGCGGCGCGTCGGTGCTGATGCAGCGAATCGCGCCCGCCGGAGACGTCTACCAAGCCGGAACGCTGTCGGGCAACCCGCTTGCGGCGGCGGCGGCGCTGGCGACGCTCGAGCTGCTTAACGAGCGGGCGTACAAGCGCCTGGTCAAGGTCACGGCGATGGTTGCTGACGGGCTGCAACGCGTTGCCGCCGACGCACATGTCCCGCTCCAGGTCCAGAGCGTGCCAGGTCTGCTGACCCCGTTCTTCGCCAGCGCGCCGGTTCGCTGCTATGCCGACGCGGCGGCGTGCGACCTCGACGCCTATGGTGCCTGGTGTCGTGCGCTGCTGGGGCGCGGCGTGTATCCCCCCGCCTCGCAGTTCGAGGCGTGGTTTCCGTCGCTCGCGCACACGGACGAGGACGTTCAGCGGACCGTCGATGCCGCCGCCGCGGCGTTTCGCGAGCTTCGATGAGGACGCGCGCGCAATCCGACGGCGTCGGGGCGCTGGTGGCAGCGCTGCGGGCCGAGGGCGGGACGATCGCCGACGTGCTGCTGGACCCGCAGCCCAGCGAGCCGGCGACGGCTTCCGGTGCCCCCCAGATCGCGGCCAGCGAACCGGCGGCGGCTCCCGGTCCGGCCCAGGTCGCAGCGGGCGGTCCCCGCGCCCGCGGCCACGAGGCCGAGTACGAGCTGCTGATCGAGATGATCCTGGAAGGTGCGCGCCTTCATTACGGGCGGCCGCGCGTGGTGCGCCCCGATGACCCCGACCTGGCGCTGCTGCTCGGAGACCAGCTGTACGCGCTCGGGCTGTCGAGGCTAGCGGTCCTCGGCGATCTCGCCGCCACCGCCGAGCTCGCCGACGTGATCTCGCTCGTCGCTCAGGCCCACGCCGGGGCCGACCCCGAGCTCGCCGATGCGATCTGGGAGGCGGGCGCCGCAGCCGTCGGCTGGGGCACGAGCGCCGAGCTCGAGCTCGCCAAGGCGCTGGCGCGTGCGGAGGATCCGGGCGCCCGTGCGGCGCTGCGGCTGGCGGCTGAGGGCCTGCGCGCCTCGAGCTGACGCGATCCGGTTGGCGCTCAGAGGGTGCGCGCCTCGTGACGCTCGTCGCGATGTTGACGATAGGCTTTCGGGCCCCTTCAATTCAGACGCAGTTGCAGGTAGAGGCCAGACGTGCCAGACCGACGCAAAGAAGCAAAGTCCAAGTACACCCTGGATCAGAACATCCCCGGCGCGTTCGAGGGCGAGACGGTCACGCGCCGGCGGTTCATGGACATAAGCGTCAACACCGCCGGCCTGATCAGCGGGGTTGCGATTGCTCTGCCCGCGCTCGGGTTCGCGATCGGACCGATCTTCAGTCGCCTACCTTGGTCCTGGCAGCCGGTCGGGGCGCCATCCGACTTCAACGAGCTCGCGTACGTGGCCAAGATCATCACGATCATTCCGGAGATCGGCGAGGCCGGGTTGACGCTGACGTACATGCGCAAGCGCGCCCCGGCGATCGACACCGAGCCCGAGGATCAGTACAACCAGTTCATCGCGCTGTCGAACCGCTGCATGCATCTTGGCTGCCCGGTTCGCTACGTCGCGGCCGCGGAGCGCTTCATCTGTCCCTGCCACGGCGGCGTGTACGACTTCCGCGGGCTCGTTGCGGGTGGGCCTCCGGTGCGCCCGCTCGACCGCTTCTACACCCGCCTGAACCAGTCGACCGGGCTCGTCGAGGTCGGTCCCCGTTACTCCGTCAACAGCGAGCTGCGCCGCTTCTCGCCCCGCGATCCCGGTGAGCCACTCGATGGGGTCGGCCAGTACCTGTACCCGTCCCGCTTCTCGACCGCGAACCGCCCGTAGCGCATGCCACGGCTTCCCGCACCCCCCGTTCCGAAGAGCCTGCAGCCGCCGCCGAAGCGCCCAGGTGACGACAACGGCGCGACCCGGCTGACGCCGGCCGAGGCGGGGATCACGGTCGTCGACTGGATCGACGAGCGCACCTCGCTGGCAGGCGGGATCCGGTGGATGCTGTTCCGGAAGGTCCCACGCGGAATCAACTGGGCCTACACGCTCGGCTCCGCGACGATGTTCGCGTTCCTCTCCCAGGCCGTCACCGGCGTGTTCCTCGCGATGTACTACCGGCCCGACGCCTCGGGCGGAGCGTACGAGTCGATCCGCTACATCACCGACGACGCATTCTTGGGGAAGTTCGTCCGCGGTATGCACAAGTGGGGCGCGTCGGTGATGATCATCCTGATCTTCCTGCACATGGGGCGGGTGTTCCTGTTCGGGGCGTACAAGTATCCACGCGAGATGACCTGGGTGATCGGCGTCACGCTGCTGATCCTGACGCTGCTCATGGGGTTCACCGGGTACCTGCTGCCGTTCGACCAACGCTCCTACTGGGCCTCGGTGGTCGGCATCAACATCAACGGCACGGGCCCCTTCATCGGCCCCTACCTGTCCGACTTCATCAGGGCCGGACCCGAGTTCAGCGCGACGACGTTATCGCGCTTCTACGCCATCCACATGCTGCTCGTCCCCGGTGCGATCATCGCCCTGATCGGCGCGCACCTGTATCTGGTCACGAAGCTCGGAATCTCAGCGCCGCCGTGGGTGAAGGCCGAGCCGGAGACCGACTCCGTGGCCGCGATCGAGCGCCCGCGGACGGAAGTGTGAGGCGATGAACCAGGCCGAGAAGGAGGCGTACCTCCGCGAGTACTCGATTCTGAAGACCGAGGGGCATCCGTTCTTCCCCTACGCGGTGGCGAAGGACGCGTGGATGGCGGTCGTCGTGATGGCGGTGATCATCTTCCTGTCGCTGATGTTCGGCGCGGAGATGGGGCCGAAGGTCAATCCCACGACGACCACGTACGTACCACGGCCCGACTGGTACTTCTTCTTCCTGTTCGAGGTCCTGCGGGTGATGAAGAACGTGCCGAAGTTCACGCCGATGGCGACGATCGGCGTGCCGACTATCTGCATGATCCTGCTGTTCCTGCTGCCGTTCTACGACCGCAGTCCGGAGCGGCGGATCGAACGCCGGCCGATCGCACTTGCTGCGGCGCTCGCGACGATCGCAACGATTGCGTACTTGACCTACAGCGGCGCGAACACCGGCTCCCCGAATACGGTGTCGTTGACGCCGCCGGCCAGTTTGTCGCCGTCGGAGGCTCGCACCTTCAGCGCCGGCGCGCTCGTCGTCGGCCAATCGGGATGCCTCGCCTGCCACGTGATCGGCGACAACGGCAACAACGGACCCGGCCCGAACCTGACGCACATCGGGTCGACGCTCCCCGCCGCCGCGATCGCGTCGACGCTGCGCAACCCGACCCCGCCGATGCCGTCGTTCAGGGGTTTGCCACCACAGAAGTTCCAGAACCTGGTCAGCTTCCTCTCGATGTTGCAATAGGCCACCGTCTAGCGGGCCATGGCAACGAAGGCAAATTCCGCGCCGGGCGCGCCAGCCATGGCTTTCGGGGCGTCCGGATCCGCGGGCGGCGGGTACCCGTCGGCGGGCGGCGGGGGGCCCTCCGGTTCCGGGACGCTCGACGAGCCCGAGGTCCGAGCGATGTTCGATCGCATCGCGGGCGTCTACGACCGCATGAACACGGTCATGACCGCGGGCCTGCACCATCGCTGGCGGCGGCGAGCGGCGGAGCTCGCGGAGCTTTCGCCGGGCAACCGCGCGCTGGACGTGGCGACCGGCACCGGGGACCTCGCGTTCGAGTTCGCTCGACGGGTGGCGCCCGGCGGCGAGGTGGTCGCGACCGACTTCTCCGAGCGGATGCTGGAGCTCGCGCGCGCAAAGCAGAGCGCTCGCGACGCGGCGGGTGCCCCCGTGCGGTTCGAGCTCGCAAACGCGCTCTCGCTTCCGTACCGCGATCGCGAGTTCGACGCGGCGGCGGTGGGCTTCGGCGCCCGCAACTTCTCGGATCTCGAACTGGGGCTGCGCGAGCTCGCTCGTGTCGTACGCCCCGGGGGGCGCGTGGTCGTCCTGGAGATCACCACGCCGCGACGCCCGCCACTGTCGGCGTTCTTTGAGCTGTGGTTCGACCGTGCCGTCCCGGCGCTCGGCCGCGTGGCCGGAGATGCGGCTGCGTACAGCTATCTACCCAGTTCGGTGCGGCGGTTCCCGGGTCCGCAGGAGCTGGCCGAGCTCATGTGGCGGTGCGGTCTGGGGGAGATTCGTTATCTGATCACCGCTGGAGGCATCATCGCGTTGCACGCGGGGAGGGTCCGGCGGTGAGCGCCGGCGCCGCGATCGAGGCGGTCGTCGATGCCGGGGGAGCTCCGGTGCCACGGCTGATGGAGCGGATCGAGGCGCGGATGGCGATGCTCGCGAGCGGCCACGGCTCCGTGCTCGCGCGCCACGCGGGCGACACGATCTCGGCGGGCGGCAAGCGCCTGCGGCCGCTGCTCGTATGCCTCGCCGCCGGCGCCCCGCCGCCGGAGACCGAGGGCCTGGTCCGCGCCGCTGTCGCGGTCGAGCTGGTCCACGGCGCGACGCTCGTCCACGACGATGTCCTCGACGGCGCCCTGCTGCGGCGTGGCCGCCCCAGCGTGATCGCGACCGCTGGTCGCGACCGGGCGACCGCGACCGGCGATCTGCTGTTCTCGCGCGCGTTCGCGGAGCTTGCGGCGGGGGGATCGGCCGGCCCGGTGCGTTCGCTGTCGCGCGCCACCACGGAGCTCGCGCGCGGCGAGCTGATGCAGCGCGCCGATGCGTGGAATCGCGAGGTATCCGTCGAGCGCTACCTCGAGCGCTGCCGCCTCAAGACGGCGGTCCTGTTCCGCGCGGCCTGCGAGCTAGGGGCGTTCGAAGGCGGCGGTGCGAGCGGACCGCTGGGCGGATTCGGCGAGCGGATCGGGCTCGCGTTCCAGATCCTCGACGACGTGCTCGACGTCTCCGGACCGCCCGAACGCACCGGCAAGCCACGCGGAGCGGACTTGCTCGACGGGACCGTGACGCTGCCGATGATCATCGCCCGCGCGCGGGACCCGAAGCTCGCGCAAGTCGAGATCCGGGCGATCGAAGGGCCCGACGATGCGGTCGCGATCTGCGACCGGATCGCGGCGACCGGCGCGCTCGCCGTCGCGAAGCAGCGGGCGCTGGAGCTCGTCGCGGGTGCCAAGGCGACGCTCCCGGTGTTGTCCGGTCGCCAGCGCGGCGCGCTCGAGCTGCTCGCTGACGGGGTTGTGGAGCGCTACGCGTAGGGATCGTCGGCGGTTCCCGACGTCCGCCAGCCGAGGCCGGCTGCGTGCCGACCTCGGCTAGCTGGAACAGCGCCCCCGGAGCAAGCCTTGCTCAGAAATCTTCCGGCAGGATCAGATCGGCGTTCAAGGCCGCGACGAAGCGCTCGATCTGTTCGGTCATGTTCGCTTCCGCCATCAGCTGGAGATCGCGGATCATCTCGTCGATTCCATCGTCGAGCTGCTCTTCGAGCGCCAACAGCTGGCGGCGATCGAACACCCCCTCCGTCGTCCACCAGCAGTTGGGGCATCTGAGCTTGATCTCCCAGCGCTCGTCCGCGGTCTCGGCCCACGAGGTCGGCTGCACGAGCTCGCAGCCGCAGTCGGGACAGACGTGCAGGCCTTCCCGTACGCGCTCGTCCGTTTCGCTCACACGGACGACCTCGACGGATTTGCCGCCCGGCAAGAAGATCTTTCGTATTGAGTCGTTGTGCTGGTTTGGTTTCATCTCAGTTGCCTCCTGGATGAGGCATTAATCGGCGCCGGCGAGCGCAACCTTGAGCGTCTTCGTCGCCCGGTTGCTTCCACTGGTCGCTACCCTTGGAAACTCCCAAATTCGGAGGGCACCGCATGTTCCGCAATCCCACCACCGATCTGATCGTCGTGCTCGTGATCGTGCTCCTGATCCTCGGGCCGAAGCGATTGCCGTCTTTGGGTCGCAGCCTCGGCCAGGGGATGCGTGAGTTCAAGGACTCGATCACCGGCGAGTCCAAGGACGGCGCGGCCGGCGAGCGAGCCGAGATCACGCGCGCCAGCGAATCGCCGATCGCGACACCGCCGATCGCGGCGAACGAGCCGCAGACGGTCCAGGCGCCTTCCGAGCCTGCGCGCGAGACCGCCGAGCGCAGCTCCTAGCGGCAGGCAGGGGAAGGGGGCGGTCGTGGGCAAGGTACTGCGCCCCATCGGGCACGAGGACAAGCTCAGCATCGTCGACCACCTCGATGAGCTTCGCTCGCGCCTGATCGTCTGCGTGATCGCCCTCGCGATCGCGTTCGGCGTCTGCTTCTGGCAGAACCACGCGCTGCTCACGGTGCTGGGCCGCGCGCTCCCCCATTCGTCGAGTGTCGCTGGGCAGCACGGGTTGGCCGCGGTGCCGACCGAATCGGCCCGTGAGCGCCAGGGATTCCTGAAGACCGCGCAGGCCTACGACGCTCTGGCTGCGTCCCCGAGGCTCCCACCGGCCCAACGGCAAGCGTACGCCCAGGCCGCCCAAGGGCTCACGGAGGTGGCCGGCTCCCTGCCGAGTACCGCGCCGCCGAAGGAGAAGCCGATCACGATCGGGGTCGGCGAGCCGTTCATGACGACGCTGACGGTCGCCGCCTACTTCGCGCTCATGTTCACGCTGCCGCTGCTGATCTACGAGGTGTACGCGTTCGTGATCCCGGCGCTCAAACCGGAGGAACGCCGCGCGGTCCTGCCGGCGATGTTCGCGGCGCCGGTGCTGTTCATGATCGGCGTCGTGTTCGCCTACCTCGTCGTGCTGCCGCCGGCCGTCCACTTCCTCCAGGGCTACAACAGCGACCAGTTCGACATTCTCGTTCAGGCGAAGTCCTACTACACGTTCCAGGTCTTGACGATGCTCGGAATCGGGCTCGCGTTCCAGCTCCCGCTGGGGCTCCTGGCCCTGCAACGGATCGGCGTGGTCGACGGGCGCACCCTGACCAAGCATTGGCGCTACGGTATTGTGATCATCGCCGTGGTTGCCGCGGCGCTGCCGGGGTCTGATCCAGTCACGACCGGGCTGGAGGCGCTCCCGCTCGTGGTCCTCTATCTCGCAAGTATCGTGATGCTCAAGATTGCCGACCGCCGCGCCGCCGCCCGGGCCGCCGCGGAGCTCTCCCAAGTGGGCGACGGACTCGAACTCGGCTAGCCCGGATGCTGTTCGACCTTCGTAGCCGTGGCCGCCGACGCACCGTCCAGGGCGTCTACCTCGGCCTCGCGATCCTGATGGGCGGTGGCTTGGTGCTGTTCGGCGTCGGCGCCGGAAACGGGATCGGCGGGCTGTTGAATGCGTTCACCGGCCAGGGGTCGAGCAGCGCCCAGAAGCAGGTCGTCAGCCAGCAGGAGAAGGACGCGCTGCGCGCGACCCAGCTGAATCCGAACGATCCTGCCGCCTGGGCGTCGCTCGTCGAGGCGCGTTGGACGTCAGCCGGCGAGGGCAGCGATTACAACACCGCGACCAGCACCTTCACGGCTTCCGGCAAGCGAGAGCTGACCGCCGCGACCCAGGCCTGGCAGCGGTACCTGCAGCTGACCAAGAACCCCGATCCGAACGCCGCGATCGTCGCCGCCCGGGCCTACACCGCGCTCGGCCAGTACGCGAACTCCGCCAACGCGTGGGAGCTCGAGGCGGCCGCCACCCCGACCGTCACGAAATCCTACGAGTGCCTCGCCGCGACCTCGTACGCCGCCGGGCAGACGCGCAAGGGGGATCTCGCGACCGCCAAGGCGCTCAGCATGCTCGCGGCCGGCGCGACGCGCACGCAAACGAAGTCGCTGCTGCAATCGGCCAAGAGCTCGACGCACACCGCGGCACAGATCGCCCAGCAGTGCTGAGCGACACCCCCGATCCGCGGGTAATATCGCCGGCCAAGGGCCGTTAGCTCAACTGGTAGAGCAGGGGACTCTTAATCCCAAGGTTGGAGGTTCGAGTCCTCCACGGCCCATTTGGAAAGCCCGGTACTGATAGCCCGTTCCGACAGCGACAGGTAGGTGTCCGGGGTAGGCCGGGAGCAGATACGAGCTCGGGGTAGCGCCGGTCGCCGGCGGGGAGCTAGGTCTCGGAGTCGACCGGGCTGTCCTCGGCCGCGCCCCGCCGGCGACGACGCACGATCAAGCCGAAGCCGACAACCAGCGCGACCAGCAACACCAGCCGCGCGATCCGCAGCTCGACAAGCGTGGTGCCGCTGACGTGGAACACGAACGTCACGACGAGCAGCACGGCAAGGAGCCCGAAGCGGATCAGGATCAGCTTGCGCGAGCGGCCTCCCAGAAGGATGGGGCGAGCATGAGGCCTGCCTCCTCGTGCCGGCCGCTTGGCTGTGGTGGCGATCGTTGGCCGGCATCAGGCGCGCGGCGAGCCCGTCGAGCGCCTCGATCACCTCCTGCACTGCGGTTGGATCCGAGCTGCCCACGGCCGCGGCGAGCGCGGAATCGACGGGCACCGCGGTTCGCTGCGACCGCTGACGGATCCCAGGGGCGAGCCGCGTCAGCGTCCGTCTGCGATCGCGGGGGTCGATCGATCAAGTTCCCGCGTCGGGCGGCTCGTCGCGCCCCGTGGACCCCCTGGTCGATGCCCTGGTCTGCGGTTGCGCGCGGAGTGACGACGACCCGAATCGACCCGCTCCAGGGCCGCCGCGTTCGACAACGACGACTACGTCGAGATCGTGATCCACTCCTGTCGCCACCGGCTCGGCCTCGCACCCGGCTGCGCACTGTGCGAACAAAGCCCCCAGGCGTTCGCGCGTCTTCACCGCCGCGACATAACTGCCGCGCCGTGAGCTCTACCATCATCGCGACGCGCAGCACGCCGATGATCGCCGAGGCCGAGCCGCGGGATCTCGATCCCGCCGGTGTCGGCATCGGTGACCGCACCGACAGCTGCGCGGCACTGATCCCCGTCCCGGCCGAAAAACCCAGCTGAGGAGTTCCGATGTCGACCTCGCCCGCTGACTTCAACGCTCGGATCATCGATGAGTTCCGCGCCAACGGCGGACACGTGGGCGGCATGTTCGAGTCGATGCCGCTGCTGCTCCTCCACCACACCGGCGCGAAGTCCGGGAAGAGCCGCATCAATCCGGTCGCTTACCAGCGCGACGGTGGACGCTATGTCATCTTCGCCTCCAAGGCCGGAGCGCCCACGAATCCAGACTGGTATCACAATCTCAAGGCCCACCCGAAGGTGACGATCGAGGTCGGAACAGAGACGGTCGACGTGCTGGCGAGCGAGGCGGCCGGCGAGGAACGAGAGCGCCTGATGCGCGCCCAGGTCGAGCGATCGGCGCAGTTCGCCGAGTACCAGCAGAAGACCGACCGCGCGATCCCCGTGATCTTGCTCACGCCCACCGAGGCGAGCTGAAGCTGACCCCTCTTCCCCGGTGACCGCCTCCTGGTCGAACCGGACAGCTCCGCCGAACACGCCCATGCGATCCGATCCTGACGCCTGGGGATGTCGGCGGCTACTCCCTGGTCGCGATCCGGCCGTGGAGCGCCTGCGCCACTGTGCGCATGAGCAGGACGCTGGATCCGGTCAGGCCCGAGAATCCGAGGGTCCAAAGCGCGTCGCGTACGCCCGTGACCGTGGACAGCGACCCAGCGACGAGGATCACTCCCGAAGTGAGCGCGCCGGCGGCAGCCGCGGTCGCGACGAGCCCTCGGTTCAGCCAGTCCTCGACCACCGCGCGGTCGGATCCGGCGTAGCGCTCGGTCCTCGGCACGAGCCGGCCTGAGCGCAGCTGGGTCGCCAGCGCTTCCGCGTGCTCGGGTAGCGTGCGCAGCGCCGGCAGCGCGCGCATGAGCTCCTTGCGCAGCATTCCTTCGGCACCTCCGAGTTCTTGCTGCTGGTCGAGCCCAACGAGCTGCTCGGCCTCGGACGCGAGCTCAAAACCGGGCTGGATCGTGTTCAGCGTGCCCTCGAGCGTCAGCAAAGTCCGCGAGAGCAGCAGCAGCGAACGGGGGGGCGAAGCCCATGCTGCTCCATGACATCCATCACGCCCCCCATCAGCGGCGGGCTGAACCCGCCTCCGTCGACCTCGCCGAGTAACCCGGCCAGATCTCGCTCCAGGAGCCGGAGGTCGATCTGGTCGTCGCCGACCAGGTGCCGGACGGCGCGCGCGAGGACGGAGGCGTCCCGCAGCGAGAACCCGATCGCGAAGCCCTGCAGCGCCGCATGTGTGACCGGGTCGATGCGTCCCACGGCGCCGAAGTCGAGCAACCACAGGACGCCGTCGGAATCGACCAGCACGTTGCCCGGGTGCGGGTCGGCGTGGTAGTAGCCGTCGCGAAGGATCTGGGCGAGGAACGATGCGAGCAATCGCCTGGCGAGCTCGGGACGCGGAACCTCGACGGCGTCCACCGCGGCGGCGTCCGACACCGTGCGGCCGATTACCTCGTCCATCACGAGCATCCGATCACTCGACAGCGTGGAATACACGACGGGAATCTGAACCCCGGTGTCGTCCGCTCGGTTTGCGCGCATCCGCTCGGCTGCCAGGACCTCGCGACCGTAATCAAGCTCCGCCTCGATGCTCGCGATCAGCTCGTCTGCGAGGTCGCGCGCGCCGATCCGACGCGCCGCCTCCACGCGCCTGTCGAGCTCGCGGGCGACGAACGACAGGACGGTCGCGTCGCGCCGCACGATCTCGTCGACTCCGGGCCGCTGCACCTTGACGATCACGGCGCGTCCATCGTGGAGTCTCGCTCGGTGCGCCTGCCCGATCGAAGCGGCAGCCAGCGGCTGCGAATCGAACGAGGCGAACGCTTTGTCCGGCGGCTCACCGAGCTCGGCCGTCAGAACCGCCTCGACCTCGTCGGGGGGGATGCGAGAGACGTTCGCCTGCAGGTTCGAGAGCTCGCTCGTCAGCGTCGCCGGCAACAGGTCACTGCGGGTAGCTGCGATCTGACCGAACTTCACGAACATCCCCCCTGAGCGCTCGAGCACCAGGCGCACGCGACGGGCCAGGTCGGGTGACGCGAGTGCCGCCGGCGTGCGGTACCGAACGTGCAGAAGATTCTCGCTGCGCGCGTTCCGGGCCAGCTCGCGGAAGCGGCCGAGGGGAGCGAGCACGGACCGCACGGCCCGCACGGGATGGCGCAGGGACCGACGTGCTCCTGGGCGGCGCCGGGTGCTGCGTGTGACGACGTCGAGCACGATCGCCATCGGTAGCGCGGCGAGCACGCCGAAGAACACCGACAGTGGCACGATCAGCAGCGGCTGGGTGTGCTTGGGACCCAGCGCAACCGCTCCCGCGGTCAGGCCCGCAAGCCAGCCGAACGTCGCCGCCACGACGCTTCGCCACCGACCGATGTCGACCCCGAGCACTCGTCGTGTGAGCACCGCGATCGCCGCGATCCAAAACGGCAGGATGAGGAGGTACCCCAGCCCCAGGTTCAGCGTGATCGAGGCGATCGGCATCTCTGGCGAAGTACGCAGCGCCGATCTTCAAGTCGAAGGGCGCCGGCGGTCCGGCCCCACCAGACGAACGCCCCGCGCCCGCCTGGTAAAACAGCGCGGTATGTTAGCCGAGCGCCGGTGCCCAGGCGCCCGGTTCGGCGGTCTCGGGCGTCCGACGATCTGCGGCTACCGACGGTCGCGCGCCCTGAGCGTCAACTCGTGGTCTGTCCGAGAGCTCTGGAGATCTCGTCGATCGCAGCTCGCTCGGCCTCGCTGACCGTCGCGCCGCCCTCTCGGTGCGCGTTCGCGACCTTGTCGGCGAGCGTCAGCACGAAGCGCTTGTAGCCTTCGACCTCATCCTGGGTCGCCTTGGCGTCCAGCACGGTAACCGCGTCCCGCAGGCGCTGCAGGCCTTGCTCCTTGAGCTCCTCGACCGAGTGGTAGCGCTTGTGGTCGATTTCCGGCTTGGCCGCGACGATCTCATCGAGGAGTTCGCTTGCCCCGTGCTGCTGGCGCGCGTCGGCGTACGCCTTCGCGATCGCGAACATCTCACGGATGGTCCCCCCGCGCTGGGCGGTGACGACGATCAAGCCGGCGGTAGGCGGACCCTCCAAGACGAGCTCCCATTCCTGGTCTGTGAACGCAGCCTTCCCGGTCATCGCGGGCTCCTTGGTGGTGGACGAGACACGGCTTCGCAAGCATCTCGACTCGGGCGCGGTGATGCAAGCGAAGCTGACCGCCGCCGCTTTCGGTGTCCCGGGATGCTGGTCGTGATTTCAGGTGATCGGGGTGGGCTCTGGGCCGCGGGCCCGCGCGCCCCGCGCTGTGTATCGCCGCGTCGCGCTTCCCGCGCGCTGGCGGGCCACCAGCAGCCGCGGCCCGCACGACCTGGACGTCAAGTGATCGGCGCCGACTCCCCGGACGGGGCGCCGGCAGCGTCGACCGAGCGGGTCGTGTCCTCGAACGGCGGGTAGGTCTCGGTGAGCAGGTACAGATACGCGTCCGAGCGCGCCGTGTACGAGTTGGCCAGCGCCATCACGTCGAACAGGCCACGCGGGAGCTTGCCCATGATCACGATCACAAACCAGGCAGCGATCGCTGCGATCTCGAGCAGCAGGCCGATCACGTACCGGAGGATCACAATCGGGATCGCGATGATGATCCGGAACAGCGTCTTCAAGCGGCTGTACGGCTGAAGCGGTCCTGCGAATTCCATCCGCACCGGATACGAGGGGTCGTTCCTGCCGCTGAACGGCGGATACGGGTCGCACAGGAGCCACGCGTACGCGTTCACGCGCGCGAAAAAGCGGGTGAAGCCCGCGACGAAGTCGTACAAGCCCGGGGGATAGTGGGCCGTGATAACGATCGCAAACCAGGCGATCACGACCGCGATCGCCGCGACGATCTGGTAGATCCACAGCCAGATGAACAGCGGGATCGCGAGGATCAGCCTGAAGAAGACCGTCAGACGGCTACGCCGCTCGACGTAGTCGGCCTCGAACGTCACGGGATAGGACACGAGCTGCGCTCCTCTCTGGTAAGCCGACGTGCTGTCCTGCACCCCGACGCCCACTCTGCCGCTGCACCCTCCGACCTCGAACACGAGTTCGAGCACATCCGAATTTGCGCCGGACAACCGCATTGTGTCAGCGACCGGCCCCGCGGGTATTTACAACCGTTTCTTGTACGATTCGTGGCAAGAAACGATGCAATAACTCCATTTGACTCGCCTGCGAGTCTGCGGCAGCCGATCCAATCTCTGCCCGGTATGTCTGACCGAGGGTTGTCTCCATGGATGGTGACGTACGAAATCTGCCCCGCGCTTCGCGGTCCCCGCGGTCGGCGGCGAGGATGCAGCCGTCGACGGCGAAGCCGCATCTGTCGCTCGTCCAAGCGGGCGCTGAAACCGAGTTCGCGGGCAGGTGGTTTTGCGGACGTTGCGGCGCCGGCCCGTCAGCCGGCGCGCGCCTCACGCCGATGGGCCGCGTGTGCCGGAGCTGCGGTCGAGGATTGCTGCTCGAGGCGCGCACGGACGTGGCCCCGCGGCGAGGCGAACCGTTCCTCGTGGTCGACTCGAAGCTCACGGTGCAGGCGGTGTCGAGGGGCGCTGAGGAGCTGCTCGCGTTGCGCGAGCCGGACGTCACGGATCTCCCGGTCACCGGTCTACTTGTCGCAGCCGGGACGGACCTGGCAAGCATGCTCGCGCGAGCGGCGGCCGGCGGGGAGCACGTCCCGACGGCGATCGTGCGCCCCCGCGACACGTTCGGAGTCCGACTCCCGGTCCGGATCGGCGCCTGCGGGCCACCGCGCGCCGCTCTGATCGTGTTCGAGTCGCGGCCCGCGCAAGGGCCGCGCCTGCGGCTCGTGAACGGACACCCCTAGCGGCGCTCGAGCACGTCCTCGAGCGGCTTTCGATCCGCTCGGTCGATCCACTCCTGCGGCGAGCGTCGCGCTGGATCCCGAGCTTGGAGCGGAAAGCCGAAGGTCAGGACGGTGACGGGTCGCTCCTCTTCATCCAACGCGAGCAGGCGCGCTGCTTGATCGGGGTCGGCGACTCCGTTCGGGCACGAGCCGATCCCGTCGTTCCATGCCGCCAGCATCATGTTCTGCGCCGCCCGGCCGGCGTCGAACGCGGTCGGTCCGCGCCCCCGGACCGCGATCGTCACGACCAGCGCCGCACCCAGCACGTTGCTCGGCACGTACACCTGCGCGGCGAGGCGCTCGCGCAGGACCGGGTCCTCGACGACCACGAACCGCCACGGCTGGCGGTTGCGCGAGCTGCCCGCCACGCGCCCGGCGTCGAGGATTCGCTGCATCGCGTCGGCCGGCAGCGCAAGCTGCGAGTAGGCTCGCACCTCGCGCTTGCTCGCCACCGCCAGGAACGTATCCACGACGTAAGCGTAAGGGTGGATCCGGGGCACGTCTACGGCGCGGTTCCCGAGCAACCGGCGCCGGCGCTGGTCACGGAACTGCCCGCCCGGCGATCGAATAGGTTTTCGCGATCGTTCAGGAACCCGGTCGAAATCATGGCGGCGCCTTGCCCGATGCATGGTGGCAGCGGGCGGTGATCTACCAGATCTACCCACGCAGCTTCGCCGACTCGGGGGGCAACGGCATCGGCGATCTCAGGGGAATCACCGAGCGGCTCGACTACCTCCGCGGCGCCGAGGGTGCGCTGGGCGTCGACGCAATCTGGCTGTCGCCGTTCTATCCCTCGCCGATGGTCGACTTCGGCTACGACGTCGCGAACTACGTCGACGTCGACCCGACCTTCGGCACGCTTAAGGACTTCGATGCGCTGCTCGAGGGCGCCCATCGCCGCGGGATCAAGGTCGTGATCGACTGGGTCCCGAACCACACCTCCGATCAGCACCCATGGTTCCTCGACTCGCGCTCCGGACGTGCGAGCGCAAGGCGCGACTGGTACGTGTGGCGCGATCCAGCGCCGGATGGCGGGCCGCCCAACAACTGGCGCGCGGGATTCGCGGCCATCGGCTCAGCGTGGACATTCGACCCGGCGACCGGCCAGTACTACCTGCACTCGTTCTCATCCGCGCAGCCGGACCTGAACTGGGAGAACCCAGAGGTCGAAACCGCTCTGCACGACGTGCTGCGCTTCTGGCTGGAGCGCGGCGTGGACGGATTTCGCCTTGATGCGATCCACAAGATCGCGAAGGACCCGAAGCTCCGCGACAACGATGGTGGCGTGAGACACGATCACGACTGGCCCACGATTCACGAGCGCCTCCGTCGGATCCGCGCGGTCGTGGACGAGTTTCCGGAGCGGATGATCGTTGGCGAGGTCTACCTGCTCGACCTCCCGCGCGTCGTGGCGTACGTGAATACCGGCGACCAACTGCACCTCGCGCACAATTTCGTGTTCCTCCATCTGCCTTGGGACGCCGCCGCGATCCGAGCGTCGGTGGAGGATTTCGAGGCATTTGCCGACGGGATCGCGTGGCCGGCATGGTTCCTCGAAAACCACGACCACTCTCGGGTCGTGACCAGGTACGCCGGTCCACCGGGAAGTGGCGAGCGTCGCGGTCGCGTCGCCGCGACGCTGATCTGCACATTGCGAGGCACGCCGTTCATCTACCAAGGGCAGGAGCTTGGGCTGCCAGACGCTGCAGTGCCGCCGGACCGAGTTCTCGACCTCGACGGCCGTGATCCGGAGCGAGCTCCAATCCCGTGGACGCCGCCGTCGGGCGCGGGTCCTGGCGCAGGGTTCACGTCCGGCGTGCCTTGGCTTCCGATCGTCGCCGATGCCGAGCATCTGTGCGTGGAGCGCCAGCGACGAGATCAGCACTCCACGCTTGCATTCGTCCGCCGGCTGATCCAGCTGCGGGCGGGCTCTCCCACGTTACAGACCGGAGCGCAGCGAATCGTGGACGCCTCGCGGGCGACGCTCTGCTACCTACGGGAAGCAGAGGAGCGGTTTCTGATCGCGCTCAACTTCAGCTCTCGCCGGGTGCGGGTGGCGCTTCGCGACGAGCTGAGCGCCGATGCGACCGTGGCGCTCTCAACGCTGGCCGACCGCGAGCTGACACACGTCGACCTGCGGGGTCTGGTACTCGAGCCCGACGAGGGGCTTGTCGTCAGACTCGTGTGATCACGCACATCGGTCCGGCGCTGCGCTGAGCGACCCTCATCCTGAGGTCAGATGCCGTCCCGGGGCGGATTCGGTGGCGCCGGACCAGCGGCAGGCGATACGAACGACACGCGCTCGAGCACGCCCGTGAGCTCGAACAGCCGGCGCACCTGCGCGGATCCCGGCGTGACGTGAACGCGATCGCCGTTCGCCTCGGAAAGCGCATGCGTGACCAGGACCTTCAATCCGGTTGAGTCCATGAAGCTCACGCGCTCGAGATCGACGATCACGGCTGCCGCCTCGGTCGCCTCCGCGGCGATCAGCTTCTCCTCAAACAGCGGCGCCGTGGCGAGGTCGATCTCGCCCGCGACGACGAGGATCACGGTGCCGTCGCGCTCGACGGTCTCGATGTCCAAGGATGGCCTCATTGCGTCCGCCGGAGGACAGCTCGTAGGAATGGCGCTCCGCCGCCACCGCGTCGCTCCACGACGCATTCTATGGGGCCAGAACGCACAACAACCGCGGCGTTTTCCGGCCAACCTACTCCACACGCCACGGAGTCGGTTTTCGGGTCCTAATCTAAAGCCGGTGGGCGAGTCGGCCGATAACCGGGGCAGGACCTCTCGCCCACTCATTCAGGGGGACCCTGCGCTACCCTGGTTGCGAGGGTTCGGGCAGGGGACACCCATAACGATCCGGAAATAGGAATGTCTTGGCCTACTCTCTTCCGCCTGCGCGCCCTCAGCAGCGCTCGGATCGGGCATCATGCGCCCGGTCGGACGTCGCCTCAGGAGGCGGGTCGGCGTCAACACCAGCAGGGTCATCCCGCGATGAGCGGGTTAAACGTGTCGCCCGTCCATGGCCGGCACTGCATCTGCGACAGGTGTCTGGCGCACTCCCGCACACGCGACTGACCACTGCCGGCCAGATGACGATGCCGGCCACCGAACGATAGCCGGACGAGTCTCGGCACCGGCTGGGATGCCCCCGTCGTCAGAGATCTGACCCAAGGGGATGTTTTGAGCTCGCATCGATGGGTAAGTAACACCGATGCAGTCGATGACATACACGATCGACGCGGACGAGTTGTTCGTCCGCTGGCATCAGCAGAGAGACACCCGCGCTCGAGACGCGCTCGTCGAGCGCTATCTGCCGCTCGCACGCAAGCTGGCGCGTCGGTACACCGGCGCTCGAGAGCCGTTCGAGGACCTGCTTCAGGTTGCGAGCCTCGGGCTTGTGAAAGCGGTGGATCGATTCGACCCGAGCCGGGGCACTGCGTTCTCCTCATTCGCCGTACCCACTATCGTCGGCGAGCTGAAGCGGTATTTCCGCGATCTTGGCTGGTCCGTCCACGTCCCGCGTGGAGCCCAGGAGCAGGCGTTGAGGATCGAGGCGGCCCAGGAGGCGCTGAGCGCCCGAACCGGCCGTCCGCCGAGCGTGCAGGAGCTTGCGCAGTATCTCGAGCTGAGCATCGAGGAGGTGCTCGAGTCGCTCGAAACCGCGGCCGCCCACCACTCATTCTCGCTCGACGTTCCGCGCGACGATGGGGAGGGGGAGTCCAGCACGCTCGCCGACACGTTCGGCGAGGAGGACGAGCGCTACGAGATCGTCGAAGCGAGCGCGACAATCGCGTCGGCGGCGCGTCGTCTGTCGCCGCGCGAGCGCCGAATTCTGGGGCCCCGGTTCCTCAAGGATCTGACCCAGACGCAGATCGCCGCGGAGATCGGAGTGTCCCAGATGCAGGTCTCTCGGATCCTGCGCCGGGCGCTCGCGCGGTTGCGCGAGCTCACCGACCCGCGCGAGGATCCAGCCCGGCCGCGTTAGCTGGCCGTGAGGCGCGGGGAAGCAAGGGCAAGCACGGTTCACGGTCCGCGACCCCACCCCCGGTGCCGCCGGTGCCCCCGCGCGGGGCGCCCGGCACCGGCGGGTTCACTCAGACGTACGCCCGCGAATCTCCCATCGCCCTCCTTCTGTGACACGCGGGGGGCGTGGAAATCCATCCTGCCAATTTCCTTGTGATGAAACTTACTTGAGCGCTCGACCGGCGCGCAGGGCGCGGCCGCGGTGTACCGTTCGGTCCCCGGATGGCGCCTGCGGCTGGGAGCCCGGATACTCCGCAAGACCGTACGCAGGGTTCTGCGGGCGGTCGAGTTCGCGTGGCAGTGTGCCTCGCCTGCGCCGCAATCGCACTGGGGCTGGGGCTCGTACTGGCGCTCGTGACGGCGCCGGCACACGGCCGCGCCGGGCAGTCCCGTCCGCATCCGACGGCGAGCTCGCCGAACCCGCCGCGCGGGCGGGTGACGCGCCTGCCCGGCCGCCATCGACCGCGCCCGGCGCCCGGACGCAGACCGGCGCCCGGACGCAGACCGGCGCTTGCTCGCGCGGTGGCATCGATCGTGACGACGGGCAACGCGATCACGGTCCCCACGTCGTTCTTCGGACTCTCGACCGAGTACTGGGCGATGCCGCGCTACGAGCGGCACATGCCGATCTTCAACCGGGTACTGTCGCTCGTGCGGGTGCCGGGAGAAGGGCCCCTGATTCTGCGCGTGGGCGGCGATTCCGCGGACCACACGTATTGGGACCCGAGCGGCCGCAGGCTTCCGCCGCACGCGTTCAGGCTCACACCGGGATGGCTGCGGCGCGCGGCCGCGGTGGTCGGCAACCTGAATCTGCGGCTGATACTCGACCTCAACCTCGCGGCCGACTCTCCGAGCATGGCCGCTCAATCGGCCCGGGCGGCGCTCACCGATCTACCGCAGGGGAGCGTCGTCGGGTTTGAGATCGGCAACGAGCCCGATCTGTATGGCCGGGCACCCCGGGCCTCCTCGGTCCGCAGGCGGCACCGAAGAGTGCATCGCCGGGTGGTGTCGGGCCCGTACACAGCGACCGATTACGTCGACGCTTTCCGCGCCTACGCCCGCGAATTGGGGACGGTCGCACCGGCGGTACCACTGCTCGGGCCGTCCGTCGCGAATCCCGCCGTCGACCTGAGTTGGGTGGCGCGCGTGATCTCCGGCGATCGGCACCTGCTTGGGGCCCTCAGTGCGCACCGCTACCCGTTGTCCGCGTGCGTGGATCCAGGCTCCCCTCTGTATCCGACGATCTCGAGGCTGCTGAGCGAATTCGCGTCGGCCGGCATGGCGCGCACGGTCATGCCAGCGGTCCGGTTGGCGCATCAGGCCGGGTTGCCGTTCCGCCTCACGGAGCTGAACTCGGTCACATGCGGCGGATTGCGCGGCGTCAGCAACTCGTTTGCGACTGCCCTGTGGGCGCCGGATGCGCTGTTCGAGCTGCTCCGTGCCGGGGTCGATGCCGTCAACGTGCACATTCGAGCTGATGCGGTCAACGCCCCGTTCGCGCTTGGCAACTCAGGTCTCAAAGCGCGTCCGCTGCTGTACGGACTGCTGCTGTTCGCACGGACGCTGGGTCCCGACGCGCACGTGCTCGCGGTGCACATGCGCGCCGCCCGGACGTTGCAGCTGAAGATCTGGGCCGTGAAGCTGGCCGGCGGCGTCCTGCACGTGCTGTTGATCGACAAGGGCCCGCGCTCGGCGAGCGTCGAGCTGCGGCTCCCGGCGACTGCCCCGGCGACCGTCGAGCGCTTGCTCGCGCCTTCTGTGACGGCGACATCGGGCGTCACGCTCGCGGGGCAGTCGCTCGGGCGCGACGGCCGTTGGCACGGGCACCTCAAAGCGACGACGCTGACACCTGATCGCGGCGGGGGATACGCGTTGACGATCCCTGGCTTCAGCGCCGCGCTCGTGAGCGTGAGCGTGTCGCCGCTTGCGCCGGCCCAGCCAGAGCGGCAGGATTAGCTCGGTCCGAATCGGGTAGCCGGAGCCCGAAGCCAACCCCGGAAGGACCAGGATTGCGATCCGTGGCCGCTCCCGCGCGCCGTTGTGATACGCAAATGAGACGCAATCCTGTCATCCTCACCGACGGCGCCGGACATGATTTCTGTTGGTCGACAGCTCCCTGACCTTGGGTACATTCTCATCGGTCGGCGGGCTCCGGACGGATCCATGGTGCACGCCGCGGGGTGGTCGGCTCCGCGCGGCGTCCCGGTCCGGGCTTGAGGAGGACCGGGACGTGAGCGACGGGTCCTCGACGATTCGCCTCGAGCTGCACAGCCGGCCCGAGTGCCTGATGCTGGTGCGCGTGATGCTCGGCGGCGTCGCCGAGTTGCTCGGGTTCGACGCTGAGCTGTTGATGGACCTCAAGACTGCCGTCGGCGAGGCGTGCAGCAACGTGGTCCTGCACGCTTACGACGGTGCGGCCGGTCCGCTGGCGGTGGAGTTGGGGGTTGCTGACGGCGATGTTGAGGTCACAGTCCGCGACTGGGGCAGCGGGATTCAGCACGTCGCGTCGCCGTCGGAGGACCGGATGGGGGTGGGTCTGGCGCTGATCAGCGCGCTGTCCGATCGCGCTGAGTTCCTCACCTTGCCTGAGGGGGGAACGGAGGTGCGAATGTCGTTCATCGGTCGGGGCGCGAGTGTGCGGACGCCCGTTGCACCGGCAGCGGGGCGGGTCAAGCAGGGACCGCTCCACCTCACCGGCGACGTCGTCGCCACCCTGTCGCCAGTCGCTCTGCTCACGGGGGTGTTGGGCCGCGTGACCAGAGCCCTCGCCGCGGACGCCCGATTCTCGCTTGACCGCTTCTCGGATGTTTACCTGGTTACGGATGCACTCGCGGCGCACGCCAAATCGGCCAAGAGCACGGATCAGATCAGCTTCACGATCGTGGTCGCGAGCCGACGACTGGAGATCACCGTTGGCCCACTGCGAGCCGGAAGCGGCGAGCGGTTGCGGAGCCGCCCCGGCTCGCCGCTCGCGTTGCTCACGGACGGCCTGAGCGTGGAGCCGACGTCCGGGTCGGAGATGTTGCGGGTGGTGATGATCGACCAGCGCGGCGGATCGACCAGCGCGGCGGGTCCGGGCCCCGAGAGGGTCTAGCCGGCAAATAACTCCTGAAGACTGTCCGCGACCGGCATCCGTTCGGCGACACCGGTGAGTGACAGCAGCCGCTGCACCTGTCGGCGCCCTCTGATCACGCCAAATCGCCGTCCTGCGTTCTGTGCTTGCTGATGCGCCCTCACGAGGACGCTGAGCCCGGTCGAATCCATGAACTCGAGCTCCGTGAGGTCCAAGATCAAGGGCCCCGCCGCGTCCGAGCCGGCGCTGACCAGCTCGAGCTGCTCCTCGAGCGTGGGACTCGTTGCCAAGTCGAGCTCACCAGCAACGGCCAGCACGGTGGCGCCGTCCTCGCAGTGAACCTCTACGCGTAGTTCGTTCTGCACGCCACTTGGATTGTGACGAGCCGCCGCGGGTTTCGCAGCCCGACTCGGATCAGGTCGGCGAGTGGTCGGCCGTCAGTTCGCGCAGGCGCGCGAGCGAGCGGCGGAGCAGACGTGAGACCTGCATCTGTGAGACGCCGAGCCGCTTTGCGATCTCGGTCTGCGGCAGGTCCTCCCCGAAGCGCAGGTAGAGGATCCGCCGTTCGCGCTCGGGCAAATGCCTCGCGGCGGCGAAGATCGTCGCGGCTTCATCGACCAGCTCAAGCTGCTCATCTTGCTCACCGATCGTTTCCAGCCGGCTTGCCCCGCTGTCCGTGTCGCTCGTCGGCGGAGCGTCGAGCGACACGGCGTCATAGGCCTCCGCGACTTGGAGCCCGTCGAGGACTTCCTCCTCGCTCAGCTCCAGGAATTGCGATAGCTCGCCGACCGTGGGCACCCGTCCAGCGCGGGCGCTGATCGTCTGCTGAGCGGCGGTGATCTGCCTGGCACGTTCCTGTGCACCTCGCTCGACGTGCAAGGCCCAGCTCGAATCGCGGAAGTAGCGCTTGAGCTCGCCGAGGATCGTCGGCACCGCGAGCGATGTGAACGCATATCCGCGAGCTGGATCGAACCGCTCGACTGCCTTGACCAGCCCGAGACTGGCGACCTGGGCGAGGTCTTCGTAGGGCTCATTCGAGCGGATGTAGCGGCGCGCAAGCTTGTGCGCGAGCGGCAGAAACCGCTGTATCAATTCATCTCGTGCCCGGCGGTCGCGATACCGGCGCCAGCGGGCAAATAGCGCGGCGCTGTCGGCAGCACACGCGGAGGCGCCGGGACTCGCTGTCAGCGCCATCGCCGACCTCCCAGTAGTACAGAACGATCATTTTTAGCAGAGTCGCGCGCGCCCGTGAAGTCGACTGAAATCGCGCGCCGCTCTCCGGCTGGAATACTGGACCACGATGCCCGCAGCTCCCTACACCTCGCCGCTCGCCGAGGTGCTGGCATCCGACGTGCTGGGTCGTTTCCTTCGCTACGTACGAATCGACACCCAGTCTTCGCGCGAGCGCACGCGGTGCCCGAGCACCCCCGGCCAGCTCGAGCTTGGCCGGCTCCTGGTCGCGGAACTTCGCGATGCCGGCCTCGACGACGCGACCCTCGATGAGAACGGGTACGTGATGGCGACGTTGCCGCCGGCCGACGGCCCCGGTGCTGCAACGATCGGGCTGATCGCGCACCTGGACACCACCACCGACGCGCCAGGGGCCGGGGTCGAGCCGATCGTCCACCGTGCCTACGACGGCGGGGTGATCGTGCTGCCGCGCGAGGGAACGCGCCTCGATCCCGCCGCGATGCCGGAGCTGGCGCCGAAGGTCGGCCACGACATCGTCACCGGAAGCGGCGACACACTGCTCGGCGCCGACGACAAGGCGGGTGTGGCGGCGATCATGACCGCCCTCGCACACCTGGCGTCTCATCCGGAGCTGCCCCGGCCGTCGCTGCGGGTCGGGTTCACGCCGGACGAGGAAATCGGGGAGGGGGCAACGCTGTTCGACATCGAGCGGTTCGGTGCGCAGTGTGCGTACACGATCGACGGCTCGGAGCTTGGAGAGCTTCAGGACGAGACGTTCAGCGCGATCGAGGCGACCATCACCGTCCACGGCGTCGACGTGCATCCCGGACAGGCGACCGGCAAGCTCGTGAACGCCCTGCGCCTTGCGGCCCGGATCGTCGCGGCTCTTCCGGACGATCGGCTGACGCCTGAAACGACCTCTGACCACGAAGGGTTCATCCATCCAACCCACCTCAGCGGCAGCGCCGGACGGGCGCAGATTCGAGCGATCGTGCGTGATTTCGACGAACACAAGCTGAGCGAGCACGTGGCGCTGCTCGAGCGCACCGCCCGGGACATCGTCGGCGCGGAGCCGCGCGCCCGGCTCGAACTCGAAGTTCGCCGGCAATACCGCAACATGCGCAGTTATCTCGACCCCGTGCCTTACGTCGTAGCCGCGGCTGAGGCGGCGATCCGCGCTGAGGGCATCGAACCGATACGGACGCCGGTCCGAGGCGGGACCGATGGATCGCGACTGAGCGAGATGGGCCTGCCGACCCCTAACGTGTTCGCGGGCGGCCACGAGTTCCACTCGGTCCGCGAGTGGGTCTCGGTGCAGGACATGGCCGCCGCAGCCGCCACGGTGGTGCGGCTGGCCGAGGTGTGGACCCGGCCCGAGCTGGTCGCCGGCGCGGCCCAGGGAGCGTCCTGACCATGACTCTCCGCCGTCGCTGGTCGTAGTCTCCGACCTGTGACTCGATCCCGCGGCTCGCTCGCTTCTGTCGACGGCGCGATCACGCTCGCCTCAAGCGCG
>Ga0187766_10000191_pt1 | contig 32015 bp, 30 predicted proteins | sample 0216_QUI02_MP05__4_FD_132971 | JGI IMG/M metagenome (GOLD analysis project Ga0187766, IMG submission 132971) | Tropical peat soil microbial communities from peatlands in Department of Meta, Colombia - 0216_QUI02_MP05_20_MG | ecosystem: Environmental > Terrestrial > Soil > Wetlands > Peat ... | reverse complement strand
GCCGGTGGCCGTTTCCGGCCGCCTCTTTGCGTGGCGCGAAAGAAGGCGCGCAAAGCGCGCCGGCGGCCGTTTCCGGCCGCCGCTTTGCGTGGCGCAAAAGAAGGCGCGCAAAGCGCGCCGACGGCCTCTAACGCGGGCGAGCACCTGTTTTATGCTTTGGGCGCGTAGGACCATGGGAAGGCCATGATGGAGCGAGGCGCCAAAGCCGCTGCGGCCGACGCCAGAGATTTACCCCACAATTTTCCGGTCGCCAGTTGCATTTTCCGGGACTGATGAAATGCCCGCTGCTTTTTCGAAACCCATGGTCGTCCCGCTGATCGTCGCATGCGCCCTCTTCATGGAGAATCTCGACGGCACGGTAATCACCACGGCCGTGCCCGCAATGGCGGTTTCGTTCGGCACGAGCCCCATTCATCTGAGCATTGGCATTACCGCCTATATGCTGAGCCTCGCCGTGTTCGTGCCGGTAAGCGGTTGGGTCGCCGACCGCTTCGGCGCGCGAACTACCTTTCGGACCGCAATCGCGATCTTCACGCTCGGGTCGGTCCTTTGCGGATTTTGCAATGGGATCGCGGAATTCGCGGCGGCCCGCGTGCTGCAAGGCTGCGGGGGCGCGATGATGGTGCCGGTCGGCCGGTTGATCATGATTCGAAGTGTGGAGAAATCCGAGCTTGTGCGCGCCATGGCCTATTTGACGGTGCCGGCACTCATCGGCCCCGTGCTCGGCCCGCCGGTCGGCGGCTTCATCACCACCTATTTCTCCTGGCGCTGGATTTTCTTTCTCAACGTTCCCATGGGTATCCTTGGCCTGGTCCTGGTAACGCTCCTGATCGAGAACTACCGGGCGGCCGAGACCTGGCCGCTCGACTGGGTCGGCTTTTTGCTGACCGGGATTTCGCTCACCTGCCTGACTTATGGAATCGATCAGATCGGCCACCCGGGCGCAAACGTGGAATTCGCGTGGCTCCTGCTCGGCGTTGCGGGCGCGGGGGGAGGTGCGAGTTTTTTTCACGCGCGCCGCCATCCCCACCCCCTCATCGATCTCTCGCTCCTCAGGATTCCGACATTCTCGATCTCGGTCACGGGCGGGTCGATCTTTCGCGTCTGTGCTGGTGCGCTGCCGTTCCTGCTGCCGGTCATGTTGCAGGTCGCCTTCGGCATGACGGCGTTTGCCTCCGGGCTTCTCACTTTCGCAAGCGCTCTTGGATCGTTCACCATGAAGATGTCGACGCGGCCCATTCTGCAGCGCTTCGGTTTCCGCAACGTACTGATCGTGAATGCCGTCATCTGCGCGTGCTCGCTCGTCGCATGCAGTCTCTTCACGGCGCTTACGCCGACCGCCGCCATATTCATCGTGTTGCTGATCGGCGGATTTTTCCGCTCGCTTCAATACACGAGCTTGAACACGCTGGCCTTCGCGGACGTGCCATTTGCCAAGCTTAGCGGCGCGACGAGCATTTCAAGCATGATGCAGCAGCTCTCGAACGGGATGGGCGTGGCGTTGGGTGCTGTTTTGCTGCACGGCCTCCTCGCGCAGCGCGGTGCGGCCGCGGATTTGCTCGCGGCCGTGGACCTGCGATACGCCTTCGCAATCGTCGGCGTGCTTTCGCTGGCATCGATGATCTTCTTCTATCGCCTGGCCCGCGATGCCGGTGCGGAGGTTAGCGGCCACCGTGGTTGAGTGCCGTACCTTCCCCTTCCGATCGCACGGGCCGCAGTCCGACGGCCTCTTTGTTCAATCGCCCCCTGGCCAACTGCGAGTCATTTGACCGTGATCGTAATCACCCTCGACATCACCGGCGGCTTGAACGGGACGTGGTTGCCGTCGCCCAGCACGAGCTGCAATGTGTGCTTGCCGGGCGGCAATGTCAGTGTTGCTTCGGTCTGCCCGCCGCCGAAATGCATATGCTGCGCGTCGCTCGGGATCGGGTTGGCAAGGTCGGCTTTGCTCAGCTTGGTATCGATCAGCAGATGATGATGGCCCGTACCCGGCTCGTAAGTACCGGCTTTCGCAATCGTCATGCCTTTGATGCCGAACTCGACCTTGAACGGGCTCGTGACAGTGGCCCCGTTCTTGAGATTGACGAAGTACACCTTCGCACCCGGCGTCGAAGGCGTTTGTTGTGCTGCCGCAGCACCCGAAAGCGCAAGCGCGAGACCTAGGCCCGCGATGACCGCGAATAGCGTTCGTCTGAACATCGGTACCTCGATTCTGCTATGGAAATAAGCGTCCCCTGACTTGCCCTGTTGTCGCGGGCGCTCGCTCATGGCCATCCCGCATGGAGTGTATCGAGTGGTGCGGGGGATTCAAAGGGCATGTACCGCAGAATCGGGGCGATTGACAACGTACTCGGTTGGTTCCTCAATGGCCCCAAGAGTCAAAAAAATTACATGACCGATCGGGAGGCGTCATGAGTGCTGGAGAGAGCCGGAAGTCGAAGATCTTGGCCGTGATCCGCGTTGCGAGCGGCAACTTCCTCGAAATGTACGACTTCTTCATCTTCGGCTATTACGCCACCGCCATCGGCCGCACGTTCTTCCCGAGCGACAGCGAATATTCCTCGCTGATGTCGGCGTTCATGACATTCGGCGTGGGATTTCTGATGAGGCCGCTCGGCGCCATCGTGCTCGGCGCCTATTCCGATCACCACGGGCGGCGCGCCGGCCTCATTCTCACGTTGAGCCTGATGTCGATCGGCATCGTTTCGATCGCTTGCATGCCGGGTTATGAGACGATCGGACTCGCAGCACCGATCCTGGTGGTGATCGGTCGTCTGATCCAAGGCTTCTCCGCGGGCATGGAACTCGGCGGCGTATCCGTTTACTTGGCCGAGATCGCGACACCCGGCCGAAAGGGTTTTTATACGAGCTGGCAATCGGGGAGCCAGCAGGTCGCCGTCATGTTCGCGGCCTTGGTCGGCGTCATCCTGAGCACCGCCCTTCCTCCGGAAACGATGGACGCGTGGGGCTGGCGCATTCCGCTCCTCATCGGGTGCATGATCGTCCCGCTCATTTTCATGCTTAGGCGCTCGCTCAAGGAAACCGATGAGTTTCTCGCGCGCAAGCACCGCCCGACAATATCGGAAATCCTTGTCTCGCTCGCCGAGAATTGGGGGATTGTGATCATCGGCATGATGATGGTGATGATGACCACGGTCACCTTCTACATGATCACGGCCTATACGCCGACGTTCGGTCGAAATGTGCTGCACCTCACGGCAAACGATAGCCTTATCGTCACGTTGTGCGTGGGACTTTCGAACTTCATGTGGCTTCCGATCATGGGTGCGGCCTCCGACAAGGTCGGGCGCCGGCCGCTCCTGATCTCTTGCACGGTGCTCGCCCTCGTGACCGCCTACCCAGTGATGACCTGGCTGGTTGCCGAACCTTCCTTTTCACGATTGCTCGCGGTCCTGCTTTGGTTTTCGTTCCTCTTCGGCAGCTATAACGGGGCCATGGTCGCTTATCTCACGGAGATCATGCCCGCGCATGTGCGAACGGCGGGCTTTTCGCTCGCCTTCAGCCTTGCCACGGCACTCTTCGGCGGCTTTACGCCTTATGTCAGCACGTTGCTGATCCATGTGACGAAAAATCCGGCGATGCCAGGCGTGTGGCTGTCATTCGCCGCGGCGTGCAGCCTCGTGGCGTCACTCCTGGCGAGACCTCAGCCGGAGATGCGGCCGGCCGCCGTCATTGCCGAATAGGCCGGACAATCTCGTACAGCCGATCGCGGCGCGTGGGCTCCGACGTTTAGTTCGGAGCGCAATCCTTGACGCGCATTCGGCGGTGTTGCTAGAGCTTTTGTATTAGTAAAAAATTATGTAATGAATGATTTATTACTTATAAATTATTTATGCGGCTGCAGGATTTATTTCACTGGACAAGATTTTGGCCGCCGTTTAGCCCTACGGATGCAATGGTCGAGGCATCATGACTGGCGTGACACAGGGTCGCGAGCGCGTGGGTGGAGGTGCGTCGATCTTCGGGAGGCAGGCTAGAAAAACGGAGGCCGGTTGTGAAGCATCTTTTGATCGCTGCCATTGCGGCGGCGTGTGTGTCGGGGGCCGCTTACGCGCAGGACGACAAGTCTTATCAATGCCAAAGGGACGGTGATGTCCGCACGGTCACGGTCGAGTATTCGAAGGCGGGACCCGCCCAATGCAGCGTCTACTACAAGAAGTCGGCATCGGAGTCGGGGCTTGGCAAGGAGCTCTGGCACTATCAATCCCATATCGATCAATGCGAGGCGGAGGCGCAACAATTCCGCACCAAGCTCGAAGGCTTCGGATTGTCCTGCTCTGAAATGAAGTGACAGTTCTCCCGCGCATTCGATAAGGACGTCCGAGGGGACTGCCACCGCCGCAACGTGCGCGCATCGCACGTGCCGCGTCGTGTAGACGCCGATTATGGCCGCCAGGGTGGGGTCGGCTGCCTTAGCCTATTCGACTTGAGCCGACCTCGCTCTACAATCGGTGCTCGGTCCCGTGATCGCGCGGCATATGATGGGCGGCGCGCGCGATGTCGTTTTGCGTGAGCGATGACTTCGTCGTCGAAAGCGACGACACCAGGACGAGTGCGAGCAACAGTGCGGCCGCGACTGCCCAGGCACTCGGCCACGTGCCGGCCGCGCGATCGCGGTCTCCGAACGCGTCGGATGCGGGTGCTCTTGCCGCAACGTGCGATATGGCCGCTGTCTCCAGCGGACGTTCTACGGCCGGTGCGTCCGGCGGCAGCACCACTGTCGTCGACGGGACCGCATGACTTCTCTTGAGTGCCGCGGGGGTTAGCCGATCGTTGCCGGTTGGCGCCGGGTGCGCGCTCCCGAGACGAAAGTGCCGGCGTCTCTGCACGCGCGGCAATCCGTGGCGCCGGAAATCGGACTCGAATCGCTGCGAATAATGGAGCCTGTACGTGCGTTTGGCTGTGCCGTATGCCATGGTCGTACCCCTCGCCCATTATCCGTAGCACGGTTGGCGGCCCCGGCGGTGTTAACCATTTCACAGGGCCGGCCGGTGCGCTCGGGCACGCGTCGCGGGCGCCGTAGCGGAGATCGATAATAGATAGCCGGCTATTGATTAACTACCTCGCGTTCCGCTGCTTGCCGCGCGATGTTTCAGCGTTGAAACCCAGCGCTCCACCGACGCAACCTTTCGCCGCGATGCACACTTCTTTTTCGCGGCCTTCTCAATGCGTTGCTCCGGTGCCTTCCCTGGCACAATCCTTGCCCGAATATAAGTTAATTCGATGCGCGCCCAGGATGCTGTCGGAGGCCGAGAAGGCGCGGCTATCCGCCGCGGACGGCCGGATTGAGCGATGCACGGTAGGAAGCATCGGCGAAATTCGGCCCGGACCCGCGCAATGCACATCCGGGGATTGTTTGCGGCCTCGCCCTCAAGGGGGCGGACCCGACGTGATTGCGATCGGTTTTTTTGAAAGATGTCGCAGCAAATTTGGAGGCGGTCCACATGCGATGGCCCCTCAGCGCGCTGGCGTTTTGCATCTCCCTCCTCGCGACGATTCCATCGCACGAGGCCGTGTCATCCTATGCGCCCGAGGACCGCACGCCACCGTTGCCGACGTGGCCGGTCGTCACGGTCGACAGGGTTGAGCTTCATTGCCTTACTATGAATATATACTACGAAGCGCGCGGCGAGGCTCCGGAGGGTCAGCTTGCCGTCGCCCACGTAACCCTCAACCGATCCCGCGCACACGGGTTCGCGCGGACGATCTGCGATGTCGTCTATCAAAGAAACGCGTTCTCCTGGACAGGCCATCGCAAGGGCAAAAAGGCGGCCCCCTTCGACGACGACGCCTGGTCCCTTGCGGCCATGATCGCCCGACTCGCACTCTCGGGCTTGACTGAGGACCCGACGGGGGGTGCGACCGACTTTCACGCGGCGAGCGCCCGGCCTTCCTGGGTAGCCGACAAGGCGCTTACGGCCGAGATCGGCCACCACAGGTTCTATGTGCGCAGCACCCCGCCTCACGGTCAGGCGAATCCCGGCTGACCCCTCTAAAAGATGCCGGCTCGCGGCCCCAACCTTGAGCGAGCACGGGACCCGGCTCCAGGAGAGGTCCCGTGTCAGCCCATCACCGAGGCCGACATGGGCTCGATTTCATACATGATCCGAACTTCGCCGGGTTGCGCGTAGGGATATTTATCCTGACCGAGGTACTTCTTCGCGAGCGAGTCGATGTGCTTGCTGGCACCCTCTTCGGTCATCCGCTTCACGCGCCCGCGGACTTGGATGTGGCGGTAGGGATTGTCTGGGTCCATGATCGCCAGCGCCACGGCCGACCCTTCCTTCATGTTGCGCGCCTTCACCCGTCCCTTCGCCGTGTTCACGCGGATGACGCCGTGATCGTAGTCGAACCAGACCGGCGTTACCTGGGGTGAACCGTCCGGCATCACCGTGGCGAGATTGGCGAATGCCTTCTTTTGCCGCAGCAGATCGAGATACTTGTCGGGTATCGCTGCCATCGTCGTATGCTCCTCGAGAGAGTTTTCGGAAGGGGCGTTGCGGCCGCAGGATGGGATTGCCAATGCAGTCCGCACCCCCGCCGTTTTGCCTCGCCACACTAGCACGGCAGGGGCGGGCGCAGGAAAGCAGTTGAGGGGTTTCGCACCGCTATGGTATTAAAAATAGGACGATAATACGATAGGTCGACTTCGGCCGAGTGCCGTCGACCGCAGGAAGGGCGACGCGTGGCGCTGCAATCGAACGACTTGAAGAAATGGACCGAGCTTGCGACCGAGGTGCTCGATCGCGGCGTTCATGAGCGCGCAGTGCGCCACCTGCGTGCGGCGCGGGTTGTGCTGCCGACCTTCTCGGAGCTTGGCGATCCGTCGCGGATCCCGGGCTCGATCGTCTCCGAGCTCGGAGGGGTCGACCCGGATGCGCCGCACGCCGCCAACCTCTTCCGCGTGCACTGGTACAATGACGAGCGCCGCGCCGGGCAAGGGAAAGTGCCGAGCTATCTCGAGCTTCCGGACGCGCTGACCGGCGTGAAAGCGCGCATCCTCGTCGCCCTTGGGCGCTACTTCCCCATGATCGGCGCCCACAAGGTGCTTGCGGCCTATGGCTGCCTCGCGCCGAAGCTCGTGACGGGGCAATTCGACCCCGAGCATCAGAAGGCCGTGTGGCCGTCGACTGGAAACTATTGCCGCGGCGGGGTTGCGATCTCGCGTATCCTCGGCTGCCGTGGGGTAGCCGTGCTGCCTGCTGGCATGAGCCAGGAGCGGTTCGACTGGCTCAAGCGCTGGGTGAGCAAGCCCGAGGATATCGTCCGCACGCCAGGGACGGAAAGCAACGTCAAGGAAATCTACGACAAGTGCGCGGAGCTTGCGCAGGACAGAGCCAACGTCATCCTCAACCAATTCTCCGAGTTCGGGAACTACCTCGCGCATTATGTCTGCACCGGGCCGGCATTGCGCACGGTTTTCGAGGATATGCGCAACCGCGATCCCAAATTGCGCCTGAGCGCCTTCGTCGCCGCCTCCGGCTCGGCGGGCACCCTCGGCGCCGGCGATTATCTCAAGAATGCCTATGGCACCAAGATCGCCGCCGTCGAGGCCGTCGAATGTCCGACCATGCTCTATAACGGCTATGGCGAGCACAACATCCAAGGCATCGGCGACAAGCACATTCCCTTCATCCACAATGTGATGAATACCGACCTCGTGATCGGCATTTCCGACCGGAGCACCGATTCGCTCAATCTCCTCTTCAACAGCGAGGTCGGGCGGCGTTTCCTTTCGGCGCGTCGCAAGCTCGATCCCGCACTGATCGACCGTCTCGACGGCCTAGGCCTCTCGAGCATCGCGAACGTGCTTGCGGCAATCAAGATCGCGAAGCATCTCGGCTTGGGTGCCGGCGACGCGATCGTGACAGTGGCGACCGACAGCGCCGCGATGTACGCGAGCGAGGCCCGCAAATACGAATCGGCGCACTATCCTCGCGGTTTCGATGAGGTCGCCGCGGGCCAGGTCCTGGGCGCGCACCTCGAGGGCGTTAGCGTCGACCACACGATCGAGCTCACGGAAATCGACCGGAATCGCATTTACAATCTAGGCTATTACACGTGGGTGGAGCAGCAGGGCGTGCCGCTCGACGCATTCGATCGGCGTCGGGACCAAGGGTTCTGGCGCGGGCTTCAAAGTGCGGTTGCGGGGTGGGACCGGCTGATTGAAGAATTCAACGCACGCACCGGCCTGAACCGCCCCGGCTAGGGGAGCCTTCGCCGACACAGCCGGCGCCGAGGGTGCGCCACGGCGGATGAACGGAGGATAGGATTGACAGAGGCGTATTTGGAGCTGCGGCGACGGACCGCCGAGCGCGACCGAAGCCTGCACGAAAAGGTGACGTCCCTCGAGGAGGCCGCTCGGCTCGTCAAGGACGGGGAAAAGGTCGGCATCGGTGGCAGCACGCTTTCGCGCACGCCCATGGCGATGATCTGGGCGCTCATCCGGGCTGGGCGCAAAGGGCTTTCGTGTTCGCGCAGCATCATGTCGAGCGAGGGCGAGCTGCTTTTCGGCTCGGGCGTCTCTGCGCACGTGCTGACGAGCTGGTTCAGCCAGGGAATCGTCTGGGGCGTATCGAAGGTCATGCGCCAATACACGGAATCGAAGCGCGCGCGCTTCGAGGAGTGGAGTCACATGGCCGTTGGAATGCGTTTCCGCGCCGGTGCGATGGGTGTGCCGTTTTTGCCGATGCGCTCGATGTTGGGTTCGGACGTCATCGGCCGCCTGCCGGAGGCAAAGGAAATCGATTGTCCGTTCACCGGCGAGAAGCTCGTGCTCGTGCCCGCCCTCAATCCCGACGTCGCCCTGATCCACGTCCAGCGTTGCGACGCCTACGGCAACGCGCAGATGGATGGGCTTCAGTTCATGGATATCGATCTCGCCATGGCCGCGAATCGCGTCATCCTGACAACGGAGCGCATCGTGTCCAACGACCAAATCCGACGGGCGCCCGACCGGACGAAGATTCCCTTTCTCGCCGTCGAAGCGGTGGTCGAGGTACCCTTCGGGTGTGCGCCGCACGAATGCTATGGCGTCTACGAGCCGTTCTTCAAACATCTCGACATGTACGCGGAGCTGATCCGCAAGGACCCCGAAAAGGGCATGAAGACCTATCTCGACCGTTACGTTTATGGCCCGAAAGATTGGACCGGGTATCTCGATCTTCTCGGTATCGATCAGGCCCTCGATGCGGCCCGCCGCGGGAGGCGTATCTATGACGATTGAAACCATGACCATACCGAAGGCGTGCGACTACACGGCAAGCGAGCTTCTTGCGGTGATGGCGGGCCGCTTGCTCAAGGACGGACAGGTCGTCTTCGCGGGTGTCGGCATTCCGCTCCTCGCGGCAACGCTCGCCCAGCGCCTTCATGGGCCGGGGCTCACGATCCTCTTCGAGGGCGGCACCATCGGCGCCTTCGTCGAGCCGGGACAGCTCCCACCCTCGACCAATGAGCAGCGATGCACGCGCCGCGCCAACATGGTGCTGAGCAGCACCGATGTGCTCCTCCTCCTCCAGCGCGGCTACGTCGATATCGGCTTCATGGGCGGTGCTCAGATCGACCGGCACGGCAACCTCAACAGCTCCTTCATTGGTGACGCGGAAAATCCGACGACAAGGCTGCCCGGCACGGGCGGGGGCAATGACATCTCCAGCCTGACCCAGATGATCGTGGCGATGAAGCACGAGAAGCGCCGCTTCGTCGAGAAAGTCGATTTCATCACGAGCCCCGGATTTATCCGCGGTGGTGCCAGCCGGCGCCAGTCCGGCCTCCTCGCCGGCGGCATGTACCGTGTCGTCACCGACTTGGCCGTGATGGGTTTCGACGACAAGACCAAGTGCATGGAGGTGCTCGCACTGCACCCCGGCGCGAGTGTGGAAGAGGTTCGGGACAACACGGGCTTCGACCTTCTCGTGAGCCGCAATCTCACCGTCACCGAGGCGCCGAGCGATCGGGAGCTTGCCGTGCTGCGCAATCTCGATCCCGACAAGCTCTATATTGCCTGAACCCCGACCGCCGCCGCAATCGGCACCGCATCTCGACTTCGACCCTCAGCAGGAAAAAACCATGGCCGGACTTTCGAACACATTTGGAATCGCGATGCGGAACTTCACCGCGTTCCCCCAACTGCCCGACGCACAGGAACTCGTCGACTACGGGGTGCGGATGGAGGAACTTGGCTTCGACTCACTCTGGGTCTGGGATCACATCCTGCTTGGCGTCGACCCGCATTTTCCGATCATCGATTCGCTTTCGCTTCTCACCGCGGTCGCGGCGCGCACGAAAAGAATCAAGCTCGGCACTGGGATACTCGTGCTGCCGCTGCGCAACCCGCTCGTGCTCGCCAAGCAGCTCTCGAGCATGGACCAGCTTTCGCGCGGACGACTTCTGCTCGGCATGGCGTCCGGCTGGTACAAGCGCGAATTCGATTCGATTGGCGTTCCCTTCGAGAAGCGCGGCAAGATCATGGACGAAAACCTCGAGATCATGACGCGCCTCTGGACGGAGGACCTCGTGGTCGGCGATTACCCGCCCTATCACATGCGTGGTGCGGTGATGTTCCCGAAGCCCTATCAGCGCCCTCGCCCGCCGATCCTCATCGGCGGTTATGTCGATCGGGTCCTGAAGCGTGCGGGTGTGACGGGCGATGGCTGGTTGACCTATTTCTACACGCCGGAGAGCTTCACCAAGTCGTGGAGCAAGGTTAGCGCTTTTGCAGCCGACGCCGGGAAGGACCCGGGAACTCTTCTCAATGGCAACCAACTGCCGATCATGGTCGGCAAGTCCCGCAGTGCGGTCGAAGGGCCGATGAACGAATGGCTCTCGAAGGAGTGGGACTATGCGGCGTGGAGCGAGTCGACCAAGGACTCCGCAATCATGGGGACGGTCGACGAATGCGTGGCGCAGCTCCAGGCCCATCTCAAGGTGGGCGTGCAGAAGCTCATCTTCGTGCCCTACCAGTATCGCTCGGACCAGGTCGAGATCATCGCCAAGGAAATCATTCCGCGCCTCAAGCGATGACGTGCGGCCGCCACCGACTCAACCGGCCGCCTTTTTCGGCCACGCGATAGTCCGAGCGTATGCGTGCGAGGTACTGCGGGCGGTCGAAGGTGAAGGTTTATCCCGTCGGTTGAACGCGGTCGTAGCGCCGTGCCGGGGTGTTGACGATTTCCGCGAGCGGGGCCGCGGCAAAGGATGTGCACCGACGCTCTGCCGTCGCCTTCCCATAGAGGGTCGTGCGCTGGACAGGCACACGGCCGAGCCGCAGGATCGCCGCTTCCATGGACGCGGGCGACATTTCCTGGCCGTGCACCGCACCTGCCGCACGGGTAATCGTTTCGTTCATGAGAGTGCCGCCGAGATCGTTGGCGCCGGCTTTGAGGCACGCCTCCACCCCGCGCGGCCCCATCTTGACCCAGGACGCCTGAATGTTCGGCACATGGGGATTTAGGGCGAGCCTGGCCACGGCATGCATCAGCACGGCCTCGCGGAAGCTCGGCCCCCGCCGCGCGCGCCCTTTGAGATAGATCGGCGCTTCCATGTGCACGAACGGCAGGGGTACGAACTCGGTGAATCCGCCCGTGCGTGCCTGAAGCTCGCGCACCCTGAGGAGATGCCGCGCCCAATGCTCGTAGCGCTCGACATGGCCGAACATGACGGTCGCCGTGCTGCGCAGACCGATGCCGTGGGCGGCTTCCATGACTTCCAGCCATTGGGCGGTATCGATCTTGTCGGGGCAGATCGTCCTTCGTACTTCGTCGTCGAGGATCTCGGCGGCCGTACCGGGCAGGGTGTCGAGCCCCGCATCGCTAAGCTCGGCAAGAAAATCGGAGACGGTCATGCCGAGCGTGCGGGCGCCCTGCCAGACCTCGAGGGCGGTGAAGGCGTGCACGTGGATATCCGGGGCCGCCCTTTTGACCGCGCGGCAAATATCGAGATAGGTCGCACCCGTGTATTCGGGATGAATGCCGCCCTGCATGCAGACCTCGCTCGCCCCGCGCGCCCATGCCTCGCGCGTGCGCCGCTCGATCTCCTCGAGTGCGAGGTCATACGGCCGGCCGCGCAGGTTCTCGCTCAGCTTGCCCTTCGAGAAGGCGCAGAATTGACAGCGGAAATAACAGACGTTCGTGTAGTTGATGTTCCGATTGACGACGTAGCTTACGCGATCGCCATTGACGTTCGCACGAAGCTCGTCGGCGGCAGCGCAGACCGCACCGAATTCGGCACCGCGCACCCTGAAAAGGCGCGTTATCTCTTGCTCTGAAAGCGCCTCGCCGCGCTCCGCCTGGGCCAGTGTCCTCATGAGGCCGTGCTCGATCGTCGCAGGCTTGGACGCTGCGATGAGCGCCATGTCTTTTTCGGGAACACGCTCGTCCGCACCCGGCGACCAAGGCCCCACGCGCGCGAACCCCTCGCCGTCGATGTTGCGCAAGACGGAAGCCGCGAGCCCTTGATCGACCCAGTGCTGCGGCGCTCGCGCATAGTCCGGATAAATCGCAAGCCGCTCGACGAGCTCCTTGCCCGCCTCGTTCGTCGCGCGCTCGAGTGCCTCGAGATGCGGCCAGGGCGCCTCGGGATTGACGTGATCGGGCGTTACCGGCGAGACCCCACCCCAGTCGTTGATGCCTGCGGCAATCAGCGGTTCGAGCGCGCCTGGCCTCAAATTGGGTGGGGCCTGGATGTTCATGGCCGCTCCAAGCACGAGGCGGGCGATCGCGATCGTCCAAAGATGCTCGTCGAGGCTCGCATCTTCGGCATCGGCCATGATCGTGTCGGGCTTGGCGCGGAAGTTCTGGACGATCACTTCTTGAATATGGCCGTGGCGTTCGTGGGCGGCGCGCAACGCCAAAAGGGATTCAATGCGCTCCCGGCGCGTCTCGCCGATGCCGATCAGGAGTCCCGATGTAAAGGGTACGGCATATTCGCCGGCGAGGCGGATCGTCTCCAGCCTCAAGGCGGGATGCTTGTCGGGCGAGCCGAAATGCGGCCCGCCTCGCGCGCTAAGGCGTTCAGCGCTGCTTTCCAGCATGAGGCCCTGGGACACCGAGACGGCCCGAAGGGCCACGATGTCGTCGGCGGTAAGGACCCCTGGATTGACGTGGGGCAGAAGCCCGGTTTCCTCGAAGACGAGCTTCGCCGTGGCGGTGAGGTAGGCAATCGTGCTGGGATGGCCGAGTGCCTCGAGTTCCTCGCGTGCGATGGCGTAGCGAAGTTCCGGCTTGTCGCCGAGGGTGAAGAGCGCTTCCTTGCACCCGGCGGTCGCACCGGCCCTTGCGACGGCGAGCACTTCCTTCTGCGTCATGTAGGCACGTTCCCCCCGGCGCGGCGGATGCGCAAACGTGCAATAGTGGCAAACGTCGCGACAGAGCTGGGTGAGGGGAATGAATACCTTGCGGGAGTAACTGACGTTTCGGCCGTGGCCGGCGTCGCGAAGGGCTGCCGCGGCGCGCATTAGGGCCGAAAGGTCCTCACACCCCGCAAGCGAGAGCGACTCCGCCTCGCTCAATCGGCCGCCGTCCATTGCCTTCCGAAGGAGGCTCGGCACTGGCTCTGACATTCTAACCGTTCCCTTCGCGCGGCTGGAGCGCGCCGCGACTGGCGTTTTCGTCAGGCGACATCGATAGCGCGTGGCGCAAGCGCGCGAGCGCCCCGCTTGCCTCCAGGCAGCGATAGCTCCGTGTCGCCGACGGCCGAGCGATGAATCGCGCGAGGTCTCCAGGCCGGTCGACATCGAGCCCGAGGTTGGGGAGCCGCAGAACATGCGGCTCGATGCCACGTTTCAACGCTACTTCCTGATGGCGAAAGAAGCTTTGCGGACCGAAGCAGGGTGGAATTGCATCGGGTGGTGCGAGTGCAATTCCATTCGTACCCATGTCCGCGAATGCGGGTGCGAGTGTCACCGACGGCCCTTTCGAAATGCCGGCGAGGATACTGGCGATATCCTCCGCACTCACGAGCGGCACGTCGGCGGGGATCGCAATCATACCCGCGGCCCCTTGGGCCGCGAGCGTCTTCGCCGCAAGTGCGATCGCCCCGTTCGGTCCCTCATGTCGCAAATCCGCGATGACTCGCAGCCCGTAGCCACGCGCCAGGGCCGCAAGCGCTGCATCGCGCGTCACGACGAGGCCGCCCGCGAGGTTCGGCGCGCGAACGAGTGCGTCGAGCACGTCCTCGAACATGGCGCGTGCGAAGCCTTGGCGCTCTGCGGCACTCAACACACCGGCGAGCCGCCGCTTTGCCTGCGCCAGATCCTTGGCCGGAACCACGGCCCAAATGCCGGGAACGCTCATGCGCCACCTCTTCCCGCGCGCTGGCGCCCTGTGGGTCGCCTTCTGTTGCCGGAATTCCTGAGCCGTGCGGCAAACGAGATGAGGTGCTGCGCCAACGCCATGCGGTCATCGAGAGATTTCATGAGAGTATGCGTCACCTCGACGGGGAGCGCCAGATCGCGACTTTCCGCCACATCGGTCTCGTCGACCACGAGGCCGTCGATCAAGCCCTCATAATGCCGGGCGATGGCGGATTGCGTTCGCGGCACGCCGAGTTCGGCCATGATCTTGGCGGCCGGCCCCTTCACCGCCTGCCCGGCGACGATCGGCGACACTGCGACGACGGGTGCCGCACAAGTGGCGAGCGCATCGCGAACGCCCGGCAGGGCCAGGATCGGATCGACGCTCAAATAGGGATTCGAGGGGCAGATCACCACCATCGCAAGATCGGGTGCGCCGAGCATCGCCATCAAGGCAGGATTGGGTGCTGCCTGGGCAGCACCCTCGTAGATGAAGCCTCGCGCAATGGGTGCGCAGCGCAGTTGGACGAAGTAGCGCTGGAATTCCAGTACCCCTTCGTCGGTGCGGACGAGCGTGCGCACGGGATCGTCGCTCATGGGAAGAAGTGCCGTGTTGAGCCCAAGGCGAGATGCGAAATCGCGCGTTACCTCCGTCAGCGTCTCACCCGCCCGGAGCCTGCGTGTGCGCTCGACATGGATTGCAAGATCCCCATCGCCCAGCATGAACCACGACTCGCCGCCAAGTGTGCTGAGCGCCTCCATGAACGTCCAGGTCTCGTTCGCACGGCCCCAACCCGTCTCGGGATTGTTCAACCCGGCAAGCGTATAGAGGACGGTATCGAGATCGGGCGAAACGTGAAGGCCGAGATGCTCGAAATCGTCCCCGGTGTTCGCGACGATCGCGAGGCTTTCCGGCGGCAATATGCGATGGAGCCCGAGCGCCAATTTGGCCCCGCCAACGCCGCCGCAAAGTGCAAGCACCTTGCCGGACGTATCGGGGAAGACGTCTTTCGGCCCTTTATTCACGACAACTACTCACGACATCGAGGCCCCTTGTTGCCGTTCAACGAAAAAGATCGAGTTCCTTGGGTCGAACGAGCTCGCGCGCCGCGATGGCGCGCCGCGCGCCCCAATCGAGACCGCGCACGAGGACCGCCGGCCGGCCTTCCGCCGCCTGTCCCATCAAGAGCGAGGCCGCCGACGCGACCTCGTCCGCCAAGGCGATTTGCGTCACCCGCATCCGCCGTCCGAAAAGATCCGGCTCGCCCACCATGTCGACGATCGCAGGAAGCCCCGCAGCACCGAGTGCCACGCCGACGACGCCATTGCGCCACGCGCGCCCGAAGCTGTCGTTGATCACGACCCCGATCTCGACGCCAAAATGCGCATCGAGGCGGTTCTTCATCACAGAACAGGACCCGTCGGGGTCCTTAGGCAGGAGCAACACCCGATCCCTCCCGCCGGGATGCTCGATATTGGATTGATCGACGCCGGCGTTCGCCATGACGAAGCCGAGCCGATGAGCGACGATCAGCACCTCGCCTCGATGGCGGACGACTTCGGTCGACTCCGAGAGAATCACTTCGACCAGGCGCGGATCCTTCTTCACCGCCGAAGCAAGCTCGACCGCACGCGGGGAGGGGGCCACGTCGGCGAGGTCGACATAGCGGTTCTCCGCCTTCGATACGATCTTCTGCGCGATCACCAACACGTCCCGATCATGCAGGCAATACCCTCCACCTTCGATCGCCCCAATCAGTATGGCGCCGAGATCGTCACCCGGCTCAACGAGCGGAATGTCCGAGAGTGCAGAGAGGGTGACCGTGCTCGTGGCCATCGAGACGTGCGGCCGCTAGCGTTGGACCGGATAGGGCTCGATTGCCCCAACCCATGGCGTGCAAACACTCGGCCGGCTGCAGGATAGGATTCGAGCCGAGCCGGTCATGATCTAGCCCGCCGAGGCGACGAGGTCGCCGGTTATCCGAATGCCAGCACCGTCGACCTTGTAGCGCCGATTGATTCCGATAAGGATCGAGGTGAGTGCTTCGGCCGCGACCGCGTTCGCAAGCGGTCCCGCGTCGATGCCGCGGAGGCCGGCCGCACCGGCAAGGGCGATGACCGATTCGCGGGCAGCGCGATCGTTGGAACAAACCAGCACATCGCAATCGATGCTCTGCGGCGACTGAAGTTTGTGTCCCGCCACGTTCTGGAAGGCTGCGACGACATGGACACCGTCACCGAGCAAGGCTTGTGCAGCGCGCGCGGCCGATCCTTCTGGCGGAAGCTGAACCGTCGCGACTTTGGGCGGAACGAGGGGAACCGTGGCATCGACCACGATCTTTCCCGCGACCGCATCGCGGATTTCCCGCAAGATCGTCTCATGATTTGCATAAGGGACGGTGACGACGACGATTTCGCCCGCCTTCGCCGCCGAGACATTGTCCATACCGCGGACGGAAGCCGTACCTGGGCTCACGCGAATCGCCTTTGCCGCCGCATCCGCCTTCTCGGCGGAACGGGAGCCCAGGATCACCGGATATCCGGCTGCACTCCAGCGCATCGCAAGCCCGGTGCCGAGCGTCCCCGTACCGCCGATGATCGACAAAATCGGACGTTTTCCATTCATCGTGCCGCCTCCTTTCCCGCGCATCCCTTATGAAGGCGACGGCACGCCGCCCGAGCGGCGGAGGTCAACCCTAGTGTGGCAGATTTCGGATTCGCCACACTAAGTAAGTCTCATCTCCGTGAGCGGAATGACCCGCACGCCCGCGGCCTCGAGGCCCTTGCGCACGGCGCGCGCCGCCTCGACCGCACTCGGCTCGTCCCCGTGCACGCAGAGTGTGTCGATTTTGCGCGGCAGGCGTTTGCCGTTGCGCGACACGATTTCGTCGTTGAGCACCATTTGAACGACCCGATTCTTTATTTCTTCTGCGTCGTGCAGCACCGCACCCGCGATCTTCCGCGAGGTAAGATTGCCGTCGTCGTCATAGAGCCGGTCGCAGAACCCCTCGCGCGCGAGGCGAAGCCCGAGTTTAACGGCAGCCGCCTCCATTTGCGAACCCGCGAGGGCCACGTAGATGATGGCCGGGTCGACCGTCTTGATGGCGCGCCCGATCGCGAGCGAGATTTCCAGGTTCTCCGCGGCCATGTTGTTGAGTGCACCGTGCGCTTTGAGATGCGTGACCTTGGTGCCGGCGTAGGCGGCCAAGCCCTGGAGTGCGCCGATTTGGTAGGCGACCATGTATTCGAGGTCGCGAACGGACATGTCGATGCGCCGACGACCGAAACCCCAGAGGTCGTTGAAGCCCGGATGGGCGCCGACACTCACGCCCTTCGCCTTGGCCTGGGTCACCAGATGGTGCATGGTGTTGGGGTCGCCCGCGTGGAAGCCGCAGGCAATGCTGGCGGAGCCGATGATGTCGAGAAGGGCATCGTCGTTCCCGATCTTGTAGGCGCCGAAGCCTTCGCCCATGTCCGCGTTCAGATTGACTTCTTTGGCCATCGCTCGATCCTTCCTCGCCGCTTCGTTGGGCTGCCCGGCCTCGCTGACCGCCGCCCATCGCTTACATGGGTCGGTGGAGCGGGCGCTGGTTTTTTTCCGCCCCATGTGGTACCAACATTGAGACGATAATAAGATAGGCCTTCTTGGCGAATCAACTGGTTCGTCGGTCGCCAAGGCCGCTCGGCCAGGGCCTTGCGGGATCGGGTGCAGGACGTTGACGGTCAAGTTTCTGCCTTCCGGCGATAGCGCCATCGTCGTCGAGTTCGGCTCGCAAATCGACCGCGGCGTCAGCGAGCGGGTCCTGCGCCTGAGCATGCGGATACGCACCTCAGGCCTCACCGGCGTGATCGAGACAGTCCCGACATTTCGCTCGCTCATGGTCCATTACGACCCCTTGCAAACGAGTTCCGCAACACTGGTCGACGCAATCGGCACCCTTCTCGATGCGGCGGGGCGGCTCGAGCAGCGCCAGCGGCTCTGGCGGGTCCCGGTCTGCTACGAAGGCGATTACGCCCCCGATCTCGCCACCGTCGCCGAGCGGACGAATCTCACGACGGCGGAAGTCGTCGAGCTTCATTCGCGTACTCAATACCACGTTTACATGATCGGCTTCTTGCCGGGATTTCCCTATATGGGCGACTTGCCCGAGCGTCTCGCGTTGCCACGGCAGGTCGATCCGCGCTTGCGCGTGCCGGCGGGCTCGGTCGCCATCGCGATGGCGATGACCGCCATCTATCCGATCGAAAGCCCGGGCGGCTGGCATCTCATCGGGACGACGCCGATCGTCATGTTCGACCTCGCCTCGACCCGACCCGCACTCTTTGCACCCGGCGATGCCGTCAAGTTCGATCCGATCGGCGAGGACGACTATGCGGCGATCCGTGCCGCCGTGGCAGATGGGCGATATGAGGTCCCGCACGAGAGGATGGTTGCGTGAACGCCTCGCTCAGCGTCGTCGCACCCGGCCTTTACACCACGATCCAGGACCTTGGCCGGTTCGGTTACCAGGATGTCGGTGTGCCGGTTTCGGGTGCGCTCGACGCGCTCAGTCTTCGCGCCGCCAATCGCCTCGCGGGCAATCCGGAAAATACGGCGGCCCTCGAAATTCTCTATCAGTCTCCCGTGCTCGAAGTGCGCGCCGACTCCGTTCGCGTCGGCCTTGCCGGCGGGGATGCCGAACTCGAGCTGGTCGGCGAGCGCCCCCGGCAGCTTGGCGGATGGCGCAGCCTTTCGCTTCGGCAGGGTGAGGTCTTCCGGGCAACGCAGCTCGGCGATTCCGCGTGTTGCTACTTGGCGGTCGAGGGCGGATTCGCGGTCGAGCCATGCCTAGGCAGTGCCTCGAGCTACGTGCGTGGCGGCTTCGGCGGCTTCAATGGTCGTCCTTTGCGCCAAGGCGATCTGCTAGCACTCCACCGGGAGCGTGTCGAGGATCGCGGCGAAATCCGCATCCCGCATCCTCCACCGCACGAGCGCGACCGACCGGTCAGGATCGTGCTCGGTCCACAGGAAGATCACTTCACGGACGAGGCCATCGAATGCCTGGTCGGCGCCGAATATCGCGTATCCAAGAATGCCGACCGCATGGGCATGCGACTCGACGGGCCTCTCCTCCAGCATCGCGACGGATACAACATCGTGTCCGATGGCATTGCGACGGGCGCCATCCAGGTGCCGGGATCGGGCCAGCCGATACTTCTCCTGGCGGACCATCAGACGACCGGCGGCTATCCCAAGATCGCGACCGTCGTGTCGGCCGATCTTGCGGCCGTCGGCCGCCGCCGGACGGGCGACACGATGCGATTTTCAATCGTCGACGTCGCGACGGCGGAGCGGCTTCGCCGCGATCAGGAGGCGGAATTTCAAGCGCTCATGTCGACGGTGGCGCCGGCAGCAGCGGCGACCGGGCTCGATCTCGATGTGCTCTACCGCACCAACCTGATCAGCGGCGCGGTATCGGGCCATGAGTAAAGAATGAACATGCGCCGATCGATTGGGTGCAAACGAAAACCAGATAAAGGCGATCGAAAATGGGTCCATGGGCAAAGACATTCCGATTGAGCCGGGTGCCGCTTTACATCCAGCTTGCGACGACGCTGCGCCGTCGCATCGAGGAAGGGCATTGGACGCCCGGCGCTCAGATTTCCACGCTCGAGGAGCTACAGGAAGAATTCGAGGTCGCGCGCGTGACGGCGCGACAGGCTGTCGATCTCCTGCAAAAGGAGGGTTGGGTCCGCCGTCAGCAAGGCAAGGGAACCTTTGTCGCCGAGGGGGCTGGCGATCGCCGCTGGCTCAAGCTCAACACCACCTGGTCCTCGTTGATCGAAACCATCAAAGGGAACGTTCCCAAGTTCCTTCCCGTGAGCTTGCCGGTACGACCGCCCAAGCTCAATTTCGGCGACGGTGTGCCTGCCAAGGACTACGTGTACATGCGCAGCTTACAGTCGCGCCACAGGCATCCCTATTCGCTGGTCAGCCTCCATATTGCCGAGGATGTCTTCAAACAGGACCCCTATGGGTTCCGCACCCGCACCGCCCTTCCCATCGTCGCGTCATTGCCAAACATCCAGATCGCTCGGGCGCGCCAGACCCTTGTCATTGGAACCGCGGACCCGGAAACGGCCCGGCTTCTCGAAGTGCCGCTGAACGCGCCGACGGCGGAGGCTCATTGCGTCGTGACCAACCGCAAAGGGGTCGCCATTTATGTGGCCGACATCATCTATCGCGGGGATTGCATATCGATCGAAACCGATTTGCTCGAACCCTCGCAACTCGTGGCATCGTCCGACGAAGGAACCGCCGATCCGTCGCTGAAAATCCCGTAAAAGCGAAGCTGCGAGAGCGTGAGCCGATCCCATCGGACCGGATCGCGATATCGCACCGCGAGGTATCGACGGGAACCGCATTCATTCGGGCACCCGCCCGCCGCCCGCCGTCCAGATCACGTCATCGAGGCGCTTTCGCGTGACCGGCTTGCCCCCATCCGCCGGCCAACCCAAGGTGACGAGGGCCTGGGGCTCCCATCCCGGTGGCAGTGCCAGTGCTTCCGCGACCGTCGATTGGCAGAAGAGCGGGGCGCACATCCAGCACGCACCGAGACCCTCGGCATGGGATGCCAGCAGGAGGTTCTGTGCGGCCATCGCCGTACTTTGCACGGCCATCAAATATTCGGCCTTCCGGCGCCGCTCATCGGGATAGCGGTCCATGTCAACCATGTCGAGCGCTATCACGATCACAACGGGCGCATCGGTAATTCGCCGATAGGAACGCGCCACGTCCTGCTCGACCGCCGCCGCCGCGTCGCCATCGCGACCGCGGTCGGCGCGTAATCGCTCGCCCATGGCGCGGGCGAGACGGTCCTTCTGCTCGAAACCCTCGAGTACCGCAAATCGCCAGGGTTGGCGATTGTGGCCGGACGGCGCCCAGCAGCCGGCGCTCAGGATCCTGCGAATCATGTCGGCCGCAACCGGTGTCGCGTCATAGCGACGGATGGAACGCCGGCCCGCAACGAGCTCATGCCAGATCGCCGCGCGAGGGGAAATTTCAACCGCCATCATAAACTCATCCTCCTGCACGGGACCCGCGCCACCCGATCAATATATCGATTCCAGCGTGCGCTTCGGACTGGAAGTTCCCAAATGTGGCCGCCGCCAAAAATCATGGGAACTTCATGCCCACCGAACGAGATGCCGCGTCGTGACTCCCGACTCACTTGTCCGCTTCCGGCTCGGCCTCGGCGTCATAGAGAACCTCGATCACGACGAACCAATGGTAGCGCTGGTCGAGGACCGCGCCGTCGGGTGTCGCCAGCGTTCCACTCGAAGTCACGGGGACGTGAACCATGGTCACGGCGTCATTGACGTTGCCGCCAAGCGTGCCCAGCGTCTCGCGATCGACCGCGACGACCATGGCGCAGTGTCCCGGCCAGAAATCGGCGGTCGGAAGGTCGCTCAAGCGAAGCTTCCTCGCCCAAAGACGCCCGCGGCAGATCAAGTCGCCGCGTTTTGGCGCATAGGCTTCGGGCGACCAGGCGCGCAGGATGGGCGAGCGGTGCGCCGCGGCGGCGTTGACGTAGGTCGAATGATTTGGCGAGTAGGGAAAGCGGGAGCCAGCCCCGGCGATGCGCATCACGTAGGAGATGAACGCCGCCGACCACGCGTATTCGCCGTCCTCCAGATAGGGAAAGACCCGGCCATTCTGGTCGTGCTTGCCGGTCCACCCCACTTCCGGGATGCCGGGGTCCTGCCCAATCCACCAATATTCGCCGACGCGCTCCCAAAGGCCGGGCCAGCGCTCGGGCTTTTGCTCCGGTGGTGGATTCGGCCGCGCGTCGGGTGGGGCATCGTCGACGGGCTCGCCGAAGAGCCGCCATTCGCGCATCGCGATCGCCACCGTATCTTCTCGATTGAAAGGCTCGAAGGGCTTCTCGGCGAAATCCGGCACGTGAGCCGGCGCACAAGCGCCGAGGGCGAGCGGCAACGCAAGTGCGGCGAGCTTTCTCGTGTGGCGAATCCGAAATTCGCCACGGCTGAGTGCGGGATCGTGAGCGAATTTCGGATTCAAGGCCACACACTAGCCACTGATTCTTTCCGCTTCCGGGCTTTGCACATGCTCGGGCCGGAAACCCATGCCGACGAAGCGGCCGGGGATCCGCTGCAAGACCGGGAAGCGGGCCGCGAGCCGTAGGAAGAGTGGGGGTGCGATGGCCACCTTGCGCTCGAAGATGCGGCTGACGACGCGATCCTGGATCGCCAACTGGACCCGCTGGGTGATCCGCGTGGGCAGCATGCGTCTTTCCTGGATGCGGCGCAGGAGATCGCCGACCGGGCGGCCTCGCCGGAGCGGTGCGGCAAGCACGTTGGCGGCAGCCACCGCGTCCTGGATCGCGAGATTGATCCCGACGCCGCCGATTGGCGACATCGCATGGGCCGCATCGCCGATGCAAAGAAGACCGGCGCGATACCATCGGCGCAAGCGGTCCACGCGAACGGTGAGCAACTGGATCTTCGCCCAGTCGTCGAGTGCCTCGACACGGTCATCGACAAAGGGTGCGAGTGCCGCGACCTCGTTGCGAAACGCCGGCAGGCCTTTCGCGTGTATTCCCTCGATCGTGCCCTTCGGAATGACGAAGCCGCATTGCCACGAATCGCCGCGATTGATCATGATGAAGATCCGCCCTGCATCGAAGCGGCCCATGGTTTCATCCGGATCGCCGGGGCGGTGCGGGATGCCGAACCAGAGCACGTCCATGGGAGCGCCGAGATCGAGTGTTTCGAGTCCGGCCTCCTTTCGCACGGTCGAGTGCCGGCCATCTGCACCGACAACGAGGTCCGCACGAATCGTAACCTCACCCTCCGGCGTCGTCGCCCGTACACCAACAACGCCGCCGGACTCCTCGATCAAGCCCGTCACATTCCAGCACATGCGCAGTGAAAACGACGGATAGCGCTTTCCTTGCTCGGCGATGAAGTCGAGAAAGTCCCATTGGGGGATGAATGCCACGAACTTGCAGCGGGTCGGCAGATGGGAAAATTCGGCAAAGGTGAATTCGGCGCCGCCGACCTGAGCGCCGAGCGAAAATGCCTTCTGGTGCGGCAGTTTCAGGAATTCATCCAAAATCCCCAACTCGGCCATGATCTCGAGGGTCGAAGGGTGGATCGTATCGCCGCGGAAGTCGCGGAGAAAATCGGCATGCTTCTCGAGAACGAGTACTTCGACGCCGGCGCGGGCCAAAAGATAAGCAAGCATCATTCCGGCGGGACCGCCGCCAGCAATGCAGCACTGCACCGCGATCGCTTCCATGCCTACCGTCCCTTGCGATTGAATGGCGTCGATAGCGCGCCAAATCGAGACCCACGATAACCCCCAAACTTCACGAGGCGCTAGATGGGCGATTTTTCGAATATCCCATCAGGCGGGAAATCTCGTCGGCCGCGTTGGCAACCTCATTCGCCAAGGCTTCGACGCGCGGCTGCGCACGTGCGACGGGCGCTCCGATCACGAGGCCCGCAAGAAGATTGCCCGTCCTGTCGAAAACAGGTGCAGCGATACCGGCAACCCCCTCGATCGTTTCCTCGAACGAGACAGCCCGACGCTCGCGGCACACGGCGTCCACGATCCGGCGAAGTTCCGCCTTGGACTTCGTCGTTCTGGACGTGAGGGGGATGAGCTTGGTATGCGCGACGTAGCGGTCCCGAAACACCTTCGGCTGAAACGCGAGCAGGACTCGGCCGACGGCCGACGCATAAAGCGGCTCTCGCGAGCCGACCTCGGCGATGAAGCGCAAGGCGCTCTTGCTCTCGGCCTTATAGATATAGACTGCAGCGGCGCCGTCGGGGGCAAGCTCCGCCAGCAATGCACTTTCACCCGTCGCGTCGGCGAGCGCATCGACAACGGGAATGGCGATGTCGGGAAAGGATCTGAGTGCGACGATCGAGGACGCCAATTTGACCGCCTCCGGGCCAATCGCATATCGCCCGTCGCGATGAAGCACGAAGCCGCTCTCGGTCAGCGCGCGCAGCAAGGCAAGGAGGCTGCTCTTGGGCGTGCCGCTCGTTGCACTGAGGCGGGAAAGCGTCGTCCCCTCGGGCTCTCCGGCCAGAAGGCAGAGGAGTCTCGGGATTCGGGTCGCCGCACGAGGCGCGGGCTGTCGTCGCGAAAGTCGCGTGCGTTCCGCAGTCGTCATTGAACGCGACGCCAGAGCCGTCGCGGAAGGGGAGCGGGAACGCCGAGACTCCGTCGGTACGGCCGGCATCGGATCACGGGCCTGTGGATCACGGCCCTGTCGACCTGCCGCGATCTAAATATGTGTCGCAAGAGAACCGCGTCCCGCACCTTGCGCGATTGCGGGAGTCGTGGGGATCGCGAGCCGCTCGTCGAGATAGGCGGCCATGCGCTCGATGTACCAGTCGAGGAATTTCTCGACCTGGTTTTCGTTCGGCGAGAAAGGGCCGGGCTCATAGCCCGCACTTCGCACGCCGGCCCCGGACCAGGCGACGAACGTGGCGTCCTGCTCGTTCGTCTTGCGCCAAACGCGGGTCAGGTTGTCGAGATCGTAGTCTTTGCCCTCGACCGCGTCCTTGTGGACGAACCAGCTCGTGCGCACCAGGGTTCGCTCGGGTGCGAGCGGGAAGACCGAGAAGATGACCGCATGATCGCTCAAGAAGTGATTCCAGGAGTTGGGCTGCGTGTGGAGCGAAAGGGCGCCGAGACGCGGGACAGAAAACCCGCCAACGAGCCGCTTGGACGCGATCGCCGTATCGATCGTGTAGGATTCGCCGCGATTGTCGAGAGCGAGGCGCTCGACCCGGAACGCTGTCGCCCTGTGATCGAGATGCTCGACGAGCTTCCAGGGAAGCCCGAGCCCATTCCAGGTGTCGACGAACTCGCCCTGGATTCGCCTATATCGCTCGTAATACGCCGCTTGGCGCGGCTTCACGTCGCTCGCCGCGTGGGCGAAGAATTGAAAGAACGTCTTCATGAGCTCGGGATGCCTGCTGCAGTGATAGCATTCCCGATTGTTTTCCATGACGGTCTTCCAGTTTCCGTCCTCGATCAGATCGATCTGGTGCGCAAGCCTGCATTGCTCCAGCCGATGGGGCGCCAAATAGGGCTCGACGATGCACGCCATCTCATCGAAATCGGCCGGCGGTTCGTCCGCCAGGCAGACGAAAATCAAGCCGCAAAGATCGCGCAGATGGACGGGTTTGAGGCCTAGGCAATCGCGCTCGATGTCCGGGGCTACGTGCTCGGCCTGGCAGAGCGCGCCGGTCAATTCGTAGGTCCAGTTGTGATAGCGGCAGACCACCTTGCGCAAAGAGCCTCTCGGCTCGGTCAGGATTCGCGCGCCACGATGGCGGCACACATTGTGAAACGCGCGCACCTTCATGTCATCGCCGCGAACGACGATCAGGGAATAGTTCCCCATCTCGATCGTGATGTAGTCCCCCGGCTCGGGCACCTCCGGCGTTGCACCCACATGAATCCAGTGCCGGGCGAAAATGCCCTTCATGTCGAAATCGAGCACGTCGTCGTCGAGGTATAGAGGCGCTTCCAGGCTGTAGCCGCGCCTGCGGCGCGCAACCAGGTTCGCAATTTCGCGCGCCACCGCATTTTCGTTCGTGATGATCCTCATTGGAGAACCTTCGCATCGCCAGGGGACTGCGCCGCAAGCCGCTCCCGGGCCATTTCCTCCATCCGGCCGAGCATCGTCTCGACGTTCCGGCACACGACCGCACCCGCGGCGGAAAGCTCATCGCCGATATCGACGGGCAGGCTCGTGTTGCTTCCATCGGGAATGCGATTGAGCCGGCCGCCCACGAAAATGGGCACCGTCACGCCGAGATCCCCCAAGTGGCACTTCAAATCCGCGACAAAATTCAGCGCGACGCCGTTATAGGACGAGAGTGCCACGAAATCGGCATTTGCGGCCTCGATTTGCCGGGCAAGGTCGTTCGGATCGGTCGAGGTTCCGCCGTCGATGACGGTTACCCCGAGCTTGCCGAGAGCGGCTTCAAGCAGGATTTTGCCGTACTCATGAACATCGGTCGTCGCCACACAGGCGCGGAAGCCCGCATTCCGAATCCTCTGCCGCACACGGTCCTCCATCCCCGCCACGAGGCCGCCTGCCGCCGCCTCCAACTGCTCGATGGAGTAGGACTTGACGACGGGCGTTCGCCCGCGCAACCGGCCCGAGGTCGGCTGGCCCGGCCCGAAGAGTTCCTCGAGCCGCTTCGAGCCGACGCGACGAATCCCGAGCAGCATCTCGAACGGATTGCGGATGTCGATGCCCGCCTCGGCGAATCCTTCGAGCACGTTGGCCTTGAAGCGCTCGCCGCCCTCGACGATTTTTTCCGCGACGACGTCGATTTCGTCGTCTCGATAAAGCTCGTGGAGCGGCTCGTCCAGTTCCACGAGCTTGTTCGCAAAGATATGGACGTCGATCACCTCGTCGATATCGGGAATCCGCTGCGCTTCGGTCACTGGCGTCGGATTGACGGCATGGCCGGCCGGGCGCGATTTCTGCCCATAGATATCGATGCGCAGATAGGTCGCAAGTGCCGCGTAATTCGCCGCGTGGCTCTGGCCGTACATGGTCGTCGCCCCATAGATCATCGTGCCCGGCGTGCGGGTCACCTTGTGGGCGGCGCGCTGAAACGCATGCCGGAGATAGGGCTGCGCGTAGGTGTTGCCGAAGGAATAGCTCGCATGCCCGCCGCACAGCTCGTCCACGATGTATTGCTCGATCAGGATGGCGCCGAGCGAGCAGGCGAGATCCGTGAAAAGGGACGCGAAACCGTCATCCAGATTCGAGTGAACGATCACCTCGACCGGCTGTGCCGCAGTCAATGCGATCGCCTTGAGGGATTCGGCGGTCGTGAAAACATCGTCATCCCAATGGGGCTGGCGAAAGGCGAAATATTGCCCGAGATTGCCGACCGAGGTCGATCCGCAGAGCAATGCCGCGACCGTGTTCTCGAACGCCGCCGGCGTGCCGATCACGAAATCGCCGAAATGCGGGGCCGCGGGCGCCATGCTCGTCATCGCGATCCAATCCTCGACGCTGTCCATGATGAGACCCGTGCCGCGCGGCATGTTCTTCCTCAGGGTGCTCGGATAACCCATGCTCCAGTCGAGACAGATCCCATAGCGGTCGACACGGTAGCCGGCCTTATCGAGCGCCTCCCAGATTTCCGCATAGGCGCGTCGGCTTTTGTCATGGTCGCGAAAGCCGATTTGGGCATGCATCATGATGCGGCCGTCGGCCACGCACCGGCGCTTGTACGCCGCCTCGGACTCGACACTGTATGTCTCGAGAAAGGGCGAGCGGCCGACTCTCACGGTCTCGGCCGTCTTGCGCCCTTCGGCGATCAGCGCCTGGGCGTCCGGCAGCACGACCTCGGGGAAGATTTGCTTGCGATCGAGCCTCGATGCCATTTGGCGCTCCATCCGACCGGCTTTCCTACTATAGTGTCATACGCTAGAGTGTTCAAATATATGGTCGTCGTTCGTATATACGAACGACATGGGATGGCGAACCATGCCGAGGATGCTGTCGCAAAGCCAAGTCGCTGCGTTCGAGCGTGACGGCTTTCTGTCGCCGATCCGTGCGATCTCGGAGGCGCGCGCCCGCTATTATCGCGAGCGACTCGAGGCGTTTGAAGCGAACTATCCCAAGGCGCGCATAAAGCTCGACCAGAAGGCCCACATGATCTGCCCTTGGGTCGACGAGATGATCCGCGAACCGGGAATCCTGGACGCGACGGAGGACCTGATCGGACCTGACATCCTGTGTTGGGGTACCTCGCTTCGCGCGAAGGCGGCGGACGGCAAGGTCTTTGCCGGCTGGCATCAGGACACGGCCTATGCCGACGTGCGGCCCATCGTCGTGATCGTCGCCTTGGCACTTTCCCCATGCCGTGCCGTAAACGGCTGCATTCGCGCGATTCCGGGCTCGCACCGCGGGCCTCTCTTGCCCCACAAGGAAGCGTTCGGAACCGACAGCCTCCTCTCGCGCGAGCAATATATCGACGCCCCCGTCGAAAGTGCCGCCGCGGTCGACTTCGAGCTCGATCCCGGCGAGATCGCCTTGTTCAACAACGCCATCATCCATTCGTCCAAGCCGAACCGCGGTGCCGACCGCCGTATTCTGTTCCTCCTCGAGATGATTCCGACGCGCGCCTATCAGCATTATCCGCGCGAGTCGGCGGTCCTTGTCCGCGGCCGCGACGATTATGGCCACTTCGACGCCGATCCAAGGCCCGAGGTTGAGCTGGGTACGGCCGAGCTTGCGGCGTGGGAGCGCGCTGTCGAAATCCAGGCGAGCGTGCTATTTCGGGGTGCGGCCCGCCCGCCACGCGCGCTCAAGGGTATGACGAGCGGCAAGCCCCCGACGGGCGGCTGAACGGCGTCACGGAATGGTGCTATGCTGATGGGCGCATTACGATTTCACCGGTCGTCGAAGACCTTTCTGGAAGGGAGACCAAAATGCCGGACGACGTGAGGACCCAACCCCTTGTGCAGTACCGGCGCATGGAGGACGGCACGAAAGAGGAATACAAGCGCGTCTTCGAGCACATGAAGCCGTTCGAAGCGAAGCTTCCGGACCGCATCATGACCGCCATGGCGCTTCTGCGCGACAGTTACAGCGGCGAAATGGTCAATCGACTCGTCCACTCGCTCCAGACCGCCACACGCGCGCAGCGCGACGGCCGGGACGAGGAATATGTCGTGGCCGCCCTCATCCACGACATCGGCGATTTGCTCGCGACCGAGAACCACGCGGAATACGCCGCCGCGATGCTCAAGCCCTATGTCCGGCCCTATACCCACTGGACAGTCCGCCAGCACGGGCTTTTCCAGGGCTATTATTATTTCCATCACTTCGGGCTGGACCGGAACGCGCGCGACAAGCATCGTGGCCACCCCGCCTACGAGATGTGCGTCGAGTTCTGCGCCAAGTACGATCAGACGTCCTTCGATCCGGACTATGACACGATGCCGCTCGAGGCGTTCGAGCCGATGGTGCGCCGTATCTTTGCGCGCGAACCGTGGGGACCCCACACGAAGGAGCAGGGCGGATACGATAGCCGGTACTGAGCAGGCTATTTATCGGGACGAGTCCCCGGATCCGAGTTCTGGCGGCATGACGACCGGAAACGTTCAGCGCCTCAGGGAGCGAGCGATGGAACGCCCGAGCCGCCGTCGCGTTCCGGTGAGACGGCGTACCAACGCCTCGGGCAGGATATGGAGATGGGCGTGCTCCAGACGCACGCCGACCGTGACGATTTCCTCGCCGTCCATGTCGGTCACGACGAGCTCCACCGCACCGGCCGCGACCGTATCGCCGACCGAGGGTTGTTCGTCGAGACGGCTTTCGACGAACCGACCGAGACTCATGGCTAGTTCCTCGCGTGTGGCGGGGAAGTCGTATTCGTGCGCGATCGAGCCCACAGGGGCGTCCGCGCGAAAGACGAAGTCGGCGAGCTGGACCTCGGCGCGGGTGCTGCGTTGCCTTCGCCGGGGCAAGAAAAGGCGGTCGACGGCAAGGGCATGCTCGGGAGGGCAGATCAGGAGGGCGGAATCGCCGGGCTGCAATTCGCCGAGTTCGCGCAAGGGAATGACACTCCGATCGCGGATGACAGCGAGGAGCCGCGTGCGTTTGGGCAGTGCAATCCGGTCGAGTGGCCTCTTTGCGATGGGGCTGTCGCTCCGCACCGTATAGCCGACGACTTCGCGATCCATCTGGGACGGCAGGTCGATCTCCATGCGGCCGAGCGGCTCCGGCATGGGCGGCACCTCGACTTCCAACCGGCGCGCGATCCAGGGAACCGTCCAGCCCTGGAGGAGAAGGGATGCGAGGACCACGATGAAGGCGACGTTGAAGTAGCGGTGGGCGTCGGGAACGCCGCCGAGGATCGGGATGATCGCGAGGAAGAGCGGGACGGCACCGCGCAAGCCCACCCAGGCGATGAACAACCGCTCCTCCCAATTGAAACGCGAGAAGGCGAGGCAGAGGAAGACGGCGACTGGCCGGGCCACGAAGATGAGTGCGAGCGCGACGATCGTCGCGGGAACCAGATCCGGCACGAGTTCGCGCGGTGTCACCAACAGACCGAGCATCACGAACATGACGATTTGTGCGACCCAGGCAATCCCGTCGTGAAAGCGCCGCACGAGCTTGTTCGCGCGCAGGCGCTGATTGCCGGCGATGATCCCCGCGAGATAGATCGCGAGAAACCCGCTGCCGCCGAGCGCCTGCGTGCCGCCGAAGACGACGAGGGCGCCGGCCGCAACGAAGACAGGGTAGAGGCCGGGTGCCAGCTCAAGGCGATTGAGCGCCCACACCAGAGCACCCCCACCCGCGACGCCGAGTGCCGTGCCAAGACCGACTTGGCGCAGGAATTCGCCTTCCACTTCCCAACTGGACCGGCTGCCGCCCGCCGCGATGATGCCGACGAGAAGAACCGTGAGCAGCACGGCCAGCGGATCGTTGGCGCCCGATTCGATTTCGAGGGTCGTGGCGACGCGACGCTTCAGGTCCATGCCGTGCTGGTGGAGAAGGAGGAATACGGCCGCCGCATCCGTGGAGGCCACCGTTGCCCCCATCAGAAACGCGTTGAGCCAGCCGAGGCCGAAGACGTAGCGCGCGCACACGCCCGTAACCCCTGCCGTGACGAGCACCCCCAAGGTGGCGAGGAGCGACGCCGGCAGCCAGGAAATGCGCAAGGCCGTCAAGGGCGTCCGGAGCCCGCCATCGAAGAGGATGATGGCGAGCGACACGCTCGCGATGAGGTAGGCGCTCTTGAAGTCGTCAAAGGGGATGCCGAGAGGCCCGTTCTCGCCGGCGAGCATGCCAAGGCCGAGGAAGACGAGCAGCAAGGGTGCGCCGATTCGCGACGACGCAACGCCGGCAAGGATGCTTATCACCAGCAGCGCGCCGCCGAGCAGGATGAACTGGTTCGCAAGCTCCATCGCACCCCCGAAGCGATGACGCGTCCGCGCTCGACCTTTGCCCGCACCCATAATGACACGAGCGGCGGCAAGCGGCAGCGTTCGTTCGCCGGGGGCGAGCGAGCCTCAATCGATCGGCGGCACGATCAGCCCGCTATAGCCGTTCCACATGATCTGCACGCCGATGCAGAGAAGGACGAAGGCGGAGAGGCGCACGAAGACGTTGGTTCCCGTCCTGCCGAGCATCCGTTCGATGTTTTCGGCGAACCGGTAACATATGACGATCGTCGCGGCGATCGCGACGAGTCCTACGATGGCAGCACTGCCGATCAGCGCAAGGTGCGCGAAACTCTGAAAGATGCGCGGTCTCTGGCTGCCGAGCGTCACGGCGGCGGCGATCGAGCCCGGACCGACGGTCAATGGCATGGTGAGCGGATAGAACGCCGCCTCGACGTAGCCTTCGTCCGTAATGCTGCTGAAACCTTGACCCTCCTTGGGTTGATCGCCCTCATTGAGGATCTTCCAGCCCATTGCCGTGACGACGAAACCACCCGCGATGCGTACGACCGGCAGGGTGATGCCGAAGAAACTGAGAATGTGGGACCCGATAAAAAGGGAGCCGAGCAGCAACAAGAATCCGTTGAAACCAATGCGCCAGGCAAGTGCGTGGCGGATCGGGGCCGAGCAGTGGCGTGTAAAGCTCAGGAATACGGGTGCGGAGCCGAGCGGATTGACGATGGGGAAAAGCGCTGC
>Ga0187766_10000190_pt1 | contig 32084 bp, 33 predicted proteins | sample 0216_QUI02_MP05__4_FD_132971 | JGI IMG/M metagenome (GOLD analysis project Ga0187766, IMG submission 132971) | Tropical peat soil microbial communities from peatlands in Department of Meta, Colombia - 0216_QUI02_MP05_20_MG | ecosystem: Environmental > Terrestrial > Soil > Wetlands > Peat ... | reverse complement strand
TGATCGGCGGCGAGACGGAGGCGGTCGAACACCTCAGCCCGCTGTTTGCCTCGATCGCGCCCGGGGTCGACGGCGCCCCGCGAACGCCGGGACGGACGGGCGACCCCACGCCGGCCGAACAGGGCTACCTGCACTGCGGGCCGGCCGGCGCCGGGCACTTCGTGAAGATGGTCCACAACGGGATCGAGTACGGGTTGATGGCGAGCTACGCCGAGGGCCTCAACATCCTGCGCAACGCCGACGCGGGCAGCGTGCAGCGCGTGACGGACGCGGAGACGGCGCCGCTGGAGCATTCGGAGTACTACCAGTACGACATCGACATCGGCGCAGTCGCTGAGTTGTGGCGGCGCGGCAGCGTGATCGCGTCCTGGTTGCTGGACCTGACCGCGCAGGCGCTGCTCGAGTCCCCCGATCTGCACGAATTCTCGGGCCGCGTGTCGGACTCGGGTGAGGGTCGCTGGACCGCGATCGCCGCGATCGACGAAGGCGTGCCGGCGCCGGTGCTCTCGAGCGCGCTGTTCGCGCGCTTCGGCTCGCGCCAGCTCGATCACTTCGCCAACCAGGCGCTGTCGGCGATGCGCAAGGAGTTCGGCGGTCACGCGGAGAAGCCGGCCGGGTGAGCTGCCTGCGGGTGGATTCGACGTGCATGCGGCCCTGAGCTCGGCCGTGGCGCGCGCCGGCGGAGCGCCAGGTCGCTGACGCCGCTGCTCGCCGTCGAGGAGCGTGGACAAGGCGAGCCGCTGGTGCTGATCCACGGGCTCGCCACCACGCGAGCAATCTGGGGCTCGGTGGCGCCGGCCCTGGCGCGGACCCGGCGAGTCGTGACGGTCGACGTGCCCGGGTTCGGCGACTCGGCGCCGGCCGGGGAGGGGTTCGATCTCGAGCTGGTCGCGGATCGGATCGTGCGTGGCCTCGCTGCGCGCAGGGTCCGTGGGCCGATCGACCTGGTCGGTCACTCGCTCGGCGGCGGGATCGCGCTGACGATCGCCGCCGCGCGACCCCGCACCGTACGGCGGCTGGTGCTGGTCGCGCCCGCGGGTCTGTCGCACTTACAGCCGCAGGCGATGTCCGTGCTGGCGAAGGGCGTCAACGGGATGCTCGCGCTGCGCCGGGCGTGCGCGCCGCTGACCGACCTCGCGTGGGGCCGGAGGTTGCTGCTCGCGTTCGCGGCTGCCGATGGAGCGACGATCCCGCCGAGCCAAGCGCGGCTGCTCGTGGACGCGTCGGCAGGCGCCAGGCGCAGCCCGGAGGCCTTCGCGACGATCGCCGGCGCCGACCTGCGCCCGCTGCTGCGGCGCACGACCGTCCCGCTCGGCGTGATCTGGGGTGAGGCGGATCGCGCGGTGCCGCCGCGGGTGGCGGAAACGGTGCGCGATGCTCGACCCGATGCCCGGGTCGTACTCATCGAGCGCGCCGGCCACGTCGCTATGGTGGAGCGTCCAGCGGCATTCGTCAGCGCGCTCGAGACGCTGCTCGAGACGCTTCCCAAATATGCAACATCCTCCGGCCCCAGTTCAATTAGCGTGACCTGAGCAGGGGCTTTCCAGTCGCCATGCGCGCCCAACTGACCGATCGCCGCGACTCGCTACGTCTCGCCGACGGCCGCCGACTCGTCTTCGCGCAGAGCGGGCCGGGCCACGGCGCGCCGGTCATCTACTGTCATGGCGCGATCGGGACCCCGCTCGGACGTTCGGTTGACCTGGACCCGATCACCGAGGAGCTGGGCATTCGCTACATCGCGGTCAGCCGCCCCGGCACGGGCGGGTCCGACGCCGCTCCGGGCCGGACGGTTCTCTCCTTCGCCGGCGATCTGCGCGAACTCGTCGACGCGCTCGCGCTCGAGCGGTTCACGGTGGTCGGCGTCTCGGCCGGTGGTCCATACGCGCTGGCGGCGGCGCGCGCGCTGCCCGAGCGCGTATCCCGAGTCGCAGTCTGCAGCTCGCTGTCGCCGTTGTGCGCCCTGCATCGCACGCCGGGGATCGAGCGTCGGATCCAGCTCGCGCTCACGATGCTGAGCCGGGCACCGGGGCTGTGCGCGGCCCTCGGTGACATGACGATGCCGTTGATCCGCCGCCGACCGGAGTTGCTCAGTCGGGTGATCGCCGCGCACGCGGCACCGAGCGAGTGCGACCGGCTGCAGCAGCCCGGCGAGCGCTCGGCCGCCAGCTCGAGCTTCCTCGCCGCCGCCGCCGATGGCGTCCGCGGGATGATCGATGACTATCTGATCTACTCGCGCGCGTGGGGGTTCACGCCGGATCAGATCGAGGTCGAGGTGCACCTCTGGCACGGCCTCGCCGACCCGCTCGTCCCGATCGAGCACGCGCTGGCGCTCGCGGTCGAGCTGCCCCGCTGCCGGGTGTTCCTCGACCCCGACGAAGGCCACCACTTCTTTCGCCGCCGACTGTGCGAGATCCTGGCGCTGCTCGTCGGCCGACGGACAGGCAGCGCGATCGCGGCTGAGTCCGCGGGTCCGTGGGCGGGCGGTCCGATCCGCGCGGCGGACGCGAGTGGCAGCGCCGCTCGATGAGCGATCAGGCCGACAAGGCGAGGCGCTTCCTCGAACTGCACCCGAGCGAGCGGCCACTGTTGCTGCCCAATCCGTGGGATCGGGCGCGTGCGTCCTCGGCCGCGGACCTGCACGAGTCCGGAGGCCCGGACCTGCACGAGTCCGGAGGCCCGGACCTGTACGAGTCCCGAGGCCCGGACCTACGCGAGTCCGGAGGCCCGGACTACACGAGTCCCGGGCCCGGACCTGCACGAGTCCCGAGGCCCGGACCTGTACGAGTCCCCAAACCGGGACGGGCGGGCCGGCTTTTGGCGATCTTGCATGCATGTCATGTACGGGCGCCCGAAGCCGTCGCGAGTGGTCCGCTTTGGGACGTCATGCATGTACCGGCCGCCACCGCCGCGAGCCGACCGCGGGCCCGGCGCCCGCACGCGGCTCGTCATGCCGCTGCGCGCAGGTCCGCGAACGGCGGGCGCTCGACCGGCTCGCTGCCGAGCGCCCGCGGGCCGCCGTCGTCAGGCGCGAAGAACGTTGATGGGAGCGGCCCGCGCAGCCGGCCTTCGCGCTCGAGCCGGGACGCGACGGCCTGGAGGACCGCAAACGCCATCGGTCCCAGGTCGCGGAGCGGCTGATGGGCGTTCTGGCGGACATCGAGATCCACCTGCGCGAGCGCGTCGATCCCGGCAACTCGATACGCGTCGAGCAGCAGCGCGATATCGACGCCGTAGCCGGTTACGAACGGGAGCTGGATCAGCAGCTCACGGCGCGCCGCGATCTCGCCCGCGAGTGGCTGATGGACCGGCGCCAGATCTGGATAGAACAGGTTCATCAGCGGCCGGGCGGTAAGTTCCGTGACGCGACCGCCGCCGTCCGTCAAGGTCACGTCGCCGATCTGGAACGGCCGGCGGTAGAAGCCCTTCACGAACGAGATCCGCGGCTCGCACAGCAGCGGTCCGATCAGTCCGCAGCCGAAATGCGCCCCGAAGCAGTCGGAGTCCGCGTCGAGGAAGCAGATCACGTCCCCGGTCAGAACCCGCAGGGCGCGCCACATCGCGTCGCCCTTGCCGAGCACCGGTCCGAGCTCCGGCAGCAGGTCTTCCTGGTCGTAGACGTCGACTCCGAACGAGCGCGCGATCTCGGCCGTGTCATCGCTCGAGTTGTCGACGACCACGATTTGATCGACAACGCCGGCCGGGCGCAGTGGCACGAGCTCCGCGAGGATGTGGCCGATCGTTCGCGCCTCGTCGCGGGCCGGTAGGCACAGCGAAACGGTCAGCTCGCGCTCGGCGGCCAGGCGCCGCGCCGGATAGGCGTCGTGACGATAGGTGTTACTGCGGTACCAGGATCGCGCGCCGACCGTGGACATCAGATCAGAGGATGCCAGTCCGGAGCGCCGACGCAGGTCCCGAGCGCCGCGCCGACCCAGGTCCCGAGCGCCACGCCGCCCTCGGGCGCGACCGACGCCGGCGGCGCGGAGGCTCAGAGTCGCGCGGTCGTGATCCGGCGGGCGGCCGTCTCGGTCCAGGCTGACTCCCCGAAGCGCTCGCGCACCGCGGCGGCGCTCGCCTCGTGGTCATACGCGACCCGCCGATGCTCCACCGTGCCGTCGTCGTGCACGAGCGCGTAAGCCGCGCGCGGGTCGCCATCGAACGGCATCCCGACGCTGCCCGGATTCACCAGCTCGACGCCGCCCGCGCTGAGGCGGCGAAACGGCAGGTGGGTGTGCCCGAACACGAGTCGGCGCTCGGCGACGCCGGCCAGCAGCTCAGGTTCGTCGTCGGCGGGGTCCGGCATGAATGAGCGCACGTCGGAGACTGGGGACGCGTGGCAGTATCGGGCGCCGTCGAGCACCTCCTGCTCGGGCAGGGCGGCGAGCTCGTTCACGAGCCGGGCGCCGAGTGCCTGGCGGCACGCCTCGATCGCCCCTTGGACGACTTCGTTGTCGGGTGCCTGTCCGGGCGCGGCGGTCCAGCGGTCGACGTTGCCTCGGATCCATGTGGCACCGGGCAGCCCGCGCAGCGCCGTGACGGTCTCGACCGGCCACGGGCCGAACAGCGCGTAATCGCCTCCGAGCAGGACGCGCTCGGCCGGCGAATCGGCGAGCACCGCCTCGAGCGCGGGCAGGTTTCCGTGAATGTCATACAACAGCGCGAGCGTCATGCCGGTACGTAATAGCACCGTGCGAGCCGGGCCGGTGAGCCGTGTAGGGCCGCGCCACGGCGGCGTGGCCACGGCTCAGCCACGCCGCTGCTCCCAGCTGAAGCCCCGCACCGCGAGCGCGATCCCGAGCACGGTCCACGCCGCGATCACCCCGAGCGCGGTGATGTTCGTCGCCAGCGAGGTGCCCTTCACCATCGCCCCCGAAAGTCCGTCGATCAGGTGCGTGAGCGGCAGCGCCTGCGCGATCCCCTTGATGAACCCCGGTGCATGGGCCGCGTCGTAGAACACCCCCGAGATCAAGATCACCGGGAGGAACACGGCGTTCACATATGCGGAAGTCGACTCGAAGTTCGGGATCGCGTGTGAGAACGCGACGCCGAGCGACGCGAAGCACAGCACGCCGACGGCCACGAACAGCAGCAGCTCGAACCAGTCGCGCGGCCACCCCGTGCCGAAGAACGCCCGCCCGGCGACCGTGATGATCAGGATCTGCAGCGCGGCGTTGGTGACGGCGTTGCCCGCGATCGCGAGCAGGTAGCAGATGCCGGGCATCGGAGTCCCGCGGATCCGCTTCAGCACCCCCTGCTCGCGCAGGAACGTCATGTTGTAAGCGAGCGCGACGAACGTCGTCGACATCACCGCCATCCCGGCGATCCCCGGCACGATCACGTTGAGGTCGTGCTGGTTTCCGTGCAGGATCGCGCCGAACACGGCCAGGAACAGCAGCGGCAACAAGAAGTTGAAGAACGCCGCACTGGGGTTGCGCCAGAACAGCCGGCGCTCGAGCCGGTACTGGCGCCAGGTCAGCCCGGCGATCTCAGCCATCGTCGTGCTCGTCCGCCGTCAACTCGAGGTACACCTCCTCGAGCGTCGGCCGCGTGACCGTCAGTGACTCGAGCCGCTCGCCGCGGGCGAGCGCCGCGCCCGTCAGCTCATGCAGCAAGCTCGTCGGATCGTCGGTCTCGTAGTTCACGATGCCGCCGTCTCCGTTGCGGAACGCGATCCGATACGGGGCCGCGCCCTGAGCGACGCCAAGCTCGCGCGGCGCCCCTTCGACCGCGATCCGCCCGTCCTTGATGATCGCCACCCGGTCGGCCAGCGCCTGAGCCTCGTCGAGGTAATGGGTCGTGAGCAGGATCGTCTTGCCGAGCTCCTTGAGCGACTGGATCGTGTCCCACGCGTTCCGCCGCGCCGCCGGGTCGAATCCGGTGGTCGGCTCGTCGAGGAACACGAGCTCGGGATCGCCGACCAGCGCCAGCGCCAGGTCCAGCCGGCGCAGCTGCCCTCCCGACAGCGTCCGCGCCATCGCGTTCTCCTTGCCCTCGAGGCCGGTGATCGAGATCACCTCGTCGACGTCGCGCGGATGGGGGTACATCGCGGCGAAGTGAGCGATCGACTCCCGGACGCGAATGTGGCGGTACAGCCCCGTGCTCTGGAGCACGATCCCGACCCTGGAGCGCAACGCACGCGAGCGCTGTCCCGGGTCGAGGCCCAGCACGCTCACCTCGCCCTCGGTCCGGGCGCGGTAGCCCTCGAGAATCTCGACGGTCGTCGTCTTCCCGGCGCCGTTCGGCCCGAGCAGGCCAAACACCTCGCCACTGCGAACCTCGAAGTCGATCCCGCGGACCGCCTCAAAATCACCGTAGGACTTGCGCAGGCCGCGGACCATGATCGCCGGATCGGACACCAGCGGGATGATGCCAACGCAGGACACGAAATACTTCCGCTCGTGAACGAGGTCCTCAAGCTCCCCGCGTATCCGCGCCTGCTGGTGGCGTACACGCTCAATGAGCTTGCGTGGTGGATCGGATCGCTTGCGCTCGCCGTGCTCGTCTACCGGCACACCGGCAGCGCGTTCGGCGCGATGGGGTTCTTCCTGTGCTCACAGTCGCTACCGGCACTGCTCTCGCCGGCCGTCGTCGCACGGCTCGATCAGCGCGCCCCGGGGCGCGTGCTCCCGCTGCTGTACGCGCTCGAAGCTGTGCTGTTCCTCGCGCTGGCGTGGAGCGCTTCCAGGTACGCGCTCGCGCCGGTGCTCGCGCTCGCAGCGTTGGACGGGATCGTCGCCGTGACCTCGCGCTCGCTCGCGCGCGCGGTGACCGTCGCGGTCACCTCCCCGGCCGGACTGCTCAGGGAGGGCAACGCGCTGATCAACGCTTGCTTCTCGGTCTGCTTCCTGGCCGGCCCGGCGCTCGGCGGCTTGATTGTCGTCGCCGGCGGCACGACGGCGGCGCTGCTGGCGGGCAGCGCGCTGTTCGCCCTGGTCACGCTCACGTTGGCGACGGCCAGCAGCCTCCCGGGCTCGTCCTCGAACCGGACGCCGAGTGCGGGGCGCCTGCGGGCCGCGTTGTCGTACGCAAGCGCTCACCGCTCGATCGGGGTGCTGCTCTGCCTGCGGGTGGCGGCGCTCGTGTTCTTCACGATCTCGATCCCGGTCGAGGTGGTGTTCGCTCAGCATTCGCTGCACGCGGGCGCGGGCGGTTACGGGGCGCTGCTGTCCGCGTGGGGGGCCGGCGCCGTCGCCGGAAGCGCCGTGTACGCTCGCTGGCGTGCGCTGCCCGACCGTTTGCTGATCGCGGTCGGTGCCGGCCTGCTCGGGATCGGCTTTCTGGTGATGGCGCTCGCGCCGTCGCTGAAGCTCGGGTTGGCCGGCGCGGCGATCGGCGGTCTCGGCAATGGGATCGAGACGATCTCGGCGTACACGGCGCTGCAAGAGCACGTCGAGCAACAGTGGATGGCGTTGATCATGAGCCTCAACGAATCGATCGCCCAGGCCGTGCCGGGTGTCGGGATTCTGCTCGGCGGGGCGATCGCCGGGCTGGCGGGCCCACGCGCAGCGCTCGCCACGGCGGGGGGCGGTGCGCTCGCCGTGATGGTCGCCGTCTGGATCGTGCTGCGATCACGAGCCGGGATCCCGCGCGCGGCCGGCCAAGCCGATCCGGCGGCCGCCCGTTCGCCCGCCGCCGGAATCGCCAGACGGTAGCTTTAGCGTTCTCGAGGGTGATTCCGGGCTCTCGTTGACGATCGTGCGCCGCGCCTGCATTGACATCGGCTCGAACACCACGCGGCTGCTCGTGGCCGACTGCGATGGCAAGCGACTGTCGGAGATCCACCAGGAACGAGCGTTCACACGCATCCGGGGCGGGATGACCGCGGACGGCACGATCACCCCGGCCAAGATCACGGAGGTGGTTGGCGTCGTCGCGGCGCAGCTGCAGCGCGCTCGCGAGCTCGACGTGGTCGATGTCCGAGGGGTAGCGACCGCGGGGATCCGACGCTCGGCCAACGGGAGCGCGCTCGTGCGGGCGATCCGCGACGCGTGCGAGCTCAACGTCGAGATCCTCTCCGGCGAGGAGGAGGCACGGCTGGCGTTCGTCGGTGCGGCCCTGACCCTCGACCACGTGCCTTCGGGCGAGCTCGGCGTCGTCGACGTCGGCGGCGGCTCCTCCGAGTTGGTGGTCGGCGTCGTGCCGGATCGGGTCAACTGGTGCACGTCGTTCGCGGTCGGCTCCGGGGACCTGGCCGACGGGTGTCTGCACTCTGACCCGCCGTCCTCGACAGAGCTCGCGCGAGCGCGCCGCGAAGTCGCTCGCGCCCTCAAATGCCTCGACGTGCCGCACCCCGTCGAGGCGGTCGCGGTCGGCGGCAGCGCCGCCTCGCTGCGGCGCCTGGCCGGACCGCTGCTCGATGCCGACGCATTTACGCGCTCGCTGCGGCTGCTCGCGCACGAACGCGCCGTCGACGTCGCGCGCCGATTCGCGCTCGACGTCGAGCGCGTGCGGCTGCTGCCGGCCGGTCTGCTGATCCTCGAGGCGGCCTCGGAGCTGTTCGGCGCGACGCTTCAGATCGCCCGCGGCGGGCTTCGCGAGGGCGTGCTCCTTGAGGCCGGGCGAATGAATGCACCGGGGGGCGGGCGATGAGCGAACGCATCGGTGCACGCGAGGCGGTCGATTCAGAGCCGCCGACGCCGCCGCGTGACGCGCTCGCGGAGATGTGGGTCCGCGCGCCCACGCGCGGCAACCGCCGGCTCGAGCGCCTGCTCGAGGCCGTCAACGCCGACCAGCAGGTCAAGGCCTGGTGGCACGTCGCGGCGGTCAACGCGTCCCGACGTCTCGGCATGACCGACCACTCGTGGGTCCACATCCAGATCGTGCTCAACATCGGCCTGCGGATCGCGCGCCTGCTGTTCCGTCGCGGGGTGACCCCGAGCGTGGTGGCGGATTACGGCATGAGTGAGCGCGACGCCGAGGTCGTGATCGCAGCCGGTTGCCTGTTGCACTGCGTCGGCATGTCGATTCACCGCGACGGCCACGAGCGCTACAGCCTGTTCCTGACCGCCGACAAGCTGGGATCGCTCTTGACCGCCGCCTACGAGGAGCCCGAGCGAACGATCATCGTCTCCGAGACCCTGCACGCGATCACCGGCCACCGCAGCAAGGGCGCGCCGTTCACGGTCGAGGCGGGGATCGTCCGTGTCGCCGACGCGCTGGACATGGCGCGGGGGCGCTCGCGCGTCCCGTTCGAGTCCGGCCGACTGAACATCCACTCGCTGTCCGCATACGCGATCGAGGAGGTGAGGATCTCGCCCGGCCTGGATCGAGCCGTCCGGGTCGAGATCGCGATGTCCAACAGCGCCGGGATCTATCAGGTCGATGAACTGCTCGCGACCAAGCTCCGCGGATCGGGGCTGGAGAGGCACATGGAGGTCATTGCCCGGATCGATGCCGAGCACGAGCGGCGACTGATTCCCGTTTTCAGGATCTGACCGGAGTCCCGAGGCGGCTACCAGCCGCCGCGCCAGTCCACGTTTGCTGCCCGCGCCTTCTGCGTCGCCATCTTTGCGTGCCGGCGTTTTTCGAGCCGCCACTGGATCAGCGACAAGACCAGAATCAGCGTCGGGAAGAACGCGATCGTGATGAACATCGCGTTCGTGATCACCTTGTCGTCGGTCTCGCCGTACCAGCCCTGGCCGCCGGTGCCGCGAGCGGCAAGGGCGGCCGGCGCGAACACGAACAACCAGGCGGCCAAACCCAGCAACACGGCGATGACCCGGGCGCGGCGCATCAGGGTTCAAGGGTATCTGATTGCGAGGCTCTCACCTTCCTCGGCCCCGACCGCCGCCAGCGCCTGAAGCAGCGCCGGGTTGTACTTGTCGCTGTGGTCGACGATCTCCAGATGATTGAGGTCGGCTTCGAACGTCGGTGCTCGTAGGGCGGCCGCCAGCTCGCGCTGCCTGCGCGGCGCAACCGCGTCGTCACGGGTCGTGACGACGACCGCGGCCTTCGCCCGCACCGCGCCGAGCCACGGTCGCGAGTCGAACCGCGCCAGCTCGCGCCCCGCCTCGGCGATGTCGCGCGCGGAGTTTCGACTGAGCTCGGACTGGATCCACGCTGCTTCACGTGATTCGTGGATTCCGATGCGCTTGAAAGCACTCCTCCAGGTTGCGCCCGGTGCCAGCGAAAGCGCCAGCCCGAACGCCGTGATCGCCCTGAACACACGCTGTGAGTGGTGATCTTGCCAGTGCTGCGCCGTGCCGCTGAGCACAAGGCCGCCGACGACGTCGGGATGGTCGCGCGCCATCAGCTGAGCGACCGCGCCGCCCATCGAGTAGCCGACCACGGTCGCCGGCGCGACGCCGAGCTTGCGGATCGCATCGGCCGCGTCGGCGGCGCAGTCCGCGAGCGTGAACGGAACCAGCGGCCGCAGCCCTCGTCCGTGCCCGCGATGGTCGATTGCGAGCACCCGATACCCCGCATCGGCGAGGTCGGCGTACGCGCCGCACCAGTTCAGGTCGGCGCTCGCCGTCCATCCGTGGAGCAGCATCACGGCGGGACCGTCGCCGCCCGTATCGCGGAGGAACAGCTCCCCGCGCCCTGGGATCGTGAGCGTGAGCGCGGGAGGCAGCTCAACCGGAGGTTCCGGTGGCCACGGGAACGGCGGCGACATCGGCGGGATCGTAGTGGAGCGGTGGCCGACGCCTCCTACCATGGTGGGCGGAATGGCAGTTGTGATCGCATCCGACCTCGGCAAGGACATCGCCGGCGAACCGCTGTTGCGCGGGATCTCGTTCAAGCTCGAGCGCCGCGACCGGATGACCCTGTCCGGGCGCAATGGGGCCGGCAAGACCACGCTCCTGCGGATGCTGGCCGGCGAGGCCTCGATCGACTCGGGCGAGCTGGTACTGGCCAAAGGCGCCAAGATCGCGCTACACGACCAGCGACCACCGCGCGAGCGCTCGCTGACGCTGCGTGAATATGTGCTGTCCGGGGCGCGCGAGCTGGTCGCGATCGAGCAGGAACTGTTCTCGCTCGAGCAGGCGATGGCCGGCGGGGCACACGACGAAGCGACGCTCAACCGGTACGCCGGCGCACAAGCCCGGCTCGAGCACGCCGGCGGCTACGGCTGGCGGGAGCGCGCGCTCGCGACGCTGCACGGCCTCGGCTTCCGTGATCACGCCAACCTCGACCGTCCGCTTGAAACGTTCTCCGGGGGCGAGCTGACACGCGCCTCGCTCGGGCGGGCCTTGGCCGGCGACCCCGACCTGCTGCTGCTCGACGAGCCGACCAACCACCTCGACATCGAGTCGCTCGAGTGGCTCGAGCAGCACCTGACCGCGCTCGACGCCGCGGTCGTGCTCGTGGCCCACGACCGCTGGTTCCTGGAGGCCGTCGGCACGTCCGTGCTCGAGCTCGAGGCGGGCCGTGGGAAGTTCTTCCCCGGCTCCTGGCACGCCTGGCGGCGGGAGCGGGCCGCTCGGGAGCTGGCACTCGGCCGTGCGATCGAGCGTCAGCAGGCCGAGATCGAGCGCCTCGAACGGTTCGTGACCCGGTTCCGCGCGGGAACGCGCGCGCGCCACGCCCAGTCGCGCGCGAAGAAGCTCGCGAAGCTCGAGCGCGTGACCCGCGACCCGACGGACGGGGCGGCGCTGCAGTTCGCGTTCAAGCCGCCGGAACGCAGCGGGCGCGTCGTGTTCGAATTCAGCGGGCGTGTGTCGGTGGGGGAGCGGGTGCTGATCGACGATGCGGAGCTGTGGCTCGAGCGCGGCGAGCACGTGTCGCTGGTGGGTCCCAACGGCGCCGGCAAGACGACCCTGATCGAGGCGCTCGCCGGGTTGCGCGCGCTCGACGAGCCGGCGTCGGGACGGCCTGAGCCGGACGGGCCGACGCGCGCGGACGGCGGACCGGTCGTGGCCGGCAGGCTCCGCACCGGCCACAACGTGAAGATCGGGTACTTGTCTCAGCACGCGGATGAGATCTCCGCCGGCACTGCTCGCACGGTGCTCGAGGCCACGCAGCGCGCGACCCGGCTGACGCCAAACAAGGCGCGCGCGCTGCTGGGACGGTTCATGTTCTCCGGCGAGGAGGCGGAGAAACCACTCGATGGCCTCTCGGGGGGCGAGCGACGGCGCCTGTCGCTGGCGATCCTGGTGCATTCAGGCGCGAATGTTCTGATCCTCGACGAGCCGACCAACCACCTCGACCTCGAGAGCCGGGAGGCGCTCGAGGAGGCGCTACGCGAGTTCGCAGGCTCGCTGCTGCTGGTCTCCCATGACCGCGCGCTACTCGACGCCGTGGGGACGCGGACGGTCGCGTTCGAGGGGCACACCTTGCGAAGCTACGTCGGCGGGTGGCCGGAGTATCTGCGGGTGCGGGAGCAGCGTGCGCGGCAGGCGGCGGCGAAACCGGCCGAGCGGACCGGGGCGGCCGAGCGAGCCGCCCCGGCGGGGCCGGGCTCCGGGTCGGCGAACCGGGCCTCCGCGTCGGCGGGGCCGGGCTCCGGGTCGGCGAACCGGGCCTCCGCGTCGGCGAAGCCGGGCTCCGGGTCAGCGAAGCCTGCCTCTGGGTCGGCGAAGCGGGCCTCTGGGTCAGCGAAGACGGGTCACCGGCGCGAGCACGAGCAGCTGGAGCGCGAGATCGAAGCTGCCGAGGCCGCGCTGGCGGCGCTCCAGGACGAGCTCTCGGACCCCAGCGCCTGGTCTTCACCGGCCGCCAGCGCCCGCTCCGCGGCGCGCCACGAAGCGGCCCAGCGCGCGGTCGACGAGCTCTACGGGCGGTGGGAGCGCGTCGCCGGCTGACAGCGCCACTGACCGACGCCGCGAGCTCGACAAGCCCGCGGGGCGTCCTCGCGCCGCTCTACACTGGGCTGTGATGGCATCGCCACGCGACGCCGCTCCGATCCGGGTGGCGCTAATCGATGATGACAGCGGGCTCGTCACCGTCCTCGACAGGCGCTTTGCGGCGCTTCGCTGGGAGCGGCACGTGCTCGGTTATGCGGCCGGCCCCGATCAGCTCGCGGCGCTGCGGCTGCATGGCGTGATCGTCAACACGGAGCTGACCGGGCTCGACTACATCGAACGAGTCGCGATCGCGCTCCCAGGCCTCGCGGTGATCGTGTGCACGGGCCCGGCGCCGATGGCGGAACGGGTTCGAGGCCTCCGCGGCGGGGCCGACGACTGGGTGACCAAGCCCTGCCATCCCGATGAGCTCGTGGCGCGGATGCAGGCCGTCCTGCGTCGCCGCCGCGCTGGAGAGGTGCCTGCCGAGGACGAGACGATGCTCACGGGAGAGCTGGCGATCCGGCCCGACCGGTTCGACGCGTACGCCGGCGATCAGCCGGCCCTGCTGTCGCGCAAGGAATACGAGCTGCTGCGCCTACTCGCGGGCGCCGACGGCCGCGTGCTCGAGCGCGAGGAGATCTACCAGCGGGTCTGGGGCTACACGATGGCGCGCGGCGACCGCTCGGTCGACGTGTTCGTGCGCAAGCTGCGTCAGAAGCTCGAGCGGGTGTCGAGCGACTGGCGCTACGTGCACACGCACTTCGGCGTCGGTTACCGGTTCGCGGCCGAGCGCGTCGGCGAGGCCGACGGCGAGCGCCAACAGGCGATCCCCGAGCCTCGAGTGCAGCTTGATGCGCCGCCCGCGGAGGAGCCGGCCGAGGTCGAACGGCGAGGGGAGCCGGGTCCGGGCGACGTGGGGGTCTCGCGGCAGACGCAACTCGCCACCACCGGGTGACGGGCAGCGCTGCGCGGCGTACTCTGTGCGGTGATGAGCTCAAACGCGCGCAACATCGTGATCGTGCTCGTGATCGCGGCGCTGGTCGCGGTGATCCCCGGCGGGGGCACGGGCGCGTCGGTCGCGCTGCAGGCGCTGTACCTGGCGTTCCTGGCGACCCTGTGGTGGTTTGGATCGTTGCTCTACCGGCAGCACAGGGTCACGCTGTACTCGCTGGGCGACGTGCGCCGCACGGTGCTGTACGTCGCGATCGCGGTCGCGTTCGTGACGCTCACGGCCACGACTCGCCTGTGGGCCTCGAGCGCCGGCACGATCGCGTGGTGCGTGCTGCTGGTTGCCGCGGTGTACGGCGTGTTCGCGGTGATCTGGTCGGCGCGCGAGTACTGAGGCCCGACTCGCGACTCGCGCGCCGCTGGGGTCGCTGGACCGCTGGTCGCTCCCACGGTTTTGGGGCGCGACGCATCTGGAGGGTTGGGAACGTTCGGCGGCGTACACTCGCGCCGCGGTGAGCAAGGCGGGTCGAGAGGTCCTCGCGGACTGGCTGATCGTGTTCGGCGCCGTGTGGCTGTTCGTGTCGCTGTTCTTGACCTGGAGCCACCAGTTCTCTCCGGCGTTCCTGAGCTCGCCGTCCGGCAGCTCGCCGCTGCTCCAGGGAGCCCCGCACGATCCGAACGCGTGGCAGGTGTACTCGGACATGGACGTCGTCCTGGCGCTGCTCGCCCTCGCCTTCGCCGCGGTCGCATTGATCGGCGGACGATCGGCGCGGATCATCGTGTTGATCGCTGCGGTGATCGCGTTCGCGTTCACCGTGCACGCGATCAGCGACCCGCCGACGAACTTCGCGACCACGTACAGCGCGCCGCTGAGCGAACCGGGCTACGTCGCGGACTCCCCCGGGGCGGGGGTGGGGGAGACGATGGCGATCGCCGGGTTATCGCTCGCGATCGCCGGGCTCGCGCTGTCGTTCACGGCGGATTGAGCGCGGTTCCGGCGCCATCCGCCGGTGCGGCCTATCCTCGGTTCAGATGTCCATAACGCCTGCCGACAAGCGTCGCGAGCTTCCCGATGAACCGGGCGTGTACCTGTTCCGGGACGCGCGCGGCAGGGTGATCTACGTCGGCAAGGCGAAGTCGATTCGCAAACGGGTCGCGTCGCACTTCTCCAACCCCAGTACGCGCGCCGGCCGCGACCTCGTGCCGATGATCGACCAGATCGAGGCGCTCGTCGTGCACACCGAGGCCGAGGCGCTGCTGGCGGAGCAGAACTTCATCAAGCAGTACAAGCCGCGCTTCAACATCCGCCTGCGGGACGACAAGTCCTACCCGTACATCGCGATCTCGCTCGACGAGGATTTCCCGCGCGTGTACTTCACCCGCGAGCGCCATCGTCGCGACCGCGCCTACTTCGGCCCGTTCAGCAACGCCAAGCGCGTGCGCTCGACGCTCGAGGTGCTCGGCAAGGTGTTCATGTTCCGCTCCTGCGAGGGCCCCGAACCCGGCCGTCGCAGCGGCTCGCCGTGCCTGGACTACTACATCAAGCGCTGCGAGGCCCCGTGCGTCGGGTACGTCAGCCGAGAGGACTACCGTCGCGGGATCGATGGCGTGATCGCGTTCCTGTCGGGCCGCTACAAGGAGATCGAACGCGGACTGCAGCAGACGATGTACGACGCCGCCGGCGAGCAGCGCTTCGAGGACGCCGCCCGCGAGCGCAACCGGCTGCGCGCCGTCCGCTCGCTGCTCGAGCGCCAGCGGGTCGCCAACGACGCGGTCGGAACGCTCGATGCGATCGCGGTCGCGGTCGCCGACGACGAAGCCAACGCGCAGGTGTTCCAGGTTCGCGACGGCGTGCTCTCGGACCGCCAGAGCTTCTACCTCGACAACGAGGCCGGCGGAGGGGTCGCGGACGTGGCCGAGGCGTTCATCCTGCAGTACTACGTGAGCGCGATGATGGTGCCGCCGCTGCTCGTGGTGCAACGCGAGCTCGGGCCCGCCCCCGCACTCGCGGAGGCGCTCGGCGAACGCCGCGGGGCGCCGGTCGAGATTCGCGCCGCCGAGCGCGGTGACAAGCGACGCATCCTCGAGCTCGCCGAGCGCAACGCCCGACTCGCGCTCGACCAGGAAAAGCTTCGCTCCGAGCGCCGGCGCCAGCAGCGCGTCGAGGCGCTCGACGGGCTCCAGCAGGCGCTCGGCCTGGACTCGATCCCGCTCCGGATCGAGTGCTTCGACATCTCGACGCTGATGGGTACGAACACGGTCGCGTCGATGGTCGTGTTCGAAGCCGGGGCGCCGAAGAAGTCCGATTACCGGCGGTTCAAGATCACCGGCGGCGGCGAAGGCAATGGCGAGGCCCCGCGTCTGGACGACTTCGCGGCGATGGAGGAGGTGCTCTCGCGCCGGTTGTCGCGCTGGGAGAGCCAGCGCGACATATCTCCTCACGACAAGGATTACGACCCGAGCTTCGCGACCCTCCCGAGCCTGGTCGTGCTCGACGGCGGCAAGGGGCAGCTGTCCGCGGGGATGCGCGCGCTTGGGGGCTTCCGCGAACGGGGGGTGGTCGTGGTGGCGCTCGCGAAGCGGATCGAGGAGGTGCTTTTGCCCGGGCTCGCCGCACCGCTCAGGCTGGCGCACGACACCCCGGAGCTACAGCTGCTGCAGCGGGTCCGGGACGAGGCCCACCGGTTCGCGATCACGCATCACCGCACGCGGCGGGACCGGGCGATCACGGCTTCGATCCTCGACGAGCTTCCCGGCGTCGGCCCGGCGCGCAAGCGCGCGCTGCTCCAGCACTTCGGCTCCCCGGACGCGATCCTCGGCGCCAGCCGCGAAGAGCTCGAGGCGGTCCCGGGGATGCCCGGCAAGCTCGCGCGCGAGGTCTACCGTGAGCTGCACAAGACAGGGGTGTAGCCCGGAGTGCAGCCGTAGGCGGATGCGCCGCGGCCCGGCGGCCGCGCTCCGACCGCCGTTTCTGCCCCCGCGCGCCCATCCGCGGCGCCCGTCAAGCTGTGCCCTATGGAAGCATCTGCGCTGACGGACCTGGTGATCATCACCGGGTTCTCCGGCGCCGGCAAATCGACGGCGATGGCCGCGTTCGAGGACGAGGGGTACTTCTGCGTCGACAACCTCCCGTCGGAGATGATCCGCTCGCTCGTCGACCTGTTCAAGCACGCCGGATCGAAGGTGGCGCGGGCGGCGGTCGTGTCCGACGTGCGCGGCGGCAGCTATTTCGACGGGCTGAGCGAGATGCTCGACGAGCTGCGCGCCAGCGGGGTCAGGCACCGGGTGCTGTTCCTCGACGCGGATGAGCAGGCGCTGCTGACGCGCTACAAGGAGACCCGGCGCCGGCATCCGATGGCGCCCAGGGGGAGCGTCGCCGAGGGCATCGCGCGCGAGCGCGAGCTGCTCGCGCCGCTGCTCGCACGCGCGGACGTCGTGATCGACACGACCGGCCTGACCGCGGCGATGTTGCGGCGCAAGCTCGCCGACGAGCTGCTGCCGAACCCGACCCCGGGCCGCCTGTCGGTCACGTTTCAGAGCTTCGGTTTCAAGTATGGGCCGGCTCGTGACCCCGACCTGCTGTTCGACGTCCGGTTCCTGCCGAATCCCCACTACGAGCTTGGACTGCGCCCGCTGACGGGTCACGACGCGAGCGTGGTCGAATTCATCAACCGCGACGGCGAGCTCGACACCTTCTACGCGCACCTGTACCCGTTGCTCGACTACCTGCTTCCCCAGTACCTCGCCGAGGGCAAGGCGCACCTGGTGATCGGGATCGGCTGCACCGGGGGGCGGCACCGCTCGGTCGCGATCGCCGAGCACCTCGCGCAGCGCTACGGCGATGCGAAGCAGTACCTGGCCGAGGTCGTGCACCGAGACGTGAACCGTCCCGGATGATCGACCACGTCGGCTTCGAGGTGTCGGACCTGAGCCGCTCGGCCGCGTTCTACGACGCGCTGTTCTTCGCGCTCGGTGGGCGGCGGACGTTCGACTCCGAGCACGCGATCGCGTACGGGGTCAACAGCCCTGACGTGTGGATCGTCGTGCGCGGCCGGACGCCGGCTCCGGGGTACGGGCACCTCGCCCTGCAAGCGAGCGGCAAGGCCGCGGTCGACGCGGCCCACGCCGCCGGGCTCGCCAGCGGGGGCATCGACGACGGCCGCCCGGGCCCGCGACCGCAATACGGGCGTCGCTACTACGCGGCGTACCTGCGCGACCCCGATGGCCTGCGCGTGGAGGTGGTCTCGCGGCGGTAGACGAGACGCCGGATCCGCTCTCCGGGGCCGCCACGCACGGACGTTGCGCCCTTCTTGTGTAGCCTTCGCTGGGCCGACGGAGTGTTGGTGTCAGTCGGCGATTTTCTTGCGCTCTAACGTAAAGGAAGGGACCCGCTCATGTCGGTACGTGTCGGGATCAACGGCTTTGGTCGGATCGGCCGCAATGTGTTTCGCGCCGCCTACGAGCGCGGCGCCGACATCGAGTGGTTGGCGGTCAACGACATCGTCGATCCGAAGACGATCGCCCACCTGCTCAAGTACGACTCCACCTACGGTCCGTTTCCCGGCAAGGTCGAGGCGACCGACACGGCGTTGCGGGTCGACGGGAACGAGATCCGCGTGCTCGGCGAGACCGATCCCGCGGCGCTGCCGTGGGGCGACGTCGGCGCCGAGGTCGTGATCGAATCGACCGGACGGTTCACCGATCGAGAGAACGCTGCCAAGCACCTCGAAGCCGGCGCGAAGAAGGTCGTGATCTCGGCGCCCGCGACGAACCCCGACGTGACCGTCGTGCTCGGGGTCAACTTCGACCAGGCGTACGACCGCGGCCGCCACGATGTGATCTCGAACGCCTCGTGCACGACGAACTGCCTCGCGCCGGTCGCGAAGGTCGTGCACGACACGGTCGGGATCCGCCACGGGCTGATGACGACGATTCACGCATACACCGCCGATCAGCGCCTTCAGGACATGCCGCACCGCGACCTGCGGCGGGCGCGCGCAGCGGCGGTCAGCCTGATCCCGGCTTCGACCGGGGCCGCGAAGGCGATCGGGCTCGTGATCCCCGACCTCAACGGCAAGCTGCACGGGTTCGCGATTCGGGCGCCGGTGCCGGACGGGAGCGTCGTCGACCTGACGGTGGAGACGGAACGGGAGACGACGGTGCAGGAGATCAACGAGGCGCTCGAAGCGGCGGCGAGCAAGGGGCCGCTTCAGGGCTGGCTCGAGTACACGGAGGACCCGATCGTGTCCGCCGACATCATCAAGAACCCCGCTTCGTCGGTCGTCGACGCCCAGCTGACGGCGGTGATGGACGGCACGATGGTCAAGGTCGTGTCCTGGTACGACAACGAGTGGGGCTACTCGAACCGCTGCATCGACCTCGTCCAGCGGATCCTGTGAGAACGCTCCAAGACCTCGGCGAGCTGGACGGCAAGCGGGTGCTTGTGCGGGTCGACTTCAACGTCCCGCTCGCCGAGGGCGCGGTCGCCGACGACACCCGGATCCGGGCAGCGCTGCCGACGATCAAGGAACTGCGCGACCGGGGGGCGCGGGTGGTGCTGGTATCGCACCTCGGGCGTCCGAAGGACCGCGAGCCCGAGCTGTCGTTGCGACCCGCCGCCAACCGGCTCGCCGAGCTCACGGGCGCCGACGTGACGCTGGCGCCGGCGGTTGTCGGCGACGACGTCGTCGCGTTCACCAACAACCTGAACCCGGGCGGCGTGCTCGTGCTCGAGAACATCCGCTTCGAGCCGGGCGAGACCAAGAACGATCCCGAGCTGGCCGCGAAGCTCGCCGAGCTGTGCGACGTGTACGTCAACGATGCGTTCGGCGCGGCGCACCGCGCCCATGCCTCGACCGAGGGCGTCGCCCATCTGGTGCCGGAACGGGCGGCCGGGTATCTGCTCGCGCGCGAGGTGGAAACGCTCACGAAGCTGCTCGAGAATCCCGAGCGGCCGCTCGTGGCGGTGCTCGGCGGCGCCAAGGTGAGCGACAAGATCGCCGTCATCGATCGCTTCCGGCAGGTCGCCGACACGATTCTGATCGGCGGCGCGATGTGCTTCCCGTTCTTCGCCGCCCAGGGCCACAGCGTCGGCGCCTCGCTGTGCGCGGCCGAGGACGTCGAGCTGGCCAAGGGCCTGCTCGCACCGAGCCAGGGCATGCGCGCCACGCTGGAGCTGCCGCGAGACCTGGTGATCGCGGATCGCGTCGCGGCCGAGGCGCACGTGCAAGCACTCGACGGGATCGACGTGCCGGAGGGGATGATGGGCGTCGACATCGGTCCGCGGACGGCCGAGGCCTACGGTGCCGTGATCGGCAAGGCCGGCACCGTGTTCTGGAACGGCCCGATGGGCGTGTTCGAGCTCGAGCCGTTCGCCGCCGGGACGCGCGCGATCGCCGAGGCGATCGCCGCTGCGCCCGGCACGACCGTCGCGGGCGGCGGGGACTCGGTGGCGGCGCTGCAGCGCTTCGGCCTGGCCGACCGGGTCACGCACCTGTCGACCGGCGGTGGCGCGTCGCTCGAGCTGATCGAAGGCAAGGTCCTTCCAGGCGTGGAGGCGCTGCAATGAGCCCCGCCGGACGCACGCCCCTGATCGCCGGCAACTGGAAGATGTACAAGACCGTCTCGGATGCCGAGGAGTTCATTCAGGCGCTGCTGCCACGGGTGTCGACGGCGGACGGGGTCGACGTCGCGGTCTGTCCTCCGTACCCCGCGCTGTCGGCGATGGTCGACTCGGCGCGCGGTTCGCGCGTGGCGGTGTACGCCCAGAACATGCACCAGGTGGCCGAGGGCGCGTTCACCGGTGAGGTGTCCGCGCCGATGCTCGTCGATGTCGGCGTTCAGGGCGTGATCCTCGGTCACTCGGAGCGACGCGAGCATTTCGCCGAGTCCGACCGCGCGCTCGCGCTCAAGGTTCCGGCGGCGATGGACGCAGGTCTGCTGCCGATCCTGTGCGTCGGCGAGACCGAGGAGGAGCGCGAACGCGGCGACACGGAGCGCAAGCTGCGCCACCAGGTGCAGGAGGATCTGGCGCGTGTCGAGGAGCGTCGCCTGGGCGAGATCGTGATCGCGTACGAGCCGATCTGGGCGATCGGGACCGGTCAGGTTGCGACCCCGGAACAGGCACAGGAAGCGATCGCGTTCATCCGCGCGCTGGTTGCCGACCGCTCGCGCGAGCAGGCGGAGAGCACCAGGATCCTGTACGGCGGCAGCGTCAAGCCCGACAACGCGGTGGAGCTGCTCGCGCTTCCGGACGTCGACGGCGCACTGGTCGGGGGCGCGAGCCTCGATCCGGATTCGTTTGCGGCGATCGTCGCCGCCGCGCGCTGATCGCCTGATCCCCACCCGCGTCTCGGCCTCGCTCGCCACCGACCCGGGGCGTGCGCGGCTCGCCACCGCGCGGGGCGCGCGCAGCGGCGATACACAGCGCCACACGGACTCGGCCCGCGAGGCAGAGCCCCCTTACCGCTCCGGTGGCGGCGCTGATCTGCGGCGCTATACTGAAGGAGACTTGCCAGAGATTGACTTAGATTTCATACTGGTCATTCTGGCAACAATGCTAGATCCCCAAAAGGAGGTTATTGATGGCACTGATTCGGTGGGAGCCGGTTCGTGAGCTGAGCTCGATTCAGAGCGAGGTGAACAGGCTCTTCAACACCTTCTTCGATACGCCGACCACCACCAACGGTGGCGGGGTGCGACGCTGGATCCCCGCGATGGACCTGGTCGAGAACGGCGAGGACTACGTCCTTCGCGCCGATCTGCCCGGGCTCAGCGAGAGCGACGTCAACATCGAGCTCGAGGACAACGTGCTCACGATCTCGGGTGAGCGGAAGGCCGCGCACGAGGAGCGCAAGGAGGGTTACTACCGCGTCGAGCGTGCGTTCGGCCGGTTCTCGCGTTCGCTGACGCTGCCCAAGGGCGTCGATCCTCAGGCGGTGCAGGCGCATTTCGGCGACGGCGTGCTCGAGGTGCGGATCCCGAAGCCCGAGCAGCACAAGCCGCACAAGGTCGCGATCAGCGTCGGCAGCTCGACCGAGCCGCAGACGATCGAAGGCTCCGGCGAGAGCGCTTCATAAGCATCCAGGCCCAAAGTAGGGTCCGGGCCGTGTTCACGGTCCGGACCCGGTCGCCTGGCTCACTTGCGCGCAGCGGCACGCTGCACCTCGGGCACGGCGAGGTTCGCACGCCGGCGTTTGTGCCGCTGGCGACGAAGGGGGTCGTCAAGACCCTCGAGCCGCGGGAGGTGGAGGCCCTCGGCTACGAGCTGATCCTCGCGAACACATTTCACCTGCTGCTGTCGCCGGGGCCGGAGCTCGTCCGCGAGCTCGGCGGGCTGCACGAGTTCATGCGCTGGAACAAGCCGATCGTCACCGACTCCGGCGGGTTCCAGGTGTTCTCGATGGGGCACGGGAGCGTCGCCGATGAGATCAAGGGCCGGGGGGCGGCCATGGCTCAGAACAAGCGCCCGGGCGCCGGCACGGGTCGGCGAGCGGGGGGCGGCGCCCCGGACCCGCACCGTCCGCGGTCGGCCGACAGCGTCGGCGCGATCCTCGCGATCGAGGAGGAGGGCGTTCGCTTTCGCTCCTACGTCGACGGCCGCGAGTGCTTCATCAGCCCCGAGACGTCGATGTCGGTGCAGGCCGCGCTCGGCTCCGACATCGCGCTCGTGTTCGACGAGTGCACGCCGTTCCACGTCTCGCGCGACTACACCGCCCGCTCCACCGCCCGCACCCACCGGTGGCTCAAGCGCTGCCTGCGCTGGCACGCCGAGCACGGTCCACGCGGGCAGGTCGTGTACGGGATCGTCCAGGGAGGCGTCGAGCAGGATCTGCGTCTCGAGTCCGCCGCGACGGTCGCAGCCAGCGCCGCCGACGGGATCGCGATCGGCGGCTCGCTCGGCCGTGACAAGGACCAGATGCTCGAGGTCGTGTCGTGGACCACCGCCGCGCTGGCGCGCGCTGCCCCGACGCATCCCCGCCACCTGCTCGGGATCGGTGACATCGACGATCTGATCGCCGGGGTCGAGCTCGGGATTGACACGTTCGACTGCGCGCTCCCGACGCGCCTCGGCCGTCACGGCGTGGCGCTGGTGCCCGATCCGGCGGCCCGGTGGCGCGTCGACCTGGTCAAGGGAGCCTGGCGCCACGCTCGCGCCCCGATCCTCGAGGGCTGTCCCTGCCCCGCGTGCGTCGGCGAGTATTCCCGCGCGTACCTGCACTACCTGCTCCGCGCCGGCGAGCTGACGGCGCTCCGTCTCGTGACCCTCCACAACCTGACCTTCGTCGCGAGCTTGATGGCCGACCTGAGACGAGCGATCGACGAGCGGCGCCTGTCCGAAGTCGCCGCGGCGCTACGGTCGGGTGCGGCGCCGGGGCAGGTATTCGGCCGCTCTCGATAGGCGCCCGCCCGCCTCACCCGAGGCTTATTTCGTGTACTTGTTGATGTCGCTCTGCAGCTGGTGGTATGCGCTGTTGAAGTCGTGCGCGACGACCTGCCGGAGCTGGACCGCTGTCGAGGAGGTGCTGGTCGCGATCACAACCGCGATCGCGACCGCTGCCGTGAACACGAGCGCGAGCGCCACGAGCGCGAGCAGACGGCGCATCGCCCGGCCCCTCCGTCGCGCGGGAGCCTGCTGACGCGCGCGCTGCGGGCGCGGGGGACGCGGCTCGGTCGGGGCGCCGGTGCGCGGCGGTGCCGGTGCCGCGTTCGGCGCTCGAGCCGGGACGAGGCGGGTCGCCGTAGTCGGCCGGTGGTCCTGATCGCGCGCGCCGGCGGGCAGGACGCGTGTCGCGGCCGTGGATCCGCGCCCGTCGGTGGCCGCGGTGATCCGGCTCGGGGCGACCCCGGCTGCGCCATCGCGAAGCGTCTCCGCAAGCACGATCGCGTTCGCGGGCCGGTCCTCCTGCTCGATCGACAGCGCGATCGCGACTGCCTGGGCGAGCGCGCGCGGGATGCGAGGGTTGAGTTCGTCCAGCGGGGCGGGCGATTCGCGCTGCTGCTTGAGCGCCAGCTCCGAGAGCGACGTCGCCTCGTACGGCAGGCGACCGGAGAGCAGCTGATAGGTGACCACTCCGAGTGAATACAGGTCGGCGCGCGGGCCCGCTTCCTCGCCTCGCGCCTGCTCCGGGGAGAGGTAGGCGGCCGTGCCGAGGACCGAACCGACCTGGGTGATGCTCGACTGGTCCGTCGCGCGGGCGATCCCGAAATCGGCCAGCTTGACCACATCGGCGTCCGAGACCAGCAGGTTGCCCGGCTTCACGTCCCGGTGCACGACTCCGTTGCGGTGGGCGTAATCGAGACCGCGGCAAGCCTGCGCCACGATCTCGACCGCCTGGTCGACGTCGAGGTGCCCTCGATCGCGCAACAACTCCGCGCACGAGTGGCCGGACACATGCTCCATCACGATGAAGTGCTGGTGATGTCCCTCGTCGAATCCGAAGTCGAACACCTGCACGATGTTTGGATGCACCAGGCGTGCGGCGGCCAGCGCTTCGCGCCGGAAGCGGGACACGAACGTGGGGTCGTCGGCGAGGTGCTCCGCCAGCAGCTTCAGCGCGACGTAGCGCTCCAGGCGCTGGTCGAACGCCAGATGGACGGTGGACATGCCGCCGACGCCGAGGCGTCCCTCGATCCGGTATCGCTCTGCGATCGTCGTGGTGCCCGTCATTGTCCGTTGCCGTTGCCGTTGCCGTTGCTGTTGCCGTTGCTGTTGCTGTTGCGGTTGCTGTTCGCGTTGCTGTTGCCCGTGCCCGCGCCGCCGCTGCCGGGGCCCGGACCGGCGCCGCCGGTGCCCGAGCCGCCGCTGCCGCCTCCGTTCCCATTGCCGAGGCCGACGCCGCCGCTGCCGGTCCCGACAGAGCTAGTACCCGAGCCGGTCGAAGTGGTTGCAGGCGTCGACGTGGTCGTCGTCGGCGGGGTCGTGGTTGGCGTCGTGGTCGTGGTCGTGGTTGGCGTCGTGGTCGTAATCGGCGTCGTGGTCGTCGTCGTCGACGAGCTCGACGAGGTTGGCGTTGTCGTGCTGCTGGTCGTGATGTTGGTGGTCGTTGCGCTGCTGGCGGTCGTGTGGCACTCCTGCGTGGCGAGCGCCCCGATCGTGCTCGCCCCCTGGCTGAGATTCGCCTGGAGCCGCGAGTCGACCGACGAGGGCAGGTTCGCAACGTCGTCGCTGAAGCTCGTGACGGCGTTCGCGACCGCGTCGCACTGGCCCGCGGCCACCGCCGAGGAGATCGAGTTCAGGTCGTTGCTCAACGTGCTCGCCTGGTCGGTTGACAGCAGGCCGGAGCCGCCGCCGCAGGCGGCGAGCAGGGCCATGGCGAAACCGAGAACGCCGGCAAGGATTGCGCGGGGCGCATGGCGCATCCGCCGCCTGACTTTAGAGGTTCGGGCGGTTGCGCGGACGTTAGGGCCTGCGGGCAAGCCGTCGGCACGTTCATTGGCCGTAGGCCAAGCGGTCGGCGAGCGAGTCCGGAAGCCTCGCGGCGCGGATCGCGTCCGCCGCCCCGGCGATGTCGTATTCGGTTCGGCGGTAGATCGCTGACAAGGCATCGAAGTCGAGCTCGAGCCAGGCCGCCCGCGGGTCTCCGTCACGTGGCTGGCCGACGCTGCCGGGGTTGATCAACCACTCCCCCGAGGTCAGATCGAGCTCCTCGTCCGCTGCGCGGGTTTGACCCGTTGCGGCCGCTCCGGGTGCCCGGGTGAACGAAAGCGCGACGTGCGAGTGGCCAATCAGGCACACCCGGTGCCGCTGGACGTCGAGGCACAGCTCCGCCTGGAGAGGGGACAGCACGTATTCCCACACGGGATCCCGCGGGCTGGCGTGGTAGAGGCCGACGTCCTCGTCGAGCTTGAGCGGCTCGAGCGCGTTCAGGTACTCGAGCGTCTGCCGGGTGATCGTCTGCTGCGTCCACCTCGCGGCGAGCTGCGCACCGAGCGAGAACTCCTCCAGCGGCAACGCCCCGACCACGCCGAGATCGTGATTGCCGGCCAGGCAGATCGCGGCGTGGCGGCGCGCGAACTCCACGCACGCGTCCGGTTCGGCGCCATACCCGACCAGGTCTCCGAGGCACCACATCTCCTCGCACGTCGACGCCGCGATCGCGTCGAGCACGGCCTCGAACGCCTGCCGGTTGCCGTGAATGTCGGAAACGATGGCGATGCGCATGGATACAGTCTCTACGGTGAGCGCCCCTTCGCGCTACGGAGTGGTCGGATCGATGCTGATTGCCGTCGGCGCGGCAGAGGTCGGGAGACGGCTGCTGGCTCCCCGGGAACGGGCGATCACGCCCGCGCCCGTCGACCTCGAGACGTACTTCACGAGCGAACAGATCGCGCGCGGCGCGCAGTTCGCGCGCCCGCAGCTCGCGCTTGCGCTGGCCCGCGCTGCGGTCGATGTGGGCGCGCTCGCGGCGCTCGTGCGCCACCCTCCGCGCGTCCTGCAGCGACGTTTCGCGCATCCCGTTCCGGCCGGCGCGATCGCGGGCGCGGGTCTTGCGTGCGCGTTGTCGCTACCCCCGTTGCCGCTGGCGGCGCTCGCGCGCCGGCGCGCGAAGGCGGTCGGGCTCGTGACCCAATCGTGGCGCGGCTGGGCCGTTGATCTCGTCAAGGCCACGGCGATCGAGGCCGCGCTTGCCGGCGCCGCCGGCGCCGCAGCGGTTGCCGCCACGCGCCGGTATCCGCGCGCCTGGTGGCTGCCGGCGGCCGGGATGTCGGTGTGCGTCGGAGCCGTGTTCGCCGCGCTCGCGCCCGTCGTGCTCGATCCGGTGTTCAACGACTTCACGCCGCTGCCCGAGGGCGAGACGCGCGCGGACGTGATCGCGCTGGCGCGCGCCGCCGAAGTGCGGGTCGGAGAGGTGTATTCGGTCGACGCCAGCCGCCGCACGACCGCCGCGAACGCGTACGTCACCGGGCTCGGGCCCACGAAGCGGGTAGTGCTGTTCGACACGCTGCTCGATCGCTACGACCGCAACGAGGTCCGGGTGGTCGTCGCCCATGAGCTTGCGCACGTGCGCAACAGAGACGTGCAGCGCGGCGTGCTGTACGCGGCGCTCGTCGCCCCTGCCGCCGCGCTTGCGGTCCAACAGCTGAGCTGGAGGCTGTCTGCGGAGCGCGGCAGCCCGGGCGCACTGCCGGCACTCGCGCTCGCGGGCGCGCTCGTCACCGCGCCGGTCGGCCCGGCGGGAAACCGACTGTCACGCGCGCTCGAGCGCCGCGCGGACGCGTTTTCGCTCGAACTGTCACGCTCACCCGAGGCATTCATCTCGTTCGAGCGCGAGATCGCGATCCAGAACGTCGCGGATCTCGATCCGCCCCGCTGGGTGACCTCGCTGGTCGCGACGCATCCCTCGACGCTCGAGCGGATCGGGGCGGCGATGGCGTGGTCCCAGCGAGCCCGGGACGGGGAGCTCACTCCTGCGTTCCGCCCCACTCAGGGAGGTTCTTGATCCCTTCGCGGGTCTGCCACTTGGAGTAGTTGTCCTGCATCGCCTCGATCAGCTCGCGCATAAACTTCGGCGAGAGATTGACGCGTGAGACGACGACTCCTGGGATCTCGTCGTCCTCGACCTCGTGATCCACGCGCGCGAACGTGATCGTGAACTCGTAGTCCGAGTGACTGACGTTGGCGAAGTTCGCGTACACGCCGGCCATGATGTCCGGCGAGAAGTGAATGTTTATGTGGCGTTCGGGGGGATTTGGCTCGTTCATTGCAACCGCCGAACTCAGACTACCGCGTCCACCGGCAGGCGAGCGGGCACGTGCGCCTACTATCGTCGCCATGCGGATCGTGGTCGTCGCGGTGGGCAGGCTGCGCCCGCCGTTCGCGGACGACGTCCAGCACTATCAGAAGCTGCTGGCGCGTCACGTGCGACTGGAGCTCGCCGAGGTGCGGGAGGACGAGCAGGTCGGCCGCCGGATTCCGGACCGCGCGTTCCTGTCGCTGCTCGACCGCCGGGGAGAGCGAATGGACTCGATCCGGTTCAGCCGGTTTCTGGAGCAGCGCCGCCAGGACGGCCGCGACCTGTGCTTCGTGGTCGGAGGCCCGTACGGCCTTGACCTCGACGCCGCCGACCACCGCTTCTCGCTCGGCGAGCTCACGCTGCCACATCAGCTCGCGCGCGTGGTCCTGCTCGAGCAGCTCTACCGCGGACACAAGATCCTCGCCGGAGAGCCCTACCACTATTAGCTGCGAGCGGCGCCACACCTGGCACGGGTACGCTCTGTTCAGATGAGCACCGTGGTCAGGGACGATCCCCTCGGAGAGCTGAACGGCGCGGTTCGCACGGCCGCCAAGGCCGTGCGGGGCGGAGCCGGCGAACCGGTGGGCGAGATCAAGCTCGAGCGGCCCAAGCGCGACCGGCAGGGCGACTACTCCACCAACGCCGCGATGCTGCTCGCGCCCGTGCTCAGAGCCGCCCCGAAGGTGATCGCGGAGCGCCTGGCCGCGGAGCTACAGGCACTCCTCGGTGACGGTCTCGAGCGCTTTGAGGTAGCGGGGCCCGGATTCCTCAACCTGTTCCTGTCCGACGCCTGGCACCGGCGCGCGCTGGCCGCGATCCTCGAGCGCGGTGAGCGGTTCGGCGCCGGCGCCGCGGACCCGGTGCAGCGCGTGTTGGTCGAGTTCGTATCGGCCAATCCCACCGGCCCGTTGGTCGCCGCGAGCGGACGGCACGCAGCCTATGGCGACGCGCTCGCGCGGATCCTCGAGCACCACGGCCACGCCGTCTCGCGCGAGTACTACTTCAACGACGCGGGATCGCAGATCCGGCTGCTGGGAGAGTCGGTCAGGGCGCGCGCGCGACACGAACCCGTCCCGGACGGCGGCTATCAGGGCGATTACGTGGCCGCGCTGGCCTCCGAGATCCCGGACGCGGCGCAAGCCGGCGTCGAGCAGATCGCTCGGCGGGCGGTCGAGTTGCTGCTCGCCTCGATCGAGCGCACGCTCGAGCGCTACGGAGTGCATTTCGACACCTTCTTCAGCGAGCGGCAGCTGCACGACGGATCGCCGAGCGAGCTCGAGCGCGCGCTGTCGCTACTCGACCAGGCCGGGCATTTGTACAGATCCGGGGGCGCGGTCTGGCTGCGTACCACCACCTTCGGCGACGACAAGGACCGCGTGGTCGTGCGCTCCAACGGCGAGCCGACATACCTCGCCGCCGATCTCTCGTACATGATGGACAAGCGCGAGCGGGGGTTCGAGCGCCAGCTCAGCCCGATGGGAGCCGATCACCACGCCTACGCCCGTGAATTGAAGGCGGCGATGGCGGCGCTCGGGGGCGACGCGGACACAATCGAGGTCCCGATCATTCAGTTCGTGCACCTGATCGACGGGGGCGAGCGCGCAGCGATGTCGAAGCGGCGGGGGGATTTCATCACGCTCGACGACCTGCTCGACGAGATCGGCGTCGATGCGACGCGGTTCTTCATGCTCCAGCGCTCGCACGACCGCACGCTCGACCTCGACCTCGAGCTCGCTCGCCAGCAGTCGCCCGAGAACCCCGTCTACTACGTCCAGTACGCGCACGCGCGGATCGCATCGATGCTCAGGCGATTGTCAGCGGACCGTCTGGCGACGGCGCTCTCGCCGGCCGGTGACTGGGGCGAGGATCGGCTGCACTCCTCCGAACGCGACCTGGTCAAGAAGCTCGCCGCGTTTCCCGACGAGGTCGCGGAAGCGGCGCAGCGCCGCGCCCCACACCGCATCGCGATCTACGCGCACGAGCTGGCACAGCAGTTCACGGCCTTCTATCGCGACTGCAAGGTGGTCGGGGCGTCGCCCGAGACCGCGGAATCGTTCCGGGTCGCGCTGTCGAAGGCCTCGCAGACGATGATTGCGCTGTCGCTCGGGCTGCTGGGGGTGAGCTCGCCGGAGTCGATGTAGGTTGGCGGGGGCGAGCGGGACCCGCGGCGCGACCGGTGATCGCACCCGGGGCGAGCGTGTTGCGCGCGTCAGCGCTCGTAGCGCGCGAGGTCCTCTTCGAGCCGCCGGGCGTCAGCAGGGCTCAGCGGCGGCCCCGCCGGGATCGTCGTGCTCTGCGCGGCGCGTGCCCTGCGCCGCCACCGCGGCAGCGTCACGGCGAGCGTCGCCAGTCCGACCGCAACGAGCGCCGGCGGGAGGATGTAGACCGTCAGGTTGAAGCCGTGGGCGGGCGGGCGTCCGAGCACAGCGGGGCCGTACTGGCCGACGAGCGCCTGCTCGATCTGCGCCTTGGTCTCTCCCTGGCCGATCAACCCTTCGATGAAGCCCCGCTCCGCGTCCGCCTGCGGCGACTGCGCGACGGCCAGCGGCTCGTGACAAGCGACGCACATCACATCGTTCTCGACGTCGGTGAGCGACGCGCGCGGGGCGACGGCGACCGCGACCCCCGGAACGATGCAGGCGAACGCCAGCGCGACCGCGATACCGAGCGCAGCGAACCTGCCGCTCATGAGCGCTCGGCGAGCAGCGGGCGGAGCGTTTGATCGAGCCACGAGCTGTCGACCTGGTAGCGGCGCAGCGCCGCGATCCGCCCCTGGCGATCGATCACGAACGTCTCAGGAACTCCGGTCGTCCCGAACGAGCGGATGAAATTCCCGCTGATGTCCCGCACCACGGGGTAGGTGAGGTGCCAATGGCGCACGAACTGCTCGGAATCGCTGGAGGTGTCGAGGTAGGTGACGCCCAGCACGGTCGCGTTCTTGGTTGCGATCGTCTGCTGCGCCCGCTCGAGCACCGGCGCCTCGGCCTGGCACGGATCGCACCACGATGCGAACACGTTCAACACCACGACCTTTCCCCGAAAGTCAGCCAGTCGCGCGGTCGCGCCGGATCCCAGCATCGGCAGCGGCATGTTCGCGTTTGGCGCAACGGGCTCGATGCCGCGAGCGACGAGCGAGTCGATCGACGTGTTTGCACCTTGACTCGAGACCCCGAACACAAGCAGCGCCAGCAGCAACACCGCCGCGCCGACAACCAATCCAGGGAGCAGAAACCGGCGCATGTGCCGTCCTAGAGTAGTACGCCCGCTGCGTTCGAGCCCCGGTCGCGCCGCTCCGGACGGTCCGCGTCGTGGCCCGTCGTCGGCTACACCGCTGTTGGCGAAGCGCGGCTACTTGAGCATCTCGCGAGCGGCCGAGGTCCACGCCTCGGTGACCTCGCGGATGAACTTCGCTTGAGCCGTTGCCAGCTGAGCGATCCAGTCGATGTCGCTCCTCCCGGGACCGTGCTCGACCGCGGCCGCGATCGTCTTCAGTGCCTTCTCGTAGCTGGACAGCGTCGTCTCTCCGGTCTGCTTGCCGGCTTGGATGATCCGCTCGTTCAGGCTCCGAATCCGCTTCGCGGCCGAGTCGAAATAAGCCTCGGCGGAATTCGCCGACGTCCGCGCCTCTGCCGACCGTGCCTCGCTGCTGGAGCTCGAGCCGAGAGCCCCGCTGCGGGACGACGCGCCCCGTCCCGCGCTCGCCGTCGAGCCGGCGGCTGCACGCTTGCTCCGGGCGCGTCCCGACGACGTCCTCGCGCTCGACGTCGACCTCGCGTCACCACCTCTAGCCTGCGGCATCGTTCCTCCTTCGAACGCAAATCGATATCGCCAGACCCTACTCCGTGCTCGGCATCGACTGATCGCGGATCCGCGCCGCGTGCGCCGGGTGTACCTGGCAACCCGGTCACGCAGGGCCCGGACTGGGCCACGCCGTCGACCGTCGACCCTTAGAATCGCCGCTAGGCCGCGAATACTGAGATGGGTTTCGCTGCGTAGTGGCGATGTAGTGGCGACGAGAGTCCGCATGTACCACATCTAGCCGGCATCCCACCGGAATCGGAGATTTCGCGTGTTGTCTGCGGTTTCGAGCGTTGGGGTACCGCTCAGGACCGCTGGGTTGAGGATGTGGAGCGTCGCACAACCGTCGCGCCGAAGAAACGAGGACCGGAGCCAGGTCCCACATGGGCCGCTACGACGTGAAGTTCGAGTCCCCCTGAGCGCGTTTCGCGGTTGCGCGTCGACGGCTTGAAGCGGCTTACGCTGCTGGCGGGCCGCCCGGAGCGGGTTCGCTGTGCGAAGCTAGGAGGGGCGCCCCGGCGGCACGTCACTAAGGCCGCGGACAGCCAGCGCGCTGGGGTAAGCCGCCGTCGATTAGCGGCCGAGCCCGGCGGTGGTGACCCTGATCTCGTTGGTGATCCCGCCCACGCCGCGCAGCCGAGAGACGTCCTCAAAGGCGGCGTCGCTCTCGTGCTGGTGTCTGACATCGCCCTTCAGCGTGAGCCAGCCGTTCTTCACGGTGACGTCGATTCGCTCGTCGGGTACGTCGGGGTCCCATATCAGTGCCTGGAGCGCGGCGCCTCGGATCTGGTCATCCTCGAAGCGGTCCTGCAGGTCGATTCTGAGCTCGTCCACGACGTCGCGCACGCCCGGCACCGATCTGGCGATCTGCGCTGCGGCG
>Ga0187766_10000188_pt1 | contig 32168 bp, 25 predicted proteins | sample 0216_QUI02_MP05__4_FD_132971 | JGI IMG/M metagenome (GOLD analysis project Ga0187766, IMG submission 132971) | Tropical peat soil microbial communities from peatlands in Department of Meta, Colombia - 0216_QUI02_MP05_20_MG | ecosystem: Environmental > Terrestrial > Soil > Wetlands > Peat ... | reverse complement strand
TGAGCTGCCCCCTGAAAATTGGTCCACCTTGAGTGTTAGTTTTGGGAAGGAGGTGGACGATGGCGAGGAAGCGTTACACGGCTGAGGAGATCCTGGGGAAGCTGCGGCAGGCTGAGGTGATGATCGGACAGGGCCGGACGATCGCGGAGGCTTGCCGGGAGTTGGGCGTAACGGAGGTGGCTATTTCCGCTGGTGCAAAGAGTATGGGGGCTTGAAGCTCGACCAGGCGCGCAAGCTGAAGGGTCTCGAAAAAGAGAGCGCCCGTCCGAAGCGCGCGGTCGCCGAGCTCATCCTCGACAAGCAGATCCTGCAAGAAGCTCTAAGAGGAAACTGACTTCGCCCGCCCGACGCCGGGAGAAGGTGGCACAGGTGCGGCAAGCGCTGGCGGTGTCGGAGCGGCGGGCGTGCCGGGTGATTGGGCAGGTCCGCTCGACCCAGCGCTATCGGCCGACCACGACGGACGACGAGGATGCCCTGACCCGGATTGTGGTAATGCTGGCGTCCGAGTACGGACGCTATGGCTATCGGCGCATCTGGGCTCTTCTAGATCGGGCGGGCTGGAAAGTGAACCCGAAGAGGGTGGCGCGGATCTGGCGGCGAGAAGGACTCCGGGTACCCCGGAAACAACCAAGGCGGGGCCGGCTGTGGCTAGCGGACGGTTCCTGTCTGAGACTATGGCCATGTTGGCCCAACCATGTCTGGGCTACGACTTCGTCGAAGATCGGACTCACAATGACCGGAAGTTCCGGATGCTGACCGTGATTGACGAGTTCAGCCGGGAATGCTTGGCCATCGAAGTCGCGCGCCGGCTTACCAGCGACGACGTCCTCGATGTCCTTACCCGGCTTATGACCGACCGCGGGCCGCCCGACCACATCCGCTCCGATCAAGGGGTGGAGTTCACCGCCAGCCCGGTGCGACGCTGGCTAAGCGCGTTAGGGGTCAAGACAGCCTTCATCGAGAAGGCCAGCCCGTGGGAGAACGGCTACAACGAATCCTTCAACGGCAAGCTTCGCGACGAGCTGCTTAACGGAGAGATCTTCTACACCTTGGTCGAGGCCAAGATTCTGATCGAGCGTTGGCGGCGTCACTACAACCAGGTTCGGCCCCACAGCGCGCTGGGCTACCGGCCACCTGCGCCGGCAGCCATCGTGCTGCAGCTAGCCCAACGGAGCATTCCTATCGAAGCGTTCCGCGTGCCCGGGCCTCGCGCCGAAATCAATGTTCGACTAGCCTAACAACTGGACCAAAGATCGGGGCCGGTCAAGACAGCTCTCTCGATCGCAAGATCGTCATTGACGGACTCAAATTCGTCGGCCCCCACAAAGCCCTTTGCGGTTTCTATGTAATAGCAGGGATAGTGCGTTACTTGTGTCATTTTGACCCTCTCGCATCCGCATCGGCCCACATTCACGCGAACACAAGACGTTTTGCCAATTGAATACCGAATCGAGCGGAAAAAAAGCCCCGCCGAAAGCTTATCAGTTACGCCAACGAAGGAAGGCTGTTACTAACATTCGACATACGTGCGAGGGCCGGCTTTCATACGCGTCGGGGCAAGATAATATAAGAGAACTGCGGCCGGGAGCGGTACGGCCGAGAATGAAGGGAAAGCCTTCGTGCCACGCCCTCGCGAAGTAGATACGAGGATCCAATGAATACTGCAACCCTACCGGCGACGATGGCTGCGGTCGTGCTGACTGGCTACGGTGGATTCGAGAAGCTTGAGTACCGCACGGATGTACCGACGCCGCACCCTGGACACGGGGAAGTGCTCATCAGGGTTCGTGCGACGGGCGTCAACAACACGGATATCAACACACGAACTGCATGGTACTCGAAGGCGGTTCGGGGCCCGACGAATGAAGGCGGTGCCATCGCCATTGCGGGCGCAGAAAACTCCTATGCAAGTTGGACAGGAGAACCGTTTAGATTTCCGCGGATCCAGGGAGCCGACTGTTATGGAGATATTGTCGGAGTCGGTAGCGACGTTGACGGGCGGCGTATCGGCGAACGTGTCCTCGTCCGTACGATGCTCCGTGCACCTGTTGATTTTCGCCCATTTGAGTGCTGGACGTTCGGATCAGAGTGTGACGGCGGATTCGCACAATACGCAGTAGCGCCAAGTCGCGATGTTTATTCTGTTGCAAGTGACCTAAGTGATGAAGAGCTTGGCGTCATCCCGTGCACCTACGGAACGGCAGAAGGTATGTTGCTTCGGGCAAATATTGGACCGAATGATCGCATTCTAATCGCTGGTGCCTCGGGCGGAGTTGGCTCTGCAGCGATCCAGCTCGCAAAACTGCGCGGCGCCGAAGTGATCGCGGTCGCTTCATCGTCAAAAATCTCTGCGGTTGCGCGGCTTGGAGCTGACTTCGTCATCGATCGACGAAACAATCTTGTCAATGAACTTGGAGCTGGCAGTCTGACCGCGATTGTCGATCTGGTTGCGGGGAATGCGTGGCCGGACTATTTGAGCCTTTTAAAAAGAGGCGGACGCTACGTGACGGCTGGCGCAATCGCCGGACCGATCGTCGAGATGGACGTGCGATCGCTATACCTCAAGGACCTCACGCTATTCGGATGTACTTTTCAAGAAGATCTCGTATTTGAGAATATCGGGCGCTATCTGGCCGAAGGCCGACTAAAACCTATTGTCGCAAAGGTCTTTCCATTGAAGGATATCGTGCAGGCACAAAAGATGTTTATTGAGAAAGACTTCATCGGCAAGATCGGTCTTATTCCGCCAAGATCGTGAAAGCGTCATCACGCGGTCAGAGACGAAACGAAACTGTTCGTGACCGCTGTATGTCGCGTGGTAATCAATGCTAATTGACCCGTCGATTTTCATGACATTTAGCTCATCGGCTGCGCACCTCCGGCATCACGCATTCCAGCCTATTGGGCTCGTGTTCCTGCTAAAAACTACGTCCGAGAGTATTGATGGTGCAGACCACTGAGGATGGGCACTGGAATGATCCGCCCGGTCCAGTGGAACGGTCGAGGGACTGGGGCGTCTTTGTTCAGCGACAGGTGAGTCCGGAATCCGTTGTAATAAGAGACATAGGTCGTGATGATGCCGCGGAGATGGGCCTCGCCGAACACGATGAGATGGTCCAGACATTCCCGTCGGATCGAGCCGATCGGCCGTTCGACACAGGTATTCTGCCAAGGCGATCGCGGTGCCGTCGGCCGATCGCGAATGCCCATGGATTTGAGGCGTCGGCTCAGGACGGGACCGTAGACCGCATCACGATCGCGGATCAGGTAGCGTGGCACCTCAGCCCACGGAATTGCCTCGGTGATCTGCCGTGCGATTCACGCTGCAGTCGGATGAGAGGTGACACCGAACGATAGAATGCGTCGTCGGTGGTGGCCGACAATGACCAGCACATAGAGCAGGCGGAAGCCGATCGTCGGCACCACAAGCAGATCCATCGCGACGATGCCGGCAGCATGGTTGCGCAGGAAGGTCTTCCAGCCCTGGCTCGGCGGCCGCCGACATCGCCCGAAATACTTCGCCACGGTCGACTGTGCGACCTCGATACCGAGCTTGACCAGCTCGCCATGAAGGCGCGGCTCCCCCCACAGCGAATTGGCCAGGCTCATCTCGCAAATAAGAACACGCAGCTCGCGTGGGACTCGCGGCCGACCGCCGCGGGCGGGAGACTTCCAACGCCAATATAAGCGGAACCCATCCCGCTGCCATCGCACCACGGTCTGTGGCCGGACGATCACAACAGCAGTCAGCAGGGACGGGCGGAACCGACAAAGCCAAACGAAGATCACCCGATCGATGAGCATCAACCGCGTGCGCGATGGCGTCCTGCGGTGCAGAACGTTCAGCTGATGCCGAAGAACGACGATCTCACCTGCAAGGTGCCCCTTGGATCTGAACAGCGAGACCACGAAGGGCGCCGGGAGCCTCAGACCATCGATCATCCCGCAACAGTCTACCCGATCCGCCGCCACAGGCCACGCCGGACGGGGTTTTCGGTAGGGACAGGCATAGTTTATCAAGTATTATCTACTAACCGCAGTGCACCGCCCGCGTCGGCAAGACTTGAATGCTCGGAGACCAAGATGTCGTTTGGGACCGGTCACACGATTCACGCGCGCCACAGCCACTTTGGTTGGAACCCCGCCAACGCTCCGATCCTAACTGTGGCACCTGGCGACTCAATTGAGTTCGAAGTGATTGATAGCGCTGGGGGAGAAATTAGCCCGCTAACCACTGTCACCGATCTTCCACAAGTAGATCAGAGCAAGTTCGCACCACTGACTGGCCCTGTGGCTGTCGATGGGGCGGAACCCGGAGACGCGATCAAGATCACGATTCTCGGATTTACACCTTCTGGCTGGGGATGGAGTGCCGTCACCACACGATTCGGCATCTTGCCAGACCAATTTCCCGACCCGCACCTGAAGATTTGGCGCTACGATCGAGCCTGTTTGCAACCTGCGATGTACAGCGATGTCGCCAAGGTGCCACTGAGGCCGTTTCCAGGAATAATTGGTATGGCGCCTGGCACACGTGGCACACACCCAGCGCTCCCACCATATCGCACAGGTGGTAATCTCGATTGCCGCGATCTCTCGGCAGGGACGGAGCTATACCTTCCCGTCGAAACTCATGGCGGCCTGCTTTCCCTTGGTGACACCCATGCGGCCCAGGGCCATGGTGAACTCGCGGGTACGGCCCTCGAAAGCCCAATGTCGGCTGCTCTGAAAATCGAACTCGTGAAAGATGCCCGGCTTCGTGGTCCCCATTTTACAACGCCGGGTCCCTTGGCGCGACATCTCGACAATCGAGGCTATCACGTAACCTGTGGTGTATCCTCCGATCTTATGGATGCTGCAAGAATGGCGGTCATGCAAATGATTGACCTACTAGGCCGGCTGCACGGCCTGGTTCCGATGGATGCTTACCTCCTCTGCAGTGTCTGCGCTGATCTGGTTATTAATGAACTCGTTAATAAACCGATTCACGTCGTATCGTTGTACTTCCCTCGCCTCGTTGTCGAATGACCTATCGCGTTAATGGATTGATGGCCGCCCTCAGTACTTTCTATACGTTTCGCTCTGGTGCGCGGGTCCCCACCTCCAGAGAATAAAGGATTCCGCGACTGGTCGAAATCCCAATGGCCGCCTATGTCGAAGTGGGGGACCGGTCTGGGCGTCGATATCCGAAGTGTTGGGTTTGATCGGTATTCAAGCAGGCTTTCGCGATATCTTAGCTTGGTCGTCTGTGACCTTCGGCACTTTTCTTGGAATCGTTTAAATCACACTTGCACAGGGCTTCGCCCGGAGGAATTCGGACTCTCCGTACAGGAACTAAGCGCGTAATCGTCCGCAACTCCCGATGACAGTTACAATCAGGCGACTCTCCCCGCTTCGTGCCGGTCAACGAGAACAAATGTCAAGGCGAGAGCGATCATTGAAGCGCGTCGTTGTCACTACAACACCCGACGCCCCGATTCGGCACTCGACTACAGATCGCCTGCGTCGCTTACCCTCGGGGCATATCCAGCCCACCTCGACCGGACGTCGAAGATGCAATAATCTCTCATTGTCCTTGGTACAGAAAATCGGTCAGGGCACCTGCTCCTATTCCGTCAGGTAGACACATTCCGATGCGACTTTCGTCGGAAATCGCGGTTTGCCCGGAGATCTGAGACACGACCTCAGAAGTCCTTGCAGAGCCGCAGGGAGTCATAGATGGCTGCATGGATGTTGCGGCTACTGACCGCGTCTCCGACACGATAGACTTCGAATTCGCCTTCCTTCTGCCCTCTCTTGCCCTGCGGCCGCCCCTTCATGAGGGCGCCGTAGTCAGTAATGCCGTAATTGATCGACTGCGATCGGAGCTCGAAGTAAAGGTCGTCAACCGGAACGGTTCCGTGCTCGACAACCACATGGTCGACGATCCGCTCGATGTCGGGACCACTGTACTCATTTGAGAAGACGACCTTGATCTGATTCCGGTGACGGCGAACCGACTTCAATCGGTAATCGGGCGTCACCTTCACGCCCTTCTTGTAGAAGTGCTCCATGAAGATCGGGAAGTTTTGGGTGCCGAGATCCATCGCGGCCGCGCGATCAGGCGTGACTAGTTCGACCGTGACGTCGGTTTTTTGTGTTAGGAAATCGACGCAGGACGGTCCCTGAGCCTCGCCGTTGTCGTCATACACGAGGACCGACCCAGATATGCCTTGCCCAGCCAGAACGTCCCAGACGCTCATGCAGAACTCTCCACCGTCTACGAAGTTCGTATCCGGCACTCCACCAGTGGCGATGATGACGACGTCTGGCTTCTCCGCCATGACCTCGGAGTGGCCGGCCATCGTATTCCACCTTATGTCGACCTTGAGGCGCTCAAGCTGCAATGCGAGCCAGTCAACGATGCCGATCAAGTCACGGCGCCAGCTCGCCTTCGCTGCCAGCACGATCTGCCCACCGAGCTTCCCGGTGGCCTCGAATAGAACGACCTGATGCCCTCGCTCCGCGGACACCCTTGCTGCCTCCATTCCGGCAGGGCCACCCCCGACGACGACCACTCTTCGAGGCGCTTCATCCGATCGCACGATGACATGGGGCATGGTTGCTTCCCGGCCAGTCGCCGGATTGTGCAGGCAAAGAGCGTCCAAACCGAGGTAAATTCGATCTAGGCAATAATTCGCGCCAACACACGGTCGAATATTCTGTACCTCGTCAGCCTCGAGCTTCCTAACAATATATGGGTCAGCTATGTGCGCTCGCACCATACCCACTAAGTCAAGGATATTTGCCTCGATCGCATACTGAGCTGTTGCTAGGTCGGCGATACGACAGGCATGAATGAGGGTCAGTCGAACCTCCTGTCGCAATTCTTGTATCTCTCGGAGCCACGGAGCGAGCGGTGACCACATCCCCGGAACATGGTATGCGAGAGCATGATGTGTCTCGATATGGCCGAAGTTGACCGTAAAGTAATCGACTAACCCCGTTTCTTCGATCTTTCGGGCGGCACGAATACCCTCATCTTTGTTGAACCCCTCTGCAAAATTTTCGCTGACACCCAATCTTATTCCGACTATGAAGTCTTGACCGACTGCTTTGCGAACTTTTTCTAATAGTTCAATTGTGAACCGAAGCCTATTATCGAATGAGCCTCCATATTGATCGGCACGCTTATTGGTCGATGGTGAAAAGAATTGCTCCGGCAAATGGCCGTGCGATAGTATTTCACAACCGTCCAAGTGACCTTCCTTGCATCGAACCGCGGCTGCAGCGTATGCCTCAATGGTACGTTTGATATCGTATTTGTCCATTTCCTTTGGAAAAGCGCGGTGTGCAGGTTCCCGCACCCGAGATGGTGCAATGACTGGCAGCCATTCGCTTAGGTTCCATGTCGTACGTCGGCCTAAATGAGAGATTTGGCAGATAAGTCCACAATTATATTGATGGATCCGCTGCGCAAATTCCTGAAAATATGGAATGACCGAATCATTCGTCACGTCGATCTGACCAAACACGGCGGGCGAGTCCGGGGCCACATAAGATGAGCCACCAAACATTGTCATCCCTATGCCACCCTTGGCTTTCTCTTCGTGATATAGTTGATATCTGAGCTTCGGTTTTCCTTCTTCTGCATATGCAGGTGCATGAGGCGTACTCACAATCCGATTCTTGAGCGTGAGATTTTTGAGTTTGAAGGGTTGAAGCAGCGGATTACGAGTCATGATGTCGCCTATACTTCCGTAAAAGATCTGCATACGCTTCACAGAGGAGCTTCTGTAAAGCGCACTCAGAGCGGGCTGCCCATTGCCGCGGCCGACCCCTAAATGACCGACTAGTGGCCCAATCAGGGTCACAGCGCCTAGGGAGCCGAGGGTCACTCAAATGAGCGCGGAATCTCTCGCTCTCGCCTCTTGATAAACTCTAACAATTCCTGGTGCCTGCTTTGGTCGAGCGCGGGTTCTTCGTAGTGATTTAGCACGTCAAGTGCCATTTCCCGCGCTCGCGTCGCAGCGTCCTTCGCGCCTTCACTCGTCCACTGTTCGAAAGATTTGAAATCCATCAATGCGGGCCGGTAAAATGCTGTCTCGAAATTGGCAAGTGTGTGACCCGTACCCAGAAAGTGACCTCCCGGGCCCACCTCACGGATCGCCTCCATCGCACCGGCGAGGTCATTCAAGTCAACGCCCTGGGCGTATTTGTACCAAGCACCGACTTGGTCACAGTCCAGCATGAACTTCTCGTACGAGAAGCAAAGACCGTTTTCAAGCCAACCAGCAGAGTGAAATATGTAGTGGGCGCCGCAAAGAATTGCGGCGTGCATCAGCATGTTAGACTCGTAGCCAGCCTGAGCATCAGGCAGCTTCGAGCCCACATGGAAACCGGATGTGCGGAAAGGAAGGTTGTATCGACGCGCCATTTGGCCGGTCAGCAGCATCATGTGTGCAGCCTCTGGGGTGCCACCCATCGGAGCCCCGGATTGCAAATCGACAGCAAGCATGAATTGCCCATAAATTTGCGGGCTACCGGCTCGAACGAGTTGCGTAAATGCGATCCCCGCCAAAGCCTCCGCATTGACTTGAGCTACTGCCCCAATTGTCGAGGCCGACGTTGATGCTCCGCCCAACGCAAATGGTGAAAGCATGGCGGGTTGATTGCATTTCGCATAGACCTTCAATTGGTCCAGCATGGTCGCGTCCCACACCAGGGGCGAGTTGCAGTTGACTACTGCCGTAAGAACCGAGTTGTTTTCGATAAAATCCTTACCAAAGACGATACCAACCATATCCATTACGTCCTTCGCGCGTGCGGAGTTGACCGCCAAAGGACTCATAAACGGCTTATCAGACCAGCGCAGACAACTGTATGTGACGTAAAGGTGTCTGTGAGCAACTTGGACATCCATCGGCTCGCATTGCGTAGACGATAGAGACTGTAGCTGTGGCGCAGCATGAGTAAGCCTATGTATAGTATACAAATCTTCCTTTCGAGAATAGCGGCGAACCCCTTCAAAATCGCGAATGTACGGCATCCCTGCTCCTGGCAAAAACGCCGTGTTCCTGCCACCGAGGATCAAATTTCTTTCAGGGTTACGGGCATTCAGGGTGATATTGGATGGAACTTTCGCAAGCAATGTCATCAGTAAGCTACGGTCGATTTTAATTCTATGTCCTGAAACATCGGCGCCAGCCACGCGCCACATTTCCGCCGACTCATCATCACGAAATTCGATTCCTATTTCTTCTAATATCCTGCAGGATTCCTGGTCGATCAGTTCGACTGCCTCCATTGGCAATAGATCGTAGACCGGGATATTCCTTGTCAGGACCGGAAAAGCAACGTTTGTCACGCCCTTGGACGTCTGCCTGCGGTGCCTACCAGACCTGCGGCGACGAGGATTTTCGATGGTCATGAATGTCGGTCCGCCCTATCCTGGACTTGGCGTGCATCCGATATAGTGAGCCGGTGACTACGGGCGTGTGTAGACCAACAGCACGGGAGCCCCCTCCGGGCTGCCCGAGAAGACCGCCCCGATTACGCCTCGATCGCAAGCTTGTTGCCGAAGATATATTTAGTAGGGTGCATCGTGAAACCCTTCACCTTCTTGTCAATGAAGGTGAAATTGTTCCGCCAGACAGGCTGCACCAGCGGGCCGTCCTCCTGCATGATGTGCTCGATCTTTGCAATGACCTCTCGGCGCTTGTCGACGTCGAGCATGCCCTCCGCCTCGGTCAGGAGCTTGTCGAACTCCGGATTCGAATAGTTGCTCTCGTTCCAGGGCACGCCAGAGCGGTAGGCCAATCCAAGCAGCATGATCGCGAGCGGACGGTGGTACCATACAGTGCAGCCAAAGGGCACTTTGTCCCAAACCTCCCAGAATTGCGCTCCTGGCAATAGCTTGATGCTCACCCGGATCCCTGCATCCTTCCATTGCTCGGCCGCGGCCTGCACTTGAGCGGCGTGCCAGGCTTCTTCCTTGTCGACCGTGATCTCCGCGTCGAAGCCATTGGGATACCCGGCCTCGGCAAGGAGCTTCTTTGCCTCCGCGACGTCGCGCTTCATCGGTGGGATCTTCGCGTAGTCCGGCATGCTCGGTGCCACATGCGTGTGATCGCCCACGACGCCGAGGCCGCGGAGCGCCACCTGAAGAATCGGGGGTGCATCGACCGCAAGCCGCATCGCTTTCCGCACTTTCGGATTATCGAATGGCTTCTGCGTCACCTTAACTCGCATCACCGCCGTTTCCGCGGTCTCCACTTGATAGAGCTCGACACCGGGCAGCGCCTTCAAGGCGTCGAACTGCACAGGGTCTGCACCGACGAGACCATGGATTTGCTTGGAGGCCATCGCGGTGATCGCAGCCGAAGGGTTGTCACCGACGTCAACGAACTCAAGCTGATCGAGATTAGGCTTGTCGCCCCAATAGTCCTTTCGCGCCTTCAACACCGCATTCTTTTGGACGGCGAAATCAGTCAGATCAAATGCGCCTGTGCCGTTCGAACCTGGCCCGAACACACCCTTCTCCTCCGGATCGAGGATGGCCATGGGATAGTGGAAGAGGTGTTCGGGTACTGCAACCTGAGGGGCTTTGCAGTTGAGGCGCACCGTATGGTCATCGACCTTTTCGATTGCATTCGCGTCCCAGAGCTTGGTCGACATCTTAGGATTACCTTTGTCGTCCTTCTGGCCGGTGTCGTACTCGGTCAGCATGTAGCCTTTCATCAGGCCGATGACTGAGGAGCCCACCTCAGGATCGAGAACGTGCTTCAGGTTCCACACGACGTCGTCGGCGGTGAACGGCCGACCCTTGTGCCACTTGACGTCCTGTCGCAAACGTAGCGTCCAGGTTTTAAGGTCGGGTGATACGTCCCACTTCTCGCAGAGCGACGGATGGGTGACGTTGTGTTCGTCCGTGAAAGTCAGGTACTCGACGACTTGGCGGGAAATATTGCTGTCGTACTCGCCCCAGGAATATGTGTGGGGGTTTTTGATCTCCTTGACGCGGCTCCCGAGACGGACTGTGCCGCCTTGAGGCATGGCTGCGGCTCGGGCTCGGGGTGCTACACCATCGCCTGTCAACTCGCCGATGAAGGCATATGCCGCTGGCGCGGACAGGCCCACCAACGTCGCGAGGCGGAGAAATTCGCGCCGGTCGATCTTCCGCTCGGCAAATTGCGATTTCAATGTGGCGATATGCGGATTGCGAGCCGCCTTAGACATTGGCCTTCTCCCCATCAATATGGTTGCTTTGCGATGAATTTACGTCGAACCAGCGGTTCAGCATGACGCCTCGTACCTTCGTGACGGCAGGTGCGAGAAAGGGATCCCGCGGCATCCCTTCCTGCAATTCGTCCTCGTCTATTAAAGTCACTCAACGAAGGCGCGTAAACTATCGAAATACTGATGAAAACGATGATTTTTTGTCATCAAGGACGAGCGGCGCTTAGTGCCAATCTTATTGGTAAGGCGATCGATGTTGCGAGGAGTTCAACTGCCGGTTGGATTCAATTTGCGCCCGTTCAATGGCCGAGAGATCACAGGTATTAGCCCGTCGCGAAGTCAGTCCCCATCAATCGTCGGTGCAACAAGCGCTTTGACTTCTCGGCAGATCAGCCCAAGACTCTGCATTGCCCTGGGGCTGACCGACACAGGCAGAGTCCATCATGAAGGGTCTGCGCGCGAGGCTACCGCCACCCAACTCGATTTTCGCCTTCGAGGCGGCTGCTCGCCACCAGAGCTTCACTCTCGCGGCCCGGGAGCTGAATGTCACGCAAGCAGCAGTTAGCCGCCAGATCAAGACGCTGGAAGACCATCTCGGCCTAGCGGTTTTTCGACGTGCTCGCCGCAAAGTACAGCTCACCAGCGAGGGTAGACGGCTTCATGAAGCCGTCACGGCTGGATTGGATGGGATCGCCGAAGCAGTATTCGAACTTCAGGCGATCAATGCTGGTCCAAATCTAACTGTTGCGACGACCCTCGCCTTTTCGAGCTTCTGGCTGATCCAGCGCATACCCGATTTTCGCGCGCGATTTCCCGACATCGAGCTCCGAATCATTGCCTCGGACGCCAACCTAGATCTAATCGCGGAGGGGATCGACGTCGCCGTCATATACGGAAGCGGCAAATGGCAAGGGTTATCAGCAACGCGACTGTTCACAGCGGAAGTCTTTCCTGTGTGCAGCCGTTCGCTTCTCGACAGTATCCCAATCCGAACAGCGTGGAACTTGCCGAATGCTCCATTGCTAGATCTCGAGGTGTCAGATAAGTCGTGGCTCGATTGGGTGAACTGGTTGCAAGAAGTCGGCGTAGACACAAAGAAATTGAAGCGGCGGCTCACCTTCAACAACTACCCCCTTCAGATCCAAGCCGCGATCGAAGGGCAGGGCGTCGCACTTGGCTGGACACCCTATGTCAATGAGCTGCTTGCGGCTGGCAAGCTCGTACGCCCAATTAAGACTGTCGTTCGCCCGAAGAATGCGTACTACTTGGTCGTCCCATTGAGCGCGGGGAATGCAAACTCTGCGGCCTTTTCCCGGTGGATCAGGGAGCAAGCATCCTCCCTCGAGCCAGCCTCGCGTGCCGTCCTTGGCCAACCGCAGTCGGGACGTCTTTCTGAAAGCGCAACTTAAACGTCATCGTCGATGTCTCGCTGACGACGTGCTCAAAAGTCAATCACCCACGGCACAAGATTTTTAGTTCTCCTGCGGAAATTCTACTCCGCGGCATATGCGGACCTACGACTCTCAGCATTCGCAGCGCTTTGTCCCTCAAGAATCGCGGTGACCACTTGTTTCTCGAAGTGATGTACGCAAGCCTCCAAATCGGGGGCAAACACACCACCGCTCCACGCGGCGCAATGTCTCCCGCGTTGCATGCGTTCGACAACCCCAACGTCTTCAATGTTTATCTCAAACCACCGGTCAAGGATTGCGTTGCGGACATCCGCGAGTTCATCCGTCATAGCCGCTTCGGCAAAAAAGAGGTAGTAACGTTCGCGGGTCAATTCGGGCCCGATCGGCTCGCAAGTTACGGCGAAAAACTCGGTCGATTGTGTACCGAGCATTAGGTTCGGGAATAGCACGGGATACTCGCCATGTCCGTGCAAGTGCGGCGGATAGTTTGGAATCTCCGGCAGCGTTTTTCCATTGATTGACGATTTGGGCGCGAACTTTTTTGTAGCTTGGCCAAATGCATTGGGGCTGACAAAGATATTAAAATGATCTTTCATCGGCGAATAGCTGTTTAGGCCCGGATGTATAACGGGCAAGTGATAGCTCTCCAAAAAGTTTTCGATGACGAGCTTCCAATTTGCCTTAAACTCAAATGATCTCATACCACCAAGGCGCAAGCAGCTATAGTCGATTGGCCAGCGTGTCTCGAGCGGAGCAACATCATCCGCGAGGCTCGGCCCTTCGTTGCACAGATTCACAAAGATTAGTCGATGCCAGGTTTCGCAGCGGACCGGCGTAAGGCCATGCTTTGAAATATCAAAGTCCGCGTGCGAGTGAACGCCATTTCCGCCGAAATTTGGTGTTGCTTTGACGGTTCCGTCTAGCCAGTAGGCCCAAGAATGGTATGGACACCGAAGCCAAGTCTGGCGATGACACGGCTTGTCAACGAGCAGCGTTCCTCGATGACTACAGGTATTGTAAAAAGCGCGAATGGTGCCATTGCGATCACTTACAATCACGATCGGGCGGCCAGCGACCATAACAGGCACAGCAGTGCCGGGCTCCAAAAATTCATCGATGGTCGCCACAAAAATCCATCTACGCGCAAAGAGATACTTTTGTTCGAAAAGAAAAAACTCATTGCTCGTGTAAAGTTCGGGCGGAAGCCCAATGGCCTGTCCGGTTGGCCGATTCAGGCCGCTTAAGACCTCCTGACTTAGGCAGTCATCGATTGACATTCACGATCTCCATTCAATTACACATCGCGCACACTCGGCTTGCAAATAGAGAGGTCATTGGTAAGACGAAGCTTCAAACTTTGCTACCTACGCTCACCCCTTTCTCTACATCCAAGCGAAAGGATGGCTCCCGTGTCATGGCATTAAAAACGGCTCAACAATCTGCGTAAACAGCCTAAATTGTGATGGGATTGATGACCTTTTGTTATGGCTCGCAATTCGTTGCTCGCCGTTCGCAACTGCTGAGGTGCCTCCCTTAGCTGCATCGATACTGTAATTGAAATGCAGCAGGCGCAATCTTCGGCAAGCACCGTTATCCTTGCGTTCGACGAGTCCTCTTGCGCTCCATCGCCGTTTCGGCCAAGAGCCAGTCTCGAAAGGCCTTAACACTTTGATGCTCTAGTGCGCCAAGTCGATATGTAACGAAATATCCGTACCCTTTTAACGCCACTTTGAACGGCTTAACGAGGCGACCAAGCGCAATTTCGTCCGCGATCAGAGTGTCACCCATGGCGACGCCCTGCCCATCGATTGCCGCCTGAATGTAAACGTTGGGATCATTGATGGTCAGCTCGCGCATCGAATGAAATTGCGCGATCCCTGCGGCCTTGAACCAATCTGACCAGGCCTCGAGCGTGATCTCATCCCGAAGCAAGGTGTGCGATTGAAGATCTTGCGGCGCAGTCACCGAATTTCTCCCGACAAGCAATCGGGGGCTACAGACGGGACTTAATTCGGAAAGGAATAGCAGCTCTGATTCCATGTCCGGGTCGACCCAATCAGCCCTCTGCCATCGTATTGCCATGCGTACATCATCGCCCCCGAAACTAGCTGAGGAGTCCGGATGCTGCAGCCTCAGTTGGGTGCCAGGGTTCTGCTGGCAGAACGCACCCACTCGCCGCGATAGCCAATGGGCGGCGAAATAAGTGCTCAATGCCACGGTCAAGTGTAAGTCACCTGCGTGGGATCGAACCTCGCCCGCAGCTTTCGCAATGTCGGCGAACGCCCGCTGCAGAACGGGAAACAGTCGGCTTGCTTGCTCCGTTAGAAAAATACCGCGTCGGCTCCTGTGGAATAGCGGTGTTCCTAGCTCGTCCTCCAGACGCTTAATCTGGTAGCTGACAGCACTTTGAGTGACGCCCAATTCGGCCGCCGCTTTAGTAAAACTCGATTGCCGTGCTGCGGCTTCGAAGGCCCGAAGAGCAGCGAACGCAGGCACGCGCCAGTTAGCCATGGCCGCAGATATTAAATTTATTAATGTAAAATCACAATTAAACTCGTTTGCGGGCTGAAGAAATGGGCCTGATACTTTTTGCCAGGTTAAATGAATTTGATGCGAAGTCGGGCCCGTCAACCGGCGAGCCGATTGGGAGATGGAGACGTATATGCCATTAGACTTGCGCGCGAGTTTAAGTTGGGATGCTGGCAGGTTTGACTCCGTGCCGGAGAAGTCTTTTACGCTCCCTGCGGCTTGGTATTTTGACCCGGTGGTTTTCCGGGCAGAACATGACGCGATCTTCTATCGCACGTGGATTTATCAATGCCACGTCAGCGACCTGCCATGTCCCGGCGATTATTATGAGGGTCGGGTAGCCGATCAAAGTATATTCATCATCCGTGGAACCGACGGTAGGTTACGCGGCTTCTATAATGTGTGTAGTCACCGGGCGCACCCTCTGATTCGGGGGCGGGGTAATGCCTCATTGATTATCTGCCCTTACCACCAGTGGTGCTATCAATCGGATGGCTGTTTCCGCGGAGCACGCGGGCGCGACACCCTTAAAGATTGGATACCCGAGAACGCTGATCTTAAGCAAATTCGAATCGAGGATTATGGTGGATTTCTGTTTGCAAATTTGGACCTCGACGCGACACCGCTCGTCGAGCAAGCACCTAAATTTATCCAGGATATGCGAGAGTGCTGCCCGCGCTTGAGCGATCTAATTCACGCGGAGCGATATGAAATTGAGCTTGCAGCAAATTGGAAGACTGTCGTTGACAACAACCACGAATGCTACCACTGCGCAGCCAACCATCCGACGTTGATGCAGTTAGTGGACTATAACAATAAGGCAGTCTGGTCAGACGATGGGATAACCTTCAGCCATGAGGTCGCCCGCAAGCAGCTCGATAACGGCGCTTACAAGCTGAAAGCCGAAGAAGTCGAGCAGGAAGCACTCTTCGGCTACATTTGGCCCGCTGTAATTCCTCTAATGTATCCCGGCTCGCCCAACTTGGTCATGTTCCAGGTGATCCCAACTGGTCCTGAAACCACTCTAGAGCGTTGGGACTTCTACTTGCTACACAAAGAGCCAAATGATCAGGAGCGCCGTTACATCGACTACATCAAGAGCACGCTTATCGTTGAGGACGTCTCCCTGTGCGAGGCGGTCCAGAAGGGGCTTCATTCGAGAGGCTATATGCAAGGGCGTTTTGTTATCGATCGACGCCGCAACGAATTTAGCGAACATCACGTTCATTTCTTTCAAAAATTCGTACGTGATGCACTTAATCAATCGCGAGCACGGCAATAGGTCTATAAGTCAATGACCGGTTTTGCGTTCAGCTGCCCGACGGGGGGAAGGCCCAGAGCCGTATGCCAATGTGTGGAAAATTTCGAGCAACAATTATTACTGTCGCTAAAACTACGATTATTCACATAGAACATACGGTTACGCTGTGGGGAACCGCTCTTTCCCTTTACGATATTGTCGCCAAAGCTTCACAGGTTCGTCGCTACAGCGGCCGGCAGAGCGCCTTGCCAATGGCCTTGATAGATTGGAAATATCGCGTCGCTCCTGTCGAGCTCTCAAAGCACGTGCCTAGTCCCTGTCCTCGGCCGCTTCCACCATCACCATGTACAAATCTGCCTTCCGACAAACGCAGGCCTGGTCGCGTGCGCACCCTTGCGCCTACCACCGCACTAACGTTCTTGCCAAAAGAAACATGCGTCCATTCGGTCAACGAATTAGGATGCAAATGATTACCAACAAAAATAGCATTAGCTTCTTGAATGGAGCGTGGGCTAGGTCGCGAAAGACATCCTATCCGAGTCGTGGACGTCCTTCTCAGGGTTAATCGTCATCACGCACACCAGCTCCAGCACCCTTGATGCGAGACTCCATTGATGCCGGGACGTATGTACGAAATGCGAACCTCTCCAATTGTTCCCAAGCCCATTTAGGTGCGGCTGCGCGGAAAAGTGGACGCGGAAACGAGTCTCCACACGAGGGTATCGGTATAATCGAGAACTCGACCCTAAGTTCCGCTAAAGGCACCGCGCACAAGACTAGCGGCGACGCCGTTGCCTGTAGGGCACGACTCGGATCGATGGTTATGTCAATTTCGGCGATCCGTGCGCGCGCAAAGAAGCCGAGTGTGTGAGCTACGTTGATCAGCGGCGGCAGCGCCCAGATCGGGTGGGTTACGGTAGGAAATGATTGGGGCTTCCCGACCCAGCATTCCGAAGCAGAGTCCGATATGAAGGCGCCGAGACGAACTGGTGATGTAAGTGCCGCCGAAGGGCCATTCACTTGACCCGATGCGGCCGCGTCGCCCTCATTTTCAAGCAGCGCGAGCAGAGACTCGGCCCATGGAATAGGATACTGCGCCAGCCAACGGGCTGAGCGGGCGGCATCCTCCGCCAGCCCCCAGTGCAAACCAGCACCGCGAGCGGCCTTCAGAGACAGCATTTCTACTTCGTTGAGCGAAGCGTCAATTGTTTCAGGCAGCCGTGTCAGCCCAATCGTCTCCTTTCCCCTCGAGGATCTCGTCCGGGAATGGCGCCCCTTGGAATAAGCAAATGCGGAGCCAGCGATCAGATCGAGGATCGAAGCGGCACGCCCCAAAAAATGCTAACTTGCACCTCAACAAATCGATTGGTCGCAGATCCGCGCCTATCAAATTATCACGTATTTCCGCATATGGATAACGAGCCACGACCTGGACGCGCCTGACGACATGACGATACTCCGAATGGTTCAGCAGGACGGAGGCAATCTGTTCGTCAGCTGGCAATAATTTGATTGCGTTGCGCAATTCGACAACATCCCGCGCAAACGCGAGCGGCTGTTCCAGATGAGCTCCTGGTTCTGTGTAGCGCTCACCCAAGCGGGGCTCGAGCTTTTCCTCGGATACATACCAGAAGCGCGCTTTTGATTCTAATTTAGAGAAGTCGAAATCAAATACCCAACTGTAGTGCCGATCGATCAGATCGGCCAGTTGACATGCACTTATGGTGCCGTCTATTCGGGTACACTCCCCTTCGTCGGCGCTCATTGCATCACACAGATCATCAACAACAGACCCGTGTTGTTCGATCAGAAGCGAGACGGTGTACTCCTGCCCCTCCAAACTCAAATTGTCTTCTGACCAGCAGTAGACATCGTCCCATGTCTGCAGGCGCGCGGGCATCTGATGGACCCATGTCCGGAGCGCATGCAGATCGGCTTGAAGCGTTTCAATGCGACACGCCTGAAGGGTATCGTCAGTGTGCCAATGTTTTACAGATCGGCGCGCATGTTCGAGTGACCGAAGGAAGGTGCGCCATGTCAATTCGGTCGTGCGCAGGGCGCGGACACGCGCTAGAGCTTCTTCACGTGCTGTGATCCAGCGATGCAGAAGGATCGGATGCTTAACTAGGAAAGGTGCCAATCCCAGGCCGGTGGCATTGCCCACTCCGAGCCGCCGACGAATATCGCGGTGTAGTGATGCGACCGTTCCTGGAGACATCGCCCGCGCACAGTGTTCGACGAGATCCACGGTGAACGCTCGGATCAGCCAGACGGTCAACATCTCCGCTCTAAATGGTCCCGCAAGTTCTGGCCGGTTGGCGATACAGTCTCGGTCGGCAATGCCAAATTTGCCATTGCCGTAAACGGCAGTCGTTCTCATTAGGTAGCCAACAGACTCGATCTCTTCGGAATCGGGTTGGTGGCCAGCTGCAAGAGCCTTGGCCACACTTTCGAACAAACGCACGCTTTTATTTGCTCGCGATAAGATCAACTCACGCTCTGTGTATCTGCCAGCCTCTTGTTTGGGAACGTTCTGACCGAGGCGCTCTATCTCAACAGCGTCGGGCACTCCGTCGTAGAGCACATAACTCGTATCCCATGCTTCGGCGATTACTCGATCCGTTCGAAGCTCAGGCACCAATTTTTGCGAGAAGGCAACGAGGCTATATTGGTGCTCCGGAGTCGCAACAGCGTAGACCGCATGCCCAATCCCTTCCGAATCCAAATTCCAGACGGGGCGAGAAATCATCCAACGATCTTGATGGGCCCTGCGCAACATGGCTCGCAAAAAACTTAACCGTGTTTGGTGCATAGAGCCAAGGCGTGCCAGGCGCATCACGAGTTCAGGCGGACGCAGCTCAATATCGGATTGCTGCATGATACCCTTCAAATCAGCTAATTTATTCCATCAGTGCATTTCCGAACGACAATCAAGCATCGATAGCCAATTTCTGCGTACAGCACCAAGCTTACGACCCTCTCGCAAAAGCGCGTGAACCCTCTCGAATGGGTTGCGTTCGATTCGGATGCTTTTGCGTTCAGCCCATTTCTGAGCAGCGATCCTGCGCGAACTGGGAAGACAACCATGCTTCTTTCACGAAGGCGCGTTGCATGACGGCCAAACCCTCGAAGAATCTACCTTTGGAACTCGCGCCGGCGCGTTATCGCGATAAAGAAGCGGCCTATCCGCGGAGGCCCTCCTTCGTTTCCTGAGAAAGCGCTTACCACGACTCCTGGCGTAGCTCCCGCTAGGCACGCAGCCACCCTCGACGAGAAGCGCCGATCCCACACCCTTGTAGCCTCCGGCCGGCACCATGGTGCCCTTAAGCCTGGCCTGCGCATCGGTCGTTGGCGGCCCGGTGTCATTGCGCACCCGTCCCCCTCCGCCGCAGCGACCACATGGGCAAGTGAAGCGGCGCCCTTCGGACATGCGCAGCGCGCCACGAGGGCGCTCATGGCTAGATGCTCGATTTCAGAGACAGAAAAGGCAATAGCCTCGCTCACTTGGTAATCTTCGAGATCTCGCCGGCAGGCGCCTGCGCCACGGGAGCCGAAAACTCGAGATCCTTCGTACCTTTTGTCGTATCCAAAGCCGACGCGAAAGATTCACTCATGAACCGATACCAATTCCCGCCGAGAATCTGATCGACCTCTAGATTGGAAAACCCGATGTCCCCGAGTCCACGCGCCAGATTTCCAATTCCCAGGCTGTCGACGAACCATTCTGGTTGGGGGGGAAATCCTGCACGTGGTTCGTCTCGCCCTGGCCGCGTCCATCGTCCCTCGCGCATCCATTGCAAGACACTGTCGGGTTGGTTCTGGCATAAATCAGAGCCGACCCCTATGTGCTCAACTCCAATCAGTTCAGCAAGCCGGGCCACCATGCCGCAATAGTCATTCAGCGACGTTCGTGGCCCGCTGCGCAGATGATGCGCGTAGAGAGACACTCCTAACAGACCACCAGACTTCGCCAACGCCAGCAACACCTGTTCAGACTTATTGCGACCGCTTCGATGCCAAGATGAAGGGTTGGCGTGGGTAATCGCGATTGGTCGCTCGGATAATTCGATTGTCTCTAAGGTCGAGCGCTCGGAGGAATGAGACATATCGACGACCATGCCGAGACGGTTCATCTCTCGGATCACCTCACGGCCCATGCGCGTAATGCCTGAGTCTTCCTTCTCGCACCACCCACAAGCAAGAAGCGACTGATTATTGTAGGTCAGCTGCATGAAACGCACTCCGAGAACGTGGAGGACCTCAACAAGTCCAAGATCGCCATCAATAGGCGAGCTGTTCTGGAGGCCAAAGAAAATTGCCGTTCGATTGCTGGCACGAGCCCGATCGATGTCATCAACGGAGCGTCCGGCAAGGATGAGATCGTCATACTCGCGAAAGCGCCAGTTCCATTCGACGATCCGGTCAACGGTCTCGCGGAAACTCTCGTGATATGAAATAGTGGCGTGTACCGCGGATAAGCCAGCATCATTCATCTGCTGGAAGATTGTGCGCGACCAGTTGCAGTACTGCAATCCGTCGATGCGGATGGGTCGGGTAGTTTGACTGATGACCGTCATCACGCGGCCTCGCCCAGATAGATATGGGACATTTTCACCTGAGTGTAGAATTCGGCAGCATCTTGTCCTTGCGCTCGTGGCCCATAGATTGAGGATCTGATGCGGCCACCGCTTACGGTTCTTACACAAAAACCGGCTGCCGTTAAGGGGGGCAGGTCAACTTGCAAACGCCAATTACTTGGTGGCATGCGATGATACCGAACGCTCATAAAGCATAATTGCGGTAGCGAGGTCTTCGTGGCCACCCCCACCCGATTTGAACACTGTTATTTCGTCGTCATTTCTGCGACCCGCGCGTTTGCCCTGTGCAAGTTCGAAAAGGTCGGTTATGTCACTAGTCTGCAATATGTTTTGCTTTATGGGTTCAATGACGTCGCCAGAGATGTCGATTGTTGAGAACCGGGCATCGACGAAGAGTCGGCCCGCGCGACGAATGACCTCGTCGTCTGATTCGCGAAGGTCCGGGCGATAACTGCCGACCAGATCGACGTGGGTTCCCGGTTTCAGCCAGACACCTTTGAGAATTGGCTCCCCAGCATAGGTCGCACAGGAAATCAAATCAGCTTCGCCAGCCGCTGCGGCTGGATCGGTAACCGCCTGAACCGTGAAATTTGGTTTGTTGAGACGCAACGCCAAGTTCTGTGCTTTTTCGGCCGTCCGATTCCATACCAAAACTCGTTGAATCGGCCGCACTGAGGCATGTGCGGCAATCAGATAAGGCGCCAACTTACCAGCACCCATCATCAACATAACCTCTGCGTTGCGTCGCGCGAGCAATCGAGTCGCGACCGCAGAGTTACTGGCTGTCTTGATCATAGTCTCAGCCGGGCCGTCAATGCAGGCCAGGAGATCGCCGGTATTTCCATCGAACAGCACATAGACGCCCAGGATACTGGGCATTCCACGTAATTCATTGCTGGGAAATACATTGGCAATCTTTATTCCGAAGGCCCGCCCGCGTAGCCATGCGGGCTGCATGAGGAAATCGCCGTCGTCGCCGTCGCGGGTGGGCTGAGTCATGATCATTCGGTCCATCGCGTCGCAACCGGTGGCGTACATTTGCGCGATTGCGTCAACGACGGATCGATAGTCTGCAAGCTTGTGCACCTCGTCCCAATCAATGTACCGCATCGATCCCCTCTTGCTTAGCCCGACATTGCGGGAATGCGATTCTCGCTAACCTTGGATAGTTTCGCCGTAATTGCGGCAAGCTTCTGGCGGACGTCGATCGCTTATATTTTGTGCATGCTACGACGGTGCATTTTCCGCAGCCGCCAGATTTCACCTCTCCTTAAAAGAGTCGCGGCAGCTTTGATAGTTCTTCCACAGAAATGTGGCATGCGATTACGTGATTGGCTACCGCTAGCCGTTCCGGTGGCGGCTGGCTATCGCATATTGAACCTACTTTTCGCGGGCAGCGTCCGGCAAAGCGGCATCCCTTGGGCAGATTGATTGCACTGGGCACCTCGCCTTCGAGGCGAATGCGTTTGCGCTCGACCATGGGATCGGGGATCGGTACTGCCGAGAGCAGCGCCTCAGTATAGGGATGATAGGGCGGCGCAAAGATCGCGCTGACAGGTCCCCGCTCCATGATCTTGCCCAAATACATCACGACGACATCGTCCGCGAGATGGCGGACGAGCGCGAGGTCATGACTTATTATGAGCAAGGTCGTGTCATGCTCCGCTTGTATCTGCAGCAGTAGATTGGTAATGGCAGCCTGCACAGAAACGTCAAGGGCCGACACCGGTTCATCCGCGACCAGGATCTCGGGGTTGCCGGCGAACGCACGCGCGATCGCAATACGCTGTTTCTGTCCGCCGGACAGTTGGCGCGGCCTACGAAACCGAATGGCAGGCGGCAGTCGAACCATCTCGAGAAGGGTCGTTACACGCTGATCGATGGAGGCACGACTTTTCGCAATCCCGAACCGCTTGAGCGCGCGGGCGATCGGCCACCCTACAGTGTGCGAAGGATTAAGAGTACTTTCCGGGTTTTGGAAGACCATCTGGATGCTTGCAACCTGTGCCGCGGTGCGACGGTTCACCGGGATTTTCGCGAGATCCACGCCAGATACTGCTGCACTGCCGGAGGATGCTTTCTGTAGGCCGGCAAGAATACGCGCAAAAGTCGATTTACCCGAACCCGACTCCCCGACAATGGCGAGAATACTGCCGCGATTTACGTCGAAATTGAGGTCCTCATTGGCCACAATGCGAGCCCGAGGGCCGACGGAGGTGAGGCTTGATCCGAGTTCGTGCACTTTCGAAAGGTTCGTTACCTCAACAATCCGGTCTTCACCGCGATCGGCCGTCGTAATAGTCTCAGGCGCCAAGCGCCGCACGATCTCAATCTCATTCCAGCGCTCGCAGCGGACGCGATGTGCTGCCGCTACTTCCCGCAAGCGTATCGAGCCTTGGTCGCAAATCCCGGCCCGAAAGCTTGTACAACGAGAGCCAAAAACGCAGCCTTTCGGCGCGGCCTGCGCGCGACTTACTTGTCCGGGGATCGGTTGCAGTGCGCTTGTCCGCTTGTCGCTGTCAAGGCGAGGCACGCACGCGAGCAAGCCACGCGTATAAGGATGACGCGGATTGGCAAAAAGCTCTCCCGCCGGCGCCTCCTCGATCAGCTCACCCGCATACATGACACCAATGCGATTACACACACGCGCGATCACGCCAAGGTTATGCGAGATGTAAATCTGCGTCGTGCCGTACTTATCCCGGAGTTCCCTGACAAGGTCGAGGACCGTCGCCTCTACCGTGACATCGAGGCCAGTGGTCGGCTCATCTAATAGTAGGAGTGCTGGATTGGCGAGCAGCGCCATCGCGATCACGACACGCTGCTTTTGACCGCCGGAAAGCTGATAAGGGTAACGCGTCAGTGCCACCTCGGGGTCGGGCATGTGCACGTCCGCGAGCATGCGCGCAGCACGTTCGCGCGCTTCCGCGGCACTTGTGCGGTGATGTCTCATCGGCACTTCCATGAGCTGACGGCCGATCGACATCGTGGGATTGAGCGCCGATGACGGCTCCTGGTAAATCATCCCGATGCCAGCGCCGCGTATTCGCTGTAACTCGCTCTCGTCGGCATGCACGAGGTCGCGTTCCTTGAAAAGGATTTGTCCGTTTGTGACAACGCCGTTGCGGCCGAGGTGTCCGACAATTGCCATCGCGAGAGTCGATTTGCCGCAACCGGATTCGCCGACCAGGCCGAAACTCTCCCCTGCCTTTATCTCTAATGACACGTTGGAAATTGCCGGCACGACACCGGAGGCGGTTCGGTATTCGACCTGAAGATCGCGGATCTCAAGAAGTGATGCGGTCATGTCAATCATTGAGAAAAAGTTCGCGCAGGCCGTCGGCAAGTAGATTGAATCCCAGGACGAGCGAGACAATTGCAAGACACGGCAACAATGCCATGTGCGGCCAAACTGTTATCATCGCGGTCCCCTGCTGCACCATGCCGCCCCAGTCAGGGTCAGGCGGCGGCAGGCCGAGTCCCAGAAATCCGAGAATGCCGATCGTGATCGTGGTGTAGCCGAGCCGTAAACAGAAGTCCGTAATCAGCGGCCCGCGACAGTTCGGCAGGAGTTCCACAATCATAATGTAAGCTGACGTCTCGCGGCGGAGCTGAGCTGCGGCGACGAAATCCTGCTCTTTGAGCTCGAGCACGAGTCCGCGCACGATGCGTGCAATTCCCGGTCCTGAAGCGAGAACGACCGCGACAACGATGTTGAATCTGGACGGACCGATATTGGCAATCAGGATCACGTAGAGCACGATCACTGGAAACGACAGTATGACGTCAGAGAACCGACTGATCACGGCGTCCGTCCACCCGCCGTAATAACCGGCCAACAAGCCCAGTGTGCACCCCGCGATGTAGGCGGCGATCACCGCGATCGGCGCCACCGTCAAGACGGTGCGGGCTCCCCAGATCAAGCGTGACAACTCGTCACGGCCGAGCTGGTCGACCCCGAGCCAGTGCACCGCAGAGGGCTGAGGCCGCGGAATCGCGGCGTAATCCTGCGCATTGGGAGAGGGCAAGCCGACCCACGGTGCCAGCAGTGCGAGCACGACCCAACTTAGAATCAGCAAGATGCCAATCATCCCGACACGGGACTGGGGCAGCCGCCTTAGCAAAGCAAGTGCTGATGACTCATCCCTTGCTTCAGTCGCGATCGGGTCAGTGGCGCGGAGGTCAACCATTAAAGCCTTATCTGTGGGTTGAGCAACATATAGCCGACATCGCTCAGCAACTGCGTCGAGACGGCGATTATGAGGGCGATCAGGGTCGCTGCCTCGATAAGAGCAATATCGCCGAACAGCGAGGCTTCGAGCAGCATCCGACCAAACCCCGGATAGGCGAATACCATTTCGGTTACGACCACGCCGCTGATCAGGAAATTGATCTGCAGGAGGATGACGGTGAAGGGAGCGATCATCGCGTTGCGGACTGCATGACGCAATATGACTTCGCGCCGTGACAGGCCCTTCAGGATCGCGGTACGAATGAAGGGCCGATTCATCACGTCAACCATGGAACTGCGGACCATGCGCGCAACGTAGCCGGAATCGTAGAGCACCAGCACGATCACCGGCAGAACGAGCTGAGCCGCGATCGACCAGCCGGCGTTGTGGTTGAGCGGGCTGGTGCCAGGAAGCCAACCGAGTCCGACCACGAATATTGCTGTGAAAAACACGCCGGAGGCAAATTCGGGGACCGAGGTGCACACGATTCCAAATACGGAAATGGTGCGATCGAGTCGGCTGCCCTCGCGCATGCCGGCAAGTATCCCGGCGATCAATGACAGCGGCACGATAAGCGCGAATGCAAGGCCGGCGAGCAAGGCCGTGTTGCCAAGTCGATCCCAAATCACGTCGTTCACCGGCAATTTGTAAAGAGTGGAATATCCGAAATTTCCGAAATAGCGCTTACCCCTGGGGTCGGTGAAATCGAGCTTAAGCGTAGGGTCTTGAAGCGGGTCCTCGATCACCCCAAGCAGCACGCCAAGCCAACGCACATAACGCACTGGCAACGGGTCATTGAGATGCAGACGACGATAGAGAATGTCGACCTGGTCCTGGAGCGCGTAGGGTCCGAGCGTCTTGCGTGCCACGTCGCCGGGTGCGAATTCAGTTACCGCAAAGACCAAAAAGGACGCTGCGAGGAGTGTCAGGATGAGCGCCGCCAAGCGCTTTAAGATGAAATGCAGGATCACGAGTGGAACCACGCCTTCCTGGGCGGTTAGGCCCGCCCAGGAAGGCTGCCCTGATTACGCCTCGATCGCAAGCTTGTTGCCAGCGATAAACTTCACGGGATGCATCACGAAGCCCTTCACCTTCTTGTCCATGAAGGTGAAGTTGTTACGCCAAATAGGCTGCACCAGAGGCCCGTCCTCCTGCATGATCTGCTCGAGCTTCGCGATAATTTCTTTTCGCTTCGTTATGTCGAGCGTGCCCTCCGCCTCGCTCAGCAGCTTGTCGAACTCTGGATTGGAATACTCGGTTTCGTTCCACGGCACGCCAGTGCGGTAGGCAAGGCCAAGAACCAAGATCGCAAGCGGGCGGTGGTACCAGATTGTAGAGCCGAACGGCACCTTGTCCCAGACTTCCCAGAACTGAGCACCCGGCAACATCTTGATGCTGACGCGAATACCGGCATCTTTCCATTGCTCGATCGCCGCCTGTACCTGTGCTGCTTGCCACGCCTCGTCCTTGGGTACCACGATCTCAGCCTCAAACCCGTCCGGGTGCCCGGCTTCGGCCAGGAGCTTCTTCGCGGCCGCGACATCGCGTTTCATCGGCGGCAGCGGTGCATAGTCTGCCATGCTGGGTGCTACATGCGTATGCTCGCCGACGACGCCAATGCCACGCAGCGCCACCTCCAGAATGGGCGGTGGGTTGATCGCAAGACGCATTGCCTTCCGCACCTTCGGATTGTCAAAAGGCTTTTGTGTCACTTTGACCCTTAGCACTGCGGTCTCAGCGGTCTGGACCTGATAGAGCTCGACATTGGGTAGGGCTTTGAGTGCGTCGAACTGTACCGGGTCGGCACCAACCAGGCCGTGGATCTGCTTCGACGCCATGGCCGCGATGGCCGCCGAGGGATCGTCCCCGACATCCAGGAATTCAAGTTGATCGAGGTTTGGCTTATCGCCCCAGTAGTCGTGGCGCGCTTTGAAGGCCGCATTTTTGCCGACGGTATAATCCGTCAGATCAAAGGCGCCCGTGCCGTTTGATCCCGGACCGAAAACGCCCTTCTCCGCGGGATCAAGAATTGCCATAGGATAGTGAAATAGATGCTCGGGTACAGCAACCTGAGGTGTTTTGCAGTTGAGACGCACGGTATGATCGTCGACCTTTTGGATCGCGTTTGCATCCCAAAGCTTGGTTGACAACTTCGGATTCCCCTTGTCGTCCTTCTGACCCGTGTCAAACTCGGTCAGCATGTAGCCCTTCATTAGGCCGACCATGGAAGAGCCGACCTCGGGGTCAAGCACGTGGTTCAAATTCCATACCACGTCGTCCGCGGTAAATGGCCGGCCGTTGTGCCATTTCACGTCCTGGCGAAGATGCAACGTCCACGTCTTCAGATCCGCCGACGCGTCCCACTTCTCACAGAGAGAGGGGTGGGTGACGTTGTGCTCGTCAGTGTAGGTCAGATACTCGACGACTTGACGAGAGATATTGCTGTCGAACACGCCCCAAGAGTAGGTGGCTGGATTTTTGATTTCCTTGAGCCGATTGCCGAGTCGCACAGTGCCGCCTTGAGGCATGGCCGCTCGCGCCGGCGCGCCGAATGGTATCCCGGCGAATGCATAAGCCGCCGTGGCCGATAGGCCGAGTAAAGTGGCCATGCGTACAAACTCGCGCCGTCCTATCTGGCCTTCACTCAGCTGGCGCTTTAGGGTGTCGATGTTTGGGTTCCCAGTCATCTTTCGCCTCCCTGCGGCCCCATATGGCCGAAAATTCGCCGATTTGCCGTGCAGTGGACGAGTCGTCTCCATGACGTTCCGCGCAGACCCAGGGAGTCCGCGTGCATCGGCACCTTTCTTGGCTTATGCGCAAAGGATACGAGAATGTACAGTGATGTCAATCGAGTCGACGCACTTGTACTTTTGCGTATTGCGCGACTTGGCGATTTCTGTTCCGATATCCCGATGTTTCAGGAAATCACGACCACAAGTAGTGTAAGGGGCTCTCGAGAGCTGTGGCTGTCGGCGGCCTACGACAACCTCATAAGTTATGGGGTTGACGCCGTTCGAATCATGCCGTTGGCGAAGAAGCTCAAACTTTCGAGGACGAGTTTCTATTGGTTCTTCAAGGATCGCGAAGAGCTTTTGGCGACCATGATCGATCTTTGGCGCGAAAAGAACACGGGCAATTTCATCAAACAGACAGAAGCCTACGCAGAGAGCTTGGTCGAGGGTTTGCTGAATGTCTTCGATTGTTGGTTAAACCCGGACTTGTTTGATTCTCAATTCGAGTTTGCCGTGAGGAGCTGGGCGTTGCAGTCGATTGATGTGGCGGAGGAGGTAACGAAGGCCGATGACATCCGGTTGAAAGCGCTCCGAAATATGTTCGTTCGTTACGGCTATAGGTCACTGACCGCGGATGTGCGCGCGCGCGTGAACTATCTTGCCCAGATCGGCTACATCTCGATGAACATTCGCGAAAATATTGCGGTGCGCATGCAGCGCATTCCGGAATATGTCGAGATCTTGACCGGAAAAAGTCCGCGACAGCAGGAACTTGATCGCTTTTATGCCCGCAACGGGTATTCCCCGGACAGACTGAATATTTTGACATCCCAAAATATCGCGCGACGGCGATTGAGAGTTTAGCAATTTGCAGCCCTTTGTCGCAGTCGTGGGACGGGAGATCGGCTTGCCGTTGCCGGATCTCGGACAGTCAATCTGTTCCAACGCGCGCCGGGCCACGCGGGCATTTATGGACAAATTCACCTTGGGCATCGTCGACCGGTTATCGCGAGCAATTGAGAACACCTATGCCAACCTTCGGCGTCATCGGTAGCGGGCATTTCGCTTCCTATTTCATAACCGCGCTTCGCCGTGGCGGTTATGCGAGCACCATTCTGATTTCGCCCCGCAATGCAGGCATCGCCGCCAAGCTCGCAAGCGACTATCACTGCGAGATCGCGGCATCAAACGACGACGTACTGGCCCGCACCGATGTGGTTCTCTTAAGCGTGCGCCCGCATCATGTCGCCGAGGCTTTGGCCGGATTGCAGTGGGAGGTGCGCCACACGGCTTTGTCTGCCATTGCCGGGATTCGCCTTGATGATCTCCGCAAGCTATTGCCAGGTGTAGGTGCCGTCCACGTGATCATGCCGGGACCATATCTCGAGGCGGTGCCCGGCCCCATCCCGCTTTGCCCTCCAGCGCCCGACCTCATGCCACTTCTTTCCTGCGCGGGTGAGGTGATTGCCTTGGCGACGGAGACTGCTCTCGAAGCGGCTACTCTGTCTCTCTGCGCCTCGATTTGGATTTACGATCTCGCCGATGCCGTTATAGGCGAGATTGCGCGACAAGGCCTCGATCCCACCACGGCACGCGCACTTACGCTCGGCAACATTGCCGGCGTCGTTGGCTTTGCTCTCGCTCGGCCGCAGAAGCCGCTCGCGGCCATCTCCGCCAGCATCGCTACCGAGCGCACCTTCACAAAGAACGGCTTGGATTATTTGAAGACGCGCGACTTTGACACTCCTTGGCGGGACGCGATTACCTTAATCGCCAGGACACTGAAGGAGGATCGCGAGGCGCGTCCCACGGCGCAGGCATGAAATGACGGACGCCGTGAATTGACATGCATGAGACATGATCTTGCTGTCTGCCGTGCGAAGACCGGTGTGAGCCGATTGCCATCGGTAATGGTCTTCCTAATCGTTGCAAAGGATAAGATCGATCATTACGAATAGATCGGGGGCTATCGATGTTGAATGATCCCCTGCTACAGCCGTATCAGCTGAAGCACCTTAAGCTCCGCAACCGGATCATCACGACGTCCCACGAGCCTGCCTATCCCGAAGATGGAATGCCCAAGGATCTCTATCGAGCCTATCACGTCGAGCGCGCCAAGGGCGGAATCGCAATGACAATGACCGCGGGTTCGGCGATCGTCAGCCGAGACAGCCCACCGGTCTTCAACAATATTTTGGCCTACAAGGACGAAGTCGTTCCGTGGATGCGCAAGCTCGTGGATGAAGTCCACGAGCACGGCGCCGCGGTCATGATCCAGCTCACTCATCTTGGAAGGCGCTCACGGTCAGACACAGGCGACTGGCTTCCCGTGATTTCTGCATCGTACACGCGCGAGCCGGCACACCGCGCGTTCTCAAAAATGGCAGAGGACTGGGATATCGAGCGGCTAATCAAGGATTACGCCGACGCTGCCGAGCGAATGAAGGCTGCCGGCCTGGATGGATTCGAGCTCGAGGCCTACGGGCACCTCATGGACCAGTTTTGGTCTCCACGGACCAACAGGCTGGAGGCACCTTATGGCGGCTCACTCGATAATCGATTGCGCTTCACGTTCGACGTGCTTCATGCGATCCGGCAGCGAGTGGGCGGCGACTTCATTGTCGGTATTCGTTACGTTGCGGACGAGCAAGTGCCAGACGGGATTGACAAGGCTGAGGGCCTCGCGATTTCGCAAAAGCTCAAAGCCAGCGGTATGGTCGACTTTCTCAACATCATCCGCGGTCACATCGAGACCGACGCCGCTCTCGTGAACGTGGTTCCTATCCAAGGCATGCCGAGTGCGCCACACCTCGATTTTGCCGGTGAGATCCGCGCCGCAACGAATTTGCCAACCTTCCATGCCGCGAGGATTCAGGATGTCGCAACCGCACGGCACGCCATCGCGTCGGGAAAACTTGACCTGGTCGGAATGGTGCGCGCCCATATGGCCGACCCACACATCGTGCGAAAGATCATTGAGGGACGGGAGACTGAAATTCGGCCTTGCGTGGGCGCCAATTACTGCTTGGATCGCATTTACCAGGGCGGAGCGGCTTACTGCATTCACAATGCCGCGACCGGGCGTGAGACCACGATGCCGCACCACATTCCTGTGGCCCAGATCAAGCGAAAGATCATGATTGTAGGCGCTGGGCCAGCTGGGCTTGAGGCTGCGCGCGTGGCGGCCGAGCGCGGCCACCAGGTTGTAGTCTTTGAGACATCGAGCGAGCCGGGCGGACAGATTCGTCTGACGGCACAGAGCAAACGCCGCAAGGAGATGATGGATATCATCCATTGGCGCATGGAGCAGTGCATGGGGCGCGGAGTTGAATTCCGGTTCAATGTCTGGGCGGAAAAGGCGCACGTTTTGAACGAACGCCCGGACGTGGTCATCATCGCGACCGGCGGGATACCGGATACCGCTGTGCTAAGAAAAGGTAATGAGCTTGTGGCGTCGACGTGGGACATACTTTCGGGGAACGTCAAGCCGGGCTCCAATGTTCTGGTCTATGACGACGCTGGAGACCACGCGGCCTTGCAAGCCGCCGAAATCATTGCGGCGAGCGGGGCGGAGGTCGAAATCATGACGCCGGACCGGACCTTCTCGCCCGAGGTGATGGGAATGAACCTCGTTCCCTACATACGCGCATTGCAGAAGGACAACGTGACCTTCACTGTCACGTACCGGCTTCAGGGGGTCGAGCGAGACGGCAATCGACTTCTTGCGAGTATCGGCAGCGATTATGGCGGGGTCAGCGAACGGCGCGTCGATCAGGTGATCGTCAACCACGGCACGATTCCACTCGACGACCTCTATTATGAGCTTAAGCCCTTTTCGAGCAATCTCGGCGCGGTCGACTATGATGCGCTCATCAATGGTCGGCCTCAGCGCGTGGGGCGTAATCCAAATGGAACTTTCCAACTATTCCGAATAGGCGACGCGGTTGCAGCGCGAAACACGCACGCAGCGATCTTCGACGCGCTGCGTCTCGTGAAGGATCTATAGGAGAGAAAACATGGGAATGAACGAGGAAGCAGCCAGCATCATCTCCGGCATCCGTGCACCCGTCGAGGGATCGATGCGCCTTTCCGCCACGGGCATCGAGTGGCAGCGGACTGACGTCGATGGATTCTGGATAAAGCCGCTCTACGAAGACACCGCGCTTGGGGAGAAGACCATGCTGATG
>Ga0187766_10000186_pt1 | contig 32342 bp, 22 predicted proteins | sample 0216_QUI02_MP05__4_FD_132971 | JGI IMG/M metagenome (GOLD analysis project Ga0187766, IMG submission 132971) | Tropical peat soil microbial communities from peatlands in Department of Meta, Colombia - 0216_QUI02_MP05_20_MG | ecosystem: Environmental > Terrestrial > Soil > Wetlands > Peat ... | reverse complement strand
GGGCTTCAAGGCCGGTGCTCTCAATCTTGGCCTGCGTGCGTGCGATCCCGAAGCCGAGATCATCGGCGTGATCGACAGCGATTATGTCGTGCGAGCGGATTGGCTCAAGGCCACTGCCCCCTATTTCGCCGATGAGAAGGTCGGCGTTGTCCAATGCCCGCAAGACCACCGCGACGGCGGCGAGAGCCTCTTCAAGAAGGCGGTCAACTGGGAGTATGCCGGCTTCTTCAATCTCGGGATGGTGCTTAGGAACGAATCGAACGCGATCATTCAACACGGCACGATGACGCTCGTGCGCCGCTCGCTTCTTGAAAAGCTCGGCGGCTGGGCGGAGTGGTGCATTTGCGAGGATGCCGAACTCGGCTTGCGTGTGATGCACGCGGGCTACGAGACCGTTTATATAAAGGAATCCTTCGGACGCGGTCTGACGCCGGACAGCTTCGCCGCCTATCGCGTGCAGCGCTTCCGCTGGGCTTACGGCGCCATGCAGATCATGAAACGGCACATCCGCTGGTTCGCACCGGCTGACAGGAATTTATCGCTCGCACAGAAGTTCCACTTCCTGGCCGGGTGGCTTCCGTGGCTCGGCGACGCGCTCCAACTTCTTTTCACGCTCGCTGCCCTTGTCTGGACCTTGTTCCTTGCACTCTGGCCGCGATGGTTCGAATACCCCTTGACCGTGTTCGTCGTTCCCGCCCTCGTGATGGTCGGGTTCAAAGTCGTCGAAACGCTGTGGCTGTACAAGGCGAAGGTCGATTGCGGCCTCGGCGAACGCATCGGCGCGGCGATCGCCGGCATGGCCTTGACCCATGCGGTTTCGAAGGCCGTGCTTACTGGCCTCTTCACGAAGAAGCGCCCCTTCTTGAGAACGCCGAAATGCGAAGACAAATCCGCGGTCGTCCGCGGCATCGTCGTCGCATGGGAGGAGTTCGTGCTGTGCCTGCTGCTTTGGCTCGGCGCCGTGGTGATCCTTATCGGCGACGGCACGCTCGGAAGCGGGTGGCGCAACCAGGAAGCGGTCACCTGGGCCGCCATGCTCATGGCGCAGTCGCTCCCCTATTGTGCTGGGGTCCTTGCCTCCCTCGCGAGTGCGATGCCCACCTATGCCGAACGTCGTGTCGTGAAAGCACTGCCCGCACCGGTCCCCGTACCACTCCTCACGGGCGGCATTCCCGCAACCATTACGGTGAATACCGCCCAGGACCACCAGGGGATTCGAATCTCCTAGTTTCGAGGGCGAATGCGAGCGACGCGCGAGCCATAAGCCGCCGCCGTCACACCGCGAAATATTTCGCCTGGGGATGATGGACGATGATCGCCGAGGTGGACTGCTCGGGCTCGAGTTGAAATTCGTCGCTCAAGGTAATGCCGACTTGCTCCGCACCCAAGAGACTCAAAAGCTGCGTCTGATCCTCGAGCCTTGGGCAGGCGGGATATCCGAAGGAATAGCGGGACCCGCGATAGCCCTGCTGAAGTAAACTGCCGAGCTCGCGCGCATCGTCCCCTGCGAATCCGAGTTCGCCACGTACCCGCTTATGGATATATTCGGCAAGCGCCTCCGCCATCTCCACGCCGAACCCGTGAAGATAGAGATAGTCTTGATAGCGATTTTCGGCGAACCACTGCCGGGCCACGTCCGAGGCGCGCTGGCCGACGGTGACGACCTGAAGGCCGATCACGTCCCGTTCGCTATCGTTCACGTCGCGAAAGAAATCGGCGATACAGAGCCCGCCTTCCCTTGCTTGGCGCGGAAAGGAAAATCGCGCCACTTCATTGGCCCCGTTATCGGGATCGAAGAGGATGACGTCGTTACCGTTCGCCGCACATGGCCAGAAACCGTATGCCGCCTGGGGCTTGAGGATGTCCTGTTGGATACAGATGTCCAGCATGCGTTTCAGCACGGGACGAAGCTCCTTGCGCGCCCATTCGATATACTCGTCGAGCCGGCGTCCCTCCTTGCGGAAACCCCAGTGAAATTGGAAAAGCATCCGCTCGTTGAGATAGGGCACCAGCGACTTGACCGGGACGCGCGCGACCACGCGCGGGCCCCAGAATGGCGGAATGGGTACGTCGACACCCTTCGCAAGTTCCGCGCGATGAAGTCTGATCTCCTCGAAATCGACCGGCCGTTGAGGTGGTGCCGCCGCCTCCCGCGATACACCGCGCAGCCGGGCCGGTTTTCCCGATGTATTGGCCTGGCGCTTCGCCGCAATCTCGCCCGCGAACGCGGCGAATTTACCCGTCACGACCTTATCCATGAGGTGTAGCCCGTCGAAGGCGTCGCGCGCATAAGCGACCTGCCCGCTTGCGTAGGCGCGCACGCAGTCCTCCTCGACATATTGACGGGTGAGTGCTGCACCACCCAAAAGGACCGGCAGATCGACGCCCAGCTTGGTCATTTCCTCGAGGTTTTCGCGCATCACCACGGTCGACTTGACGAGAAGACCCGACATGCCGAGCGCCTGTGCGCGGTGTTCCTTCGCCGCTTCGAGGATATTATGGAGCGGCTGCTTGATGCCGAGATTGACGACCTTGTAGCCATTGTTGGTAAGGATGATGTCGACAAGGTTCTTGCCGATGTCGTGCACGTCGCCCTTCACGGTCGCCAGCACGATGATGCCCCGCTCCTGACCGTCCACCCGCTCCATGTGAGGCTCGAGATAGGCGACCGCCGCCTTCATCGTCTCCGCCGAGCGGAGAACGAATGGAAGCTGCATCTTGCCGGAGCCGAACAGCTCGCCGACCACTTTCATTCCGTCGAGCAAGAAGCGATTGATGATGTCGAGCGCGGGGTATGACTTCATGGCAAGCGTCAAGTCCTCCTCGAGGCCTTGTCGGTCGCCGTCGACGATGCGCTGCGCCAGACGCTCCTCGACTTTTTCGGGTCGCGTCTTTTTGGCCCTTTGTTCCTCAAGACGATCGGCGAAGAGCGCCATGAAATTCTGCAATGCGTCCGGGTTGCGGTCGAAAATCAGGTTCTCCGCCGCCTCGAGCTCCTTTTCGCCGATTTTATGAAGCGGCAAGATCTTGCTGAAATGCACGATCGCCGCGGTGAGTCCGCGCTTATAGGCGTGGTCGAGAAAGACCGAATTCAAGACCTGGCGCGCGGCCGGATTGAGACCGAAGGAAATATTCGAGAGGCCGAGGAGGATCTGCACGTCCGGGAGTGCCGCACGAATACCCTCGATGGCATCGAGCGTCCAAAGGCCGAGTTTGCGGTCGTCTTCATTGCCCGTGCAAATCGTGAAGGTGAGCGGGTCGATCATCAGATCGGCGGACGGCAAGCCAAAGCGCCCGCAAGCAAATTCGTGGAGGCGCTTGGCGACGGCGATCTTCGATTCGACGGTCTTTGCCATCCCGCGCTCGTCGATGGTAAGGGCAATCACGCCCGCACCGAAGCGGCGTGCGAGCTCCATGCGTTTGACGGCCGGTTCCTCCCCGCTCTCGAAGTTGATCGAATTGAGCACACCCTTGCCGCCGTAAAGCTTCAGGGATGCTTCGAGCACTGGAAGCTCGGTCGAATCGAAGACGAGCGGTGCGGTAACGGCGCTGCGCATGCGCGTTACCACTTCGGTCATGTCCTCAGTCTCGTTGCGGCCTACGAAGGCCGTGCAGATATCGAGCGCATGGGAACCCTCGGCCACCTGCTCGCGGCCCATCTCCACGCACCCCTCCCAATCGCGCGCTTCTTGAAGCCGGCGGAACTGACGGCTGCCATTCGCATTGCAGCGTTCGCCGATTGAAAGGTAGGCGTTTTCCTGCCGCAGCGGGACCTGGCAGTAAAGCGAGGCGAGGCCTGGCACCCAAAGCGATTTGCGCCGCGCGGGCGTCGGCCTCAGCTTGCCCCCCGCCCGCTTTTTCAGCATGGCGTCGAGTGCCGCGATATGCGGCTCATGGCTGCCGCAACAGCCACCGATCAGATTGAGCCCATCCTCCTCGACAAAACGCTCGAGCCACTTCGCCATTTCGTCGGGATTGAGAGGATAGTGCGTGTGCCCGTCGACGAGCTCGGGCAAGCCCGCGTTCGGCAAGCAGAGGAGAAGCCCTGGCCAGTTCTGGGAAAGCCAACGTATATGCTCCGCCATCTCCTGCGGGCCTGTCGCGCAATTCACACCCATGACCGTGACGCCGAGCGCGTGTACAACCGTCGCCGCGGCGGCGATGTCGGCACCGACGAGCAACGTGCCCGTGGTCTCGACCGTGACGTTGGTCATGATCGGCAAGGTGGCGTTCGACTTGGCGCACGCGCGTTTGGCGCCATTGACGGCGGCCTTGAGCTGGAGGAGGTCCTGGCAGGTTTCTATCAAAATTGCGTCGACCCCGCCGGCCAAGAGTCCAGCCGATTGGATCGCCAGGGCGTCTTCGAGCCGTTGATATTCGATCTGGCCGAGCGAAGGCAGCTTGGTGCCCGGACCGATCGAGCCCAGGACGAAGCGTTCTCGGCCATCGCCCTTGAACTCGTCGATAGCCTCATGGGCGATTTCAGCCGCGCGCTTGTTGAGATCAAACGCTTCCGCCTCCAGGCCGAATTCCGCCAGGGTCACCGGGGAGCCGCCGAAGCTGTTGGTCTCGACCGCATCGGATCCAGCCTCGAGATAGGCCACGTGGATGCTGCGGACGAGGTCAGGACGACTTCGATTGAGGATCTCGGTGCAGTTTTCGTGGCCGAGAAAATCCTTGTCCGTATCCAGGTTGCGGGCCTGAACCTGCGTTCCCATGGCACCGTCCGCAAGCACAACGCATTCGCAAAGAATATCGAGAAGACGGCTCATGCTTTCGCTCGCAAGTTCTCGGCCGCGGCGTCCGGCACGGGTCGAAGGCCAAGAATGTGGCAGATTGCGTAGGACAGATCTGCGCGGTTAAGGGTGTAGAAATGGAATTCGTCAATGCCTTCCGCGTAAAGCTCCCGGCATTGCTCGGCCGCCGCGGTCGCGGCAACGAGTTGCCGCGTCGACGGGTCATCGTCGAGGCCCTCGAAGAGGCCGGCCAGCCAGCGGGGTATCGAAGCGCCACAGCTCTGCGCGAACTGCACGACACGCGTATAATTCGTGACCGGAAGGATGCCCGGGACGATCGGCACGGTAACCCCCGCGGCGCGACATTTATCGACGAAACGCAGATAGACGCCAACGTCGAAGAAAAACTGCGTGATTGCGCGCGTAGCACCCGCGTCGATCTTGCGTTTTAGATTGTCGAGATCGGCGGCTGCGTTTTTCGCTTCGGGATGTATTTCGGGGTAGGCGGCAACTGAAATCTCGAAGTCGCCGACGCGCCTCAGCCCACTCACGAGGTCTGCCGCGTAGGCGTAGCCGCCCGGATAGGGTTCGTAGCGCGCGGCAGGTGCGGGCGGATCGCCTCTGAGAGCTACGATATGGCGAATGCCGGCTCCCCAATAATCGCGGGCGACAGCGTCCACCTCTTCGCGGGTGGCGCCGACGCAGGTAAGGTGTGCTGCCGGCTCGAGCCGGGTTTCCCCGCGAATACGGCGCACCGTCGCGTGGGTGCGTTCGCGCGTCGACCCACCCGCACCGTAGGTGACGGAGACGAACAAGGGGTCGAGGGGCTTAAGCCGCTCAATTGCATTCCAAAGCTGGTGCTCCATTGCCTCGGTCTTGGGCGGGAAGAACTCGAAAGACACCTTGATTGCCCCGTGCGCGAGCGGCCCGGAGAACGGCAAGCGCTCCAATCGTTGTCGAGATGAGAAGGACGCCATCAGCGCACGCTACGCGCGGCACCGGCGCGCCCATTTCCCCCATTGCCGCGACGTGCGCGCCAAATCGCAACGGTAAGCGGATCGCCTGGCAACTCTCGCACTTCTTCCGGCGCCAACCCAGCCGCCATCAGCCATTGCCTCACCTCCGCATCGCGAAAGCCGAGCCGACGGTGGGCGTGTTCGGTACGGAGGAATTCGAGGTCGTGCGGCGCGAAATCGACGATCAAAAGAACACCGCCCGGGCGCAGGACGCGCGCGACTTCCGCGATCGCACCCGCCGGATCGTCGGCGAAATGCAGCACCTGATGGATCGTTGCCCCATCGAATGAGCCCGCCGCCCAGGGCAGTTGATACATGTCGCCGTGTCGCACGCTCACGTTGCGCAAGCCGGATTTCTCGATGTGCGCGCGCGCGACCGAGAGCATCTCGCGGCTCAAATCGACCCCGACGGCCCGACCGACGCGGGGCGCAATAAGCTCCAGGATCCGTCCCGTACCCGTACCCACATCGACGAAATCGTGAATGTCCTCAGTTTGCAGAGAATCGAGGAGGGCGCGCTCAACGAGGGCCTCATCGATATAGAGCGAGCGCATCCGATCCCACTGCCCGGCATTTTCGCGGAAGTACTTGGCCGCCACCTCGGCACGCGCTGCCTTTATCGTCTGCAGCCGTTCGAGGTCGAGCGCCGGGGTCACGTCCTCATCCGGAACCAGATCGACTAGAAGTTCTGCCAGACGCGCCCCTTCCCCCTCCTTTGCCAAGGTGAAGAAGGCATGGGTTCCTTCGCGGAATCGCTCAAGGAGGCCTGCCTCGCAAAGAAGCTTCAAATGGCGAGAGACGCGCGGCTGACTTTGGCCGAGGATCTGCGTGAGTTCGCTGACTGTAAGTTCGCCGTGGGCGCAGAGTGTCAGGAGGCGCAACCGGGTCGGCTCCGCCGCCGCGCGCAACCCTGCAAGCAACCGCTCCATTCCCGGTTCGGATGCCGCGGCTGAAGGCGAATGTTGCATGCCGGCCAAGGCCATAGCCAAACTCCAAGGCAATACAATCATATCAATATAAACATATCTTTATGAATACAAGAAAAATCGTCAGAATACAAGGGAGTGCATCGGGATAGGTCCCATCCTATTTTCTCCCCTGTCTGGGGCTCATCCCTCGGCCGCCCCGCTTAAATCTCACACTTGCCTATAGGGTCCGTGGGACGCCTCGCACCCCATAAACGCATCATCGTCGGGCTCACCCTCCGAAGGCAATCCGGAACTTCCGTCGGTCGATCCTCGACGCTTGAAGAACTCGGCCAAAGGGCACTCGCGACTGCTTTCGCGCGCAATCTTCTCCGCTTAATGGAGACTCGAGCGAATTGCGGTCGCCAGCTCGAGACGCACGAATCGCTCCGCGTTTTCCCTCGCTACTGGTCTTTTAACTATTCCTGTGTTAGGTGAATTGATCATGCAAGACGACGTTACCGGGGTTTGGGACGTCGGCTGCATGGTGGCTTGGGAGGCGAGCCGCAGTTGAGCTTGTCTTGATCGGCAAGAGGCGCTTTCGCAAGAGCGCCCGGTCGCACGAAGGGGGTCTTAAGGGTTCGCAATGCAACGCTGGCAGGTTGGCTCGGCAATCGCGCCGCAGTCAGCGTGGCGATTGAGTGCCGACGCCGAGACGGAAAGGGACGGGATGCCCGCAAGCACGAATAACAAACAGGACCGCAGGCTACCTCGGCTCGGCCTTTCGCTCGGATCGGTTCTGCTGGCCTCGGCGCTCGTCGGGGGCTGCGCAACTCCCCCGACCGATCCTGCCGCACTCGCCTCCTTCAACGAGGCCAATGATCCCCTCGAGCCGATGAACCGCGACATATTCGATTTTAATTTGGCCCTCGACGACAACATCGTAAAACCGGTGGCGCAGGTCTACGGCGAGACACCTGCGGAATTTCGCAAGGGCATGCACAATATGATCCAGACCGTGCGCTCGCCGGACGTCTTCATGAACCAGATGCTGCAGGGCGATGTCGACGGCGCCGCGGACACAGTTCTTCGTTTGCTGATCAACCTCACGGTGGGCCTTGCCGGCTTTTTCGACGTGGCGGCGGACCGCGGCGGGGTTAAGGCCCACGACACCGATTTCGGTGTAACACTCGGGAAATGGGGTGTGGATGAAGGGCCCTACCTGATGCTTCCGCTGTTCGGTCCCTCGAATCCCCGCGATGCGACGGGGCTCGTGGTCGACAACTTCGCGGATCCTGTCGGATACTATGCGACCTTCGGCCAGTCCGTTGCGCGCGCCGCATACGAAGGCATCGACAAGCGCGAACCGCTGATCGCCCCGCTCGACGAAATTCGGCGCACGTCAGTCGACTATTACGCCACGTTGCGAAGCCTTTATCGCCAACGCCGCCAGGATCAGATCACCAAGGGGGCCTCGGGCAGCAATATCGTAGCACCGTCGATCGAGATCGACGAGATGAACGATACGCCGAGCGATTCGACGAAACCGGCGAATTCGGACGATGCGGTTTCTCAAATACCCCAATAGCCGCGCCGACATGTGGTCCCGCAGAGCATTCCTGTCCCGAACGATCGTTGCGTTGGCCGCCAGCTTTGGTCCGCCGCGCCTGGCGCGCGCCAACGATGTTCCCGAGCAAGCGGCGAATTTCATCAAAAGTCTCGCCGACGAAGTCATCGCCATCCTCAAAAACAAATCGCTCGGCAAGGATGACCGCGTTCGAGAGCTGGCGCGAATTTTCCTCGAGGGATTCGATGTCCGCGCCATCGGTCTTTTCGTGCTCGGTACCTATGCGCGAAACTTACACGAAGACGAGCGGAACAAATATATCGACACATTCAAGGACTACGTCGTGGAAACCTATGCCGCGCGGTTCAATACCTATGCGGGCGAAGATTTTATCGTGACCGCATCGACCCCTGACGGCGAGAAGGGCGCCTGGGTGTTCACCAACATAGGCTTGCCCGGCGACGAGCCGACCGAAGTTCAGTGGCGCGTTCGCGGCACCCCCGACGGCTTCAAGATCGTCGATGTCGTCGTCGAGGGCGTAAGCCTCGTCGTCACGCAACGTTCGGAGTTCGCGGCAGTGCTCCAGCGCAACAACGGGAGCGTGCCCGCGTTGACGGCCTTGCTTCATCAGAAAATCGACCAGCTCAAAAGCAAGAGCTAGCGTGGTGGATTTGAAGTTCCTGTCATTTTGGTGGCATCCGCGTTTAGGAGCTTCAAATCCGAATACCATACTCGATACAATATATTCCTCGTGTGGCTTTGAATCCGAAATTCGCTCACGGTCCCGCACCCAGATAAGTCGAATTTCGGATTCGCCACACTAGAACGTGACGAGGCCCTCGACCGCTCTCATGCCCGCACCAACGGCTTATACTTAATGCGGTGGGGCTGGTCGGCCTCCTGCCCGAGCCGACGCTTACGGTCGGCCTCGTAATCGGTGTAGTTGCCCTCGAACCAGACAACTTGGCTGTCACCCTCAAAGGCCAGGATGTGCGTCGCGATGCGATCGAGAAACCAACGGTCGTGGCTGATGACGAGCGCACACCCTGCGAAGGCGAGGAGTGCGTCCTCGAGGGCACGAAGCGTGTCGACGTCGAGATCGTTCGACGGCTCGTCAAGCAGCAACACGTTGACCCCGGCCTTCAACATCTTGGCGAGATGGACGCGGTTGCGTTCCCCGCCGGAAAGCTGGCCGACCTTTTTCTGCTGATCGGTACCTTTGAAGTTGAACGCGGCCACATAGGCGCGGCTCGCGACACGGTGCCTTCCAAGCTCGATCTGATCGAGCCCGTCGGAGATCTCTTCCCAGACGGTCTTCTCGGCGCGGAGGGATTCGCGCGACTGATCGACATAGCCGAACTTGACGGTATCGCCGCGCTGAAGTGCCCCACCGTCGGGGTTCTCGGCGCCGACGATCATCCGGAAAAGCGTGGTCTTGCCCGCGCCATTCGGGCCGATCAGGCCGACAATTGCGCCGGGGGGTACGCGAAAACTGAGATCGTCGATCAGGAGCCGGTCGCCGTAGGCCTTGCGCAGATGCTCCGCCGTTATCACGAGATTGCCAAGCCGAGGTCCGGCCGGGATCACAATTTGCGCCTGGTCGGGACTGCGGTCCCGGCTTTCCGCCAACAACGCCTCGTATGCCGTCACGCGCGCCTTGCTCTTGGCCTGACGCGCGCGCGGTGTTGCGCGAATCCATTCGAGCTCGCGCGCCAGCTCCCGCTGGCGCCCTTCCTCCTGCCGCTCTTCCTGCTGAAGGCGCTTCTGCTTCTGCTCCAGCCAAGACGAATAGTTGCCCTCGAAGGGGATGCCCCGGCCTCGATCCAGCTCGAGAATCCAGCCGGCGATATTGTCGAGAAAATAGCGATCGTGCGTTACCGCCACAACGGTGCCGTCATAGTCGTGAAGAAATCGCTCGAGCCAGGCGACCGACTCGGCATCGAGGTGGTTGGTCGGCTCGTCCAGGAGCAGAAGGTCCGGATGTGAGAGGAGCAGCCGGCAAAGGGCGACCCGGCGGCGCTCGCCGCCCGAAAGCGTGCTCACGTCCGCGTCACCCGGCGGGCAACGCAGGGCGTCCATCGCGATTTCCACTTGGCGCTCGAGTTCCCATCCGTTGATCGCATCGATCTTGGCTTGCAGATCGGCCTGCTCGGCGATCAAGGCGTTCATCTCGTCGTCATCGAGCGGCTCGGCGAAGCGTGCACTGACGGCCTCGAAGCGATCAAGCAGCGCCTTTTTCTCGCCGACCCCTTCGAGCACGTTGCCGATCACGTCCTTTTTCGGGTCGAGTTGCGGCTCCTGCGGCAAAAAGCCGACCTTCGCACCCTCGGCCGCCCAGGCTTCGCCGGTGAAATCGGATTCGACCCCTGCCATGATACGCAAGAGTGTCGACTTGCCGGAGCCGTTCGGACCCAGGACGCCGATCTTCGCGCCCGGAAAGAACGAGAGTCGAATGTCCTTGAGGACCTGCCGGCCCCCCGCGAAGGTCTTCGACAAGCCATTCATGACGTAGATGTACTGGTAGGCGGCCATAGGCTCCCTCGAGGTGGCGAAGAAAGGGGTATCGGTGAAATCGGGACACTTTGTAGCCTACCCCACGTCGCCGGAGCAACCGCGTTGGCTCGTTTCCGCACGTTTGCATGCGGAGCGAAATGCCCGCGCGGCTGGGCCATGGGGCCCCGCCAGAAACGATCGTCGCCGCGTTGCTACCGTGGTGCTGCCTTCAGCACCGTCGAGGCACGGCGCCCGACCCTGCCGCGTAGAGTGCGATTGCGTGTCCGCCAGCGGTCGATGCGTCGCGGCGAGACGAGGCCGCTTGGCGCCCCGTCTCGCCAGCCGCAGGCGTCGGTCGTTATAATTGATCCGGAACGAGCGGCGGTGCGCCGCCCACCTCATCCCAGATTTTCACATGGTGCGTGGGCTCTCGGATACCCACAAGGCTCACGACGACACCAAGTGCCGCGATGCCCATCGGATAGAACAGCCCCCCGAGGGCAATCCCGGTCAGCGCAGCGATCGAGGCGCCGGCCGCCGGAACAAGTCCACCGAATACCCCATTGCCGATATGGTAAGGCAACGACATCGACGTATAGCGAATGCGCGCCGGAAACAGCTCGACCAGGAACGCGGCAATCGGGCCGTACACCATTGTGACCAAGATCACCATGTAGAAGACGAGAATCGTCAGCACAACCGGATTGTCCTTGAACGTCCCCAACCACGTGAATACCGGCCAATACGTGGCCACGGCAAGCGCGAAGCCGAGCGTCATGATGTTGCGGCGGCCGATTCGGTCCGAAAGAGAGCCAAAGTAGATGAAAAAGGGCGCGCCGGCGGTAAGCGCTATCATCATGATGACGTAGACCGTCACATAATTAATCTTGAGCACGGTCGTCATGTAGAATAGCGCGTAGAATTGGCTCGTGTACCACACGACACCTTCCGGTGCGGTGGCCCCGAACAGTGCTAGCAATATCAAACCCCAATTTCGGCCGCTGCCAAAGCTCTCCAGTGCCGGGTTGGAGGACGCCTTCCCCTGCTCCTTTAGCATCGCATAGAGCGGCGACTCCTCGAGTTTCATGCGAATGTAGATCGACAAGACGACGAGGACCGCCGAAATGAGGAAGGGCACGCGCCATCCCCAATCGGTAAAAGCCTGATCGCCAAGCTGCAGCCTGCAAATAAGAATCACGAGGAGTGCCAGGACGATACCCATCGTGGCTGTCGTCTGGATCCACGAGGTGTAAAAGCCGCGCCTCGAATCGGGTGAATGCTCGGCTATGTAGGTTGCCGCACCGCCATATTCCCCGCCGAGGGCCAAGCCCTGCAACACACGCATTGTCACGAGCAAAATCGGTGCGAAGACGCCAATCGCGTCGTAACCCGGGAGCAGGCCAACGACGAATGTCGACGTACCCATCAGCAGCAAGGTCAGCATGAATGTAAACTTGCGTCCAATCAAATCGCCGAGGTGACCGAATACGATCGCCCCGAAGGGACGCACCAGGAACCCAGTCCAAAACACGAAAAGGCTTGCGATAAGGGCGACGGTCGGGTCCAAGCTCGGCGAAAAGAAGTGCTTGCTAAAGAACACCGCGAGCACGCCGTAAAGATAGAAGTCGTACCACTCGATCAGCGTGCCGACCGACGAAGCGCCAATGATGAAAGGCAGATTGGTCCCCTTCGCAAAACCGCCTTGTGCAGATGTCGAAACTGCCATGGGTATTCCCCCTGTTCAGTTATGCTGTTGTTCTCAAGGCCGCATCCCGACGCATGCTGATGGATCGAGGGCGCTACCCTGTTCTTATCACGAAACCTTAACCCGGCTGGCAAATGGGTGCAACCGCCGACAATCCGTGCCCGCCCAAAATGCAGCCTGACGCACCCATTCCAGCGGTTCCCCCATGGCTCCAAAGGTATTTTAGAACTTGCGGAAGTTCCCGCACCTCGTGTGGACTTGCAGCGGCTTAAAGAGGTCGGTTGAAATCAGTCCGAGGTGGGCTCGGCGTTCAAATAGGATTGCCTAATCCTTGCGCGGCGGTGGCCGGATTTCAGGTGAAGCGACCTATTCGCAGTTTCGATCCGCGTCGGTTAGGGTGTTGCGATTCGTGGCGTCGATCGGGATGACTTGCGGAGAGGCAATTGCCGGAAAGCGTTGTGGACAATCGATCGGATGAGTCGCGGGCGAAATCGCGGTCCCGTCGCGCGCACGCGCTGACCTTTCTTTATCTCGGCTTCACGATCCTCCTTTGGGGTAGCAACTGGCCGATGTTGAAGCTTGCGGTCGCGGAGGCGCCGCCGATTGCCTTCACCGTTGCGCGCCTTCTCGGCAGTGCTGCGATCCTCGCCATCTTGCTCCTTGCATGGCGGCTCCCGCTCCTACCCGAACGGGGCGAACGCGTCATGCTTGCCTGGAGCGGCTTTCTCCAGATCGGCGCACTCCTTGGCGCCAATATGATCGGGCTTCAATTCATGCAGCCCGGACGCGCTGCGGTATTGACCTTCACGATGCCGCTCTGGGCCATTCCGCTCAGCGTCTGGCTCCTTCACGAGCGGCCGCACCCGATGAAGATCGTCGGCGGGTTGGTCGGGCTGCTCGGGCTTGCCGGATTTTTCGATCCGGCCATCGTCGATTGGCGCGACCGTGGCGTGCTCATTGGTAATGGCGCCATACTGGTCGGTGCATTCTGCTGGGCTGCCGGGGCAGTGCTTTATCGGCGTCGGCGCTGGCGCACGGGATTTTGGACTCAGACGTTCTGGCAAATCCTGTTGGGTGGGGTACCCCTTTTGCCAGTGTCGTTCGTGTTCGAAGGCCACCTTCCCGTTCATTTCACGGGCACGCTTTTCATTGCGTGGGCGTTCACCGCACTCCTCGGCACTGCGGTTTCCTATTGGTGCTGGGCCAAGGTGCTTACTGACATGCCCGCCTCGACGGCAGGGCAATTCACCATGCTCGTTCCCGTATTGGCCTTTTTCTACTCCGTCGTTTTCTTCGGCGATCGCGTAACACTACATATCGCCGCGAGTGCTGCGCTGATATTTGCCGGGATACTGCTCACGCTGCGGACGAAGTTACTGCCGTGAGCCAGCGTGGCGGCCGCCGCAGCAACAGGTGCGCGCGGTAAAACGGCCACTCAGCCGGCATGCGCCTTGACCTCGAGGGCGAGGGGTGGCGAGCTGCGGAGCGTCTGGAACACCACGCAATACCGTTCCGTGAGCTTGGTGAGAAGATCGATCCGCTCCCGCGGTTCGTCGGAATCGAGCTCGAAGCGCAAGCGGATATTCCGAAAGCCTACGGGCGCTTCCTTGGCAACACCCAGCGTGCCGCGGAAGTCGAGCTCCCCCTCGGCCGATACGGTTCCGGCGCCGAGTTTGAAGTCGAGTGCGGTCGCGACCGCCTTGAGGGTGACGCCCGCGCACGCGACAAGGGCCTCGAGCAGCATGTCGCCCGAGCACGCCTGAAGTCCGCTCCCACCCGTCGCGGGATGAAGTCCGGCTTCCACGATGGCGCGCCCGGTCTCGACCCGGCACGCGACACCAAGTTCGTCGAGCGTTCCCTTCGCGCGCAACGTCACGACTGCCGTCGCCGGCGTCTCACGATATTTTTCCTTGATCGGCGCTTGCAGCGCCTTCAGCTCCTCCGCCGTCAGTGTCGAAACCTTGGCCATGCTCACACCACCTTTTTAAAATGCACGATCCCGGCATTTTCATCGATCTCTCCGGTGCGATCAACCGGGGCGGCACGAACCGAGTCATGAAGCTCGGCAAAGAGACTCTGTTTCCAGGATTGGAATTGCTGGTCGCCGCGATTTCGCGGGCGCGGCAGATGGGGTGCCGAAATCGAATGGATGCGCCCCGGTTGGCCGCGCATCACGACGACGCGATCGGCGAGAAAAAGTGCTTCTTCGATGTCGTGGGTGACCAGCACCAGGGTCGGCCGGTCAAAACTCCACAATTCCACAAGATGCTCCTGCAGGTCGTATCGGGTCAAGGCATCGAGCGCGCTGAACGGTTCGTCGAGAAGCAGGACCGAGGGCCGTGCTACGAGTGCGCGCACCAAACTGACCCGCTGGGCCATGCCGCCCGAGAGTTCACGAGGCCAGTGATCGCCAACATCGGCGAGGCCGACCCGTGAAAGCGCTTCGACAACGCGCGCATGCTTCGCCTCCTTCCGCAGGTCGCGCAGACCGAAGCCGACATTCTCTCGAATTGTGAGCCACGGCATGAGCCGCGGCTCCTGGAAGACGAGGCCGATTTCCGGATGGGGTGCAATGACGCTTTTGCCGTTGAGCGATACGTTTCCACCACTCGCTCGATCGAGCCCGGCGATCAGGCGCAGAAGGGTCGATTTTCCGCACCCACTCCCGCCGACGACAGCGACGATCTCGCCCGCGGCGACATCGAGGTCGAATCCCGAAAGAGCGAGATGACCATTCGGGTAGCGCTTGGCGAGACGGAGGATGTTCAACATATTCCAATTTCCCTTCGCGAGCGTATCAGGCCGAGGGTTTGAAGGCGTCTTGCCAGCGCAAGACCCGTTCGGCGAGTCTCGCGAGGCCCCAGTCGGTGAGCTTGCCGAGGAATGCAAATGCGACGATGCTCGCAAGGATCACCTTCGGGTTTCCCGTCATTTGACCGTCGGTCAAAAGGAAGCCGAGACCCTCGCTCGCTCCCATGAACTCGGCGGCGACGACGAACATCCAGCCGAGGCCAAGACCGGTTCGCAATGCAATGAAGTAGCTTGGCAGTGTTGCCGGAAGGAAGACCCGCCACACCATTGCAAGGCGCGAAAGACGGAAGACGCGCCCGACCTCGACCAGCTTTCGATCAAGATTGAGGATGGCACCGGACAATGCCAAATAGATCGGAAAGAATACGCCGACGGCGATGAGCAGGACCTTCGACAATTCGAAAATACCGAACCACAGGATGAAGAGCGGAACCCAGGCAATCGAAGGGATGCTGCGCAAGCCCTGAAACGTCGGATCCAATAGCCGCCGCGCAAGGGAGGACGTGCCGGTCAGGGCGCCAATCGCAGTGCCCGCCAGGACGCCCAAGAGAAAGCCAAGGCCAACCCGGCCAAGTGTCGCGACCACATGACCGGCAAGTTCCCCCGTCAGCGTCAAATCGGCGAACGTGCGCAGAATCCGCGACGGCGGAGGCAAAAGCCGCCCTTCCGCCCAGCCCAATCCGACGGCGATTTCCCAGCCAAGTGCAAGTCCAACGGGCACGATGAGCCCGAGCACGAAGCTGCGGTCCCTTGTCGTCGTGATTGACCGCTCGAAAAAATCGTGAGCCCCGCTTCCATGGCGCGGATCGGGAAAGACGATTGGATCGAGAAGCGGAGTCGTCGGGATCATCGCGACACTCCCTGCATCAGTGAAGTGCGAGTTTCGCCGTGTACTGCGGATCGATCAGGCTCGTCACGGTCGCGGGCACATCCACGTCCGAAGCGATGACACCGGCCTGCTGGAGCGCCAGACCCGCCGCCTCGATCGTGCGGCGCTGTTTCTCTCCGATGGCTGCGTCGCGCAGGTCCGTGCGCTCGAGCTGGCGCGCTGCGACCGCGTCGCTCAGGCGTGCTGCCTTCGCGATGACCGCCTTGAGCTCATCGGGATGCTCGAGAGCGTAGCGCCGGCCACGCTCGTAGACCGCGAGAACGCGGCCGACGAGGAGTGGATTCCTCGTCGCGAATGCCTCCCGAACGTTCAGCACGCCATAGGTGTTGAGATCGGGGTCGCGAAAGAAAATCCGGTCGGCATTCTCGATTTCCGCCTGCGCCATCATCGGGTCCAGGCCGGCCCACGCATCGACGTCGCCCTTGTCTAGGGCAGCGCGACCGTCGTGATGCTGTAGAAGGACGAGTGTTACGTCCTTCTCGGTCAGTCCCGCCCCTTGCAGGGCCCGCACAAGGAAAATATGTGGATCGGTCCCGCGGGTGACGGCGATGCGTTTGCCCTTGAGGTCGGCGACGCTGTCGATTGTCGACTCTTTCGTCGTGACTAGAGCGGTCCACTCCGGCTTCGAATAGACGTAAATCGACTTGATCGGGTTGCCATTGATTCGGCCAAGAAGTGCAGCAGCCCCCGCCGTGGAGCCGAAATCGAGACTGCCGGCATTGAGGAACTCAAGTGCTTTGTTGCTGCCGAGGCTCAGCACCCAGCGCACGGCGATGCCGTCGGCCTTGAATTCGTCCTCGACCCAGGCCTTCTCCTTGATGAGCAGGCTTACCGGATTGTAATAGGCGTAATCGAGGCGAATTTCGCTTGGAGCCTCTGCGGCCAACAGCGGGCGCTCGGCCCCAAATGCCCATACTGCCGCGCTCAGCCCCAGTGCCGCGACAATCTTCCACCCCAATCGAAGCTTCGTCATGCCACAACCCTCCTTCCCAGGCCCCGGCCGCGACCGGGGCGCCCATGCCGATATTCTCGCAAGGCGGGCTGTGAAAATCGACCCGCCGCAGCAGCGCAATGGGCGGGTTGCCCAACGCTTTAGCCGCACTTTTTATGCGCCCGCAAGCTGTCGCTCAAATCGGCGCAAGCACGATCTAGGAATACTCACGATCCGCTGTCAAATCAAAAATTATAACACCAAGATATTGTTATTACGGAAGATGGCAGAAATGGTTTCTGCAGTACCTGACGGTACGGCTCGAAGGCGCGACGCGGCGACCTCAGTCGCCCGGGCCGCAGGTCACCTCTGCCACGTCGCCGAGCATCCCAGCAATCGAGGTCGGTGTCTTCCGTCGATTCTGGAGGCTGATGTGTGTCCCCCGCGGGACAAATCGACATATTGAATATTCGCGCTGCCCGAAAAGATGGAAACGCGAGAGCGGACTTTTAAGGGTCCCTCGAAGGAGAGGGGGTCGTACGCTGAATCTAGTGTCACGTGCGATACTATGACCTGCAGGAAGTTGGAGAATCTGTGGTTGGAGCATGCCGCCTCGGACAATCGGAAAAAGTCGCACGGGGGCTGCCGCGAAGTAAGACGGCCGCTCATTCGCTCGCGACGAGGGTGACTACGAAAGGCTGGGCGCGCACCAGTGGTCTGTTATGCTCGGCACCGGGTGTTGGCAGGCATCCCGACGGCTCACAGGTGGTGTCTCGTTACCCTGTTCCTTGGTTTGCTCTGAGTTGCCGCCAACAGCGAACGATGGGGGTAGGCCCTCCCGCGCGCTCAAATCTTTCGAATATAGGGTGGTACCCGCGCACGAGCGACAGCGGGGGGTGCCGGGGGTCGGTCGTAACTCACGCCAAGACCTGGAAGACCCATTTAGCGGTTAGTCGATGCTTGGACGCTCGGTTCCAACGAACTTGCGCTGCAAGCTCGGCCGTCGCGGTGCCATCGGGGTATACTTTGGCGTGAAGAGGAGCGTGTGACCGAGAAGCATAAAGCCCGCGAGCTCGCACGATGGCTGCTCTGTCAACGACAGGAGCGCCGACCTTACGAATTACCGCCACCAGAGCTTCGTCTAAACGACGCAGAAGAAGCGTACGTGGCACAGGTCGCTCTTTTAGACCTACTGCGCGCCAATCAAGGCCGACTTGCGGGCGCAAAAATTGCGCTGACCACACCAGTAATGCAGAGGCTTGTAGGAGTCGACAAACCATTGGCGGGCGGCATCATGTCCGAGACCATCCATCGCCTGCGCGCCAAACTGCCGTGCTCGAAGTTCGTGCGACCCGTTGTTGAGTGCGAAGTCGCCATCGAGCTTGCATCAGAGCTTGGGCCAGCTGGAGCTCCCCACACGACCGACAGTGTACGCGAGGCAGTTGGAGCCTGCATGGCAGCCATCGAGATCGCAGACGACCGTGCCGCTGACTTCACCGCGCTCGATCCGCTTCTGCTCATTGCCGACAACACGTGGAACCGTGGATGCGTGCTGGGGCCGCGCGTGACGGACTGGCATGGTCTCGATCTCAGTCGGTCGGTCGGGACCATGCGCATCGCAGGCAAGGAAGTCGGAAGCGGCCGCGCAGGCGACGTAATGGGCGGACATACGCTTGCGTCACTTGCCTGGCTCGCGAACCATGCCGCCGCCCAGGGCCGCACGCTCGCGAAGGGCTACGTGATCTTGACGGGGAGTCTGGTCGCCAGCCAATGGCCGAGGCGCGGCGACAACGTCGAAGTTTCGATCGAAGGCTTGGGCGAAGCGCAGGTCGTTTTCGCATAACGGCAGAATGATCGCGGGGACAATCATAAGCCCAGTCCTCGTCGGTTTGTCTGGGGTACTTGATGAAGGACGACGTAGATGCGGCCCGGCGATGGTTCGCTGAGGAACTGAGGTATACCGCTCGGGTACAGTCACCCGCTGTGGTGAAGGCTTTCGCCACGGTGAAACGCGAGCATTTTGCTGGGCCTGGACCGTGGCGTCTTCTGAGTCCGGTACGGACGACCGACTACTGGACGACAGAGAGCGCTGACCCTGCGCATCTTTATCATGACGTTCTGGTCGCTATCGACGAAGAACGGCGACTCAACAACGGTCAACCCAGCCTATGGGCTTCCTTGTTTGACCAACTTGGGCTCTCGCCTGGAGAGCATGTCGTCCATATCGGGACCGGTACTGGCTACTACACCGCCATCCTTGCCGAGACCGTCGGGCCGACCGGCCACGTCACAGGGGTCGAAATCGACCCTCATCTCGCGGAACGAACACGCCAAAACTTGGCATTGCATTGGCCGCAGACCGCCATCGTCACCGCAAACGGCTTCACATATCGTCCCGACCGACCCGCAGACGCGATTGTTGTGAATGCAGGGGTCTCGCACCTTTCACTAATCTGGCTCGACGCTCTCGCGCCTGAGAACGGCCGCCTCCTTGTCCCACTAACCATCTCCGAGGGGGTCGGTGCCTTCCTACTCATCACTCGTCAACGCGGCGAGACTCGGCGTTACGCCGCACAGTTTGCGGGCCGGACCGGCATAATCGACTGTGTTGGCGGCCGCAACGCCGAGGCTGAGGAGCGACTGAAAGCGGCGTTGCGAGTGTCCTACTTCACGGCTGTCCGGTCGCTGCGTCGTCCCCCTGAAGAGCCAAACGACACGTGCTGGTTGGCGGGAGACGGCTGGTGGTTTTCGACTGCGCCAATGTGAGGAGCGCTGTCGTCATATTGGCGGACCCAAGAGCGGCCGCACACGCCGCTGTTGGCTGACCGGAGTACAGAGTCAGATCACACGTTCAAAAAAGTCGAGCATAGGGTGGTACCGGGGCACGAGCGCTCGCGGGGGGTGCCGGTGGCCTTGCCCTTAATGTTCCCTATTAGCGGCGCGATTTCAGAAAGGCTCGCACCGAACCATTGGCCGCACCGTCTCGTCCGACGGCTATGGCAAATCACGCCTCGACGCGCACGACGCAGCTTTACGACCGCCGTCGCGATGAGATAAGCCTCGATGAGGTTGAGCGGGTCGTCATCTTTACTAGAAGTGCCACAGTAAGGTCCGATGGAACGTCAGGTCTCAATGTCTCGGAACTCCCCCGCCCAAACATGGTTCAGAGCGCTTGCGATCACATTTGTTCTCGCGCTCGGTGTGCCAACAGCCGTCGCTGCGGACGGACTCCAAACGGATGCCAGGCCGGACTGCGACCGACCGACCGACCGGCAGGACGGGTGGTCGGTTGGAACCCCTGAGGAATATGGGTTCGACCCGGCCGTGATCTGCCCCATGGGCCGTCGCGCAGCGCAGAGCAAGGTGAACGCCATCATCATCGCCCGGCACGGCGTGCTGGTCTACGAGCGCTACTTTTCCGTACAGGATCAGCGTGCTGGCGAGCCACTCGCCAGCGAGAGCTTCGATGCCAACACCAGACAGCCCCTGTTCTCCGCCACCAAGAGTGTCGTTTCGCTCGCCTTCGGCATTGCGCTTGCGCGCGGCTGGGTCAAGGATCTCAACGTGCCGGTCGCCTCGTACTTTCCCGAGGATGGGGATCTCATCACTCCCGCCAAAAGCCGCATCCAAGTGCGCCATTTGCTCACGATGTCCGACGGGCTCGACTGGCACGAGTGGTTTCCGCCCTTCGACAGCGACGACGAAATCGCGAAAGCCGCCGACCCCTATCGCTATGTTCTCGGACGCGACGTCCTGCTGCCGCCTGGCCGCAGCTTTAATTACAATAGCGGCGACACCGAACTGCTCGGCGAAATCCTGCATCGGGCGGCCGGGCGGCCGCTCGACATACTCGTGAAAGAGGAACTCCTCGACCCCCTCGGTATCGAGGACGTCGACTGGCGACGCTGGCCCAACGGGAATCCGAAGGCCAATAACGGGCTCTTGCTGCGGCCTCGGGACACCGCGAAAATCGGCCAGCTCGTGCTTAACCACGGCGCTTGGGGAAATCGCCAGCTCGTCCCAGAAACGTGGATCGTTCAATCGATCACGCCGCATAACAACGGGCCCGACAGCTATCTCTACGGCTATCAGTGGTGGCTCGGCCGATCCTTGATCAATGGGCACGAAATCAGTTGGGTCGGTGCGTTCGGTTGGGCTGGCCAACGCCTGATCGTGGTTCCCGAGAAGGATCTCGTCGTTTTCGTTAGCGCGTGGCTCATACACGGCATGAGCTTCGTGCAATTCCCGGAATCAGTGCTGCTTAATCAGTATATTCTGCCCTCAATCGTGGGCGACTAACCCATCCGAACCGTGGGGACGTGATAAACCGCATTACCTCGTGCATTGGATTACCCTTATTGGGGGTGTGCCGCCATGGCCTCGATTCAAAATCCGCCAACGGGCGCGATCTCAAAAAAGGCGCGCACGGACCATCAAACGCGCGTCTCGTCCGACGGGCTACTCGCGGTAGGTCCAGACTACAAGGTTAGGGAAGTCGTCCGAGTTGGGTGGGGTCGTTCGCCAGGTCTGGAACTGCCTTGCGGCGATCTCTTCCAACGCACGTAAGAAGTGGCGCTTAAGCTGTGCGCTGTCACGGTCGGCACGCAGGGATTGCCGAAGGTCCTCGGTATATGACCGCCACCGCGCTGTCGACGCAAGCAAGGACGGCGGGTCAATGAGATAGACGCCTGGGCCGGGCTGACGAGGTGCCCGACCCGCGCGAACGTCATCTTGGAACGCCTTAACCTTTGCCCTCAGTGCACCCCAATATTCGTCATGCTCAGCCATTGAGTCGAACGGCCAAGGCGGTGCGAAGCGGCCTGTGAGTGGCATGGGAACCCCGCTTGGATTGGCTGAGCAGAAATATGGCCTCGATGACGCGTTCGCAAGCCGTCATTAATCGCCCAAAGTCGCCCAATTTCGGCTCTCATATCTGGGCTGAGACGTGGGCTGGAATTCGACAAATCTTAAAAATCGCGGTTTTCCGGCCTTCTCACTGGAATAAATGGCAGAAATGGTTGGCGCTATGTCGTTGCGGCCAGCTCAGGCGATGCCGACACTCGGCGGGCGACAAGCAAAATCGTCAGCACCGGCGCGCATACCCCTCGTGATTTGACCGTCGACGCCGCCGCACCTAGCTTGATGCGAACCCCGGCCCGAGAAGGACAAGCCATCGATGTCATCCGCCCCATTGCCAATCGCCGCCAGGCTTGCCCATGGGCGGTTTCATTATGGGTGGGCCATCCTGGGCGTCACATTCACGACGCTGCTGACGGCCGCCGCGACACGCGCGACACCGGGCGTGTTCATCGTTCCGTTCCAGCAGGAGTTTGGCTGGTCGCGGGCCACGATCTCCTCCGCCGTTTCAATCAACCTCGTTTTGTTTGGATTGATGGGACCGTTCGCGGCCGCCTTGGTCGAATACCTCGGTGCGCGGCGCACGATGATGTATGCGGTAACCCTCGTTGCGATCGGCGTCGCACTGACCACGCTTATGACGCAGCCGTGGCAGCTCATGCTGCTATGGGGATTCGTCGTGGGCGGCGGAACGGGGATGACGGCGCTCGCACTCGGCGCCACGGTCGTCAATCGCTGGTTCACCCGGAGCCGAGGACTAGCGATGGGCATGCTCACCGCAAGCAACGCGACGGGGCAGCTTATCTTCCTCCCGCTTCTTGCGAAGATCGTCGAGGATCACGGCTGGCGCACAGCGGCCCTGGCGGTCGCCGCGTTCGGCTTTCTCATGCTGCCGCTCATCGGCTTCCTCATGCGAAACCATCCCGCTGATATCGGCCTCAACCGCCTGGGCGAGCCGGGCGTTGCCGCCAGGCCCAAGAAGGGCGGGCTAAACCCTGCGCAAATGGCGATATCCGCCCTCATGATCGGTATCCGCAGCCGGGATTTCTGGCTCCTTTTCGGCACCTTCTACATCTGCGGTCTCAGCACGAACGGCCTGATCGGCACGCACCTCATTCCCGCCTGCATCGATCATGGGATACCCGAGGTCAAGGCCGCGGGACTGCTGGCAATCATCGGCGCATTCGATTTCGTGGGCACACTCGCATCCGGGTGGCTTTCCGACCGCTGGAACAATCGCATGCTGCTCGCCTGGTATTACGGATTGCGCGGCCTGTCGCTCCTCTACCTGCCTTTTTCATTCGACGTCTCGATCTACGGCCTTTCGGTCTTCGCGATATTCTACGGGCTCGATTGGGTCGCAACGGTGCCGCCAACGGTCAGGCTCACAGCGGACGTTTTCGGGCGCGAGCACGCCGGCGTGATGTTCGGCTGGATCTTCTGTGGCCATCAGCTTGGGGCGGCGACCGCGTCGCTCGGCGCCGGCATCATCCGCGACGACTTCGGCGACTATCTTTTTGCGTTCCTGGTCGCGGGCGCCTTCTGCCTGCTCGCCTCGCTCATGTGCCTCGGCATAGGGCGCGGGCGTCGCGAAGCAGCCCCGGCAACCGCGCCGGGAGTCGCATGACGGCCTACTCCGCCGCCCGAGCGCGCACAGGAACGGCGCCCGACTCCATAAGGCGCTCTATCTCCTCCGGCGCGTAGCCGGCCTCGGCGAGCACGTCACGGCATTCCTCGCCGAGCGAGGGGGGAAGCCGGCGAAGCCCGCCAGGCGTGCGGGATAATTTGATCGGCGTGCCGATGCCCTTATAGCCGTCGCGGGAAATCACCATTTCGCGGTGAAGGGTGTGGGGCTCGGAAAGTGCTTCCGGCACGTCGCGCACCGGCCCGCACGGAACACCCTGTCCAAGGAGCGTTTTGGCCAGCGCCTCACCATCGACTGCGGCCAAAGCGACCTTGATCTCGCCGGACAATTCGTCGCGATGCGCCACGCGATCCTTGTTGGTGCGGAACCGGGGATCGTCGGGAAGATCGGGCCGACCGATCTCGGCGCAGAAGCGTTGGAACTGACGGTCGTTGCCAGTACCGACGAAGATCGGCTTCGTCTTCGTCGGATAGGCGTCGTATGGCGAGATGTTCGGGTGTGCGTTGCCGGTGCGCCTCGGCGGCTTGCCCGAGAGAAACCAGTTAGCCGTGTGCGGATGTTGAAGGGCAATGGCGCTGTCGTAGAGGGTTGTCTCGATGAATTGGCCCTTGCCGGACCGTGTGCGTTCGGCGAGCGCCATCAATATTCCAACAGCGGCATAAAGCCCCGTGCCGAGATCGACGATCGGAATTCCCAGGCGCATGGGCATCGTATCCGGCTCGCCATTGATCGTCATAAGGCCGGTCATGGCCTGTACGATCGCGTCATAGCCCGGAAAGCCGCCCAACGGCCCGTCCGCGCCGAAACCGGAAACGCGGCAATGGATAAGCCGCGGGAATCGCCCTTTCAGGGTCTGCTCGTAGCCAATGCCCCACTTCTCGAGGCTACCGGTCTTGAAATTCTCGACCAGTACGTCGGCATCCTCGAGGAGCCGCAGCAGCACTTCACGTCCTTCGGGCCGGGTGAGATCGAGAACGATGCCCCTTTTGTTTCGATTGACGCCAATGAAATAGGACGCCGTGTCGCCCTTGAAGGGCGGGCCCCATCCACGCGTTTCATCACCGCCTGGCGGTTCCACCTTGATCACGTCTGCCCCGTGGTCGCCGAGAATCTGCGTGCAGTAAGGCCCGCCGAGCACGCGGGTCAGATCGATGATTTTCAGGCCCGCCAAGGCCCCTTGAGCAGTATTCGTCATTTCAGTCCCTTTTATTGGCGCGGATGTCTTGGATCGAGCACCGCATGAGCGGAAGAATCGAGGGCAGATATTACGATGCTGTCATGCCACTGTCGCGCCTTCAGTGCGAGCGAGCCAGCCGCTTCAGTCCGGCGCCTTCATCCGGTAGCCAACACCGGTTTCCGTGAGGAGGTATTGCGGCTGCGTGGGGTCCTTCTCGAGCTTCTGGCGCAGGCTTCTGACATAGACGCGCAGATACTGCACATCCTCGGTATTCGCCGGGCCCCAGATTTCCCGAAGGATGAAATCGTGCGTCAGCACGCGGCCGGCCTGTCGTACCAGAAGCTGCAGCAGATCGAATTCCTTCGCCGAGAGCTTGACCTCGACGCTGTCGACTTTGACGTGGCGCCCGACAAGATCGACCGTGAGCGAGCCGGATCGATATATTGGCGTCTCGCCCTTCTCCTGCATACGGTGGCGCAAGGCGGTACGAATGCGCGCGGTCAATTCGGCCATGCCGAATGGTTTCGTCACATAGTCATCGGCGCCAAGCTCGAGCGCGCGCACTTTTCCCTGTTCGTCGCTGCGCACGGAAAGTACGACGATCGGCACGGCGGAAATACGACGGATGCGTTGAATGACCTCAGTCCCCTCCATGTCGGGGAGACCGAGATCGAGCACCACGACGTCGGGCTTGAGTGTCGCCACACTTTCGACGGCTTCGGCACCCGTCTCGGCTTGACCGACCGAGAAGCCCTGGCTGGCCAATCCGGCGTTCAGGAACCGGCGGATCGCCTTTTCGTCATCGACGACGAGTATTTTGTGGGCGCCGTTCACGCCGGGGCACTCGCTTCCTTGGCCTGCGGGGCCGCTGCGGCAAGGGGAAGCGAGATGGTAAAGACCGCGCCCGAGCGGTCCGTGCGGTTTGCCGCGGTGACGGAGCCGCCAAGGCTCTCGATGAAACCGCGGCAAATCGCGAGGCCGAGCCCGGTGCCGGGCGAGCGCTTGTCGCCATCCGCGACGCGATGGAATTTATCGAAGATGCGCTCGAGCTGCTCGGCGGGAATGCCCGGTCCCTCGTCCGAGACGCTCACCTCGACCCGATCATCGCTTCGGCGCGCTGCGACCCGGATGAGCGAGCCGGCCGGCGCGTACTTGGCGGCGTTGTCGAGTAGGTTGAACAGCGCCTGCTCGATCAGGATTGCATCGCTCTCTATCATCGGAAGACCCGAGGCGAGATCGACCTGCAGCTTGTGCTGGGCGAGCAAGCGAGACGCGCGCCGCAATGCCGTTTCAAGAAGCTCGCCGACGTCGTTCACTTGAGGATTGGTGCGCAGATTGCCCGATTCCAGCCGGGTCATGTCGAGAAGATTGCCGACGAAGCGATTCAATCGCTCGGACTCGTCCTGGATCGTCGCAATCAGCTCCGCCTGCATTTCGGATTCGACGCCACCTTTGAGCGATCGAAGGGTGGTGACCGAGCCGATGATCGACGCGAGCGGGGTTTTGAGATCATGGGAGATCGACGTGAGCAGGGTGGATCTCAGCCGCTCCGCCTCGCCGGCTATTCGCGTCGTCTCGACATCCTCTGCGAGCTTCACCCGTTCTATCGCGACCGCCACGAGGTCGGAGAGCGCGTCGAGCAGCCGTCGCTCGTCGGGCGAAAGTATTGGCCCCGGCCGATCCCTGTCGATGCCAAGCACGCCAATGATGCCGCGCCCGGTGCGCATGGGCAGGAAAAGGCGCCGCGCACCCGGTAGCGTGTCCGATGCGCGTCCTGCGGCCTGGTTGCGGTCCCACGACCATTTCGCGGCCGCAAGGTCGGCCTCGTCGAGCTCGTCCTCGGGCGGGTAACCGGCACGCACGGCGATACCATTCTTCCCCGGCAGCAGCACCACGACGCTCACCTTCAGAAGTGAGGCGACCTGATAGCAGAACGCCCAAAGCAGGTCGTCGATATTGCCCGTGGCGGCGAGCTTGCGGCTGAAGGCATAGAGCTCCGCCGCTTCCCGCGCGCGGCGCTGCGCCGTCACGACTTGCTCGCGCGTCCGCGCGGTCAGATTGCTCGTGAGTGCGGCGACAATGCCAAAGAACAAGAGTGCTACCACATTCGCCGGATCGGAGATGGTGAAGGTGTAGATCGGGGGTAGAAAGAAGAAGTTGTATGCGAGAACGCTGAGCAGCACCGCGAAGAGCGATGGCCAAAGGCCATAGGCCACCGCCGTGTACAGAATCGCCGCCAGGAACACGAGCGAAAGGTTCGGGACTGACACGAACGTGTCGACCCCGAGCGCTACCACGGTCGCGGCGGCGACCGCCCCGATCGCGGCAAAATAGGGCAGCGCGTCGAAGGGCTCTCGCGCCATGTGCGGTTGCACGGTCTTTGGTGGTACGGGCGGGCCTTCGGACGTGACGACCTGGATGCTGATATTGCTCGCCCGCCGGATCAGATCGTTCACCAATGAGCCCCGCAGCCAGTTTTGCAGTCGCGAGCGGCTTGGCTTCGCGACCAATATGCGGGTCACGTTGTTGGCACGGGCGTAAGTCAAGACGTCTTCCGCGACCCCTTGGCCTGGAATCGTGATCGCCTCACCGCCGAGGCGCTCGGCCAGGCGCAGGGTGTCGGCTATCCGATCGCGCGCGACCTCGGGTAGCCGATGATGCCGGGAGGTTTCGATGTAGAGGACCGTCCATTTCGCCTTGAGATGGTCGGCGACACGCTTGGCTTCGCGCACTACTTGCATCGAGTTCGGATTCTCGCTCACGCATGCAAGGACGCGCTCGCCTGCGGCCCAAGGGCCGGCGATCGCATGCTCCTGCATGTAGCTCAGCATCTGCTCGTCGACGCGCTGGGCGGCTCGCCGTAGCGCAAGCTCGCGCAAGGCGGTCAGATTGCCCGGCGAGAAGTAATGCCTGAGCGCACGCTCGGCCTGGTGCGCGACGTAGACTTTTCCTTCCTGGAGGCGCTGGATCAAATCCTCCGGCGTCAGGTCCACGACCTCGATTTCGTCGGCTTCGTCGAGCACGCTGTCAGGTAGCGTTTCGCGCACCCGAATGCGGGTAATCTGCGCAACGACATCGTTCAAGCTTTCAAGATGCTGAACATTGAGCGTGGTATAGACATCGATCCCGGCCGCAAGCAGTTCTTCGACGTCCATGTAGCGCTTGGGGTGACGCGCACCGGGCGCATTCGTATGCGCAAGCTCATCGACGAGGACAAGTTGAGGTTTGCGCGCAAGCACCGCGTCGAGGTCCATTTCATCGAGGGTGCGACCCCGATATTCCACGCGCCGACGCGGAATGACTTCGAGGCCGCGGACGAGCCGCTCCGTTTCGACGCGGCCGTGGGTCTCGACGACACCGATGACCACGTCGACGCCCTCCTGCTTTCTGGCCGCTGCGGTCAACAGCATCTCGTATGTCTTGCCGACTCCAGGGGCGGCACCCAGGAAGAGCTTGAGCTTCCCGCGCCCTGCACGCTTTGCAACGGCGAGGAGTGCGTCGGGCGATGGGCGTTGCTCGCGCGCTGATTGGTCTGGCTGGCTCATCGGCGTCCTTGCCTAGGAGGCAGGTTACGGCCAAGGTGGCGACTTACCAAGTATAGCCGATCGGGTACGAATGCGTGCGGGAGGCGTTGGGGCCGGCTCGTCTTAATCCGCTTGCCCGCCGGCCGATTGCTCCGACTGCGCAACCGGCGCCAGTCGCCGCAACCGCCCCTCGCCCAAAAGCAAAAGGATCGGCGCGCCGATGAAGATCGACGACGACGTGCCGATGACGATTCCCACCAGAAGCGTTATCGCGAATTCGCGAAGCGTGTCCGCACTCATTATCGCAAGTGGGAGAATGGCGAGAAAAACCGTCCCCGATGTAGCGATGGTGCGGCTCAAGGTCTCATTGATGCTCAAGTCGATCAGCTCGCGTAGCGGCATTCGCCTGTAAAGCCTCAGGTTTTCCCGCACGCGGTCGTACACCACGACCTTGTCGTTGATCGAATAACCCATGATCGTGAGGATCGCGACGATGCTCGTCGCATTGAATTGGAATTGGGTCAGGCCATAGAAGCCGACGATCTTCGTGACGTCGAGCACCAACGTGAGCGTCGCCGCGACGCCGAATTGCCATTCGAAACGGAACCAGATGTATATGAGCATCGCAACCATCGCGATCGACAGCGCGATCATGCCGTCGCGGAACAGCTCGTCGCTCACCGTAGCTCCCACCGCTTCAACCTGGGGGAAGGTCGTCCCAGGGTATTGGCGGGTGATCATGCCGCGAACGGCGCCCACTGCGTCCTGTTCCGCCGAGTCCCCCCCCGGCTGCCGTTGGAGTCTGATTTCGACGTCATTCGGCGAACCGAACTGCTGCAAGTCGATCTGGCCGAGATTCAACTGCTCGAGCTGGCTACGGAGCTGACTGAAATCGACCGGGTTGGGCATTTGGGCCTCGATGCCGATTCCGCCGCGGAAATCGATGCCAAAGTTGAGGCCCGGATAGAACGCCAAAATGAGCGACGACAAGCTCAGAACGGCGGAGACGACCAGACCGGCAATCCGTCCATTCATGAATCGGATCTTGGTGTCGTCGGGCACAAGGCGGGGTCCGAAGAACACGTACTATCTCCTCAAGCCAAGAGCGCCTTGGGGCGCGTGCGACGCAACCAAACGGACATGATCAGGCGAACGAGCACGATGGCGCTGAACATCGATGTGAGGATGCCGATGCTGATCGTAACCGCGAATCCCTTGACCGGTCCCGTTCCGAGCAGGAACAGGATGGACATCTTTAGAAGCGTGGTGACGTTCGCGTCGACGATCGTCGACATCGCCTTGCTGAAGCCGGTTTGAATCGCGGCCACCGGCCCCCGGCCCTTGCGGGCCTCTTCGCGGATACGCTCGTTGATGAGCACGTTGGCATCGACTGACATTCCGACGGTGAGGAGGATCCCGACGATGCCCGGGAGCGTTAGGCTGGCCTGGAGCAGCGACAAAACCCCCATGAGCAGGCAAAGATTCACGATCAGCCCCAACGACGCGAAAACGCCGAACAGGCGGTAAAAAAAGACCATGAAGAAGACGACTAAGCCGCCGCCGATGGCGCAGGCATAGATACCGGTGCGTATCGCGTCCGCCCCCAGATTTGGCCCGACGGTCCGCTCTTCGATGATCTTGAGCGGTGCCGGCAGAGCACCGCCCCGCAGAAGGATCGCGAGATCGTTCGCACTCGCAGCGGTGAAATGGCCGCTGATCTGACCGCGCCCGCCGAGGATGGGCTCCCTGATCACGGGCGCGCTGATGACTTTGTTGTCGAGGACGATCGCCAAGTAACGGCCGACATTTTGTTGCGTCGTCGTGCCGAACTGCCGCCCGCCGAGCGCGTCGAACTCAAAGCTCACGATCCATTCGCCGGTCTGGGAATTGGTGGTCGCTCGCGCATCGCGAAGGTGTGAGCCATCGACTTCGATATTTCGTTGAACGAGATAGCGCGCGGGTCCTTGAGAGCCTTCGCTTGCTGGCAGGATTTCGGTGCCGGGCGGTGCGGTGCCGCTTGCCGGAATCGGTGAGGTACTCAGGAGGTGAAAGGACAATTTCGCGGTCGTGCCCAAGAGGCGCTTTAGACGCTCCGGATCGCTGATACCCGGGAGCTGTACGGCGATCCGGTCAGCGCCTTGACGCGCGATCGAGGGTTCCGCGACCCCGGTCTCGTCGATACGGTGGCGGATGATTTCAATCGAGCGCTGAAGCGCGTCGCTCGCGCGGTCCCTCACGCCGGCCTCGCTCGGCTTCAGCGCGATTTCGCCGGCGTCCGTCGTCACGATCGCGAAATCGGCATTGGCGCCGATCCCAGCGATCGGTTGGAGGAGCTTCCGCGCATCCTCGATTTTCGCGGGATCCCGCGCATTGAACTTGATTTCACCATCCTGGACGCGAAGGTCCGTATATTGGATGTCGCCGCCACGAAGCGCTCGGCGAACATTGTCGAGAAAACCCTCAAGGCGCTCGCGCTCAGCCGCCTCGATGTCGACCTTAAGAAGGAGATAGCTTCCACCCTTGAGATCGAGGCCGAGGTGAATTTGACGTGCGAAGGGAAGATAGCGAAGCACGTCCGGGCTCGTCACGTTCGGCAGCGCCAGCAGGACGCCCAATGCACAAATCGCCACGATGAAAATGGTCTGCCAGCGGGAATAGAACACAAGCGCCTCTTAGCCTCGGTCGAACAACGGGCTTCCGCCCGGCGCGCGCCGACCGACATCGACTTATCGTCTCGGCCGCGATGCCGCACGCTCGCTGCGCCGAGGACCATGTCCGCATGATCTTGCGGCGCCTCCCGCGGAAGCGCGCCATCATGGCAAGCTTTGCGCCGCAACGCTAGTCGGGATTTTTATTTATTTTCAGAAAGTTATCTGTCGAGGGGTCCGCTTCCAGAAGAGGCACGACCGCAACCCGTTAGGGCTTGCTCTGGGACAACGCGTCGAGCGCCAGGTTGAGCGCAAGGACATTCACGTGCGCTTCGCCGAAGACGCCGAGATCGCGGCCCTTGGTGAAACGCGCCACGAGCGCGGACACCTCGCCCTCCGGAAGATTGCGCGCCTTGGCCACGCGGGGAATCTGGAACTGCGCCGCCGCCGGCGTGATATCGGGGTCGAGGCCGCTTCCGGAGGCCGTGACGAGATCGACCGGGACGGGCTTGTCGTTTTCGGCATGAAGTGCCGTGGCGGCGTCCTTGACGCCGTCGACGAACGCCTTGCTGGTTGGACCCAGGTTGGAGCCCATTGAATTGCTCGCGTCGTAAGGGGTCGAAATTGTCTTCGTCGGGTCCTTGGGATCGGGGGCGCTGATCGCCGAGGGCCGGCCGTGGAAATATTTGTCCGACGTGAAGCTCTGTCCGATCAGATGCGAGCCGATGACCTTGCCGTCCTTTTCGATCAGGCTGCCGTTGGCCTGCCAAGGGAACAGAACCTGGGCGACGCCGGTCATTGCGAGCGGATACGCAAGGCCCGTCAAAGCCGTCAGCAGGACGAGCAGCACGATGGCAGGTCGAAGTTCCTTAAGCATGACTCAGTTCCTTAAACGAGGCCAAGGGAGGCGAGGCCGACGGCACTTAAGACCATATCGATCGCCTTGATGCCGATGAACGGGATGATGACGCCGCCGACGCCGTAGATGATGAGATTGCGGCTCAATAATCTAAAGGCGCTTTCCGGGCGATACTTGACGCCGCGGAGCGCGAGCGGGATGAGTGCGATGATGATGAGGGCGTTGAAGATGATCGCGGACAGAATTGCGCTTTGCGGGGTTGCGAGGCGCATGACGTTCAGCACGTTGAGGCTTGGATAGAACGCCGCGAACATCGCCGGAATGATCGCGAAATATTTCGCCACGTCGTTTGCGATCGAGAACGTGGTGAGAGCACCGCGCGTGATCAGCAACTGCTTGCCGATCATCACGATCTCGATCAGCTTGGTCGGGTCGGAGTCGAGGTCGACCATGTTGCCGGCCTCGCGCGCGGCTTGCGTGCCGGTCTGCATTGCAACGCCGACATCGGCCTGAGCGAGGGCGGGTGCGTCGTTGGTGCCGTCGCCGCACATCGCGACGAGCTTTCCCTTGCCTTGTTCC
>Ga0187766_10000184_pt1 | contig 32550 bp, 38 predicted proteins | sample 0216_QUI02_MP05__4_FD_132971 | JGI IMG/M metagenome (GOLD analysis project Ga0187766, IMG submission 132971) | Tropical peat soil microbial communities from peatlands in Department of Meta, Colombia - 0216_QUI02_MP05_20_MG | ecosystem: Environmental > Terrestrial > Soil > Wetlands > Peat ... | reverse complement strand
GGCCAGTAGGCGAACTTGTGCATCACGAACTGCCTGTACCTTGCTGCCCTCTGGAGCCTCGGGTTCCCACCGGCCGAGTAAACGAAGTCCTTCGAGAGACACGATTCCCAGACGCGGACCCTCGAAACGCTCCCGTCCCTTAGGTCGGTCCTGTCAATGATTGTGTTGCAGAAGCATGTGGGGCACACCATTGTGCAGTTCCCGCAGGCCAGGCACCTGTCCGCGACCCTCCCCCACATGGGGGAGTCCATGGCGGCGTACATCCGCTTCGAGGGATCATGTTCGGGGATCCTCCTGCCCATCTGTTCCTTGGCGTGCTGAACCATCTCCTCCCCCGTGCGGAGCTCCTCCTTCGTGGCGGGTTTGAGCTCAATCCCCTCGAACATGGCCGCGCTCCGTTCGGGAAATTCGATCAGCAGCTTCTCGGGGAGCTCGGTAATGGCGACGTCGTAGCCTGACTCGGCGCTAGGGCCAGTCCCCATGGAGGCACAGAAGCAGTTCTCTCCCGCCCTTGTGCAGTTGACCACGATGAAGACTGCTCCATTCCTCAGTGCCGAGTAGACGTGATCCTCGAATCCGGGCACCAGCATCGTCCTGTCCATGACCTGGACCGCCCTGAGGTCGCAGGGCCTGATGCCGAAGAAAGCGTATTTCCTGTCTGAGTGAAAGCCGGACACGAGTTCAATCGAGCCACCGTCGTCTACGAGTTTCGACAGCCCAACCTCTGCGGGGTGAAGGTACCCCTTCGGCGAGTCGGGGCCGTTGACTGAAGAGAAGACGAGAGGGCTCTCCCTGCCTAGGGCGTAGCTCCCCGGGGCCTGCACGTCCACCACCCCCGTTGCGAGGTCGGCGGATCCCTTCAGCTCCCTGAGGCGCACCACGCCTTCAGATAGGGAAGGCCCGACGACGGTGTATCCTCGGTCCTCCAGGTTCCGGATGAGGCTCGGGATGCAGTCCTTCGAGGCGGTGAAGCGCATCGCGATTTCAGATGCGGGTTGGCAGGAAAAACCCTGTCCCGATTCCTAATGTTGAGAATCGTGTCACCCTGAGGTCGCGCCACGCTCCCGCTTCCAGCCCCGAGACGCCCACAACCCCCGCCTACGGGTTGTTGAGTCAGAAGTCATCTATCGGATACATCGTTACTTATGCTCGCGGACGCCGTCGATACGACTCGTATGAGCCTGCAGGAGATAGTCGTAATGATCCACGATGGGGAGTATGGGAGGGCCATCGCGTCTCTGGAGTTTGAAGTAAAGGACGAGTCCAAGCCGCCACAGGCGAGGGTCGAATGCTGCAGGTGGCTCGCCGAGTGCAATCACAGGCTGGAGGACTACAAGGAGGCCGGCGACTGGTACATCGAGGCAGTGCGAATCATCCTTCGGACAGATGCCGACAACAGGTCGAAAGCAAAGCAGGCGCTCCCCCTCTGCAGCAAGGCGCTGGAGGCCTACGAGAAGGACGGAGACCCAGCCGACGTCCTGGTTGCAGCGAGGGTGAAGCAGTACCTCGTGAGTCTAAACAAGTAGCCATTGGACATGTTCTGGGTTACGGCACGAAGACCGCGCCGGCGACGACCGTAGTCCACTGCCCCTTTTGGGCCACTGCGCTCTGCGTGATGTTCGCAGTCTTGATTATCTTCCCTGAGGACTTGAACACCTGCTCGCGCTCGTCCCACGAAGTGTTGATGTCGAAATCGAGCCCGAGCGTCGAGGCGAGCATCTGCGCGGCCAGGTCCTCGCTGTACTCACCCGCTTCGTCCTCCGTGACACCGAATCCGTGCCATTCCGAAAGGTAGCCGTGGACCGTTTCGTCTCTGGGCATCGCCAGGCCGATAGACGACGCGAGGAGCCTGTGAGGCTCGTTCGTCGAGTTCCTCGCCAGCACGAGGAAGACTATCTCCCCAGCCATCAGCATCGCAGTGCCCTGCTCCTTCGTGATCTGCTTGCAGCCAGGAGGGACGATGCTGGAGACGGTGACGAGGTTGTAGGAGCTGATACCTGCGTCCTTCAGGGCAACCTCAAAGGAAGCGAGGTTTTCCTTGTGTCTCCCCGATCCCTTGGTCAGGAAGAAATAGCGTGGAACTTGCGACAACGGCGGCATCTTCTTCCTCCATTCGTTATTAAGAATTGAAACCGATTCTCACGGTTGAGAGCGGAATCCAGACGGGTGCGCAGGGCCGCTGTGGCCCATCCCATACCGGAGCTTCACGGACAACAGGATCACGTAGAGAACACAATTCACCCCGTTCCACAGTATCACCGACAGCAACCCGAGCAGGAGCCCATAGGTCAGCCAGAGCACAGTCCCTCCGAGCGACAGCAGGTTGAACGGCAGACTGATCTCCTGGGCGTCCTTGAGCCTCCAGACTCGCAGGATTTGAGGTACGAGACCCAGGGAGACAAGAAATCCCGCGGCCAGGCCGAGAGCCTCAACGAATGCGACCAATCAAGTCAACCGTCGGAGGTTCACAGTTTACACTTTCCGCTAGGTCTCTTCCGGCTCCGGAAGCGCAGGTCAAAGGAACGCGGAAGGCAGCTGCATGTCCTTCATTGTCAGGAGGCCTGGCTGCGCGTTCACCACCTTCGGGACCATGTTGACCAGCATTGCGACCGTGCCATGGTCGCCGTGGACGCAGGGGCTTATCCTGCAATTCACCGGCGGGGTCCCATCTATCTCGACCTGGTCGTATTCCTCTTCGGAACCTACGTAGGCGGCGAAGTTGAGCTCTATCAGTGGTTTCCCGCCTGCCAGGCCCTTCGCAGTCTGCTTCACTCCAGCAACCCCTCCGGCAGGGATCTTGACGTAGCCTTCGCTGGTGGCCTTCCGGGCAATGACCGCTTCCACCTCACCTATCACCACCCTGCTGAGCTTCCACCCGATTGCGTCGGCGAGCATGGAGACGGACTGCTCCAGACCCACGTGGCCGGAAATCTGATGGCTCCTGATCGCAGACCGGAACTCCGCTTTCGTCATCCCTGCGCCAACCTTCTTCTGGAACGGGATGCGCCTGGTGGCAGCGTTCATCCTTCGAGTGATCCTGATCTTCCTGATGCTTTCGCAAGGAGCGGTCAAGGCGATAGGCAGGGCGTCCATGAGGAAACCGGGGTTGATTCCGGTCCCGAGGACCGTCGCGTTGTGCTTCTTGGCCAGCAGGTCGAGCTTCGCCGATAGCGGCCTGTCGACTACGTATGGGTAGGACAGCTCTTCGCAGGAGGAGACGACATCCACGCCACGGGTTACGATTGACTCGAGCTGTGGGTACGCGCCCCTTAGGTAGCTGGACGTGGTATGGACTGCGACGTCGACGCCGCCAGTCAGCAGCCTGTCGAGGTCGTCCGAGACCTTGAGGCCGGTTGTTCGGCCCAAGCCGAGTACGACGCCCAGGTCCCTGCCCACCTTCTTGGGATCGATGTCATAAGCCCCGACCAGGTTCAGGTGCTTCTGCTTCTGTTCCAAGATGAACTTCGCGGTAAGGCTCCCTATCACACCCACTCCGAATGAGACGACGTTCAGCTTCCTCATGAATCAGGAATACCGGCAGGTGCGGAATTAAGGGATGCGCCTAATGGCGCAGGTGTCGGCTGTCCCTAGTTGGGGCCCACGGATTCCCTTAGGCCGCTCCTGACCCAAGAGAAGGCCACGGCGCATAACCACAGGACGACTCTCAATGAAAGGCCTGAGACCAACACCCCTCCTATGTCGATTCTTCCGAACACGGGCAGGGCGGATATCAGGAATAACCCCGACGAGGCCCCCCAGGTGACAGCCTCCTCTCTGAGCTGTCGGAGCATCGCCCTGGGCACGAGGCGGTTCTCCTCTTCGGCAAGGGCCAGTGTGAACACCGCCATGATGAGCATCATTGCACCCAAGTCCAGGCCGAAGGTCGAAGACGAGGCTTCGCAGAGGGCCGGCGAGGGCGAGACCACCGTGTTGCACGCGTGCAGCACGTTGAAGATGAAGGGCTCAAGGGCCACGGTGAAGAGCAGGACGCCGTTCAAGAGCAGCGTCCTTCTTGTTTCCAGCGGGAGGGCGGACATTATCCTGGTGTACCTCAGCCAGATCGAGATCAGGACGATGAAATTGAAGCCGAAAGTGGCGATGTCCGTGTAGAACCCGCGGTCAGTCACCGGAGGGTTGCTCACAAGCGCAAGGGCGCCGATGGAAAGCGCCAGGCCGAAGACGAGGTCGGAGAGGGACTCGATCCTGGGCCTCGGCCTCGTCCCTCCGTCACTTTCCAAGAGTTCTTGCGGGCTATGAACTGGGTGATTTAATGTTGGAGAGGACGGACATCCGTTTCTATCCTTGGGAATCGTCCCATGGGTTAAATGCGCCATAGCGCAGGTCTGGGCAGAAGCGATTTGTTTGAAGACGAGAAGAACGGAAGAACAGAGGCTGAATCCAGCACCTGACACTCCTTTCGCGTTGATGGCGGGCAACCTGAGTTCCGGACGCTAGCGCCTGTCCTGAATCACAGAGGAATCGAAAATGGCTGAATACAAGTGGGTCGTCCTTTCCAACACCACTCTCGGCACACTGATGGCTTCTTTAGACGGGAACATCGTCCTGATCGCACTTCCGACAATCGCCAGGGACCTGCCAGGGACATCGCTCTTCGACTTGCTCTGGATTCTGCTTGGGTACCAGCTTGTGACGGCCACGGTCCTCGTAAACTTCGGGAGGCTTGCAGACATGTTCGGCAGGGTCAGGCTCTACAACTTCGGCTTCGTAGTCTTCACAGTAGGCTCGGCCCTCTGCAGCTTCTCACAGAGCAGCATCCAGCTCATAGGGTTCCGTCTCGTCCAGGCCCTCGGCGCAGGCTTCCTCTTCTCGAACAGCGCAGCGATAATCACCGATGCGTTCCCTGAGAACCAGCGTGGGATGGCGCTGGGAATCAACCAGGTCTCCATCGTAATCGGTTCCGTGCTGGGGCTCGTGCTCGGGGGAGTACTCGCCTCGGCAGCAGGGTGGCGCTCCATCTTCTGGGTCAACATCCCCATCGGCATGTTCGCCACGGCCTGGTCTCACTACAAGCTGAAGGAGCTCGCAGTCATCAGAGAGGGAGAGAGGCTGGATCTTCTGGGCAACGTTTCGTTCGCGGGTGGTATCGCCCTAATCCTCACGGGGATAACGCTCTACGTAATCTCGTCCCTGAGCTTCCCCCTCCTGATTGCAATGGAGGTTGCCGGGGTGCTTCTCCTGGTCGCCTTCGTCTTCGTCGAAAGGCGGGTCGTGCAACCTATGTTCGACCTGTCCCTTTTCAGGATAAGGATGTTCACCGCAGGCAACATCGCCATCTTTCTCAACGCACTAGCGAGGGGGGCTGTCTCTCTGGTGCTCGTATTCTACCTGCAGGGCCCAACCATGGGGCTCACCCCCCTCACCGCGGGCCTGTTCCTCATCCCGGTTTCACTCAGTCTCGCCCTGTTCGGGCCAATCAGCGGCTGGCTGTCTGACAGATACGGAGCGAGGCTGCTTTCGTCGTTGGGTCTGGGGGTGTCGTCTGTTGGCTTTATCCTGCTCACGGGCATAGGACCAACAATCACCTTCCAGCAGCTTTCCCTGCCTTTGATCTTGGTCGGCAGTGGGATGGGGTTGTTCGCCTCACCCAACAGGGCATCGATCATGAATTCCGTCCCAGATACGGAGCGGGGCGTGGCGTCGGGGACGAGCACGACTCTGGTCAACGTGGGGGCGACGTTCAGCCTCGCCATAGCGTTCACCGTGATGTCCCTTACCACGCCGATGAAAGACCTCCAGCTGGTGTTCCTGGGGGTGCAGAGCTCGGGGTCTGCACCCTGGATCGGGGACTTCATCAATTCAATCCGATCAGTGTACTACCTGTCGACTGCGCTGCTGCTGGTCGCGATAGTACCGTCAGTGATGAGGGGAAAGGCCGGCAACTCCTCTCATGCCAATGGAATCGGGAAGAGTGGCGGCCGAGGGGCTCCGGTGCCTATGGCGCCCGCGGGCACCCCCGGGGACTGAGTCGCCTGTCACACTCGTCTTCACCCGCCGGGCAATTGTTTTAGATTCTGTCTCTATTGTGCCCCAATCCCGTTTCAGGGTGGATGGCCTTCCCGGGCACTACCGTTTGGAAGTTCGGGCTCGTACCCCAGTCTGTGGCGAACGGGCTCACGAACATTCTGGTCCTGTTCTATCTCCTTCAGGTCCTGCACGGGAGCCTCCTCGACGTCGGCCTAGTGACGGGCGTCTCCGCCCTCGCTTTGATTCCCTCACAGGCAATCTGGGGAAGGCTGGTTGACTCGACCGGGAGGTGCAAGCCCTTCCTCGTCTTCGGGTTCATCGGGTTCGGCGCCTCAATGGCGGCCATCCCACTGGCGTCGAACGTATTGGAGCTGCTCGTAGTCGTGTCGCTCAAGTCGGTGTTCTACGCAGCGACGCTCCCCGCGAGGCAGCTGCTCACCGTGGAGTCGGAGCAGCGCGACGGCTGGCAGAAGGCGCTAGCTAACATGTCGTTCCTGACCGCCCTGGGCGAGACCATCGGGATGGGGCTTGGCACCGCGGTGGTCGTGAGCCTTGGCTTCGGCGAGCTGTTCCTCCTGTGCGGACTTCTGTGCCTGGCCTCTGCGGGATCCCTGAGCGTCCTCGCACAGGAGCCTGGATTCATGATTCAGAGGAGGCTCGTCTCATTGGAGCGCTCACTCGGTACGATTATGGCTCTGTCAGAGTACGCCGGCTACCCCAGGCTTTCCCCGGCGGTCGCTCCGCGAGGCGACATCATGAGCGTCCTGAACAGGTCGACGAAGTTCCTCCTAGTCGGGATACTCTGCTTTTCCCTCGCCGGCTCTGCTTACTACGCGCCCCTCCCGGCCTACTTCCTGCAGTACTACTCATCACAGGCGGTCTTCTTCGTCTTCTTCGCAGGTTCACTCGCGGGAGCGCTGGGGTACCTTCTCGTTGGGCGAGTCCTCAAGGACGCGGTGTCGAACCTGTTGCTCTCTTCAATCTCGAGGGTGGTGGTCCTCCCCCTGTTGCTCCTGGCTGCGATCGGTGCGTCACCCGGGCTGGCCGCGGCGGCCATCGTCCTCGCCGTGATGGAGGTCCTCTGGTCTCTCTTCGACGTCTCGAGCACATTCGCCTACTTGGAGACCGCGAAGGTGGGTCGGGCTGGATTCTATGGAGCCCTGGTCGGGCTGGGGAGCGCGGCCGGAGGGTTCCTGGGCGGATACTTCTCGATGCAGTACGGGTTCCCGGCCCTGTTCACGCTCTGCAGCCTGCTTTGCGCGGCGGCCTTCCTGGCATACGTTGTGCAGTACAGAGGATTGGGCGGGTTGTTGCGTCAGCGGTAGCGGCAGGACCTCAGCTACTTTCGGCCCTTCTTCACGTAGACCGAATCGTACTTCTCGACCTTGGGGATGATGCACAGGAACTCTGCGGTCTCCTTCCCGGTGTTACGGTACCAATGGTGAGTTCCTGCAGGTATGTAGATCGAGTCCCCGGCCTTCACTTCGTGGACTTTCTTCCCCAGGCCGACCCTGTACTTCCCCTTGAGGACGTACTGCTCGTGCTCGATGCCCGGATGGAAGTGCTCGGGGATGCTGCCTCCGGGCCTAATCGTGAACCTGCGCATCTCGAAGTTGGCGGCCCCGTCATGCCTGTCGAGCAGCCACTCGATCTCCGTCTTGACCGCCCTGTCCACCTTCTGCGGCGTCGCCTTCCCAGCAGGCTTGACTGACATGTCGAGGAACCGCCGTGAGCCGGCCTGCTTTAAGATGACCGTTCGTTGAAGAATTTCGACAGGGCCGCAAGGCCGCCCCTGAGCGTCCCCTCGTCGGTGGTGAAGCACATCCTGAACGTGCCGGGAGCGCCGAAGAAGTCCCCCGGCGCGACGAGGACGCCGGTCCTAGCAAGCACTTTGTGAGCGAGAGAGACAGAGCTCGTCTTCCCCTTGTAGCGGACAAGGCAGAAGGGTGCCACGCCAAGTTCCGCCGACACACCCTTGGTCTGCTCAAGAAACCTCAGGACGAGCTTCGCGTTGCGCGAGCAGATTTGTCGGGCCTGCTCGACGAACTTCGGCCTGTTCCTGAGAACCTGGGTGGCTATCCAGAGGGAGTAGGCCGAGTCATGCCCGCTGACTGCCCACTTGGCATAGAGCAGTCGGCGAGCCCTGCGCCTATCCGAGAGCATCCATCCCACGCGGAACCGACCCATCCCGAAGAACTTCGTCATCGTGCCGCTGGTGACGACGTTGCTGGCTCGACCGAAGTGTGTGTGTGGGCGTGCCGAGAACGTGAACTCCGTGTACGTCTCGTTGATGTAGACGATGGCGTTGGAACCCTTCACCGAGTCGATAAGTGTGTTTACCGCGCCCTCGTCGAGGCTCCTACCGGTGGGGTTGTTGGGATCGGTGAGGCCGAACATCGACCCGCGTGCCCACGCTTTCGCGGCCAGCGAGCCCTGCACCCTCATCCCGAGAGATCTGGGCACGGTGAACATCGGCGGGTAGTTGGGAAGCGGAACGGCCGCCCTCCCGGTGGCTCCGAAGACTGAAAATGCCAAGAATATCGCTTCGGACCCCCCGTTGGTCAGTGTAACGTTCTCGGGCTCCGCGCCGTAGAGCCGAGCCACCTCCTCAGCGAAGTTCCTCTCGTGCTCGTCCTTCTCCGCCGCGAAATGCTCGAAGGAGGTGTCCACCCCCATGGCTGGCAGATTCGGCTCTGAGAGTCCGCTTGCCGTCAGGTTGTATCTCGAAGCAGGCCCTAGCCTCAGGATCCAGTCGAACAGCTCGTCGCGAGAGGGGCGCAAGGCGTCCGGCGTTTGTGGGGGTGCCGAGTGTAGTTAAGCAGCGTGGAAGGCGTTGCGTGTTGGGGGCCCGTCCAATTGATTAGGTGGCCGGCTGCGAGCGGGGGCGGATGTCGGCAAACTGGGGGAAGACGACGGTCAAGACGGTCCTGGGGGACATTACGGACCAGGCCGTTGACGCAGTGGTCAACGCCGCCAATTCCAGTCTGATGGGAGGGGGTGGTGTCGATGGTGCGATACACCGGAGAGGGGGCCCCGCAATACTCGAGGAGTGCCTGCGGATTCGCCGGAAGGAGTGGCCGGGCGGGTTGCCGACTGGAAAGGCCGTTATCACCACGGGCGGCTCTCTGAAGGCCGGGCACATCATCCACACTGTTGGTCCCGTCTGGTCAGGAGGACGGAGTGGTGAGCCTGCAGCTCTGGCCGAATGCTACGCCAGCTCCCTTCGGATTACAGTGCAACATGGCCTGAGGAGCGTGGCCTTCCCATCGATAAGCACAGGGGCCTACGGATATCCAATCGGCGACGCGAGCAGGATTGCGCTCAAGTCTGTCAAGAGCTTCGTCGAGAGAGAAGGGGCCCCTGCGGAGGTGATGTTCGTGCTGTACAGCGAGAAAGATTTCAAGGCCTACTCGGAAGCCTTCGAGGAGTTGCAATGAACGAGGATACACCGAAGCTCGAGAGAGACCTTGCCCACACGATTAGGAGGCTGTACGAAAGGGGGCTGGTCTCGGGGGTCGGCGGCAACGCTAGCGTGCTTCTCCCGTCGGGGAAGCAGATACTGATAACTCCGGCCGGATACTTCAAGGGAGGAGTGGCAGCGGGGGACCTCGTCAGGGTGGAACTGGGAGGAAGGATAATCGGGAAGGGGAAGCCATCGAGCGAGCTGGCGACCCACCTGGTGGCCTACGGCCTGAGGAAGGACGTGAAGGCGGTGGTCCACGCACACCCGCCGACTGCGGTCGCGCTTATGACGGCAGGCGTCCCGATTCCCGTGATGACGCCGGAGCACGCCGTTATGATCCGGAGCCTCGAAGTGGTGGGCTTCGCGGCGCCGGGAAAGGAGGGGGCGAACGCTGTGAAGGAATCGGTCAAGCGGTGCGACGTGGTGGGCATCAGGAACCACGGATTCTTCTCCCTCGGGACTGACCTCCACGAAGCGGCATCCCGGCTGGAGGTCCTGGAGGAAAGCGCAAAGATCTTCCTGGCGGGCCGACAGGTCGGCGGGGTCTCGGGGCTGAAGGACGAGGACATCAGGAGAATAAGATCCGGCTACGGACACGAATAGGGTTCTGGCCCCGAAGCGATACCTAGGGGAACCTGTCGGGGCTCAGAGTCCCTTTCGGATCCAAGGCCTGTTTGAGCTTCTTGAGGAGCCCCATGGGGACCTCGTCCCTGGCATATGCCCGCTTGAGGATACCGACGCCGTGGTGGTGGGAAATGGTGGCATCATGGGTGGCGGTTATTTTGGCCATTGCCTCCCATATGCTCCAGTAGACGTCGGTGTTGGGTTCGAAGAGGACTGTCAGATAGAGGCATGCGCCCTGGTCGTAGATGTGCGAAAGGTGTGCCCCTACTCCGGCCACGCCCTTGACGTCCGACAGACTGATCATGATGTCGGCGTACATCTCCACCATCCTGCTCCACTTCGAGGCGACCTCGATCGTCTCCAGAGTGTACCCCATCTTCTTCACCGTCTCGATGTCGTCCCTGAAGTTGAACCTCCTCTCCAGCCATGTGTCGACCAGGGCCGGGTCTGCGGGCGCCCCGCTCCCCTGCATCTGCGCTGACACCTGCTCCTGGATGTCCTCAAGGATCTTCGAAGACCTTGCATGGTAGATGAGGAGCATGATCGGCCTGTCCCCCTGGAACTGGAAGGCTGACTCGACCTCGTTGTAGAGCCTGCATACTGCCGGCTTCACGTCCAGCTCCATGAGGAGCTTGGCGGCCGCGACCCCAGACTCGAAGTTCGGCAGGGTGTAGGCTGCCCTCCATTCGTGGTTGGGAAGCCTGTGAACCTTGAGCTCAGCCGCGGTGATGATGCCGAAGGACCCTTCGGCGCCTAGGAAGAGCCTGCTCAGGTCAGGCCCGACAGAAGACCTGGGCGTCCCCCTCTTGCGGGTCCACACGACTTCACCCGTCGGCAGGACTACTTCGAGCCTCAGCACCGAGTCCTCGATCCCCCCGTAGAGGCTGCTGTACTGGCCCGTGCCCAGAGTCGAGATGTAGCCCCCGACAGTTACGAGCTCCAGGGACTGGGGGAACTGGAAGAGCGACATCCCCTTCTCGCCGAGCTTCGCCTCCACCTGCTTGAGCTTGGCCCCCGCCTGGACCGTGACCGTCTTGTTCGTTTCGTCGAAGTCGAGCACCTGGTTCATCCCCTGCATGTCGACGACGATTCCCTTGGTGGGAATCGAAGCCCCCGTCACGGAGCTCCCCCCTCCGTGGACGTGGAGGGGGACGCCATGCGACGATGCGAAGTTGGCCAGGGCTACGACCTGGTCAACGTTGGTGGGCTTCACGACCGCCATTGCGCTCCCGAGGGGCTCGTCGCTAAACCAGGTGAGGGGCCACCAGTCCTTCAGGTAGGGCCCTGCGTCCCTGGTCACTCGGCCAGGTAGGATTTCCTCGAGCTCCTCAACAATCCTGTCAGGTTCTTCCATTTCTCGTACTCCTCCTCAAGCTTCGCGTCTCCAGACTCGGTAAATGCCTCCCTTTCTCTCTTGGCCTTGGTCAGCTCCTCCAGTGACGACCGGCCCGTGGATACGAGCTGCAGCATTGCGATCCCCCTGGATGTCGCCTCGAGGTCTCGGTCTCTCTCCACCGCGGTACGGGTGGCCGCGGAGATTGTTTTCAGCAGCGCGTTTGACCTAGACAGGCCGCCGTTGGCCCTCAGTGTCTTCGGTCTTTCCCCTGACTGTGACAGCACCAGCCGCACGTGGAAGGCCACCGACTTCAGGAACCCCGAAACGATCGCTGCTCTGTCCAGCCCAAGCGTGAGGCCGGCTATGAGCCCCTTCGCGCTCGGGATGCGAGGGACCTGCAGTCCCGAGAAGGCAGGAATGAAGATGATGTCGCCAGTCCGCTCCACTTCGAGGTCTGCGTAGTCCCTCGGCAGCCCCGCGGCGATCATCGCGTCAATCGCCCTGCCGGTCGTGGGGAGGTACCCTTCCACGCCAAACCAGACTTTGCCTCTGTGCTTGAGCAGGACGAGCGGGATGAGCTCCCCCCTTCTGGCGAACCCTGAGGTGGGGATGTCGACGAAGGTGCCTGTTCCGTTGGTCACCTTGCCGATGCCCCCTTCGTACGCCCCCTCGGCAACGCTCGCAGCCTGCTGGTCAGCGATAAGGGCGTTGACCTCCATCCCGCCGTAGGAGCCGATGGTCTGTGCGTTCTCCACCAGCTCGGGCGTCTCCATTCTGAGCTTGAAGAGAGACTTCACTATCCCGATTTCCTTCATCGACCTGGGGTCCACGATGCCGCTCAGGCATGCGTTGGTGGCGTCGGAGACGAACTTCCCCGTGAGCCTGTAGACCAGATAGGATTCGACGGTCCATTGCATGCTCCCCGCGCCCAGGGACGGGTTCAGCTCCCTGAGCCTGAGGAACTTCAGGACCGGTGAGTAGGGGGATATGATCAAGTCGAAGGGCGGTATCTTCCCAAGCATCTTGACATACGCCGGGAGCTTTCCGTATGTGACGGCGCTGCCGCGGTCGGTCCAAGTCACGATCGGTGTGAGCGGCTTCCCTTCCTTGTCCCAGGCCACGGTCGAGGCCCTGTAGGTCGCCAGTCCCAGGGACTTCGCGCCGAGGTCTCCCCCCTTGTCAGCGAGGTGCCTCACCGCACGGAAGAGCTCCTCGGCGTCCTGGAGGCCATCGGCTCCGACAGGCACCCGGAGGGATTCGGCGTGCTTGCTCTGCAAGTTCTCGTCGAATACGCTCAGCTTGATTCTGGTGGTGCCGACGTCGACGCATGCGTAGAGCCTTTCGCTCATGGCTTAGGACCCACTATCATTCCCACGACCATGTCGGCTATGGCAGGAGCCGCCGTGAGCCCCGGGGACTCGATGCCCACGAGGTTGACCACTTTCTTGGCGCCGTCGAAGTCGATGATGAAATCCCTGGTCGGGGACAGCGGCCTCACCCCCGTGTAGACTCTGACGAGAGTCCCCTCTTCCCTCAGTAGCGGACGGAACTTGGCCCGAAGGAGGGCAACGTCTTCCTCGGTGTACTCGTGCTCCTCCTTGGAACCGGCCACCCTCAGTGTAGGGCCCACGATGGTCGTTCCGTCGGTGGCAGGTATTATCGCGCCCCCCTTGGTCCTGGAGCCGATGCTCAGGGGGAGTGGGGCGACTATGGCCTTTAGGTCCAAGCCGGAGTAGACCGCCATCACCCCCAGGCCAGGCTCGAGCCTCCCCAGGTCCTTCCCCAGCATTCTTGCCACGTCGTCTGCATAGAGCCCAGCGGCGTTCACGACGAACCTGGCCCTGACAACCCCGCCCGTGGTCTTCAGTAGGGTGTTCTCGCCTTCCCTCCCGCATGAGGCCAGCTCGCTCCCGAACATGAAAACGACTCCTTCCTTCTCGGCTTCCATCTTCAGCCTGGACACCAGGGACTGGGCATCAACCGTCCCGTACCCGTGGACGACGATCCCCCCCGAGACCCCATCGGCGAGATGGGGCTCGATCCTCCGAAGGCTTGCGCCCCGCATGAGTTGGGCCCTGAACTGCCCCCGGAGCTCAAGCCTGAGGTAGAGGTAGACGAAGAAGAGTATCGGTAGCCTGAGCCATCCTCTGACCACGAGGAGGGATGGGACTCGGTCTAGTTTGATCCCTAGCTCCCTGCAGAGGTCGTCGTACATGATGTTCCCCTTCCTTGCGAGCTTGCTCTTCAGCGAGCCGAATGGGAGCTGGATGACGTGGACGACGTTCGCCTGGCCTGACGTGACGCCCATACCGGGCTCGGCCTCCTTTTCGATTACAACGACCCTCCTTCCTGCTTTCGACAGACGGTAGGCTATGGTGAGTCCGATTATTCCGGCGCCTACGATGGCGACGTCCGCTTCTTCGGGGGCGTCAGCCACCAGGTGTCACCTGTTCATCTCGGCTTGTAGGAGGCGAGTGGTGTGGCTAGCATCCTCTCCACGCTCGGCCTATGGAAGTTGTTCATTGTACAGAAAGGAATGACTCTCGCCCCAAACTTCTCGTCGGGAACCAGGTAGTGAATTGCGCACTTGTGGACCCTCTGGAAGTCGAAGTTGTAGGTGTCCATGAAGTGCATGTCCCCTATCATGAGCACCCTTCGCATGAACTCCCCCGTCCCCTCGTAGTTCCCCCTCAGCAGGATCGGGCCGATCATGTCTCGCTTCATCCTCCAGTCGGTGTGCCTGAGTACCCCATACAGCCCGCGCAGAGTGCCAACGAACCGCCCGCTCCTGCTCGCCCTGTCGAGCGAAGAGTAGAGCCCTTCCGCGTTCATGTGCCTCGTTATCGGGTCGAAGGTCACCTTGCCGTCCTTCCTGTTGACGTAGACGAGCGTCGCCCTTCCGCACTGGGAATGGGTCGAGAACCTGTCGTAGTGGTCCGCCCTGCCCTTGACTAGCTCGATGAAGCTGGCGAGGGGTACCTCGACAGGGATGGGGTAGAAGTCGCTCGCCTTGATCTGGCCATCGGTCTGCCTTTCGACTCCGTTGACCACGTCGGCATTGGTTATCCTTACCTCACGAATCTTGTTCCTGTCCATCCTTCCGGCCATGGAGACGGGCTGGAAGTTGACGCACCTCACGACGTCCGAGTTCTCGCCTGCGTACCTGAGGATGTCCCCCATCTGGGCGTCGTTGAGGCCCTTCTGAAGCGTGACAACGAGGACGATGCTCTCGAACCCGGCCTTCCGGGCGCTGTTGACCACGTTGAGCTGGCGTTCGGTGTAGTACTCTGCCAGCTTCCGCCTCCCTTCGATGGACATGAACCTCCCCTGTTCGTCGGAGTTGGGGACTCGGGCGACCATCCTTGGGTCGGGCGTGAGTCCGTCGAATTGCAGGTAGAGGGTCGAGACGCCAGCGTCAACAAGGGTCTTGAGGTAGTCAGCCCCGGTCTGCGGGTCGCCGACCTTCAGACCGTTGGTATTCACCTCGATGTGGTTGATGCCGTGGCGCTTGACAAGTCTGATTATCTCGGGGAGGTCGTCTCTCACGGTCGGCTCCCCCCCTGACAGCTGGAGTGCGTGGATCCCTTTGGGGAAGTTCACCTTCGTGGCTGCGTCGAGCATCCTGTCGATCTGCTCTATGGTCGGCTCGTAGACGTAGCCTGCCGTCCCTGCATTGGCGAAGCAGACGGGGCACCTCATGTTGCATCTGTTGGTCACATCAATAATCGCTAGGACGGTCTTCGACTCGTGCTCGAAACAGAGGCCACACCTGGTCGGACACTCGCCGGTCGTGTAGGAGATCGGGTTCTGGACGCCTGGTCCCTTCTGGGAGAACGTCTCCGCCCTGAGATATTCGTCTGCGTCGGTAGAGAGGAGGTCCTGGAAGTCACCGTGGTGGTCACAGTGCTTTGTCATCCAGACCTCGTTGGTGGAGCGGTCGATCCACAGCTTCGCCTCGATCTTCCGCAGGTCCCCTTGCTCCGCGTCTACCGGGCAGACGGACTCCGTGGAGCTGTGGAGCTCCATCGGGGCAACGGCCAAGGCTTGATATTTACCGGTTCTCCCGAAGCGTAAAGGGCTCCAAGAGGCAGCGGGGCCAAAAATGCTTTCTCAGGAGTGAGAATCGACCCCCGACGTTAACTTGCCTTGGGATGGTGCGCCCGGCGATCCCGAATGCCCGCAAGCGCCACGAGTCCGTCCAAGACCAGACTCCCTTCCCCAGTGCTGAAGGGGAAAGCCTCAGTTGAGGAAGCGCTGGCCCGGAGGAGGTCAACCAGGCGTTACAGCACCAAGGCGCTGCCGTTCCGCTTCCTTTCACAGATTCTCTGGGCCGCGGAGGGGATAACGGATTCGGATGGAGTGTTCAGGACGGCTCCCTCGGCGGGGGCGCTCTACCCGCTCGAACTGTATGTCGTGGTTAGGAAGGGAGGAGTTGAAAGCCTCCCAGCAGGAGTGTATCACTACAAGGTCGGGGAGCATGCTCTGGAGCTCGTCATGGAAGGGGATCTCTCTCTCGACTTGGAGGACGCAACATGGGGCCAGGAGATTGTGAAGGCTGCCGCAGCGTCTGCCGTGATAACCGGAGTGCGCGCTAGGATTGTAGAGAAGTACGGCAGGAGAGGAACCCAGTACATGTATCAGGAGTCGGGCCATGTTGCTCAGAACATCTTCCTTCAGGCGACAGCTCTGGGGGTTGGCACCGTCGTGATGGGGGCATTCAGCGAAGCCGCTGTCAGCCGGGTCATCGGCGCTGGATCAGGCGAAAGGCCCCTCTACATCCAGCCTCTTGGGGTCCCGTGAAGCTCGGCCCCGGTCGGGCGGCTCGACGGCCATGAAGTCTCCCGGAGAAAGAGTGAACACATGCCCGCTCGTGGGGGCCGGATAGCTCCGCTTGTTTGACACGATACTCCTGCTCAAACTGTTCTTGGTCCCGACGCTGATTCTTATTGCAAGCCTTGCGGGGAACAGATGGGGTCCCGCTGTGAGCGGTTGGCTCGTGAGCCTCCCCTTCACATCGGCTCCCGTGGTTTTCTTCCTAGCAATCGAGCAGGGGGACGCTTTCGCGTCGAGCGCTTCTGTGGGGGTGATCCTAGGCCTGGAGTCGATAACCCTCTTCGCCTTCGCCTACTGCTGGCTGGCGCTGCGGCGGAAAGGCGTGGCATGGCCCTACCCGGTGCTTCTCGGCGCCGCAGCCTTCTTCCTTCTAACGCTCGCTCTTGTGAGCGTCCCTGTGCCCTCGGAAGCTGCGTTCGCCGCAACAGTGTTGTTCCTTGTGCTCGCATATCGATTCCTACCCAGGGCTCCGGCTTTGGGAACGGGGAGCCCTCCCGTCGCCTGGTGGGAGATAGCGTTCAGGATGGCGGCCGCAACGGCGCTCGTCCTGCTCATAACTCAAGCCTCGACGGCTCTGGGTCCACAGCTGAGCGGACTTCTGACCCCCTTTCCGGTCTATGTCTGTGTCATGGCTTCGTCGACGTACCGCCTGCAGGGGGCCGAACCGGCAGCCCGGCTCGTCCGAGGGGCCACCCTCGGGCTCTTCACGCCAGCCATCTTCTTCCTGATAGTGAGCACCACCATCGTGTGGTTGGGGGTCGGCCCTTCGTTCGGGCTGGCGATAGCCGTGGCTCCCCTGGTGCACGCCCTTGCGTACAGGCTACTCAAGCTGGACGGGTAGCGCTTGGAGGTCCTTCGATGTACCTGGCGAAGGACTCGAGCTCCTCCATGGCTGAAGATTCAGCCTCTGACTTGGCTTGAGTCTTGAAGATCCAGGACCACCTTCCCTTCACTTCCACGTCTAGAGATGCCGTGATCCTCGTCCCTCCGGGCACTTCGTCGAATCTGACGACGCTACTCGCCCGGGTGAGCCTCGTCTCACCATGGGATTCGACCCTCTCGGGTGGGAAGAGTTTCACCTCTCGGGCCCCCTGACTGCCTCCCGCCCGAGAGCTCCCCTCGAGAAACACGGTGTTCCCCTCTCTCCTTGAGATCTTCACCTCGTGCTTGTCCTTTGACCACTTCGGCGTTGCCTCGAAGTCTGCGTAAGCGGAGTAGGCCTTCTCACGTGAGACACCTACGACGAGGGAGACTTCGAAACGCATGTCTGCGGCTCGACGCGTCGACGGTCATTAAGGCATTACCGTGGACCCTAGGGGTCAGACGTTAATACCGGAAAGGCGGGGGCGGGCGGGCATGTCCGAGGAAGACGAAGAGCTGGACGAAGACGAGAACGAAGACGAAGGCTGGGGCGACGACGAGGAAACCGAAGAGTAGCAGGCGGGATTCTCCTTCAGAGGACCCACCATTCACGCGGATTTCGTTTCCTGCTTCGGCCTGATCTCCACCTTTGGATAAGGCCCGTTAGGATGTGACTCCCTGTACTCCTTCTCGAACGCCTCAATCCTAGAATCTTCCTGCTTGCTGCTCGGCTTCGGAACCTCGGACGACACCTTGGAACCGACCGTGTCGTTCTGCGGGGGGGACTGTATTAAAGTGGAGCACCTAAAGGAGGCGCCGAGAACAACGTGGGGAGAACAGGCCGCCCGCTCTGGACAAGCGGTAGGGAATCCGAGGAGGCATCTCTTGAACCGAGGACAACGATCAATCTGCTCGAGTGCGCCTCCCTAGGCAGAGTTCTCCGCGGCGTGGAGTAGCACTGGCGGCACATTGCCATGGCCCAACTTGTCCTGTTCAGCAGGAAAGGCTGCCACCTGTGCGATGTGGTAGAAGCTGAAATCCGGGCCGGCGGTAGGATGGGGACCGGCCTGCGTGTCATCGACGTAGACAAGGACCAGGCGCTGCTTGAGAGGTATTCGCTGAGAATTCCCGTTGTGACGATGGAGGGAAGGGAGGTCTTTGAAGCCAAGATGATGGACCTCCATGGCAGGTGGAAGGAGAGCCTGCGCTTGGCACTCGAATCGGCCTGAGCCGCCTTTTCCGTCCGTGCGGAGCATGCCTCACACGAGGGGGTCGTCGGGTCCCGCCAGATCGCTGTGACCGAGTCACTGCGCGCTCGTTCTTCTGATGCCTTTCAGGCAAGCGATTTTAGTCCGAGAATGTCCCCGCACGGGCATGGCCCGAGATAGAGGATATCGCGTGATAGCCGAGTTCTCCATCCATCCCCTAGGCGAGGGGACAAGCGTGAGCAGCTATGTTAGAGCGGCGCTGTCGGAGCTGAAGAAAGCGAAGGGGTTGAGGCTCGAAGTGACCCCCATGGCGACGGTGATAGAAGCGGAAAAGCTCTCGGACATCCTTCCCGCCGTGGAGGCAGCCCACGAGTCCATGTTCCGCCTAGGGGCGAAGAGAGTCGACTTCATGCTGAGAGTGGACGACAGGCGGGACAAGAAGAGGCGCATGGAAGACAAGGTGAAGGAGATAACGTAGCCCGGGCTGACCACGCGCTGGACGCTCTATTTTTCTAAGCCAATGGGCAAGGAACATTGAATGCGGTTTCGCGAGTCATTGAAGCTAGAAGCAGGCGCCGGAGATGTCTGGAAGAGGGCGTCGACGATTCAGGACATTCCGAAGTACTGGCACGGCACACGCTCGCTTGATGTCGTGAGAGATGGGGGAGGTTCGGTGTGGGTGAAGGTCAAGTTCGCATTCGGGGGCTCAGGCGAGGCCGCCATTACCGTTGATGAGGAGAATCGCACGCTGACCATAGAATACAAGTCGGGGCCTTTCACCGGGAAGCAGGTCATAGCCGTCGGCGACGACAGCGTCTCTGCTTCTTGGGACGTGAAGTTCAGAAGCGTCTACAGAATCGCTTCGAAATGGAATGAGGGACATTTCAGGTCAGGGACGGTGCACGCCCTCGAGAGACTGGCGCGAGGAGGCTAGGGCGAGAACGGCGTCCCATCGGGGCGGACATTCTCGACTGCTCTTCGAGCCCCTTTAGGGAATCGCATTAACCGCGGGCATCTGGCCTTGTGCGCGGATGTACTGCCAGAAGTGTGGGAAGGAGCTGGCCCCCGGTGCCGGCTACTGCCATAACTGCGGCGCCAAGGTTGGGGAATACTCCCCTGCAGACTGGTGGTGGGAGAGGCAGAGGTGGAGATGGGAGCGGCGCGAGGAAAGACGCGAACGGCACGACTGGGAACCCATTGATGCAGCCTGGGGCACTGTCACAGGGGTCGGCTACCTCATAATCATCGGGCTGATGATCTTCTGGTATCCTGATGTCTTCACTCTGCTCGTGAAGTACGTTGAAAGCTGGGGGACCTATGGTCATCCTGTGCTCCCCGGGCACACCCTCGGGCAGGTCATGATCTTCCTGTTCACATCATGTGGGGTCTGGGGGATTCTGACCTCGGGTCTGAGGCTTATGCTCACGAGCCGGGTGGCGAGGCCGCTGCGTGGGGTGGTAGGGGGTCTGTTCTCGCTCTACGTCGGTTTCATCCTCTCTTCGTTCTACGCGAGAACCCTCAGCGGGGCGGGACTGTTGCTCGCCTTCTTCGTGGGACTCGCTGGAATGATTGCGGTCGACGCAGTGATCTCCCTCTTCTTACCCCGCCGCAGGCTCTCGAAGCAGACCCCTACCAGCTGAGCACGTCGCGGGTAAAGAGAAGGGGTTTTGGTGCTTTTGGTTACCCGAAGTTGATATTGACGCAGATAGACCGAGCGCTCCGGTATCACGGGTGTGGGAAGATGAGGACCCTACAGATCGTCGTATGTTCGAGCTGCAACTGGAAATGGACGTCGATGCAGGGGTGGCCCGAACGTTGCCCTCACTGCGGAGCCGGGGCCTGGAGAATCAAGCGCGTCTAGGTCATCGTTTCTTCGTTCCTAGCTGATCGGTGGAAGCCGCATACCTTCCCTGAACGCGTTCAGGTTTGTCTCCACATTCTTTTTGGCCGTGCTTTCCCTTATCGCTTCCTCCACTGATTCAGTCCCGACGAGCCTGAACTCTTGGAGAACGGCGCCGAGCATAACCATGTTAGCGTAGAGTCCGACCCCGAACGCCCTCTTCGCTGTCTCGGTCGCCGGGAACCGTAGAACTTTCGTTACCGCAGGAGGGATTTCCTTTACCGAAGTGCTGTCGACGACGAGGACGCCAGTATCCCGAAGGTCCTTGACCAGCTCGTTGGTCGCTTCCTGGCTCATGGTCACGAGGATATCGCTCTTCCGTACCGCCGGGAATCCAATCTTGTCATCGGAGATAATCACTTCGCTCTTGGTCAGACTTCCCCTGGCCTCGGCCCCGTAGGCCTGAGTTTGCAGGACGTTCTTGCCCTCCAGCGCGGCCGCCCTTCCCAGCACCACGGCCGCGAACACTACCCCCTGGCCTCCGCTGCCGCCGAACCTAATCTCTGTCTTCCTTGCCAGCTTCCATCCCCCTCCTTGAGACCTCCGCGACAGCTTCGTTGAGCGTGGGGCGGCGCCTGCCGAGGAACTCTCCGACTACTATCCTCGAATCCAACTCCTCAGGAGTCAGTCTTCCGCTCTCCTCCACAGACACGGCCCTCTCCTTGAACTCCTTCAAAATCGCCCCCGCGTCCCCATACCCCGACCTTCGTCCGAACCCAACAGGGCACTGAGTCACAACTTCGATGAACCTGAAACCGTGCAGTTGGATCGCCTTCTTCATGGCGTCCCTGAGCTCCCTCGGATGGGCCGTGGTCCATCGGGCGGAATAGGCAGCGCCCGCGGCCATGGCGAGTCTAACTGCGTCGACCGGGTGCTCGAAGCTCCCGTAGGGGGTGGTGGCTGTGGTCGTGTCGAACGGTGTGGTGGGGGCGACCTGGCCTCCCGTCATCCCGTAGACCATGTTGTTCCCCATTATGACAAGGATGTCTGTGTTCCGCCTCGCCGCGTGGATGAAGTGGCTCATCCCTATCCCGACGATGTCCCCGTCCCCTCCAAACACAACGACGTTCAGGTCCGGGCGCACCAGCTTGATGCTCGTGGCCACGGGAATGCTCCTGCCATGCAGTGTGTGGACGGAGTCGGCCATGTAGTATGGGGATGGAATCCACGATGCGCAGCCGATTCCGCTGGCGAAGCAGAACCCGTCCAGGTTCTTGTGTCCGAGCTCGTGGACGGCCCTGAGGAAGGTGTCGCTGAGCAGGTACAGCCCGCATCCGGGACAGAAGGGGAGCTTCAGGTTCCGCATGTAGGTCCGCGGCGAGAATCCTTCAGGGCCCTCAACTTGCACGCATGACCACCTCCAGGATTTCCTCGGGGGTGATGAGTTCGCCCCCTCCGATCTTGTTGAGCCTGACGACCTTGCGGCCTGTAATTCTCTCTACTTCGCCCGATGTCTGACCCAGATTCATCTCGGGCACGATGATTCTGTTGGCGCTCTTCGCCAACACTGAGATGGCATCCTCAGGGAAGGGCCAGATTGTCTTGAGCCGGACGTATCCCACCCTGACACCCGCGGTCTCTGCGCGCTCAGCCGCTTCGTATACCGATCTGGAGGTGCAACCGAAGGATACGATGCCGACATCGCAGTTCTCAATGTTATGGCGCTCGGTCTCCATGATGTCTGACGCGTGGCTGTAGATCTTTGCGTTCAGCGCCTCGATCATCCTCCGGTGGACCGGCGCGCCCTGTGTGAATCTCATCCCCACCTCGTCGTGGGTCGACGCCGTCACCGCGACGTTGAACCCCTCGCCGACGGCGGGCATGGGCGCGACGGCTTCGGATCCGAAGAAGCGTGTGTCCCGAGGGTCGGGGTGCCGTCGGTTCACGATCTCGAGGCTCTCTCCCCGTGGGACGTTGACCCGTTCTCTGACGTGGGCTATGGTCTCGTCTGCAAGCAGGACGACAGGAGTGCGGTATCTTTCGGAGAGGTTGAACGCCCGTATGGTGAACTCGAACATCTCCTGGGCCGAGTTGGGGGAGAGGACTATGGCCGCGTAATCACCGTGGGTCCCCCAGCGGGCCTGCATCACGTCCCCCTGGGCAGACTTGGTCGCCTGGCCCGTCCCGGGCCCCGCCCTCTGCACGTCCACTACTACGCATGGGGTTTCTGTCATGAAACCCCAGCCTATGGTCTCCTGCATCAGCGAGAAACCGGGACCTGAGGTGGCCGTCATCGCCTTCCTGCCAGCCCAGCTTGCGCCCATCACTGCGCCGATGCTCGCCAGTTCGTCCTCCATCTGCATGAACGTGCCTCCCAGTTGGGGGAGCCGCTCTGAGAGATGCTCGCTAATCTCGTTGGCAGGAGTGATGGGGTAGCCTGCAAAGAAGCGGCAACCTGCCGCCAGTGCTCCCTCGACGCACGCCTCGTTGCCGGACCAGAACCGGGCCCCGTTCACTCCCGTTGTCGTTCTCAAAGCTCGGTCGGGCCAACCTTCCCAAGCCCCTCATAAGTGGGGGAGTCGATTCTCGGCGGTAGAAACGACGGCATACTCGTTTCACAGGTCGGTCTTGCCACGCTTGAAGCCACGGCTTCCGAGCACGGTCGGCTGCGTCAAAAAAACGATTGAAGGATCGCAGGCTCAGTTCGAGGCTCGTTGTTTGCCGAGAACGGTTAAGTCGTGGCTGGAATCGGGCACATTGAACAGATGGAGAGCATCTACATCATAGCGCTTTGGTTGCTCGGAATTGTCCTGATAGTGATCGGGTGGTATGTCCCAGGAGCAGGAGGGTTCGCCTGGCTTGGGGCCGCGACCCTGGTCTTCGGCGCGGCGCTGGCATTCCGACGCAGCGGTCCATCATAACCATCCCCGCCAGACGCATTCAATCCGACTCGGAAGCGAAAGCCGCTGCCCCGCTCAGATGCTCTGAATCATGCTCCTGATCTGCGAGCTTACGTCCTGGATTGACAGAGTCGTCGAGCAGTACTCGCACTTGACAAATCTTCCCGTGGGCATCGGCAGCACAGCACCACAGTTCGGACACTTCAGTTCAACTGCGCTGAGACCTCCCTGACGCTCGGGTGGGGGGAGGCCCGAGCTCCTGGCCTCGTCCTCCTGGAGTATCTGTGTTGAAATCTCGGAGATCTTGTTGTCCACTTCCGTCTGTAGCGACTTGACCTCGGCGCTGTGCATCTCCATCTCGTTGTCCTTGTGAAGCTTGGACGACAGTGAAAGGAGGGCGCTGCGCCGAATGCGGCTCTGCTCTCCGTTGAGGACCTCGGAGATTGCGAAAAGGTTGCGCTGTACCTCGGCGAGGTTCGCGACAGCCCGCCTGCTGCCAGGCGAAAGGCCTTCCTCGCTGACGGGGTGGCCCACCTTGGACTCCAGCTTCCTGAGTATCTCTCCTTTCGAAGCCTGGGACAGCATTTCCGCTTACATGAATCGCATCATTTGCTGATAAAGTGTCTTGATTTCTTCTGCAGGCCCTGACAGATCCATCTCTGATTTGAAGCCCTGCACCCGAATTATCCCTCTCTTCGCTATGATGCCCTCCTCGCTGTACCTTACTCCTTGCAGGTCGTCGAGCCTCTGGACGACGACGTCGTCGTTCTTGAACAGGGCTCCCCTCTGGGCGTAGAGCAGGATGCGCCTGTCACTGAGAATAACCTGATACGCCTTGGTGCCGTAGCGGACATTGCGCCTGCTCGAGAACTTCACTTCCTCTCCGGGCATCAGATAGTCTCTAAGAGTCATCCGATGTCAGCTCGAAGACGAAAGAAAACTCCAAGCAAGCACGGACAGGACCATCACCACAGACCCGAAGAAGCCCGCGATGAGGGCTTGGCTTGCGTCGGAGGACAGACCGATACTCTGGACGAAGCTAAGCACAGGCGTCTTGACCATCCACGCGAATGCGCCCAGTACCCATCCCACTATCCAGAAACCGAGCAGCGCCGCTTTCCTGCCCAAGTTGATTCAACCCATGCATGTCGAGTGCCGGTAAATTAGGAGATGATAGAATTGCTTCACATTGAAGTCGAAAGTTCTAGACGATTTTGCCGGCAGATTGACGAGAACTCCCATGAACCAGAGGCTAGATACCGCCTTTTGCTTTAACCAGAGGCACCTTGACGGTGTCTGCATTGAATGAGTTCTGGAAGCAGCTCTGGAAGAAGGAACAAGAGTTCTTCGAATCGGCTGACGAAGAGTTCAGGCACAGCACGTCGTTCATCGCGGTTTCGTCAATAGCGGAGCAGTACTATTGTGAGTTCAAACTGGAAAACGAATTCGCGCTCGGAGAGATCCCCACCGAGACGAAGGCGTCTGGCACAGCCCTCCACGCGGAGCTCATGCCGACGGAGAGGATTACGAAAGAGGAGTTCGCGGAACTCGTGAGCAAGAAGAAGCCGACCTTGGCGGTCCTCCATGTCTGGGGTTCTGCGGGTGGCCTGAAGATTGTGGGTGAACCTGACCACATCATCTGGAAGGGAGGGAAGCCGCTCTGGGTGGTGGAGCTCAAGACCACCAGAGGAGATCCCCAACCCCTCTGGGAGGACCAGGAGAACCAGGTCAGAATCTACGGGCTACTACTCGACAAGATGGGTTTCGACTGCTCAGAAATGCGATTGGCCGTGGTGAGGCTGAAGTCTGGGGATCTGATCGGGGAGGAAAAGCAAGAGTGGATACTGAAGGTTTCAGCCGCTCTGATGCAGGGAAAGATGTCTCAGCTGGAGGTCAAGTACAGAGGGGTGATGAAAGCTCACATCCTCGACCACGATGCGAGTAGGGCAGAAACAGCCGTTCGTTCAAAGGCTGGATACTGGCTGCTAGAAAGAGAGCCCACATCAAGCATGAGCGCAGGCAAGTGCAGGGCTTGCGAGTACAATGCGGTTTGTCCCAGGTCGCTCTTCAAGCCTGGCTAGACGCTATAGGTTCGCTCGATTTACATTTCTTCTCACGTTGAGATTCGGACCCGAATAGTTTCACTGAATTCTATAGAAACAGTATTCGAATACTTCTCGTCTTAAATAGCGGGCTGGGACAACCGCAACATGGACCCAGTAGTCCACTTCGAAATCCCCGCCAAGGACGTCAAGAGGGCTTCGGCCTTCTACTCCAAGGCCTTCGGCTGGAACCTTAACCAGTTCCCGGGCTTCGAATACTGGAGCGTCGTAACCACAGACTCCGACCAAAACGGGATGCCCAAGTCCCCAGGATCCATCAACGGTGGCATGGGGAAGCAGGGCGTGATGGCACCGAAAGCGGTGACCGTCACCATCAGCGTGGCCGACATCGACGCCACTCTGGCGAGCGTCAAGAAGCTCGGCGGAGCTCCTGTAGGCAAGAAAATGCCCGTGGGAGACATGGGCTGGTCTGCCTACTTCGAAGACACCGAAGGAAATGTAATCGGCCTCTGGCAGAACAAGGGGATGTGAGATTGGTTCGGGGCCCCAGGGCCCTGACCTTCCCATTTATGCTGGCTCAGAACGAATAAATCAAGCACCAACGAAATCGAAAGCATGGGTGTGTGCCCCCAATGCAGCATGCCCGTTGAGCACCTGGAGTTCCACTCCCAGACGGGGAAGTTCAGGCTGTCGGGAATAATGCGAAGGGATGGGGATGCCGTCATCAACCTCGGGGGAGATTCGACGAAGGAACTTGGGTTCTACTGCCCCATATGCGGTGCGCTGCTCACCGAGGATGTTCAGACGGCTAGAAGAATCCTGAGCGTCCCTGACGCGGCTTCCTCGAGATAGAGGAGGTCTCTCGCGAGCCTGGTGCTGTAGACGAAACGCCAACCCTGAATCTTGCTCACCGGCCCTCCAGTGGAAGGAGGAACGCCGGCTGACAGCCTGACTAGCTGGCCTGGGTTATCGTCACGGTGTAGCTTATGCCCCCCGTAGGAACCTGAGTTGATGTCGCCGGGATCGAAGCCAGGCTCAATCCGTTCGGATAGACGCTCAGGAACCCGACGGGGTTGTTTGCTGTGTTGAATCCTTTCGTGGACCCCAGGCAAGTCAATTGGACCGTAGCATTCGATGGCGTAGGTGTCTCAAATGCAATTTCGTAATTCGAGCCAGGAAGGCGGCCCGCTTGGATTGTGAAGGTGTATGGAACCGTAACGGTCCCCGTGCAATACCCGTGAGTCGCCACGGTGATGCTCCCCTGACCGCTCCCTGTTCCGAGGTAAGTAGCCGGGTTGATCGAGAAGGTGAACGACCCGGTGGCGGTCTGTGTCGAGTTCCACTCCACAGGCTTGCCGCTGCTGTCATTGATTCCGAACGGCCCAAGCGGAGTAACGTAGGTGAAATCTCCTTTGTAGTTCTGGTTCCCCTGAGTCCCAGTCGTCGGGTTTGTTGACGTTGTGGGGCCAATCGTCACGGTCGAAGTTTGGCCGCTGGGCAGAGACGAGGTGCTGCCGATTGTCACCGTAGGGGCGCTGCCGCCACTTCCGTTGCTGGCGCCAGTGAAAACGAAGATGTAGACGCCGAAGCCAGCCACCGCTATGACGACGACGAGTACGACGGCGAGCACCACCGTCGCGATCCCCGAGCTCCTTCCGCCCTTCATGGCATCGCCTAAACGGTGAGCATGGCTGTTCATTTCAGACGCCTACAGGAAGCCGACGCCAGCGTGGAAGGCTGCCACGGTCACGACACTGATTATCGCGCCGATGACCAGGTAGATCACGAAGGTTGCGATCACCACCGCCACGACATAGGTTACTGTCCTTTCTTTTGGCGTCCCCAGCATTATGGGAAGCCCGAGGTAGAGGATGTACAGTCCGTACAGCAGGCCAAGAATCGTCAAGACTCCCAGCAGGGGAATAATGTCGAGCACGCCTATCAGGAAGACTGGGGTGAATATGAACGCCGCAAGCTTGAGGCTCTTGATCTGGTCGTTCGACGAGCCGAAGGTGGGCGCCAGCATCCCTATCACTAATCCAACCACATAGACGCCGACGACGTCTAGGATGTAGGTCAGGAAAGCGCTCACGAAAGCAAAGGCGACGTAGTTCCCTACGAAACCCAGCGGTATGAACAGGTTGTAGTACCATAGGTCGCCTATCAGGGTCGCTACGAAGGGAATTGCTGCCAGCACGGCGACGTAGTTCACCATTATCCACCTCGTCGTGGTCGGAGCATCCCTGTTCGTCGTTATGTAACTCACGGGGTTCCTCACGAGTGCGATAGCGGAGTTTATCGTGCCCATGATGAAGCCCGCGGCTCCCGAACTTGTGCTGGCGCTACTTGGTTGAACGACTGGCGACGGGGTTGGCGCATCGGTAGGGGCAAATTCGCGCAGGGATTTGGGTGACGAACCGCTATTGGGGACTGATTTGGCAGCTACGCCCGTTTCCTGCAAGGTGTCGACGCTACCATTTTCGTTCATTCGACACTACTTCCTTTTGCTACTGGCGTAATCGACCATTCCCTGGAAATCAATCAGAGTAACAGGTTCCACGCCGACCACCCAGGCGTCATGGCCCGGAGGGATCATGGAGATTTCTCCCGGCCCGATGTCCATTTCGGTCCCGTCGTCCATCCTCACGTGGAGTACTCCGGTCGCATGATACTGAAAATGCGGTGCTTCACAGCTCTTCGTCTTGGCAATGGGCTTTACGTGCCTGGACCACTTCCATCCAGGTTCGAGGACTGCCCTTCCGACGGTCGCCCCGCTGAACTCGAGGAGCTGCAGCCTTCCCTTTCCGAAGGTTCTGGTTTCATCTGGGGCGCCGAACTTCTTGACCTTCGCCTTCGCCAACCCTAAGGGGTTAGGAACAGCCCTTCTTAAGTCGTCCTAGGGAGACCCCAGCATACTTCGACACCAAGAATCGTTTGCTCGCTGGGATGGGGTCGACCTAATCTGTTAGGGTTAAATAGGAAAGAACTCCCGACTGACCCGTTTGGAGGGCAGATCCCAGCACGGTAAGCCCATCGGCCTGGCGCTTCTGGTTCTCCTTGCGTTGTCCGTCGTCGGCCTGCCGTCCCTGACAACTCCTCAAGCAGACGCGCAGGGCACGGCTCTTTCGGGAATCGGACCTTGGACAGAACAGACGGATTACGGGGCGGCATCGGGGACCAGTGGTTCGGGAGGGATTCATGTTCTTGGAGTCTCATGCGTTCAGTATCAAGGGGTTCTCTACTGCGTCGGGGGCCAAGACCCCTCCGGTTCGGACATCAGCAAGGTGTTCTTCGCGCCCGTATCGTCCTCTGGTACGGTCGGGGCATGGACGGAGACAACCGACTATGGTGCAGCCTCGGGAACTTCTGGCTCCGGAGGAACAGGAATAGAGTGGCCGTCCTGCGTCCAGTATAACGGGTACATCTACTGCATGGGAGGCGCAACGAACGGTGGCATAGTGAGCAAGGTGTTCTTTGCTCAACTGTCTTCATCCGGCGTCGGACCTTGGACCGAAACTACGGACTATGGCGCCAGTTCAGGAGCTACGGGCAGTGGCGGTCTCCCCGCGTTTCAACTTTCCTGCGTTGAGGACAGCGGTTTCGCCTATTGCGCCGGCAGCGGCTTCGGCACGTCCAAGGTCTTCTACGCCCAGCTCTCTCCAGCTGGGGTCGGCCCGTGGACGGAGACGACGGATTACGGAGCTACGTCGGGGAGCGCCGGGACTGGGGGAGTTTCAATCGCCTCCACCGCGTGCGTGGACAGCAGTGGGTACATGTACTGCGTGGGGGGGACGAGCTCCTTCAAGCCCGTCAGCGATGTGTTCTACGCGCCTCTGAGTTCCTCGGGGGTCGGCCCGTGGACGGAGACGACGGATTACGGCGCATCGTCTGGGACAACTGGGAGCGGCGGAGTTCCCATCTATGGTACATCGTGCGTTGTGTATTCAGGTAACATAATCTGCATCGACGGAGACACCACTGGTAATACCGGAACGAACGGCGTCTACTTCTCCCTCGATCCAGCGGACCTCGCGTGGCAGGCTCTGCAGGCATTTGTGACGGCCTCATACTGGTGGAGCTGCAACGTCTACGGAGGCTATGTAGGATGTTACGGGGCCGGCACCTCCCAGGGGTACTCGGCTCAGGTTATGACCCCTGGCACTGTTACGAAGGCACAGCCGACATTGACCACCTCTCTTTCTGGCGGCGTCCTCCTCTCCAACGGCACGTATTCGATGGCCGTAGGGGACTCGGTCAAGGACTCTGCGATGCTGAGCGGTGGCAAAAACCCGACCGGAACGGTAGCGTTCTATCTTTACTCGGGCACTGGCGCGTGCAGCCTGAGTGCACCCCAGGTTGGCAAGGACAACGAGACGCTTGGACCTGCCGGAACAGCCCAGTCCACAGGATTCCCAATCAGCAAAGGCGGGTTCTACAGCGTCATGGTCATCTACAGCGGGGACGCCAACAACGAGGGAACGTACACGTGCGAGCGGTTCACGGCCGCCGTGAAGGACCACCCAATCATTCACACCACCCTCAATTCGACGACGATAACAGCCGGGAGCTCCGTCTTCGACACTTCAGGCATGATTGGGACGTCCGCTTTCCCCTCGGGGACGATTTCGTATTACAATTACGTAGGTGTGACAGGGAATCCCTGTGCCACCTCTCCCCGCCTGTACAGCACTCAGACCATTAACCCCGAGGTAAGCTCGAACTCGCCGTCTTCTCCCCTCACTTTCAGCACGCCCGGCACCTACGGCTTCGTGGCTGTCTACAGCGGGGACGCCAACAACGCCCCGGCGACGAGCGAATGCGAGACGCTCACCGTAACGGCACCGTCCAACTCGGGAGGCGGGGGAAGCCAGCCAGGCGGCAGCGGAGGAACATCGACTGGCAACGGCGGGGGATCGGCAGGTAACGGAGGAGGGTCGTCCGGCAACGGGGGAACTTCAGGGAATGGAGGGGGGTCGCCAGGCAACGCGGGCGGCACGAACACCGGTGTAGGGAACAACACGCTCCTGATCGGCGGAGTGGGGGTGCTTGCAGCGATTTTCCTCGCGGCTGGGTACGCTATAAGTCGGTCCCGGAAGAGTGGCGGCAAGTCGTCACGCAGGGGGCCGCCGCCTCCCCCCGATGACCAGCCAGAATCCCAATCGAGCTTCACCAGTGTCTTCGATCGAAGCAAGATCACATTCAACCCTCCTCCGGATGACTCAGGAGAGATGAAAATGACCGTCGAGGAAGACGAGAACTTCAACCCCGCGACCTACGCGCCGGAACTCAACCCACCAAAGCCGGAGGAAGACGAGTGACGAGCAAACAGGATAAGAAGTTCGCCGGGTGCCTCGAGCAGGCTCCTCAAGTCAATTCTTCTGGATCACGTATTGCATAAATCCCACCTCCTGTCGATGCTACACTGCCTTTGAGCGCCCCTGTCCCCGATGACCTACAGAAGATTCTAGGCCCAAATGAGCAGGCCCAGTTGTACCTGGCACAGAAGATCTACCACCCAAAAATCAGCATCGACTCCGTTCTCATTACAAATCAGAGGGTCATTCTCAGGCACCCCCACGCCATGGGGCTGAAGAAGGACTACACCGACTACAACTATCAGGACGTGACTAACGTCGTTTTGGACAAGGGGTTCACGCGTTCCACCCTCAGGCTCGTCCTTAGACTCGGCGGAGAGCCGCTTGCGCTGGAGAACCTTCCCAACTCAGATGCTCAGAGGGCGTACGGCCTCATCCGAGAGAACCTGAGCAAGTATCAGGCCCCCTTCGTGCAGGGCGTGACGGGTGCGCCCGGCTTTCAGCAGGCCCCGCCCGCTCCGCCTCCCCCCACCGGGGGACAGGCGACGGTGATTGAAAGAGAGGTGGTCAAGATCAAGTGCAGATACTGCGGGGCTCTTAACGACGAGACCGCGAAGGCGTGCGTCAGCTGCGGAGCATCCCTCTGAGACGTTTCTCTTTCGGACGACCATAAATTCAAAGCGTGCCTTTGCCAGTCAGCCCGCGGATACTTTGGAGCCGCAACCTATGGTGGGCAGAGTCTGCATGGTGACAGGGGCGAGCTCAGGCATAGGGAAGGAGACCGCGAAGAAGCTGGCAGAATTCGGGGCCACGGTGGTCATTGTGTGCAGAAACAGGAAGCGGGGAGAAAGAGCGATGTCCGAAATCAGAAGCGCGAGTGACAACACACAGGTCGAGCTTCTGCTCGCCGACTTCTCGTCTCTCGGTGCTGTCCGGGCCGTTGCGGGGGAGTTCTTGGAGAAACATGATTCGTTGCACGTCTTGGTCAACAACGCGGGAGGAGTGCGCGTCATGCGCTCAGCGACAGCTGATGGTTTCGAAACAACGTTTCAGGTCGACTTCCTCTCCCACTTCCTCCTGACCAATCTCCTGCTGGAGCTGCTGAAGAGGAGCGCGCCTTCGCGCATCATCAACGTCTCATCGGCTTCGCACTACAGAGGTCACGTCAACTTCGATGACCTCCAGATGAAGAAAGGGTACGGCGTCATGAAGGCCTACTCACAAGCGAAACTGGCGCAGGTACTCTTCACCTACGAACTTTCGAGGCGGCTGGAGGGAACCGGGGTCGCTGTGAACTGCCTCCACCCCGGCGCTGTGGCGACCAACATATGGAAGGGTTCCATGGGACCTCTCTCTTTCTTGGGGAACATTTCGAGGCTGTTCCTGATCAGCCCCGAGGAGGGGGCGGAGACGCCCGTGTTCCTGGCGTCATCGCCTGAGGTCGAGGGTGTGACAGGGAAGTACTACGATCACAAGCGCGAAAAGCAGTCTTCGGACGAATCCTACGACCAATCCGAGGCGAAGAGACTGTGGGACGAAAGCGAGAGGATGACTGGGCTATCGAGCCGCTCTGAGGCTCCTTCACGCGCCTGAACGGGCCCCGACCAACAAGATATTTCTGACAAATAGGAGGGGGCCAAGCCCGCTATGTCGGGGGATAGTGGCACCAAGAAGCGGTATTCCTACACATTTCGGACGCCGCAGAGCGACGCATTGGGCGCTAGTGGCACCAGCCCTGAGACGCTCTTCTCAATCAGGGACACCCTGCTCCTGCTCACCGAGGACTGTGTAGTGGCCGAGCGCCCGGAAGGCTTCTTCTGCGAGAAGCACAACCTCCCCGTCATGAAGGGAGAGACGAGGTGCAAGTACCTCGCTTCCCGTTTCTCCAGCAAGGAGGGAGAAGAGAAGTCGAAGGCCCAGGTCCAACAGTATGTGAACGATCTCCTCGGAATCAGGGACCCGAAGACCGTCAAGCGGCTTACGGGGTTCTGATGGCGTTTAGCCCCTTTTCGGTGATCCGGCCGTCGTCCCCGATGTACCCGCCAAGCTGAAGCTTCGCAACCTCTCTGCCAAGGGCAGCCGGAGGGACCTTCGTGACCTTGTCCAGCTTCTCTATGCTCTT